>ERZ772956.645-NODE-645-length-25452-cov-5.206442_pt1 | contig 25452 bp, 29 predicted proteins | sample MGYA00580683_ERZ772956 | MGnify/ENA primary metagenome ERZ772956 (study PRJEB29015, sample SAMEA2738077) | human oral metagenome | biome: human oral; feature: human-associated habitat; material: saliva | place: China | collected 2212 ... | reverse complement strand
TCTTTGGTCAATTTTAAAGCCCCTTCTAATGTTTACAATTATGTATTTTGTTTTTATTAGATTTCTTCGTTTAGGTGGGAATGTACCTCATTTTGCAGTAGCTCTTCTTTTAGCTAATGTTATCTGGTCTTTTTTTTCAGAAGCGACTTCAATGGGCATGGTTTCAATTGTTACCCGTGGAGATTTACTTCGTAAGTTGAACTTTTCTAAACATATTGTTGTCATTTCAGCAGTAGCAGGGGCAGCCATCAATTTTTCAATTAACCTTATAGTTGTTTTGATTTTTGCGCTTGCTAACGGGGTTTGCTTTACCATTTCTGCTTTATGGCTTCTTCCATTATTTGTAGAATTATTTCTCATTGCAAGTGGTTTAGCCTTTATCTTAGCGACTCTTTTTGTTCGTTTTCGTGATTTATCTCAAATTTGGGAAGTCATGTTACAAGCTGGATTATATGCAACCCCCATTATTTATCCAATTAGTTTTATTGCAGATAAAAATCCTACGGCTGCAAAGCTTGTCATGATGAATCCACTAGCTCAAATTATTCAGGATATGCGTTATTTCCTGATTGATAAGGCAAACACTCCTATTTGGCAAATGATAAATAATAAGTTTATTGTAGCTATTCCATATTTATTGCCATTTCTTATCTTTATAGTTGGCTTTTTGATATTTAATAAAAATGCTAAAAAATTTGCGGAGATTTTATAATGTCAGATAAAAAAATTGCAGTAAAAGTTGATCATGTTAGCAAATATTTTAAACTACCTACAGAAGCAACCAATAGTCTTCGTACAACCTTAGTGAATCGCTTCAGGGGCATTAAGGGGTATAAAGAGCAGCATGTTTTAAAAGATATCAACTTTGAAGTTGAAGAAGGTGACTTCTTTGGGATTGTTGGTCGTAACGGTTCTGGGAAATCAACACTTTTGAAAATTATTTCTCAGATTTATGTTCCTGAAAAGGGCAAAGTCACGGTAAACGGGAAAATGGTTTCCTTTATTGAACTTGGTGTCGGCTTTAACCCAGAATTAACTGGACGTGAAAATGTTTATATGAATGGTGCACTTCTTGGTTTTAGTACTAATGAAATTGATAATATGTATGACGGTATTGTTGAATTTGCAGAACTCGAAGAATTCATGAACCAAAAATTAAAAAACTACTCCAGCGGTATGCAGGTCCGCTTAGCTTTTTCTGTTGCTATCAAGGCACAAGGTGATGTCCTGATTTTGGATGAGGTCTTGGCAGTGGGTGATGAAGCTTTCCAACGCAAGTGTAATGATTACTTCATGGAACGCAAAAAATCAGGCAAGACGACCATTCTGGTCACTCATGATATGGGTGCAGTTAAGAAATATTGTAATAAAGCTGTGTTGATTGAGGATGGTTTAATAAAGGCTTACGGAGAACCTTTTAATGTTGCTAATCAATATAGTTATGACAATACTGAGCAAATTATTGAAAAAGATGAAGTCGAGAATATCAAGGATGAAGTTATCCAAGTTGAAAATGTTAGTGTTAGTCTTCATTCTCCTACTCGTATAACGCCTAACGAAAAGGTATCTTTTACAATCTCTTATGATGTCCTTGAAGATATTCCAACTTATATTGCTTTATCTTTGACGGATATTGACCGCAATATTTGGATTTATAACGATAATTCAATGGATTTGCCAACATCGGGAACAGGTCATAAGCAAGTAACTTATGAGTGTTCGTTGCCAAATGTTAATAATTTGAAAATGAAATTAGAGGTTACTGTGCGTGATAAAGCAGGACAAATGCTTGGTTTTGCTGATAGTATACAGACACCGATTATTTGGATTAACCGCGATGATATTGCGCCAGATGACAAATCTGCCTTGGATTCTGCTAGTGGTTTAATTCAGCGAAATGGAAATTGGATCTTTAATGATTAAAAGTTGAGGATATAAGCATGCCAAAAGTATCTGTTATTTGTACAAATTACAATAAGGGAAAGTGGATAGCAGATGCTATTGATAGTTTTTTGCGCCAAAAAACCAATTTTGAATTTGAAATTATTCTGGTTGACGATTGTTCTACAGATGAGTCAGTTGATATTATCCGCAATTATGGACAGCGCTATCCTGATAAAATTCGTACTTTTTTCAATTCTGAAAATCAAGGGATTGCCAAAACTTGGGTTGCTATTTGTAAGGAAGCTCGCGGTCAGTATATTGCCCGTTGTGATGGGGATGATTACTGGATAGATGATGAGAAGTTGCAAAAACAGGTTGACTTGTTGGAAACTACACCAAATTCTAAATGGTCTAATACAGAGTTTGATATGGTGGATTCCTTTGGTAGAACAACACAGGCAGATGTCTTTAAAAACCAAGTTATTCCACTATTGACTTCTTACGAAGAGATGCTTGTCTTGAAGGGAATGACCATGGCTTCAACTTGGCTGGTTGACACTGATCTGATGCGAGAAGTTAATGACCTCATTGATGTTAACACTGCGGACGATACTTTTAACATCCAACTAGAATTATTTCGACGAACGACCCTGAGTTTTTTGCCAGACTCGACCACGGTTTATCGAATGAATCCAGAGTCGGATTCACGCACTCAGGATGATGCCAAGCTTCAACGGCGTTTTGAGCGTTTATTACAAACACAGTTGGAATATTTAGAAAAATATCCTTGCGACTACCAGCGTGCGCTTGAGCTATTACTTAAACAAGATAATCGTTTTGAAATTGCTCTGTCTCAGAAAAGTAATCTGGTATCACAGGTTGATAAGCAGTATGTGACGATTTATTTTTCAGGTGATGATGAAGAGTTTAGCCAAGAGCGAGTGCTGGAAATCCCTATGAAGTATCAGGATAGTTTTTCATTTGATTTGCCAGAAGATACAGTGCGGTTGCGAATTGACCTTTCTGAAATTGAAAGCTTTTATAAACGTGTTTCCTTGGTTGCTAATGATTATCAAACAGAAATCCTTCCAAGTTTAACTAATGGCAAGTTAGTTGGTGACTATGTCTTTTTCAATCAACCTGATCCACAATTGATTTATGATATTTCGAAAATTAGAAAGAAAGATTTTACATTAAACTATTCAATGTTTAATGTAGATAATATTACTTCAAATGACTTTGTGGCAAAACTTCTGGCTAATGATCTTTTTAAAGTATCACAAGAACTAAAAGAACTTAGTTCTTATAAAATTCAGTTTGAAATAGCTAGCCAAGAGCGTCTGCACTACAAGCAAGCTCTAGAAGAAATGGTCGTTCGTTACAATTTGGTTACCCATTCACGTCGTTGGACGATTCCAACAAAAATTATCAACTTTTTTAGGAGAAGAAAATGAAACAGGTAAAGGTACTTGACAATATCAGCAGGGCGGAATTGATGGAAATAGTCCCTTGTTTTAATCCCATTACTCACCACTATCTGAAGGGGGAAACAATTTTGACCTACCAGCCGGATTTCCCTAAAGAGATTGCAATTCTAAAAACCGGATCTGCAAGACTTGAAGCTACAAACGAAACCGGGGATGTATTCTATCTGGAGGACTATCACCAAGGGGATATTTTCGGTCAGCTTTTTTCTCTTCCCCTTGAGAACTTTTTATACACAGTTGTGGCTATTAGCGATTGCTGCGTAGTTTATCTGGATTATAACCATATAATTGCTCCATGTGAAAAATCCTGCGCACACCACAGCAAGCTCATAAGCAACCTCTTCCTTATGACTGCCCAGAAGTCCCAGGAAATGAGTCTGCACCTGTCCATTTTGGGACAGGTTTCAATACGGAACAAAATAATGACCTACCTGAAACATCTGCGCTCAATTTTGGAACCCATTGATGATAAAGGAACTTTCAATCTTCCAATGAGTTTAGTACAGCTTTCTGAGTACATTATGGTTGACAGATCTGCCATGATGAGAGAAATTCGTTCAATGAAAAAAGACGGTCTCATAGAGAGTAAAAACCGTCAGTTCAGGATTCTCAATTAGCTGCCAAAAATTGAAATGCCTCTTTAATTAAAAATCGACCTTTGTATTCAGTTCGGGCTGATTACAAAGGTCGAAATTTTTATGTCCGTTTAAGATTGTAAACATTAGCTTTCAATTCTCTTTAGGTACACATTAAATATCAATTCTACTAATTTTCTTTTCCTCTGTTCCTAAAACCTGCGACAATAAACGACATTACAGACAGTACCAGTAACACAACATATAAGGTAAGGTTTGTGCCGTCTCCCGTATCCGGTTTTTTATCATCAGGTTTTTCTATAGACTTTTTAGTATAGACAGCGTACACTGTCATATCTTCATTGACAACGGTGGAACCTGTAAACTTAGTCCCTTTTCCGTCTTTTCCGGTATTCCATTCCTTAAATTTGCAGCCTTTCTTAATCGGCTTCTTCGGCATTGATTCATCAGTTAAGGCATCGCTGTCAATGCTCTTGCCTGTTTCAACCTTTACAACTGCATGAGTTTTACTTCCATTGATAAAGGTCACGGTGCTATTATCAGATTTGTTATTCACCTTGAAAGTATATGAAATCAGATTAGGCTTATCCTCAGGTGCTCCTGAGTCCCTGCCTTTATCACCCTGTTTAGCCACAAAATACAGGTGTGTGTGACGTTCTTCACTACTTGGGTCAGTAGCACGTGTACGAGCGGCAGATTTAGCATATAACCTTTTGCCTAATACCCACTCAAAATAACCGGAAACCGTACCACGCAATGTAACATTACTCTCAGGCTTTGCTGTCGAACTTACCGACAATCCCGCAACAGATATTTTTATGGCACTTGTATCAATTTTCTTGAGTTTTTTTACGGTATCCTTCCATAATTCAGATTGGGCCTGCTTCTCTTCGTTTAAACGAATATTGACTACAAGTGTTTTATAATCGGCATTGTCCTTTACTTCCGTTGTAACGTCAAATCCATCAAGACCGGTAAGTGTGGCAGATGGATCCTTCACATCCACCTCTTTTGGGATATCAATTGTATAGACAATTTGAGAATCAATGGCACCCTCTCTGTAATTATAAAAATCCTGAACATCTTGATCTGACATATACCCTGCTCTGAGTAAGTCAAGAGTATGTCCCATTATGAATCGCTTAAACCATGCAGCATCCATCGAAAATTCTAAATCCAATGACTCGCCGTGTTTATATTCCCCGATTTCAGTTGAATTGGAAGCGCCTTTTTTCTTAATATCGGCATAAACCGTTAATTTTGTAGGGTCTTTAATTTCCTCCTGCGTCAGCAGATCTTTTTCCTCGAATCCAAACGGATTTTTGCTATCCGGTATAGGATCATTTGGACTCAGTCCCGGATAATTATCCCCACCGACTAAGTATCCCAACCGGTAAAATGCTGTTTTATCCGCTATTCCCATTCCTGCAGCTGTTTCTGTAATCCCTGAACTTGGAAAATAACGGGGAATTCCACCATCTGATGAGGTTATAGCCCATCCTTTCAGTGCAGTTTCACTCGGCTTTAATACATATTTAGGAAACACTCCATAGCATGTTTTATTATATTCCTTGCTCACAGAACCCGGTTCAAGGTCTGCCCAATATGTATCCTTAATTACCTTATCAGAAGATACAAACACAATATTATCCCCCGATCCGTATTGAGCCAAACTCGTCAATGAGTTTTCGGCAGTATAGTCAATTGCCAATGCCGGCGTTGAAGTCATCATGCTCATCACAATTGACATTCCTATGAAAGCCATAGCTTTCCTAAATTTTTTTATCATAACATCCTCCCTCTCTATATTCACCTGCTTCGATACAGAAAATACTGCGGTTTCAGCTGTTATTTTCAGCTGTCACATCCGATAATATGCCCTTTCCGCTCACTCTGTCCTTACATAAATATGCTTGTATGAAAGCAGTTGACGAAATCTGTAGTTGTTCCATACTTTATCAGATATAATTCTGACATATTAACTGCGAAAGAAACATTTACATTAGTTTCACATAAATACCACATTTATTTTATCAAACAAACTCAATGCCTGCAAGTAAAATTTATCAGAATCCCCTGTAAAGTAGTATTTGTAGTATGTATGGATAATATAGGAATAAGAAGACTTTTGATATTATCAATTTCAAACTACAAAACCCCTTAAGTTCTAATTGACTTAAGGGGTTTTAAATTGGTGCGCCACGAGGGACTCGAACCCCCAACCTACTGATTCGTAGATAATGTGCTAAATAAAGAATTGCAACCATTATAGCGGTTTGAACTGCTATAGGGATTGCCATTAAAAAAAGGGGCATTCCTGCCCCCTAAAAAATAATATTACATTTTATTTTTATCAATTCCCATACACTGATATGTTAGTGTACCAGTTTGCTTGATATTGCTTATATTTAAAAGTTTTATATAGCCTCCATCATAGTCAACATTAAATCCTTTAACAACAACAAGATTAGAATCTGTATCAGCAGCCATCAGACTTATAAGATTATATCCTGTTGATTTTTCAATACCTATTGTCTTGCACTCTCCAGCATCTAAAACATATTGTGTCGTTCTTGTTTTTGCATAATACATTTCTCTCTCCTTTGGCTTCAGTGCAGGTTTTTTTGTTTTTGGTTTTTGAATAGTTCTTTTTGCTTTTGGATAATTAGGTCTATAAATCGCCATTATCCATTTTACTGCACGAGTACGTTTAGCGACAACTCCATTTTTTGTATTTCCCTCTATTGTATACGCAACTGAAGATGTTCCCGCTTTGCGTATCATTCCAATATGGTCTCGTGATGAGTGGATACCATCATTATAGCCATCGCCATCCCATGTGAAGATTACTATATCACCAGGTTTGGCATTAGCCATTTTTACATGTTTGCAATTCCTCTCTAACCATTCTTGGATTGTTGGAACATACGCAACTTTTTTACCTGAATAAAAAGCTTTTGGTATTCCAACTTCCTTGAAAAGCCACCACATAAATATACAACACCAGCTCGTCCCTTGTGGGGCTCCATAAGATTTCCAATATTTTTTCCCACCATTTCCTAACTGTTTTTTGGCTAATTTAATAAGTTTTTCACCATATCCCATAATTAAGCCTCCGTATCGTCCGCAGGATCTCTCTTTTCTTGCGTTTCCTCTTTTATATAATCGCCCTCGCCACCATAGTTCAGCGGATCTGTATCACTTTTAGGGTTTTCATAGTTCAATGCTTTTATGCTGTCTCCAATGCCCTCAGTCGTTGGGTCAATAACAATCCCTAAAATTGTCAGAATCACAAACGCAGAATTGACAACATTGATAAGATTTTTTCCTAATTCGGTAAAATCCAATTCATACTTAAACACCTTTGCTATCATCTGAATCAACATCAGCACTGCAGGTATCAGCGCAATCCAAAATGACCTGTTTTTAATTCTTATTTTCCAGTTAATCATAATAATTTCCTTTCCTGCGATTTTTCGCATATAAAAAACACCTTTTTGGTGCTAATTAACTTTATCTTCCAAATCTTCTATACGATGATTTGCAACCTTTATTTTTTCAGTGTGTGCTACACAATTTTTTTCAAGTCCATAGACTCTTTCTACTAAGTTATTGTGCTTATCCTGTTTCTTCTCAAGCTCTTTCAGCCTATACTCCACAAGAGCTATAACTTTATCTTTTCCCTTATAGCTGCCATATGCGGAGCCAAGAAAACCTAATGTTGCTATTATTATATTTGTCCAGTCCATTTGTTACTTCTCCTATTATTTCCTCATGTACGTTACAATAAACCTTATCGGGTTTTCCGATCCGTAGCTCTTATTTGTTGCCCTGTATAGGTTTACATAGACAGCATCTCTATCTTCATTAAAAAAAACAAGCGGATGGCAAGAGGCCGAGGACGCTATATAAAAAATTGTCACCAGGATTGGATTGTATCCGTTTTTAGCAATTGATATTTTTTTCTGTGCACCTCGTGTACCTATTGTTCCTGCTGTAAAACTCATAAAATCTGAGTCGAACGTTTCTGTCACTAGCAGCGGTTTGTTATTAATCAATTTTCCAATCTCATGAATAACATCTGTGAATTTCAATTTATTTTCTGTTATTAAAAAATCATCTGCATAGATTCGATTATTTGTAATAATATCTCCATTCTTTTTGATAGATATTGCTGTTTGTTTGGAACTCTCTGTACCATTGCCAAACACCGCTGCATCATCGTCCGAGGTCTCTTCATTATAACTTCCAAAAACAGTTACATCTCCCGTTGCGGCAACAGCTTTTTCACCAAATTCCACAGCTTTTACAGGCTCGTCAACATCAAGATCATACTCTATAACAAGTTTTTTTGTTGTTGATTTTGATAAAACATAATTTTCAAGACTATCCGGTTTATTGTTATTGCAGTAAGAATCCACATTGATAAAATATCTAGAATCATCTTTTCCTATAGTGCAATATACCTCATAATCTTTGCCCACGCGCCCTGGGTATCCAGCAATATTCGGATAAGGGCTTATTATGTATTCTGAATCACTTTTATTTACAAATAATGCTACATCATTCATAGAAAAACTAGGATGGATCGGTGTATTTGTATTTTTAAAATCGATTATAGCCTGTTCTGCGGCATTTTTTGTGCTGTAATATTTGTTTATCAAAGATCTGGACTCGTTAGAATCCCACAAAATTCTTAAACTATTAAAAGACTTTTTTATTCCATTTTCAACATAAAAAAGCCGAAGATTGTAAGGACATTTTGTAGATCCGTATGCAACATTTATGTTTACACAATACCAAAAAGGCATTATATTGAATTTCTTTCTATGTATTAAAAAACGACCTCGGTATTTACCATTTTGACTTAATATTTTTGTTCGTCCATATTTCCTCTGCTCAGCCTCTACTTTTTTTACTTCCTTCTGTGCTTCGTCCGCTATGGCATTTGCCTGTTGCGATTCAGTTATTGCAGTTTCAGCCTTTTCTTTCGCTTCTTCGATTTTATCCAAATCTTCCTGTGAAATCTCGCCAGGATCGCCTTTGTCACCCTTTTCGCCAGGACTGCCGTTTTCACCTTTAATTTTTGCCCATTTGAATATTGTTGCATCCGAAATGTCCACTTCGTGAGAGGTCTGGTTTGTTGCAGTGCCCATATATGTTTTGCCTGAAGGATCTAAGCTTACACCAGACCCTATCTCATCATCCGCATAGGCGATCCATGTATAAAGTACCTGAGAGGCAAGTTTTTCTGCAAATCCGTTTGCAAGTTCCTCAATTCGTTCAGAGATACCTGCCGATTTTATTTTGAATTCACCAATCACAAGATCTGTAGTCTGTGCAGTTTCTGATATAGTAAGCTCTAAAATTCGAGCAGTTATATATGTTTCTCCAGTATCATCTACAACAGCAACAGTATCTCCAATTCCAACCCCAGCGGGGAGATTTGCAAGTTTAATTTCATAGTTAACTTCTTCATGGTCATACTTTTTGAGCTCTGAAATTGCATGCGAAACTAAAATTTCTTTATTTAATGTATCATAATTATACGCCCTAACTATTTGTCCATATAAAGCGTTTGCTGATGGTGTGTGATAGTACGATTTTGTAAGTCTTGACCAATTTGCCTGTCCTTCTTTAGATACAAGATATCCACTATCTTTATCTACATAAAAGTTACCATCATCATAACCGTAATTTTTTAAGTCTATAGGTTTCCTGTCTTTTGGATTTATGCCAACCTTGGGAGTTCCACCTGTTACCTTGAGTGCAGTAGCTAAGTTCTCAATTGACTTTTTAATAGTTATTCTATCTATTTCCAAATTTAATCGTAAGCGTTTCACATCGTTATGATTCCCGCGTTTTTTGTATAGATTGATATATTTATGAGTAATCTTTAGTCCATTTACTATATATGAGTAAGACACTTCGCATCCAAATTTTTTTGCAACGCTTTGCAAACGTTCCGCAATAGTCGAATCAGCCTTCCACTCTAGTTTTTTCTTTGATGTGATAGATAACTCATTCACACCAATTTCAAAACCACTATCTCCTATATATTTGTTGATATAAAACTGAGCATCTTGAGGTTCTGCTGCTTTGTAGCTAGAAGCAATATCATTGATAAAATCGAGCCCTGCGTCTTCGCCATATGCCCTAATCGTTTGATATTGAGTGTCTAGCTCCGTTGTGACAATAGTATACATTTTTGCGTTTCCACTATTGTCTTTTTTTAGCATGTAATTTCCAACTGTTACAAGTTTTTGAAGTTTGAGTTGTTCGCCGGTTCTCCAACCAATTTCGACTTCAAGAGAAGACAACCCACTTTCTACTGATTCTACTGTACAATCATCTTTTATAACGAATGAATCTTTTAAATTTGTGCTAGCCAAACCCAAAATATTTAGTTTTTTATCTGCGAAATATACAATCAAATATATACCTCCCTGTATTTTATTTTCAGCTCTGGATCTGCTTCTGCCCAATCACTCCATGTTGCAAGGATCGAGTTCACACCTTTTTCAAGCGTAAAGGTTTCCCAATCATTTCCTAGCGCCCCGATGTTTGCAGCATCCTCACCATTTAACTCGATGCTGCCGTCCATAGTATCTACCGTGACCGTATCGCCTATGGAGAAGGTATTTTTTATATCTACATCAATTTCTGGTGTAGCATTGAAAAATTTCGCTGTTTGTATACCAAAATACCCTAAAGGTTTATGACCAGATCGTGCTCCGAATGTAATATATATCTCATTCACAAACATATCAGTTATTTTTTTATCCCGATAGGTATGTTTCACGCCACCAATATTAAAAATAATTGCTTGGCCTTTTTTCTGTACAGTTATAGTACGTTTTGGTTTGCTCCATCCATTGTATAGCCATTTGAATTTCTGCTTTCCTGGATGTCTCGATTTCCATTTATAAGTTTCTCCCTCTCGATCTCTAACTTTTTTATATAATTTTTTAGATAACCCAAAGCGAGTGTTATATTTTTGCAAATTTATTTTCTTATTGATAGCAGGTATTTGAACTCCATTAATCCAATGGTACACTGTTGCATTTGCCCCATCGGAGGCTTTAGATATAAGAACTCTTGCTATACTTTTACGCACGCCATTTGTGTTATTTACAAATTCAAGGTTAAGCCGTCCGTGTTGATTATTTCTTGTTGAAGCCATAATTGTTTCAAGCGAAAAAGTAAAGTTCTTTGCTCCTGAATTTCCTGCCTTGTCTTTTGGAATTTTTGTACATAAAGTATGTCCATACCATTTACCTTTGCTCGGTCTTGTACCGTATGACTTAGGTCTAAAAACTTTGATATTTTTAGGATTGATGTAAGTAACCTTTTTACGTTTTTTCTTTCCTGAACCAATTACTTTTACCTTTTTAGACCCTCCCTTTTTGCTTGCTTTCAAGTAAGTAGTGACACCCATTGAGCCGCCTGTGCTACTCACTCCATTGTGCATAGCTGTAGAGGGCGAAAAATATTTTGTTCCTTTACCTTTTGTCCAATCTGTGTATCTTTGCACAGTTCCTTTGACTTTTGTTCCTTCATCCTCCTGATTATCGTCTCCAAGCTGAATTATGTTTTTTTCATCATCGACAAAAGCTAAAAAGCCACAAGCATCTCCAGCTATGTTTCCTTCCTCATCCTCTGTACCTGCGTTAAAATCAGCAATCATCATAGGATGACCTTTAGCTGTTCCGTGATAATCGATAACAAATTGAACTGCTTTTTCAGAGTCTGTTACGCTTGTCGTTTCATATCTCCAGCCGTCAAGAATTATATCCTCCGAAAGCATATAATCTTTGACACAAACATTTTGCCCATCAATTATGTAGTCAACATCTTGCTTGAATTTCGCTGCATCTTCTCCTAGAAGTTCAACCTTACCGACAGGAACGTAACTCAAAACTTGTCCTTTGGCAAACCCTGCATACTGTCCATGAGGTTGAAATAATTCCAAAGCTACTCCTTCATCATCAGATCCTTCAGTCATATAATCATCTTCAACTGTGATATTTGCTCCTGTTTTTGCAGGCAAAACCTCATATTCTTCTATTGAATATTTGAAAGGGTCATTACAGGTAAATTCTAATTCACCAGTTATAGAGTTCCTTCCTCCTTCAGGAAGACTAATATTTGAACAGGTTCCTATGAAAAATTTATCTGGTTCATCGGCAAATACTAATTCAGATTCATTAAGTGACAAAAGGCTTCCTAAAAGATTAAAGGCATCTCGAAACTGCTCAGATGTTTGAGCTATAAGTTGATATTTGATTTTAATTTTTCGCTCAGGATATCGTGCAGATTGCAAAGTCGATCCGTCTCTTATTCCTGTTGTGAATGATGTTAGTTCTTTTGCTAAAGCTTCACGACCAGTCACTTGAAGTGTTCTATATCCATCTATCAAATCCTCGAGATATTCTCCATTTATCTGCAACGCCTCAGAGGGTAAATCACTGCCCTCTTCCACTTCGTTTACATCGATAAATTCATAAAAACTCATTTACCTCCGTCCTTTCTGCCGTTCTTTTATTCTTGTCTTGCGATTGTTTTCATCTTCATAGTAAGCGCTTGTTGCACGAGCAAATTCTTTACCATCGACATTTAGAGGTACTTCGATTTGATAAAAGCCTCCTCCGTAGCTATAGTCCTGATTAAGATTTCCAATATCGTTCACACCAGCCATTGATAATTGCATTGGGTTGATTATGTTATCGAGAGTTGGTGTCATTACAAGTTTTTCTGTAGCCTTTTTGACTATATTTAAGCCACTTAAAATGCCTCCAGCAAGTCCCGCAGGTATCCAGTGACCTATGGTTTTAAACAATCTTGATGGAGACCCGATTTTAGCTTTTGCAGTAACGGCTTTATCTGCAGCTACAACCATTTTGTTAGCAGCAGATTGAATTCGTCCTAATTGAGATTCCATACCATTTGCAAATCCTTGTGCTATATACGCTCCTGCTGCTTTTGTGCTGGAATAGCCATTTCTTAATTTTGAAACAACGGCTCTTATAACAATGTTTGAGTTGGTTCTTGCTTTATTGAACCCAATCTGAAGACCAGAAGCAAAAGCGTTTCCCGATGTTCTTCCTGCTTCTCCTAGCCCTGTTGCCTGTCCCTTGATTTTTGAAAGCCCATAAGCCGCTGCCGAACAAGAACTAACTACTTTGCCAGCGCCTATGTCAGCAAGCTGTTTAAAGCCTGCTGCGGCATACAGAACGCCTTTCCCTGCGTTTAGGGCTGCATTACCCATACTGTCAAAAATTCTTGCAACACCTTTTAATATTGATGTGACCGCATTACCAAAAGCTTTAATGACTCCTGAAATTCCATCCAAGATCGTTTTGACTGCATTACCAAAAGATGTAAAACCTTTAGATAGTGCATTCAGGACAGTTACTACTGTTTGCCCCACAACACTTAAAGCCTGAGCAAACATTTGCGATGCTTTTGCTATGAGCAATAACCCTACTCCAGCGACAACGAGAGCTGCTGCAAAAAATAAAAATCCTACTGCGCCAACTATAAGCCCTGCTCCTAATACAGTTACAAGAGCCATAAGCAGTCCTAATCCTACAAACATTCCTGCGAATACTGCAATAGCACCCGTACCTGCACTTGAAAGCATAACCGCTGCTTTTGCCATTAAAAACATGCCTGCCCCTGCAATAAGCAGTGCCGCGCCGAATGCTATAAAACCTATTGCACCCGCTGTCATAGTAGCGCCTACTTTAGATGCAACAACCATTAGAGCGGCAATCCCTACAACCATCAATCCAAACATTATCATAGCAGGCATGCCGGCACTGGCTACCATAGTTGCAGCATTCGCCAAGATATAAAATCCTCCTGCAATAAGAGCGACTCCTGCACCCATCAACAAAAATGCAGCACCCATTGCTAAAACATCTTTTGCTGATGTTTTTGAAGCTTTTCCAACAGCCTCCTCCCCTGCGGCCGTACCGAAAAGATTTGGTATCAGCCTTTTAAGCAGTCCGCCTCCAGCAAGAATTTTAATTCCTCCAACGAATGTGGACAATGTTCCTGCAACACTGTTGACAACCTTCATAGCTACAAAAGCAGCAGCCAAAATGCTAACACTTTTAGCAGTTGTCCTTATTTCTCCTTCATGTTCCGTTATCCATGCACCCATTTTTTCAAAATTAACTTTTCCCGTGGCATCTGCCAATTTGGATATGTCATCTATCAGAATTTTAGTAACTGCATTGAAAACCGGAGCTAATTTGTTTGCCGCTGTTTCTTTAAGTCCATCAAGTGCTTGATCTACAGTCTTATACTGCCTAGCTTGTTTCTGCCATGCATCAGAATTACCAACTTTTGAAATAGCATTGAAAAAATCTTCTGTTTTGATTTTTCCAGCTTGAACATCAGATATAAGTTGTTTTGACGTTTTACCCATTGCTTTTGCTACTGCGGAGATTCCTGCAGGGGTTTGTTCAAGCATAAGTTTGAAATCCATCCACTGAACGGTTGGCTTAGCTGCCATTTGAGTCGCTTGAACGGATAAAGTCTTCATAGCCTGCTGTGGATTTTCCGCTGCGGCTGCAATTCCTCCGAAACCGGTTACTAATTTATTAGCACCTTTAACACCCACTGCCGCTAACTGGGCATAAGTGGTAGCCATATCGGATGAACTGTATATTGTGTCTTCTGCAAACTTCTGTAGTTCCTTTCTTACGGATTTTATTTGTTTTGTCATGCCGAAGTTTTTCATATTCCCTTCAAATGTTTTCCATGCAGCTTGTGATGACGCCATTTCGTTAGTCATTCCACTTATTGAGCCTGTAACACCATTAACCGCTTTCATACCAATAGCTTGAAAAACTCCAAAACCTAGCCCACTCTTTACTTTTTCTCCAAGATTTTGAGTTGTTCCTAATGCTGCCTTTAATCCCGCAGAGAACCCTGCATCTCGTGCCTTAAGAACAGCCTCAATCGTATATTGTTCAGCCATCTTCTTCTCCTTGTTGCTTTAAATACTTAGACACATTAGATAAAGACTTCTTATTGTTATGCCTATTTTTGACCTTATCCAGTTCTCTTTCATAATTATAGAACTTATCGAATCGATCATAGACGGGTTTATAACCGTTCTTGCCAGCCTTTCTCTTCGCTCGAACCTGTAGATTTAAAAAAGCCTGCTTATGCATCAAATAATCCTCATCAATTTGCCGATATTCCACCGCTTCCATTAACAAATTATATTCAGCAATGGTTAGATTATTGACTTGCTCAAAAGTGTTATATCCTAAAAATCTAAAACAGTTGAATGCTACCTGTTTATACTGCTCATCAAAATCTATGTTGTCTGTCTCTCTACTTCTGCTTTGATTTGCAGTGTCAGCTTTTTGGTAGCATTGCTCCGTGCTAAAAAATCCAACACCGTATCAAATAATTTGTCAATATCAGTTTCGGGACTATCTATGTATTCTATAAGAGTATTCCTTGTTACTCTTGGCTCTTGCCCTTTATTAGCAAAATCAAGGACGTTTACGAGCTCTTCTACATCTCCACTGTATAGGGATGCAATTGATAGCCCTAAACCTCCCGGCTTAGTTACGCCCTTTATTCCGTCTACAGGAATCATCACTGTTTTGTTTAACGCCTGTAAAAATCCAAAATTGAATTTAAAACTATAAACCTGTCCATTAATTGTTAGTTCCATGTTATTTCTCCTCCTAAATTAAAAAACTTGCACTAAGTAAAATAAGATACTTAGTGCAATGCTTTAAAAAATTAAGCTCCGTTTTTTGTGCTGTCAACAAATGAGTACCCGGCTATTGCCTGCTGCTCTTTTGTGACTGTGACATCCCCGCGTTTCCCCGTGCCGTTAATGCCGAATGTAGTAGAAATTTCCACCATATCTTCAGCGTTTGAGGTTTTTTCCAGTTCCGTCAAATATCCTTGATAATAAATTCCTTTAAACTTATTTTCGCCACTTTCTGCGGGTTCGTCAAGGTTGACCTCCCAAATATCAAGCAGATCATCTGAATCCATAGCATCTTCTAGCTTATCAATAAATTTATCACCTTTTGATAAAATAGAAGTGCACTCAATTTCTACTTCTGCCACGCCTGGAGTTCTAACCGGGCCGTCCTTTGTTGCAGTCGAATCCGCCTCTTTCGACTTGGTTCGACTATTTTCGGTTACGAATGCTAGCTGCGTTCCTGTCTCTTTTGCAATTTCTTTGTGTAATCTATATAGATACACAATTTTTTTACCAGAAACAGCCTCAGCAAATAACTGTAAATTAAAATCCATATTTTCCTCCTAACTGAATTTGTAAGTTAACATCAATATGCCATGCATCAAGGCATTTCCTGTCGAACGATCAGGCACAATCCGTTGATCAATTTCAGATAAAATCCATTTGAAATTAGGTGTTTTTTCAAGTTGCCTGATTTTTGTTTTAATATCTAACAGCATTTTTGAAACCGTACCTCTTTGGCTTGGATCATTATGCCACACATGTACATACTGTGTGACTTTACCAATTGCCACCGTTTTTGTCTCTTTGTCCTTTTGTATATTGTCTGCTAAATACACAAAAGGGTAAGGTGTACCTTCAGGAGGCAAACAGTCATCGTAAATACTGTCTCTGAATAGCTCGGTCAATAATTCTCTAATTGCCGTAAATAATTCTTGCTGTGGATCCATTTGCTCCTCCTACTTCTTTAAAAACAATGCTAAATCTCTTTTAAACGCTTCCTCTTGCATATCATAAGCAGGCTTTAAAAACGGATGGGCCTCCATTTTTCTCGTACCATATTCTACATAAGGAGCATAGTGAACAGTGGGCTTAACAGTAGCTTGAAGCCCCGATAAGGATATCTCTAGTTCAATGCTCCGTTTTAGTGTGCCTGAGTCTACAGGCGCTAATCTTTGAGCTTTATTTTGCATTTGAGCGCCATGTTTTTTTACAAGTTGTCTAACTTTTGACGGATCAGCATTATCAATAAGCTTTTTTTGAAGTTTTTCAAGACCTCTAATTTTTATACTCATAATTACACCTCCGAGACAATGAAGGACTGCTTAATTCTAAACCTGCGTGTTTTATCTACCGCATAGTTCTTTCCGTCTACCTCTATATAGTCAAATGAATCTGTATAATGATTTTGGATATGAATAGTCAAACTATTTTGTTTTAGTTTTCCATAAACAAAAACAATCATTTCTGCAGATGTATCCATGATAGCTGCCATAGCTTTTGTCTTTTTGACTTGTCCCTCTGTATAGTTTCCGGTTCTCTCATCATATGTACGAAGTCCCTTTTTTACAAAATAGATTTCCCTATCATATCTCATATGAATTTCACCCTACCTTTTCCAGGAGACTCTTGAGAAGCCGTGTATATTTCAATTTCGCATAAAAATTGAGCAAAATCATTATCAGACCAACTCATGTTTTCGCCTTCAACAGAATGAGATGCTAAGCCCTCCGAACCTATTCGATTATACCTAGCTACAGTTACTTCTGTTACTATATGTTCTAATTCCCTTGGGACCTTTTTGACTTCTGCCAGAACACACAAACGAGCTGATGTTATACCTATTAAGGTTTTTATCAGCTCGTCTTTTTCATCTCCTGAAAGACCTAAAAGGGTTTTTATGTTCTCTAACATTTGCCCCTCCTTAGTTCTTTGCTACTTCCTCAACGGAGTTTTCCACTTCGGTCATCCCCGTTGTTTCAGCCGCTTCTTCGTTCATAATTAACGGCTCTCCTTGTGCGTTATTGGAACCGGATAGCTCCTCTATTCTTTCCTCCGATGGTTTTAACCCTTGTCGAGGGTAAGTATCATTTACATCGTAAAAATGAAAGATAGTTCCTGCTTTCGTTGATTTGCTATCATTCAAATCATGAAACGCTTTAATTACTTTATACATGCATTCCTCCTTCTTATGCTCCCGTTACAGTGACTTTCGCTACAGCCTTTTTATTGTCAGCTGTAATATATTCTCCAGCTTTTCCATGCCCCTGCAGTGCCACTCCATCGAAATCTTCGGATTCTATGGTTCTTGCAGTATTGATTCCAGTGAATGCTTTTGCAATATTTTTCACATAAGCATACACAACCTCTTTTGTCTGGAACATATCAGCAGGGATCTCTTCAATGACAAAACCTTTGAACTTAATTACCGCATTGTCATCTACATTCACAGTCGAGTTTTTAGATGTTACAGCAAGTCCAGAATCAATGATTGCGTTATATACATCTGGAGTCACCTTTGCAACCTTAACAAGATCTTTTCTAACTTTTGCATTTGTGAAATATGCCGAAAGTTGAGCAAAAACCTCTCCTACATTGTCTTTAGTTATTTTTGCACCTCCAGCAATTGATTTTGCCGCAGAATCGGAAATAAATTTGCCATGCTTTGCATTAAACTGACCGACTTTTGCCTGTGCCTGCAATTCCAATCTGTCTGCAATTGCCGATTCTAAATCATTATTGACAGTTGCTCTATCAAGTCCTTCGTGATAGTTCCACTCCCATTTATAGTCAACATCCTTATCCTGATAGATAATTTCTTTTCTTTGTCCGAAACGGGAAGTTGACCCTGTACCTGTCCCAAAACCGGTATTTTCATCGGTGTTATAAGTATTGATGACTACAGGAATATCTGAAGTCTTGACAGCAAAAGCAGTTTTGTTATGCTCTACCCCATCAAGTGCTTCAATCGTGTCACCAACGAAGAAATCTTTGAAGTAAGCATCAACTCCGAACACTGCTTTTAAAAGCTCCTTGAACTCCTTCTGATACTGCCTTACTCCTCTGTCATTGTTATTTCCTTCACCAAATAGCTGCAAATCAAATCTTTTCATATTTTCCTCCATTTTTATTTCTTATACTTTTCAATCTTAGCCATAATTGGGCTAAGATCACTGCTATTATTGTTGTAATTCTTTGGTGTCTTTCCAGTTGCTTTTGCCACCTCTGCCGCCTTAAGCTGTTTGTCGATAATTCCAACAAGCTTTTCAATGTTAACTTTCGTTTTTTCAGCATCTTCAGCAACAACCAAATCGAGCATTTCTTTATTTGCTTCTACTCCTGACTCTGATAGAAGCGTTGATGCGGTATCTCTCATTTCCATCATCTCTGACTGAGCTTTTAGTCTTGCATTCTCCGCTCTAACCTGTTCAAGCTCGTAATCTTTCTTCTGTTCTGCATTCATCTTTGCAAGCTTTTCCGCCTCACTCTGAGCTTTTTTTAAATCTTCTTTGTACTTATCTTCCAGATTAGCTTCGCGAGTCTTAATTGCTTTTTCAACTCTTCTGTCAAACTCAGCTTGATTTTTAGAGTCTTTTAAAAAGTCATCAAAGCTAATACCTTCTTGGCTGTTTTGTTCGCCCTGGTTCTCTTCCGTGCCATTACCTTCTGTCCCAGCACCTTCATCGGCAAATAACTGTAAGTTCCATTTTCTCAATTCCATTTTCTTTTCCTCCTGTCCAGTGCATTACTTTAGTCCCACACCATCCAAACTGTTTATTTTTACATAATCGGGATAAGCCGAAGCGACCCCGTTAATGCCAATCAAAAAAGACTCTTTCAAAACGTGTCCTAGCTCTGATAAAGTCCCATGTTTCACAAGAGCATATCCGCTCTTTATATTGTATGTTATCTCATCGTTGGTCAATTCTTCTATCGACCATATAAATGTTTGTACCAGCGTTGACATGGCTGCACAAACAATATCATTGCCAACAGGTGCATACCCACAATGCCCATTTATTTTTATTATATTTTTTTTAATTTTTACTAATGTCATTTTTCGCCACTCTAAAAGGCGAACAAATGAATTTGTTCGCCTGAACCTTTCACAAATCTTGGGGCGAGAGACCAGAATCGAACTGGCATACTTGGAACCACAATCCAATATCTTACCATTAGATGACCCCCGCCACATTTCCACATTAAATATTTGACTTTTTAAAAAAAATATGATAAATTATACTTACGATAAAACATTAAGTTTTTAGAGGGTAGTCCCCTGACCCCTTTAGGTTGGGGCTCGTGCTACCCTCTTTTTTTTATTTCAAGATAGCAATAATTTCATTTCCATCTTTTATGATAATCCTAATTTTTTTATCCTTACCACTTCTTCTCAATCGTGCTTCTGCTAATTTCATTGCCTTTCGAGTATTTACTCCCTCATTGCTGCAATCAACTATTATGCCCCCCGGCACATCCTTTATCTGATGCAAACCATGATGTACCAGCTTATCGGTCCCATTTGAACTTTGTGGCGTTTTCAAATCCCAATATTTTTCATTCCACTCGTAGTCTGGTGTCGGTTTAGATAACGACCGTTTAAGCAATTTTATATTTCCACCAAGCGTATTAGTTAACCAATGCGCTATCTCTATCTCCGCAGCATTTGCTTTCCCAGTGGTTTTATACCCTTTTTCAAATAATATCTTGCTATTCCCTTGCGTATACAAGGATTTAAAGTCATCAAACAATACTCCGTTTTTGGCTGCACTACTTTTTTCCCAAGCATCATGTACTTTATCAACAGTTGCAGCACTAGTACTGCAACGACAATGTGGATGAACAGGTGGAGCATTTTCCCCCACAAGCATGTCCTTGACCTTGAATCGCTTTCCATCCAGACTTCTACAGATTTCACATGCACCACTCTGATCGCCTATAAATTCAAAGTACTCATAGCCATTAGCTTCATACGATGATTTTTGAGCAGAAGTTTGAACTCTACACAATTCAGTTTGCATTAACCTCAAAGCATCTCGCCTTGAGACGGAAAATATTTTATTCAATCCTTGTGCCAATTCTTTAGGATTCAATCCTTTGATCAAGCCTGTTTGCAGCAAAGCATCAAGTTTGTTCTTGAGAAGACTTTGATGCATCCAAATCCTATCTGAAAAAGTTGCATTTTTAAAACTTGCGTTTACAATTTCTTTTGCAAGTTTCTTATTATCGCCCACAGTTTTGCCTAGTATGCCGGCTTGTCTCTTGATTTCGTCCAAAGCTCTTTTATTAAGTCCTTTATCCATCAAACTCTCAAGCTGGTTAAATCCTGCAACTTTTTCCAAGCCAATATTTGCTTTTAACAATTCCAGCCTATTGGCTTTCATAGTCATATTATAAAGTCGCATTTCAGCATTAGCTTTTCTGCTAAAATCTCTATTCTTAACATACTCTTTAGCTTTATTGCTGTAATAGTCCATATCAAGCTGATTGGCTCTCTTTTTTGCCTCAGCAAGTGATATGCCCTCTTTTCCTGCATATCGTGAGTAAAAAGAGTTTATCTCTTTCTCTATACTCTTATGGACATTCAGGTAGATTTTCTCGAGTTCTTTATTATATGCAACTTCTTCTCTGATATACCTGCGTTTTGCCTCAGTCTCTCTTAGTCTCCAGTAAACAATGTTGTTTCTACGATTTTTCATTTACATTGCTTTCCCTTTCAATATCTTTTCTGCACGGTCACGATCAATGTTCACTCCAATAGAAATAAGATTTATAGCTTGTCCTTCACTCAAAAGACCGTTTGTATGCTGTTCCATAATTTCAATTAAACTTTTAATCTGTGCTCCATTTAGCCTGTTATCTGCCTGTTCATCCGAGGTGGCTCCCCCCCCCGAGGTCACTCTCTTGTAGTTGAGATATTTTATCTTCTGCATTAAACATAGATGCACTTAGCACCTCGTCTTGTATCGAAGCATTTTCTTCTTCTAACTTTTTTATCTCAGCTTTAGCATCCGTGACAATAGATAATACGCTTAACTGTGTTTCTTTCGAGACAACTCCCTCAAGCTTTGATACAACATCTACTTCTTCGCTAATGTTCCGAGGAATGTTCCTCGTTGTCTTTATCTCTATATCTTCATAAGCTTCCGAATCAGATATATTTGTTTTAAGACTGCAAAATATCTTGTATCTTTTTCTCAAGGATTTTTCAATCTTGCGGTCAAACATCAATGCAAGGTTGCTCATCGCCTGGAGTTTGTATGACAAGCTAATTCCGCTCGTTGTACTTCCAAAACTTTCGTCCGAAATATTCGCTACCATTGAAATCTGATATATGAGAGTTTCAAGGCGATCAAGTAGGTTTTCTTGCGTCCCATCTGCTGTGGGTTTTGTTAAAAACTGCACCAAGACCTCTTTTGCGTTATCTGTATTGTAAAAGTTTATAAGTCTATCATCTCTTATCCGATGCACACCATTTTCATCAATTTCCGCACCTATCACTGCTAAGTATGCTTCAGCAAAAGCCTCTACATCGTTCGCCTTTTCGCCAATAGTCTTGTTGTAAGTCTCGATAAGACCTGTTACTGGTTCATAAAGTCCAAGCCTCTCGTCATTTAATCTCCATTCTATACATGGAATATATCCGTATGGATTATCTTCTAATTCTAAAATCTTTTCATCTTCAAATGAAATTATTTTATCTCGTGTAAGTATTTCGCCGTACACTTTTCCTTTTTTCTTGCCTTCCGGGAATACACCGTATCTAATTGCGAATAATGCCTTCTGCGATAATTTATCATCATAGACTACAAAAATTTCTTGAGGTTTTAAAGCAGTCACCTTTGTCTGCGCGTCTTCATTTTGATAAAGATACTCAAAAGCATGTCCATATATGCAGCACTTCTTTGTCATTTCTGCCTCATGATCTGTCATTTCGTTCTGTCTGCAAAATACTTGTATTGCTTCGTTTATTTTTTTATCTTCGTGGGTTAATTTGATAGGTACACCATATCCATAACCTACGAATGTGTCTGTAATGTATCGCGGAAAGTTAACAGCCAGGCGATTGTCAGGTTTCCAATTTTCCTTGGCTTTTTCGTCATAAATTCCATGAAAACCTTGGTACATGCTTTCAAGGTAGTTATAACGAGCCAGCATCTCTTTATGCTTTTTTATATACTTTTTTACAATCTCCATGTTTATTCCAGACTGAGTCTCTGCCTCATCACAAGTGAGAACTTTGGGCAATTTGTATGGAGCTTTGTTCTTTCCCATCTTTCCCTCCTAAAATTTAAATGTTTTCAGTTTTGTATTTTTGGATTTCCTCCAACCCTCAACACCATATCTAAGTGCTGCCATTGCATCATCAAAAAAAGGAACTGGTTCATCCAGGTATTCTCCTGTCTGCTCGTCCCTTTTCCATTTCCACTGTTCAATTTCTTTTAATGTGTTCACGCAGGATGGATGGATATATATCCTCCTACCCTTTAACCAGTCTATCTGTGTTGCCTGGTACTTTCTATCTGTCGTTTTTTCTTTTACAACAGGTTTAGCTCTGAATCCATCCGTTCTCCACATTTTGATTCTATCTGGTTCTGCAGAGTCGCAATACATGTCCTGATTTTGTGGAAGGCTGTTTTGCTTTGCCAACTCTATAATCTCTGATGTATCTTTTTCATACACATATATTTCTCTCAAGATATATATATCATCATCCTTAATCCCCAGTAACAAGATTGCATTGGCATGATTAAAGCCAAAGTCTTGCCCAATTGCTATATCATCATAATCGGCAAGGTCTTGGCTAATCTCTTTAGCTTCCCAGTTTTTTAGAATTACTCCACCAATTTCTCCCCAATCACCTAATCCATAAATTCTATATCCATCTGGATCTACTTCCTTACGCCTCATCATTCTGCGATTATAGGCTTCATCAATGAATCTATTATGTAAATAAGTGCTATGATGCGCAAGTACGTCAGAGTCTTTTCTATCAAAGAATACTTTCTTTATCCAGTGGTTCTTACTTACAGGGTTAAAGGTCATCTTGATTTGATAAAACAATCCTACAGGAAGCTCTCCTCTGAGTCTATCATCGATGATTTCAAAATCAGATTGCTGCAGTTCAGTGGCTTCTTCTATCCACACATCCGTTAATTTCCCTCGTTGAAATGTAATAGATTTCAGCTTTTCTCGTTGCTTACTATCATTCATCCCACGAAAGATAATTTGATTGCCGTTGATACAGTTAATCTGTAATGGGGACAATCCACACTTGAAATATTTATCTAGTCCAAGGCGATAGATCCCCCCTGTAAGTTCAGCGTATATGCTATCTCTATTCGTCACGTCAGATTTGCGAATACAGACTAAGTTACGTCCTTTATCCTTTAAAAGTCGTATTAGATACTGTTGTGCAGTATCAACACTTTTCCCGGATCCTGCAGAACCCTTCATCGCAATGTATCTACATTTGGACTGATGTACTGACTTAAAGGATGGGTTACTCGGTATCCTCAGCTCCATAATCAACCTCAACACTCAGAGTCATGTCTGCATCCACCTCAACCCTATCTGTCCATGTACCATATCTTTTGCCCAAAAGTTCTGCTGCTTTCAACCTATCTTTTTCCTCGGGTAGCCTTCCAAATCTTCTCGCCCTGGTTGTGCCGTTTTCTTGAGCCTCAATCACAACCGTCTCTGACTGATTTTCTCCACGCATTACCGCCGTCAAATATTTTAGAACCTCTTCTTGTTTTGCGATAGATTTATCCTCCAAGTCCTTTAACCGCTCGTTCAAATGCTCCTTAATTGTAGTATTTTGTAGTAATTTAGAGGCATTGGTATTAGCATACTTTTTACTATATCCAGCTATTATAGCCGCCTCTGTTGCATTTCCACTGATGATGTATTCATCAACGAATCTTTTTTGTTTTAATGTAAGTTTCAAAATGCACCACCTCAAGTTTTTGTTCTTTTTACAACACAAAAGACACCCTTTCGGATGCCTGATGTGTTATTTAGTAGTTATCGATAGGAGACTCATGTAAGAAAAATCTTAGTACCCTAATTACACTATAGCACTTATAAAATGTGATTTGTGTGAAACTATCTAATATCCTCAACAAATTTTTTAAGCTTCTTTGACACAGTAGACCTCTCTATGTGCAGAATAGCCCCTATTTCTGATTGAGTAAGTCCATCAATGTGATACAATCTTAGAATTGCTCTAAGCTCAGGATCTTCTATCTCCTCAATCTCTCTTTCCAGTCTCTCTATAATAGCATGTATCTGTTTTAATTTTCGGCTTAGCTGCTTTTCTCGTCTGCATAGACCTTCTGTGTCAAGAGCAAAGCCTACGAGTTTTTTAGGAATTCCGTGGCCGCTCTTATAATCTTTGTAAAAATCAGCAGTAAGCTCCGGTTTAGCGTGTTCTATTGAATACTTGAGACCTGCTACTTCTTTTCTTAACTTCTTGAGATTTAAAAAATCACTTTGCATAACACCGCCTCTTTATTCTTCTCCCCATTCTCTTATTTCCTCTAGTGCGTCAATAGGAATGTTTAAGGTTAATTCTTTACATCTCTGCTCTCCGAATAGGATTCTATCCGGAGTAGGTAATTCCATTTCTTTGCTCCAGGATACTTGAGAACAGCTCTCATCTTTAATTTCTCCCATGTTTCTATATTATCCATAAAAATTGATTTAATTTTATTTTTAATATTATTTTTCTTTTGGGCTA
>ERZ772956.640-NODE-640-length-25510-cov-6.345197_pt1 | contig 25510 bp, 24 predicted proteins | sample MGYA00580683_ERZ772956 | MGnify/ENA primary metagenome ERZ772956 (study PRJEB29015, sample SAMEA2738077) | human oral metagenome | biome: human oral; feature: human-associated habitat; material: saliva | place: China | collected 2212 ... | reverse complement strand
TCCGCTACCACTACGACTTCAACGGCAACCGTACCGCCACCGTCCTGCCCGACGGCAGACAAATCAACTACCTGTATTACGGCAGCGGCCACCTGCACCAAATCAGCCTCGACGACGAAGTCATCTCCGACATCGAACGCGATCAGCTGCACCGTGAAATCTACCGCACCCAAGGTAAACTCGCCAGCCGTTACGAACTCGATCCCTTAGGCCGTCTGAAAAGGCAAATTGCCGCACTCAACGAGCTGACGCAGACCGAGACAGGTAAAAATACAGTAACATCGGCTTATGCCGTCAAACGCAGCTACGGCTACGACCGTACCGGCAACCTGACCCACAGTACCGACCAGCGGACGGGCACAACCCGGTTCGAGTACGACAAACTGGGCCGGATTACCCAAGCGGGTAATGAAGTGTTCGCCTTCGACCCCGCGCACAATATCCTGTCCGATCACAACAGCCCTACCGTCCCCGACAACCGCCTGAAAACCTACAACGGCAGCAGCTATTACTACGACTGTTTCGGCAACCTGATCCACCGAGAACTGGCCGACGGTGAAGTACAGAACTATTTCTACGATCTGCATGACCAACTGGTTAAAGCGGAAATCTTCAAAAAAGATGGCAGCAAAGAAACTTGGACCTACACCTACGATGCCTTGGGCAGAAGGATAGGCAAAGGCCGTCTGAACAGTTAAAAAAGTTATTTTAAAAATAGTACTTATTCTATTAATCTTTACAATTGCTATTCAAATATTTTTTATTAAAAAAATTAATGCAATAGGAATTTCAAAAGGAAAAAACATTGCTTTTAATATAGCAACAGATAGAGAAGTAGCTGAAAGATTTACTTTAAACTCAGAAGATGAAATAATAATGGAATATGATGCAAAATCAGGAATAACAAGAGAAATTGATATGAAAGAATTAAGGAAATCTTTAGAAAAAACAAGAACAAATAAGAAAACAAATAGAGTGGAACCTTATGATCCTTTAGCTAATCAAACTTACAACAACAGATTAAGCACGACAGAAACAACATATAATCCTATTTATGATTTAAGCGATTTTCCAGCCAGAGCTACTTGTCGCATAAAAGCTGATGTTTATGGTGAAACTCTTGTTGCAACAGGATATATGGCAGGAGCTAAAATTGTTGTTACAGCGGCTCATTGTGTTATGAATTTACATGATAATGATGCAACATTTGCAGATTGGATAGCATATCCGGGCTATCAAAATGGAAGCTCATATAAGGGTGTTTATTCTGGGTGGTCAAAAATTTACTACTCACCATATTGGAAATCAACTCATTCACCTGCTGATGATTGGTGTATTTGCATTTTAGAATCAGACATAGGTAATACAACTGGATGGCTTGGAACTCAATCTTATGGTGTAAATGCGGAAATGGATTGGCTTATAGTTCGTTTATATGGATATCCTTTTAGTTATGGGGGAGGAGAATATCAAAGATATACTCAAGGAATGACTTTCAATACTGGAAATTATTATTTTACTAGTTCAGCAAAGACAACGGAAGGATTTAGTGGAGGTCCTTATGTTAGAGCATCAGATAATTGTGTCGTAGGAATTTGTCATGGATATTGGACAGATAGACCGGATTCTTCCGTGGGAGTTCGAATTACACAAAATATGATAGATATAATAATAGAAAATAGTTAGTATATAATTACAAAATATTAAAAAATAATGTATACATTATTGATATTATAGTAGTACAGCAATAAAAGATTGAATTGAAGTTAAAGCAGACAAAAAATGAGTTATAATATTGTAACTCATTTTTTGTACTTAAAATAAAATATAATTTTTAAAACAATAGAATAAAAAACAAAAAAATGGTATAATTTAAATACAAATTGGAGGCAAAATGTATAATTTTTTTGTAGAAAATAACAATATAACTGCTGATAAAGCAATAATAACTGAAGACTATAATCATTTAGTAAATGTATTAAGAAAAACAATTGGCGACAAAATATATGTATGTAATAAAGATAATGGAAAGAGCTACTTAGTAGAAATTTCTGAGATTACAAAAACAGAAGTAATATGTAACATACTTGAAGAAAATATATCAACAGAATCAAATTTAGACATTACAATATTTCAGGGCTTACCAAAAGCAGAAAAAATGGAAACAATCATTCAAAAATGCACAGAATTAGGAGCAAACAGATTTGTTCCAGTAAATATGAAGTATTGTATAAGTAAATTAAAAGATGATAAAAAAATTGATAGGTGGCAAAAAATTGCTGAAGTCGCAGCAAAACAGAGCAAGAGAAATATAATTCCGAAAGTAGAAAATCTAATAACAATGACACAATTGGAAAAAGAAATTCCTGAATACGATTTAGTTCTGATAGCGTATGAAAATGAAAGAAAAACTAACATAAAAGAAGTGATAAAACAAAATCCAAATGTATCAAAAATAGGAATAATAATTGGACCAGAAGGCGGAATATCTGTAGAAGAAGTCGAAAAACTAGAAGAGCTAGGAGCTAAAACAGTAGGATTAGGAAAAAGAATCCTTAGAACAGAAACTGCACCAATTACAATGATAAGTATGTTAATATACGAGTATGAATTTTAGGGGGATCCATGAAAGAGGAAAAGGAAGAAATAACAATAACTCAATTAGACGAGATTCAAAAAGAAATAAAAGAAAATAAAGAAAAAGCATTAATTAAAAATATTGATAGATATAAACTAATATTAACAAATATATTGATAGCAATAACATCAATTATATATCTATGGTTAGTGGTTGGTTTAGGAAATTCACTAAATACAATTACATTTTTAAGTAATATGAAAACATTGATAATAATTGAGATAATTGCAGTAGTTGTAATGTTTGAAATAGCTAATAAAAGAGAATCAAAAACTCTGTTTTTGCATTCAATAGAATCGTTTATAATGACATCATTCACCATGATTTTATATGGGTTGTTTGGCAGAGAAAATCCAAACATAAGATTCTTTGTGCTAGGAATGGTAGCAATAATATTTATATATTATGTAGTAAAATCACTAATAATTGAATTTAAAAAAGTATAATGTAAACTAATAAAGATTGACACGAGCTAGAATGCCTAGTATAATTGAAATAGACCAATTAAAAGGAGATATTATAATGATTAATAAACCAACAGTAGTAGAATTGTTAGGAAAATCAGAAAACAGATTTAGATTAGTAATTGCAACAGCAAAGAGAGCTAGACAAATTGCTTTAGGAAGTGAATCAATGACATCACAAAAAGATCCAAATCCTGTAACAGAAGCAGCACAAGAAATAGAAGAAGGAAAAATTACTATATACAACAGCGAAGAGTGGAAAGCAAATCAAGAAAAACGCAACAAGGATATAATGTAAGGAGTAACATGAATAAGAAACATATCATATCATTAGCAGGTGATTTGGCCAGTGGAAAAGGTGCTGTATCAAGGGAACTTGCTGATAGACTAAATTATGAAATATATCGCAATGGTGAATATTTCAGAAAACTTGCAAAAGAACATAATATGGATGTAACAACATTCAATGAATATGTAAAACAACATCCAGAGATTGATATACAGATAGAAAACAGTTGTAAAGAATATGCTCAAGCACATGATAATCTAGTAATAGATGCACGTTTAGGTTGGTATGCAGTACCAGAATCATTTAAAGTATATTTACAAGTAGATATAAATGTTGCAGCAAAAAGAGCATTTTTTGATGAAAACAGAAAATCTTCAGAAAATTTCAATACAGTACAAGAACAAAAAGAAGATTTACAAAAAAGATTCAAACTAGAAAATGAAAGATATTTTGAATTATATAATATTCATAAAGAAGATTTAGCAAATTATGATTTAGTAATAAACACATCAAATATTACACCTGCACAAGTAGCAAATGTAATAATTGAAGAATATGAAAAATGGTTAAATCAATAAATAAGGGGCTTACGATAAGTAAGCTTCTTTTTTATGCGAAAAATAAGTAAAAATGGAGGAAAAATCAATGCCATATCAAATAAAGCAAATAAATAGAGAAGATATATGCTTTAGCTATAATCTGTCAGAAATAGATAATTGCCCACAAAATTTATATTATATAGGCAATATCAATATTTTAAATACAAAAGCGATAAGTATAGTAGGAAAAAGAAATGCTTCGACAAAAGGTAAATATTATGCATATTTAATAGCAAAAAAATATGCTTCACAAGGATTTACAATAGTAAGTGGATTAGCAAAAGGAATTGATCAATTTGCACATATTGGAGCATTGGCTGCAAATGGTAAAACAATAGCTGTTTTAGGAAATGGATTATCAAAAATATATCCAGAAGAAAACACTAAATTAGCAAGAGAGATAATAGAACATAAAGGATTAATAATCACTGAATATAAAATAAATGACAAAATCAAACCCGAAAATTTTCCAATGAGAAACAGAATAATCAGTGGATTATCAATAGCCACAATCATAATAGAGGCAGATGAAACAAGTGGATCATTGATAACTGCAAAATATGCAATAGATCAAAATAGAGAAGTATACACAATTCCATGGAAGCTTAATTTAGAAAATAATAAACAAAGTGGATGCAATTTATTAATAAAAGAAGGAATAAATGTAATAACAAAAATATAATTTCAAAACATTATCAAGACATATTAAAAACATATAAAAATCACCGACTATCCACTCCAACTATACTATGAAAAAGGTTGTAAAATTAGGGAGTTTGTAATATAATAGTATTGTATTTTAGAGAAGTATTTTACATATAGAAAGGATTGAATTTATATGGAAAATGGAAAACACAGTCTAAATCGAAGTGCAAAAAAGACAAAATTAAAAAAAGTTGTCAAATCAATAGATTTAGGATTAAGGAAAAAAAGCGAAGATGATGAAATATCATCAAAATACGCTTTTTTAAAGGACAAAGATATGTCAGCTCCAAAAAAGCAAATACCAAGAACAAAAAGACCTAATTCAAATACACCTGGAAGCAAAGCCACAGCAAAGAATTCGGACAAAAACAATAAGACTGGCAAGAAAAAGAAAATGAAACTTTGGAAAAAAATCTTGTTAGTATTATTTGCATTAATGGTAATAGGAATAATTGCAGTTGCATCATTCGTCACATATATTTTTAAAACAGATAAATGGGCAATAACTAAAGAACAATTTTTAGCAGATGCAGGAGCCGAAATATATAATAAAGACGGTGAAAAAATAGCGACATTAACAGGAAGCGAAGTAAATAAAAAAGTCGAATTAAGCCAAATGGGAAAAGTGCCAAATGCATTTATAGCAATTGAAGACGAAAGATTCTATAAGCACAATGGTGTAGATTTAAAAAGAACATTTGGAGCAATACTATCGTTCCTTAAAACTAGAGGAAACTCTTCATATGGTGGAAGTACAATAACACAACAATTAGTAAAAATCACAATGAATGACGATTCTCGTAAAGGTATGGCAGGTATAGAAAGAAAAATAAGAGAATGGTCAAGAGCAATACAAGTAGACAAGATGCTTGGAAAAGATAATGTACTAAATAGATATTTAAACAGAATATTCCTAGGATCTGCAACAAATGGACTTGAAATTAGAGGAGTTGAAGCAGCAGCTAACTTCTACTTTAACAAACCATCAAAAGACTTATCAGTAGCACAAGCTGCATTCATTGCGGGAATTAACCATGCACCATCACTATACAATCCATATAAAGAAGATGGCAAGGAAAAAACTTTAGCAAGAGCCAAAAACAGAACACTAACTGTAATAGGAAAAATGCATGAATTAAAAATGATAAGTGATAGCGAATATAAAGACGCAGTAAAAGAAGTAAATGATGGACTTAAATTTGAAAAAGGAGCTCAAACAAATGGATTAACAGGACTTTCATTTACAACAACAGCAGCAATAGATCAAATTGCAAAACAAATAAAAGCAAAACAAGATATAAACTATTCAGAAGCTAGAGAAATAACATTAAATAGCGGATATAAAATTTACACAACAGAAGATTCTAAAATTCAAAAAGTGTTAAATGAAGAATATGCAAAATCTAAATATGTTAAAAAAGGCAATGGACAAACAGCTCAATCAGCAATGGTTATTATAGAACCTTCAACAGGACGAGTATTAGGAACAGCAGGATCGTTGGAAGAACATCCAGATACATTGGGATTAAATAGAATATTCTCAGAAAGACAAGTAGGATCAACATTCAAACCAATAGGAATTGTTGGACCAGCTTTGGAATCAAAGAATACAACAGCAGCAACAGTTTATTATGACCATCTAACAACATTCGGTAAAAATTACACACCACATAATGATGCATCTGATGGAGATAATAATGGAATTGTTTCAATGAGAAGAGCGTTAACAATTTCATTGAATATTCCAATGATTAAATTGTTATCCATAATGGGATATGAAAAACCAAAAGAATTCTTGAAAAAAATGGATATCAATGTTGACACCGAAAAAGCAGGTTTATCATTAGCTTTAGGAACAGAATCAATAACACCATTAAGAATGGCAGCAGCATACGCAATGATTGCAAATAAAGGTGTTTATAACACACCAACATTTTATACAAAAGTAGTGGATCAATCAGGAAATGTTATAGTAGAGCCAGAGCAAAAGCAAGAAAGAGTTATGTCAGAAGAAAATGCATATATATTAACATCAATGATGGAAGACGTTATTGATGATGGTACAGCAAGTTCATTTGGAAACGTAATGGGAAAAATGGCAGTAGCCGGAAAAACAGGAACAACATCAAGTGCAGTAGATAGATGGTTTTGCGGATTTACTCCTTACTATGCAGCAGCAGTATGGTATGGGGCAGATAATGGATATGAAAAAACAGCGTCATTCTGGGGAAGAAACCCAGCAGCAGCGATTTGGTTCCCAGTAATGAAAAGAATTCACGAAAATAAAGAAGTAAAACAAAAATTTGATAAACCAGAGGGAATAGTAACAAAATCAGTTGATAAAGCAACAGGTAAATTAGCAACATCTGCAACAGCTGAAAAATATGATGAAATATTCTCAAAAGATAATATTCCAGATAAATCAGAAGGTTCAAGATCATACACAATCTGTAAGGATACTAAAAAATTAGCAACAAAATATTGTCCAAACACAGAAACTGTTTATATAGGAAAAGTAATAGAAACAGAAGAAAAAGGAAATTGGACTCCAAGATTAACATCTGGAAAAATATCAGAATATTGTGACAAACATACAACACCAGTAATGATAGATGTACCAAATGTTGTAGGAATGAAACTAGATGACGCAAAAGCTAAGCTAACAGAAGCAGGATTTACCGTAGTAGCAAAAATTAATGACAAAGCGGGAGTTGCAAAAAATCAAGTATTAACACAAAGTGAAACAAAAGCAGAAAAAGGTGCTGAAATTTATATAACATATAATTCAAGCGGACCAGCAACAAACACAACAAATACAACAGCATCAACAAATACAACTTCTGGAGGAAGTACAAACACAACAAATACAACAACACCATAGATAGAGGATTAGAATATGGAAATATATTTATATAACACATTAACACATGAAAAAGAAAAATTTAAACCAATAAATCCTAATGAAGTAAAAATGTATAGCTGTGGACCAACAGTCTACAGCTATGCACATATTGGAAATATGAGAGCATACATATTTGCAGATACATTAAAAAGAATGCTTGAATACAATGGTTTAAAAGTAAATCATGTTATGAACATAACAGATGTTGGACATTTAACATCAGATGCAGATACTGGTGAGGATAAAATGGAAAAAGCTGCACGTTCTGAAGGACGAGACCCTTATGAAATAGCAGCATATTATACAAAATATTTTATGGATGATATAAAATCATTAAATATTGAAATTCCTACAACAATAACAAAAGCAACTGACAATATTATTCAAATGGAAGAAATGGTAAAAGAAATTGTTGATAATGGTTATGGATACGAGACAAGTAAAGGAATATATTTTGATATCACTAAATTAGAAAAATACCCGGTACTATCAAACAATAAATTATCAGGACAAGAAGCAGGTGCAAGAATTGAAGTAGATCCGGAAAAAAGAAATCCAGCAGATTTTGCATTATGGATAAAAGCTCCAAAAGAACATTTGATGAAATGGGAAAGCCCATGGGGACTATCATATCCAGGATGGCATATAGAATGTTCAGCAATGAGTAAAAGATTTTTAGGTGAAAATTTTGATATTCATACTGGTGGAGTTGACCATATTCCAGTTCATCATGAAAATGAAATAGCACAATGTAAAGGTGCGTTTGGACACAACCCAGCAAATTTTTGGATGCATGTAGAATTCTTATTAATAGACAATGGAAAAATGTCTAAATCACTTCACAACGTATACAGAATGGTAGACTTACAAGAAAAAGGAATAGAAGCGTTAGCATATAGATTATTCTGTTTTAGCGCACATTATAGAAATAAATTAAACTTCACATTTGAAGGGGCAAAATCAGCACAAACATCATTAAATAAATTGCGCAAACTATATATATTAAATAAAAATTCAGATACAAAAATTGATAATAATGTATTAGTAGAAGCAGAAAACAAATTTAATGAAGCAGTTAATGATGATTTAAATTTACCATTAGCAATGGGAATTGTATGGGATTTATTAAAAAATGAAACAAAATCAAAACAAATAGCTGAATTAATTATAAAATTCGATAAAATTCTTGGATTAGATCTAATAAATTCAGAAAAATATCAAATAGAAGAAACTATAGAAATACCAGAAGAAATCGAATTATTAGCAAAACAAAGAATTGAAGCAAAGCAGAATAAAGATTATCAAAGAGCCGACGAATTAAGAGCTGAAGTAATTAATAGAGGCTATAATATTAAAGATTTACCAGAAAATAAATATGAAATAACAAAAATATAGTGTTTTTGGAGGAAAAATGGAAAATACACAAAAATTAAAAACAACCTTTTTTAGAAAATTTTTTGTATCAATTTTTGGAATTGATAAATATGATAAGATATCAGAATCAACAGTTCCAAGCTTTATCAGTTATATTTTATTACTATCAGTATTAGTAACAATAATACTAACACCAGTAATAACAAGAACAGAAGTAGAAGCAATGGATGTATTCAAAAAATTTATTGAACACAATTTACCAAATTATGAAGTTGTTGACGGTAAATTTAAGGTAGATTCAGAAGAACCAATAATCAGAACTAATAAAACAGACTATGATAAAATGTTCGATGGAACTATAATATTAACAAATTATGAGAATGTTGAAAAAGAACACAAAGAATTATTATCTAAAAAAGGAAATTTATTTGTATTTTCAAAAGACTATTTAATAGTAAAACAACCAAAAACAAAAATTGTAAAATATAAATATTCATCAATTGCAAAACAAGTTGGTCTACCAGAGAATTTCACAAAAGCCGATACATTGAAATTATTAACTGAACAAAAGCAAAATGAAATTCTGCAAAAAACACTAGTTTTTATATCAATTGTGATATTGTTAACAACAGTATCAGTAACAATAATAAATGTTTTAGCAATTTCATTAATAGCAATAATAACAAGTAAAATAATGAAAGTGAAGATATCATACAGTAAACTATTTAATATTAGCTGTATGTCAATAACACTTGCAACAATGGTATTTGTAGTATTGACAGCAATAATGATATTGACAAAATTCAATTTCATTGTACCAAACTTAGATCTATTATATTTAATATTAACATACATATACTTAGTAGTAGCTCTATTGCTTATCAGAAGAAAAGAAATAGGAAACCAACAAGAATTAATTATAAAAGAGCAAATTGTAATTACTAAAAAAGATGAAGAACCAGAAGAAGAAAGAACAGATAAAAAACAAGAAAAAGATAATAAAAAAGAAGATAAATCAGAAAAAGAAAATACTGATGATGATAATATTGTAAAAGACAATACATAATAGAAAGGTTGCAAAATGGCTGAAAACAAAGAAAAAAACAACAAAAAGAAATCATTAAAAGACATAGTGGTAAATATTCTTTTAATAATCGCTTTATTAGCGATATTGGGAACAGCAGTATATTATACAATTCAAAAAAATAATAAACAAAAGGAAAATTCTGTAGCATATTCACAATTATTAAAAGATATTGATGAAGAAAAATTACAAAAAATCGAATTAAATGAAGCAAGTCAAATAGCATTATTATCATATAAAAAAGATATTGAAAAAGATAATAAAGTACCAGAAGACAAAAAGAAAAATTCAACAATTCCAAACACACAAGCATTCATGGAATTAGTAAATCAAAAAATAGCATCAGGAAAAATTGTAGAAATTGAACAAAAAAGAAAATCAATTTTTGCAAGTTTTATGACAGGATTTGTAAGATTTTTACCAACATTAATAATGTTAGGTATGGCATATCTAATTTTTGAAATGCAAGGTGTTGGAAAAAAAGGTAAAGTATATGATCCTGAAGTATCAAACAACGATGTAAAATTTGATGATGTAGCAGGATTGGATGAAGAAAAAAATGAGATGATTGAAATCATTGATTTCTTAAAAAATCCAGATAAATATAAAGAAATGGGGGCAAAAGTACCACATGGTGTACTATTCTCAGGAAAACCAGGAACAGGTAAAACTTTAATAGCAAAAGCAATTGCAGGTGAAGCAAAAGTACCATTTATCTCAATGAGTGGTTCAGAATTCGTAGAGTTATTTGCAGGACTTGGAGCATCAAGAGTAAGAAAATTATTTGAAAGAGCCAAGAAAATTGCACCATGTATAATATTCATAGATGAAATAGATGCAATAGGAGCAAGAAGAGCAAATGCAATAGGTGCAGACACTGAAAACAATCAAACACTAAATCAATTATTAGTTGAAATGGATGGTTTTGAATCAGAACAATCAGTAATAGTAATAGCAGCAACAAACAGACCAGAAATGTTGGACGATGCATTATTAAGACCGGGCAGATTTGATAGAACAATAGTAATTAATCTACCAGATGTTAAAGAAAGAGAAGATATTCTAAGAATTCATGCAAAAAATAAAAAATTCGCAGAAGATATCGATCTAAAAAATATTGCAGAAAATACAGCCGGATTCAGTGGAGCAGAATTAGCAAACATATTAAATGAAGCAGCAATAATTGCAACTTCAAGAAAACAAAAAGAAATCTCAAACCAAGATGTAGAAGATGCATTAGCAAAAGTAACAGTAGGGCTTGAGAAAAAGAACAGAAGAATATCTGACAAAGATAAACGCCTAACAGCATACCATGAAGCAGGACATGCAGTAGTAAGCAAATATCTACCAACACAGGATGTAGTAAAAGAAGTATCAATCATTCCAAGAGGAATGGCAGGAGGATACACAATGTATCGTAACAACGAGGACAAATATTACATATCAGAAACAGAAATGAGGGAAAAGCTAATTTCATTAATGGGTGGTAGAGCTGCAGAAAAAATTGCATTAAATGAAATATCAACAGGTGCAAGCAATGACTTAGAAGTAGCAATGGAAATTGCAAGAAATATGGTAACAACCTATGGAATGAATGATAAAATTGGACCAATGTCATTAAATCTAAAAAATGAAGCCTATGAAAAATTACAATTATTAGGAACAGATATGCAAAACACAATAGGTCTAGAAATCAGAAAAACATTGGAACAAGCATATCAAGATGCACAAACTATATTAAGAATGCATCGTGATAAATTAGACGCAGTAGCAGAAGTATTAATGAAAAAAGAAAAAATCAACGAAGAAGAATTTAACGAAATATTCAATAATTATTAATACTACAAACGCTTGACAATACTATAACAAGTAGTTTATAATAGATAAGTGTAAACCGCCTAAGTCGGGTTAAAAATTCTTTTTAAAGATACCTAGTATTTATGCTTAGCGAGTAAAATAGAGGAGGAATCTGAAATGTACGCAATCATCGAAAGTTGTGGAAGACAATACAAAGTTTCAGAAGGAGATCAAATATTCTTTGAAAAATTAGATATTGAAGAAGGAAAGAAAGTTACTTTTGATAAAGTAGTTTTAGTATCTGATGATAAAGATGTAAAAGTTGGAACTCCATATGTAAAAGGTTGTAAAGTTGAAGGTACTGTAACAAACAATGGAAAAGCTAAAAAAATCCTAGTTTACAGATACAAAGCAAAGAAAAATGAGAGAAGAACTCAAGGTCATAGACAACCATATACAAAGGTTGAAATTAAATCAATCGTAGTTGGTTAATTTTAACCAAAGAATATTAAGAAAGGAAAGGTGAGAGAGCGATATGGCACATCATAAAGGTCAAGGTAGTACTGATAATGGAAGAGATTCAGAGTCAAAAAGATTAGGAATCAAAAGAGCTGATGGTCAATTGGTTCAAGCTGGTAATATTCTTTTTAGACAAAGAGGAACAAAAATGCATCCAGGTACAAATGTTGGAATCGGAAGCGATGACACATTATATGCTAAAATTACAGGAACAATGAAAGTAGAAAGACTTGGAAGAGATAAAAAGAAAATCAGTGTATATCCAGTAGAAGAATCAAAATAATTTGATTAAAATACATCCTAGGTATTATAAAACTAATATCTAGGATTTTTTTGTGAAAATTTTGTGAAATATATTTTAAATCATAGGAAAAATAAAATAATAGAATTATACTAAACTAGTTAATAAGGAGGTGATTATCATAAAAAAAGATAATAAACAAAAAATAAATACAATTGTTGGATCGATAGGAGCATTTTTAGGCGTTTTTGTGTTTATATCATATATACCACAAATTATAGCTAATCTTAAAGGAAACAAATCACAACCGTTGCAACCACTTACAGCAGCAATATCATGCTTAATCTGGGTTATTTATGGATTAACAAAAGAGCCTAAAAAAGATTATTTATTAATAATTCCAAATGCAACAGGCGTAGTATTGGGGTTAATAACTTTTTTCACAGCATTATAAGATTAAAGAACCATCATTTATCAAAAATTATGTATAAAATATAAAACTGTAGAGAGGTTGATTTTTTATGTAAAATAAAATATAATATATATTATAGGAGGTTTTTGATACATATTAACGTATTTGCACTAATAGTAAATATAATTATATTATTTGTAGCAAATATAGCAAAAAAATTTGCCAGATAAGGAGCTGGCATTTATGAGAACAATGAATGGTTTCATCAAATTTGCCATGTCATACACGGATATGGCCATCGTCAATATGGCGATAATGCATAATATAAAAATAAATGGAAATAGGATTGAAATAGCTGGGAAACCAGTTTATGAAATCTATTTTGAATTTCCAGAAGATATTAAGAAGAACATTTTAAAATTTGTTAGGATTGCTTATGCAAGAGAGACATTTAATGTGATAGACATGGTTTGGAACAAGATGAACATGGAAAGGGCCATGATAAATTATCCATCTTTCTACTGGTTATCACAGATTGAAATGGTAAAAAAGGCAATAGTATGCAAGGAAATCAAGGAACGGGTAGATTTCATGGAAAGCGCAGAACATGTGCTATGTTTGAATAACCTGCTATCAAACAGAATGGAAAAGGTGTTAGCATTATGGAATGCTGCTTTCAAAAGCATTGGCGTTTCATATAAAAATGAAATGCTAGCACATGAAGAAATGATCAGGCTAAGAGCCTGGAAAGAAGAGGCAACAAGACTGAACTATAGCAGGGAGTTGACAGAGCTACAACTCTCTATGTGTAGAGTGTTGTATTGGAATCTGCAAAACGTGCCATTTTCAAAAGTTGTTAAAATGGTAGAAGAGTGATTACTCTTCTACAAAAAAGGACTGCCAATAAAATGGCAGTTCTTTTTTTGTAAATAAAAATTAATAAATATATAAATGCTTAAGTTTCAATATCATATTAATATTGAAAATAAGCTCAAAAGCAACTATAATAATTATTATAAGTACTTTAAGGACTTACTGTAACAATATTAACAGAGGTCCAATTTAAGACCTCTAATTTATGCAAATGCAAGGAGGCCAAATGTTTAAAAAAATTCAATCAAAAATTAATAGTAAGAGAGCTAAAAGTGAACCAGAAAAATTCATTACATATATTTTTGATGAAGAAAATGTATTACCGAGTAAATTAAGAAAAATTCGTGATGTTAAGATGAAGGCTTTCACAAAAATTGATGAAGCAGCAGAATATTTAGCAGCAATAGAAATTATGCAATTAGAACGTAGTAACTACTTTATAAATGTAAATAGTATTATACGGAGTATACCGATTCCTGCCAAAGACTATAAGGATATAGAAGAAGAGGTTAAATTATTTAATGAAATTAGGGAACAATACGGATGGAGAATTGAAAGAGCTATAAGATGGTATTCTATATTATACAAAGCTAGATATTTTTGCCATAAACCATTTCCAAAACTAGATATGGAAGATATATTCTGGCATATTTCATTTCAGAGATTAATCTTAGAAAGTATAGGAATTGATTTATATTATTGGGAGGGATATTATCAGATAATCTTAACTAAGGAGAATTTTAATTACACAGGTGATTTCTTTAATTCAATAACTGAAATAATCGAAAAGAAGTATGGAAGTATTGTATATGAATACATAACACAAATAGGAGAGGACAATGCAACAAATTTAACAAAAATCGCCTGGATAAGCTTTTTGATGACTCTGTTTTTTGACAATAGAATTATTGTGGAAAAAGAATTATGGTTAGAATTAATAAAAGAATAAAAAAACACAGTCAATCAGTAAAAGATTGACTGTGTTTTTTTATACAAACTTATTTAAATTACCATTAGTATAATTTTTACCCTCAAATTTAATATTATTCTTTACATTATATATAATTTCATCTAAATTATCCTCATCAGTAATGCTAATTAAACAACTATCAAAAGGAAATTTAGAATAATCAATAGAATTAATTTTAGAATTATATATTTTAGTAATTGTTTGCATATTGTCAGGAACAAACTCAAACTTATAACCAAGTCTATCTTCCAAATAAAATCTATTAGAAGTCTTACATTTCATTGAACAAGTTGGATAACATTTATTAGACTTGCCTAATGGACAATATTGAATATGCATAACTGGAAGTTTACCATATACTAAAAATTCAGTAGGAAGTGAAGAATTGTTACATAAATCAATAAGCGTATCAGTATCAAGTTCAGGAGAAATTGTAACACGATTAACCCCAACCTTTTTCAACTCATCAATAGTATGATTATTATAAATATTAAGTGTATATTTAGAAACAATATCAAGTTTCCCAACATATTTCATCATAAATTCAATACCTGATAGATTTGAAATCACAATTCCTTTAATATTAAATTTATTAACTTTTTCATCAAAATTATTATAAAAAACATTTCTAAAATTATCCCTAACAATAGTTGGAATATCAATATAACAATCCGTAAATTGACTAATTTCTAAAAGTTTAGATTCAAACTCTTTTTTTATGAAAAATTTAAGAGGAATATAAACTCTATCAACATTTTTTAGACTAGAATAATCCATCGAGTTATCAATAGAATTAAGCAAAACAGAATAGGTTCTTACAATAGGAAAAACATGTTGGTTAACAAGTTTAGTAGAAGCTAATCTCTCTGGAAGTTTTCTAACGAAATTATCAATACCTTTTTGATAAAGGTCGTTAAGAGCATCTCTACGAAGTGCATTAATAGAGGAAATCTTAGGAATATATAAATTATCATCCATTTCAATATTAATTTGCTTAAACTCAAAATTAGTATCAGTAGTCTTATTTAATTGTTCAATTAAACGTTCTTTAGAAATCGGATTGCTAATAGCTTCAATAGGTTGGATTTCATTTGAAATAGTAGTAGAAAGTCCAAAATAAGTATTACCAGGTTCATCAAGTGAAACAACTTCAAGTTCAAGAGGTTTGCCAATCAAAGCTTTAAAGTTAGCAACTAATGGAATCTTGACATGTTCATGAGAATTGAACTCTTTAATTTCTTTACTGATAATAGCACTATTTATTTTAAAAACTTTATCACCAAGTTCAAGTTTTCCTTTAACTCTGCCAATAGTAACTAAATCACCAATAGCAGCATTTTTAACATGTGAACCATTCTTCAAAATTTCAGAAATAGTATATTTATGATCTTCTTGTTGAACAAGGAAAGTATCACCAATATCAAGTGGCTCGCTAGTTTTTAGAGAAATTAAGCCATTCTTTTTATCTATTTTTGAAATATTTCCAATATATAGACCTTGATTACTTGGTTTTTCTTCAAAAACATAATCGTGATTATCATCACCACCAAGGCAACCTTTAGAAAATCCACCCCTATTAAAAGCAAGCATCAAATCATGTAAATCATTTTTATCAACAATATACTCATTATCAGAAAGAGCTAAATCAATATATTTTCTGTAAATACGAGTAACAGTTGCAACATACTCAGGGGTTTTCATTCTACCCTCAAGTTTAAAGCTTTTAACCCCAGCCTTAATAAGATCAGGAATAAAATCAAGCCCACATAAATCCCTAGGACTAATTAAAAATCCTTTTCCAATATTTTTATAAGAAACATTATCAGAGGTTTCAAGCATATTGTAATACATACGACAAGGTTGTGCACATCTACCACGATTACCAGATCTACCACCAATAGCACTAGAAAATAAACATTGACCAGAATATGAAATACATAGAGCACCATGAACAAAAGCTTCAATATCAATGTTTGCATTACGGCAAATATAATCAATATCAGAAAGTGTAGATTCACGAGCAAGTACAACTCTGCTATAACCAAGATTTTTAAGAGCTATAGCACCCTCTAAATTATGAATAGTCATTTGAGTACTACCATGAACTTCCATACCAGGAAAATTATCAATAATATATTTAGCAAAACCAAAATCATCTACAATAACTGCATCAACACCAAGTTCATAAATATATTTAACAACTTCAATAGCATCATCAAACTCATTATTTTTTAATAGAATATTAAGAGTAAAATTAATCTTAACATTACGAGATTTAGCGTAATTGACAGCTTCTCTAATACCATATTTATCAAAGTTTTTAGCAGAATAGCGCGCATTAAAAAGCTGTCCTCCAAAATATACCGCATTGGCACCATTTTGAACAGCAGCTTTCAAACAGTCAAAATCTCCAACAGGTGAAAGTAATTCAACCATATAGACCTCCATTTAAATTAATCACATATATTTTATCATAAAAAAGGTAAATTATAAACAGCTAATTACGTGAAAATCTTGTAAAAAAGCAGATATAAAGCTTATGATAATAAAAAATTATAAAAGAACAAAACTTAATATTTATGTAATTGACAATCATAATAAATTAGTTGATAATAATTAAAGTACAAAAGAATTTGTTTGAAGAACCAAGGAGGAAATAAAGATGTCTTACGTATTCAACAGAATTACTGTAAAGCCACAATTACCAGAAAGAATAAAAAGATTGGATGATATTTCATACAATCTATGGTGGTCATGGAATACAGAATTTTTAAGACTATTTAAAATAATAGATATAGATTTATGGGAAAAATGCAAAAAAAGTCCAATAAAATTTTTAAAACAAGTATCACAAGATAAAATAGAAGCATGTATTAAAGATGAAGAATTTTTAAGACAATATGATAAAATAGTAAAAGACTTTGATGGATACATGAACAGTAAAACAACATGGTTCAATAAAAAATATCCGGACAAAACACATAACGAAGTAATTGCATATTTTTCAGCAGAATATGGATTGGATGAAACAGTAGCAATATATTCTGGTGGATTAGGAATTTTATCAGGTGACCACATGAAAGGTGCAAGTGATAAAGGAATTCCATTAGTAGGAATAGGATTACTATATAGAAACGGATACTTTGATCAACAAATTAATGGTTGGGGAGAACAAGAATGTATATATAAGGAAGTAGATACAGACTTATTACCAATAAAACCAGTTAAAGATAAAGATGATAATGATTTAATAGTATCAGTAAAAATGCCATTAGCAGAATTAAATTTAAAAGTATGGCAAATAGATATAGGAAGAAGAAAACTATATTTAATGGATTCAGATATAGAATCAAACATTGAAGAATATAGAGGAATAACTAAAACATTGTATGGTGGAGATCAAGAAATGAGAATCCAACAAGAAATCGTTTTAGGAATGGCTGGTACAAAATTAGTAAAAGCTCTAGGATTAGAGCCAGAAGTGTATCACATGAATGAAGGACATTCATCATTCTTATTGTTGGAATTAATAAAACAAACAATTAATGAAAAACAAGTATCATTCAATATAGCAAGAGATATCGTAACAGCAAAAACAGCATTTACAACACACACACCAGTACCAGCAGGAAATGACATATTCCCAATAGAATTAGTAGAAAAATATTTTGACGGAATGTGGAACGAATTAGGAATTACTAGAAATGAATTCATGGAGCTAGGTATGAAACCAGGAGATGATTTTTCAAGTGGATTCAATATGGGGATTTTAGCATTAAAAATTGCTGGCAGAAAAAATGGTGTAAGTAAATTACATGGAGCAGTATCAAGAGAATTGTTTGGAGATGTATGGCCAGAAGTACCAGCAAATGAATCACCAATTGGATATGTAACAAACGGCGTACACATTTGTTCTTGGGTAGCACCAGCAATTAAAGAATTATATAATGAATATTTAAAACCATATTGGCAGGATGATATTTCAAATGACGAAACATGGAATGATATTTATAAAATACCAAATGAAAAATTATGGGCAGTACATCAAGCAAGAAAAGTAAAGTTATTAAAAATCGTGAAAGACTCAACAACTGCAAGACTTAGAAGATACAATTATGGATATGATGAAATAGAAAAATTAACATCTGGATTGGATCCAAACGCATTAACAATTGGATTTGCAAGAAGATTTGCAACATATAAAAGAGCAACACTAATATTCAGAGATTTAGAAAGAATCACACAAATCTGTAATGAAAAAAATCAACCAGTTCAATTCATTTTTGCTGGAAAAGCACATCCAAGAGATGTTGAAGGACAACATTTAATAAGATATATACATGAATTATCATTAAAACCACAATTTAAAGGAAAAATCTTTATATTGGAAAACTACAACATTGGAATGTCAAGATATTTAGTAGCAGGTGTTGATGTATGGCTAAATAATCCAAGAAGACCACTAGAAGCATCAGGAACATCAGGACAAAAAGCAGCAGCAAATGGAGTAATAAACTTCAGTGTACTAGACGGATGGTGGGCAGAAGGATACAATCAAAAAAATGGTTGGAAAATCGGAACAAACTCAGAATATCAAAGCTATGATGAGCAAGATGATGTAGATGCAAAGAGTATTTACGATACACTACAAAACAAAATAATTCCAATATACTATGAAAAAAATGAAAAAGGCTATTCAGACAAATGGTTGGAAATAATGAAAAACAACATAGCTACAAATGCAGGACGCTACAGTATGTCAAGAATGTTGGATGACTATACTAAAGATATATATGTACCACTAATGAACGCAACAAAAAATAGCTATAACGATTTAACAAATGTTGCAACATACAATACTTGGAAAACAGAAATTGTAAAAGCATTTAATAACATTAAAATCACACAGGATGAATCAAATAGCAATGATATCACAGTAAATGCAGGTAAAGTAATAACAGTGAAATGTAACATAGAAATACCAGAAAATATCACTATTGAAAGTATTGATCCACAAGTATATTATGGAAAAATAACAATGTCAGGAGTAGTTGATGATATTCAAGTACTACCAATGAGATTAGAAAAAGAAGAAAATGGAATATATACATTTTCAAGTAAAATCAATTTAAAATCAGGTGGAGATTATGGATATACATTTAGAATTGTACCAAAACATCCAATGTTGCTAAATCAAATGGACTTAAACTTAATCAAATGGATAACAGGATAAGGAGAAAAAATCAATGAAAGAAAAGAAAGAAGAAAAGTCAATAACAGACTATGTTGTATTTTATGTAATAATAGGACTATTATTAGGAATTGTATTAGGAAATGCAATACAAAATGCAGCACTGGGAATATTTGCTGGAACAGTTATAGGATTAGCATCAGGTGTTATTCAAAAAATGAATAAAAAGATAGAGAAAGAAAATAATAAATAGTTGATAAAAGTCACTTTGGGGTATATAATCAAAGTGACTTTTTTGTTTGTAATTGAGGTAAAAATGAAGACAATAATAAAAGCAGGTTGTATTTTAGTAAATAAAGAACAAAAAGAAATTGCTTTAGTAGTTCAAAATGGAGAATATTCATTTCCAAAGGGACATTTAGAAGGAAATGAAACAATACAGGAATGTGCAATTAGAGAAACAATAGAAGAAACAGGACATGATGTAAAAATAATTAAAAAGCTAAAATCTATTAAATACAAATCACCAGAAGACATAATCTATGAAAACCATTATTTTTTAGGAATTGATAATGGAATAACAAATAAAAAAATCGATTCAAAAGATAGAGAAACAACTGAATGGTATAAGGTTGAAGCAATTTCAGAAAAATTATCATATCAATATTTAAAAAAATACTGGCAAGAAATACGAAATACAGTAGAAAAACTATTAATTCAAAATTAAGATAAAAGGGGTAAATAATGGCGTTAGAAAAAACAAAGCTAACCAAAGAAAAAATTATCGAAATTGTCACAAATGATTATGGATTACTAGGAACAATAGAAATAAATTATATAAATCGAGGAACTGCAAATATATTTAAGATAACGGTTGACGATAAAAATTATATTTTAAAAGAATTTAATTCAGAAAGAACATTAAAATATATTGAAAAGGAAATAAATATTATAAATTATTTATCAACTAGAGGCATTTTAGTTCCAAGATATGTAGTATTAAAAAACGGAAAATATTACACAAACATTGAAAATCGAATTATTATAATGCAGGAATTTGTTGAAGGCGAAATTTTAGAAGATAATTCAGCAGAATATGACCAATTAATAAAGTCAGCAGAACTGTTAGGTAAATTAATAAAAGCACTTGAAGAATATCCTGAATTGGATAGTGAAGACATTATTAATACAAAATTTTCAAAAAAATATTTGTTAGATTCAATACAAAAAATAAAATTAGAACAAGAAAAAATAAAAGATGATAATCTATATAAAGAAAAGTTTATTGAAGACTATGAAACCAAAATACAAATAGCTGAAGAATTAGCAAGTAGATTTGATTTTGATATAATGAACAAATTAACAATTAAAAATACTCACGGTGATTACTGTAATTTGCAGTTAATATACAACAATAAAAAAGATATAACAGTAATAGATTTTGAAACGGCTAAAAGAATGCCAATAATTTGGGACATAATGAGGTCATACTGCTATATGGATAAAGATGCAAAAGATGGAAACATAAATATAAAAAATTTAAAAGAATATGTAAGAGAAGTAAATAAATATGTGCAATTAAATCAATATGATTTAAAATATGCAGCAGATGTATTTTTAATTCAATTAACAGGGAGTGTTTTTGGATATAGAGAATATAATAAAGACTATAATCAAACAAATTTACTAAGATTTGCATTATTTAGAACAAAGATTTGTAAAGACTTATATAAAAATTCAAATAAAATAAGTAAAGAACTTTTAAAAATATTGGAGGAAAAATAAATGAAAAAAATATTAATCGCAACAAGAAATAAAGACAAATTTGCAACAATCAAACAAGTATTAAGCAAGATGGCTAAAGAAGAATATAGCTATTACAGCCTATATGATATCGAAGGTTTGGACAAAGATGAAAAAGAAAGTGGAACAATCGACAAAAGAGCATATGACAAAGCAAACCAAATATATCAAACAATAGAAAACAATGACTTTGAATATATCATTGGAATAGATGATGGTATTAAGTTAAAAGGAATATTACGTGAAAATGTAAAAGATTATTTACATGATATCATTGATGACAAATATTTATCAGAAGGTGAACAAATTGAAATAGTAAGAGCATACTGCTTCATGGATAAAAATGGTGAATATAAATCAACAATAACAGAAATTCCATTTAAATATAAGAAATATAATGGTGAATTAAAAATCGAAGCAAACACATATCCGCTAAGCCATGTATTAACACCAGTGGATTCAGATACACCAGTATCAGAGCTAAGCAATGAAGATGATATAAACTATTGCTTTAAATACACAGAACCAAAATTAAGAGAATTATTTAAATAAAATTGGAGAATATATGAATACAGATCTTGAATTATATAGAATCTTTTGCGAAGTAGTAAAATATAAGAATATTTCTAAAACAGCCGAAAGTATGTATATTTCGCAGTCAGCAATAACACAATCAATACAAAAATTAGAAAATCTACTTGGAGGAAAAGTTTTTTACAGAAATAAAAATGGAGTAGAGCTAACTGAAGAAGGAAAAAGTTTGTATGAATATATCAAAGACAGCATAGAAAAAATCAATAATGCAGAAAATATATTTTCAAAATATAATGACTTGGAAAAAGGAAAAATTAGAATTGGTGGAAGCAACTTTTTACTAACATCCCTAATATTCGAACCATTTATAAAATTTATAAAACAATATCCACAAATAGATGTATCAATGAATAATGGATCAACCGAAATATTGATGAATAAATTGGTAAACGGGGAACTAGATATTGTAGCATTAAACATTCCATTTAAAACAAAAACATATTCAAATATTCAAATAATACCATTAAGAAAAACTAAATTTTGTTTTTTTGCAAGTAAAAATTATATCAAAGAAAATAAAATACAAAGCATTAGAGACTTAAGTAATCATCCATTAATTCTACCAAAAGCTTTGTCAGCTCGTAAAAAGATATTGGACGATTTTTGTCAAAAAGAAGATATCAAGCTAGTATCAAATTATGAAATATCAAGCTCAAATGTAATGAAAATGTTGGTATTGAATAATATAGGAATAGGGTTCACAAATGTAGAAAATCTAAATGATATAAAAGATCAAGTAGAAATAATCAAGATAATTGAAATAGAAGAAGCAACAGAGGGAATTGCAACATTAAATAAGAATATGCAAAACAAAGCAACAATGGAATTAGTCGAAGCAATTAAAGAGTATTATAAGTAAAACTAATAATTAAGATTAATAAAATGAATTTTACAAACACTGGAAAACATTATAAAATTTAAGAACCAAAAAAAGATAGGAAGGATATAATGTGATTCAGTCATATAAGAAAATATTAGAGATAGAGTCTTTTCTTGTTTTAAAAATGGAAGAAGACAAAAAAAGATTATCTAAATTGAGAAAAGCATTGCATCAAGAAAAACAACTAGTAACAACTGTATTAATAAAATATCTACAACACGAACTAAACCAAGAATACTTTAAATACAGAGTTATGGATATTGATAATAATATTGCAGACATTTTAGTTAACAAAAATAGTAATATATTTAAAAAATATATTGCAGAAAAAGATTTTGTCGCTTTCAATTTAGAAAGTCTAATAGACAATAGAATGTTTAAAAATAAAGATGAAATAATAATCACAGACATGAACTTTGATGATCAACAAATCAACTTAGGATATTTATGTGATTCTTTAAATTATAACAATTTGTCTTATTCAGAAACATTAAAAGATAAGCTATCAGTATTTCTTGATTTTACAATAAAGAGAAGTATCAAAAATAATATTAAATAATATTAAATAATATTAAATAATATTAAATAATATTAAATAATATATCTTTTTACCTATCAAAAAATAAGAAAGAGGTAGAAAAAATGAAAGATATTGTAACTAATATTGGTACTAAAGAAAATAATAATGCAAAAGAAATCATGGAAAATACAATAGACATAGCCGAATTAGGTGCAAAAATAGGAATGGAGCCAAAAGAGCAAACATTGCCAAATGGTAAAATAGTAAACTCTTTAGTATGGGATTCTGAAAATTTAGTTAAAGCAGTTGAAGCTGTAAAACATTTATCATCAGAAGGAAAACCAGTTAGAATAACAGGACAAGCACCTGCATGGTTAGTATCTGCTTTAGCACACACAGTACACCCATGTCCAGTAGGCGTATATATGCCAACAATAGCTAAAGATGTACAAATACCACAATTAGCACATGGAGAAATCAATCCAGAAGGCGAAGTTTCATTTAAAACTACTGAAAAAGGAAATTCAATATTAATAGAATATAATATGGATTTACCAGAAGGAATTACAACATATGATGAAAATAATCTATCAAAAGTTGTAGTACCAGAAGTTCCTGCTGGAAAAGCAGTATATTTATCAGGAAGAGGACCAAACTATTTAACAGTAGCAATTGCAGAAGCATATGCACATACAAATAGTAGTGTATCATTATTCCAACCAGGAGTAGGATATACTTGTTCAATAACTCATTCAAGAGATAAAAAACTTGGAGAATTAACAAAAGATCCAATGGGAATTGAAAAGATAAAAGAAGAAATTGTTCAAAGTAAAATTAACACAGACAATGATATAATCAAAAAAAATTAATAAATAAATCACCCTTACTTGTTAGTTAAAAATAAGCTTCACAAGTAAGGGATTTTTTGTGTCAAAATTTATTATACTGACCTATCAGTCTACTCAAAAAAAGTTGAAAATATGATATAAATAAGCAGATAAAAAAATAAATTTAAAGAGGTAATTTATGAGCAAAAGATTATATGAAGTTGTAGAAATAAAAGACTTAAAAGATATGTTAAATAAAACAAAATCATTATATGGAAATAGAGTAGCATTTAAAGTAGCAGTAGGCGAAGATGAATATAAAGAAATAACACATGCAGAAGTAAGAGACATGGTAGATGCATTAGGAACAAAATTAATCAATATGGGATTAAAAGGCAAAAGAATTGGTGTAATTGGCGAAAATAGATATGAATGGGAAGTAGCATATTTAGCAACAGTATGTGGTGTAGGAACAGTTGTACCACTTGACAAAGCATTACCAGAAAGCGAATTAGAATCATTAGTAGAAAGATCAGAAATTGAAGCAATCTTCTATTCAGAAAAATATCAAGAAACAGTAACAAGAATTAAATATAATGAAAAGAATAAATTAAAACACCTAATTTCAATGGATAATTCTTCACATAAAGAAGGAATATATTCAGAAGCAGAATTAATCGAAATGGGAAAAGAATTAATAGCAAATGGTGATAGATCATTCTTAGATGCAACAATAGATCCAGAAGAAATGCAAATAATGTTATTCACTTCAGGAACAACATCACAATCAAAAGTAGTAGCATTATGCCATAGAAACTTAGCATCAAA
>ERZ772956.635-NODE-635-length-25615-cov-4.200117_pt1 | contig 25615 bp, 23 predicted proteins | sample MGYA00580683_ERZ772956 | MGnify/ENA primary metagenome ERZ772956 (study PRJEB29015, sample SAMEA2738077) | human oral metagenome | biome: human oral; feature: human-associated habitat; material: saliva | place: China | collected 2212 ... | reverse complement strand
CCGCTTCCCCTCGATCGACGACCGCCGTCGAAACCGATCATCCCCTATTGAGTTCATCAACTCACCGACCATCGAAACGATCGGACGTTACAGCGTATCCCCCAGTGTCAGGAAAAATCAAGAGCTGAACAATGAGCGGGAAAGGATGCGAGGTTTGAAAACATTCAGCGCCTCGACTCTAGGAGTCCAGGGGCGCCCTCGTCCCCGTCTGAGCTCCTTCGATAGCTCCGCTTATGTCCCCCTCTTCTGCCCCGCCCTCGTCTTGTGCCCCGCCCTCGTCGCCCGCAAAAGAGGAGGCGCCCACGCGCATTGCGACAAGAGCTTCTCCGCTCGGCGCCTGAGAACCGCCAGCGGGTTCGATCGTCACAAAGATCTCGTCGCCGTCCTCGGGCATCAGATCAATGAACGCGAAGTTCATCCCCCTGCTCGGCGAATACACGCCCGCCGAACGCACTCCCCGCGCGTCGCGGACCCAGACCTGCAAAACCTTCGTCGAACTCGGCTCCGTCATGCCCTCGCTCATCTGGGAAGGCAAGGTGACAGCGGCCTTGCCCATCTCGCTCGACCAGGTGAGGGTTGCGATGTGCCCATCGGGCATTGTGTCGGTGGAGCGCTCAACGTCCTGACTCTGGTTGAGCATTGCATAAGAGTGCTCCTGAAACATGTCAGTGATCGCGCTCGCCCGCCCGATCCCGATCCCTACGACGAGCAGTGCGGCGGCTGCAGTGCTCCGCAAAAGCCAGGGGCGAAGCCTATGGCGGAGAGGAAGGACTTGAGCGAGAGGCTCCTGTTCACCCCAAGCCATTCCCCCCGTTGACGAGGACGAGGAGCGTATATCCGATGACACCGGAGCCAGAGCCTCTTCTGGGATTTGTTCGACTTCGTCGAGCCTCGCGAAAAGGGCCTCTTTGAACCCGACAGAAGGCTCAAGCGGGGCGAGTGAAGAGCCGAGGATACCGGCGAGCTCCATGTCAGCGACCTCACACTCGAAGCCCTCGACCTCATCGGGGTCGACGGGTTCATGACGATTGGCATTCATCGCCCACCTCCCATGATCATTCCCAGTCGTGCGACGCCGTCGCGGATTCGTGTTTTCACAGTACCGAGCGGAGTATTCATCTGTTCGGCGATCTGTCGATGCGTGAGCCCCGTGAAGTAGGCGAGCTCGATTGTGGTCTTGTGCGGCTCTCCAAGGGCTTCGAGAGCATCTCGAACCTCCTTCGCCACGATGGACGCCTCGACGGCTTCTGCAGTCACATCGAAGGGCAGATCCTCATCAGGTCTGCGCTCCTCGCGCCTGCGGGCGGCCTCTGAGCTGCGGACCCTGTCGATTGCCCGGCGCCTCGTCATGGTGACGAGCCACGCCCTCGCACTCCCCTTTGAAGGGTCGAATGCGCCCGCTGTGCGCCATACTTCCAGGAGTGTCTCTTGGAGGATCTCCTCGGCCTGTGCTCGATCCACGAGGATTGACACGGCGAGCGCCAGGAGACGCGAAACCCATCGTCCGTAGAGGACTTCGAATGCATCGCGGTCCCCTGTCTTGATGAGTGCGAGAAGCTCCTCGTCCGTCGTTTCCGGGTTCTTCACGCGCCAATCTTAAGCGGCGCGCCCCCATGCACACAGACGAGGAGATTTTTCTCCTTCTTCACCCGAAGGTGAAGGAGTAGAGCGCCAAGCCCGCAGGCACCTCGAGTTCGAGGATCCCCTCGCCCGACTCGGGCATATCAACGAGGGTCATCGAATTCGGGGCGCCCTCGATCTCGAGGCTCTTGCGTTCGCCGTCGAGTGTCCAGGCGAGAACCCCGCTTCCGGAAATCACCAAGTCAACGCGTTTCCCTTTGTAATGGAGACGGAGTTTGCCTCCCTCCCCCTCCTCGGAAGGCGTGATCGACTCCCCAGAAACATTCCATTTGCCTTCAAGGGCGAAGAAGTGGGTGGCGAGTTTGTCCGGGAAGGCGTACTCGCCTTCACCTGCAAGGAGGCGCCCCCTCGCGGAGGGAGTTCCCTGGTGGCGCTCGGCACGCAGCGCACCGAGGTAGGTTTCAGGTGTACGGTCATTCGCAAGATTCGTTTCCGGCTCATTCTTGGCGAATACCGGAGCGGGAAGATTCACATCCGGGTCCGCCTCCTTGAGGAGAGTTCGGATCTGATTCTCTGTTGCACCCTCCCCTCCTTCGCCGAAACGGATCGCTCTCACTGTGCCTGAAGCGTCCGACAAGTAATGGGCGGGCCAGTAGTGATTATCGAAGTTCGTCCAGGTCACCAGGTCCGAGTCGAGGGCGACCGGGTAAGTGATGCCCAGCTTCTTCGTTCCTGCTTCAACATTCTCAGCAACTTTCTCGAAGGCGTATTCCGGGGCGTGTACGCCGATGACCTGCAGACCGGAATCCTTGTAGGTCTGGTAAAGCTTCTCAATGCCGGGCACTGAGCGTTGACAGTTGATGCACGAGTACGCCCAAAAGTCGATCAGGGTCACTCCCCGAGTGATCTCCTCTTGAGCAATCGCCCCACCATCGGGAGTGTTGATCCACCCTTTGATCCCCTCGACTTTGGGAAGAGGACCACAATCCGCCAATCCTTCGGCACCGGGAACGCAGCGAGATGAAGAACCGTTGAGAGCTTCGTCGGTGCGTTGCTGGAGGCTCGAAGAGTAGTCGGGCAGGGCTCGTTGGATTGCAGCGGGAGCCCCCGTCACGATGCCGAGAGCCAGCGCGATCATTGCAATGCCTGCGATGGAGCGGATCTGGCGCTGATGGGAGCGGAAAGCTGCGATCCTTTCAGTGAGACGACGACCCGCGAGAGCGAAGAAAAGCAAGGGGATCGCGGTGCCGAGGGCAAAGGAGAAAGCGAGGACGAGAGTCTCAGGCCCGATCCTTCCAGTGGTGCCCGCAACGGAAACGGCGGCGAGAACCGGGCCGGCACAGGGAACGTAGGCGGCGCCGAGGACGATTCCCAGCAAAAGGCCGTTCGAGGGCTTCTTCTGTCCTGTCGAACGACCGAAGCGCAGGAAGGGCTTTTCCAAAACCTCCATGACCCGTGGGACCAGCATGCCGATGCCGATCACAGTGAGGAGAACAACGCCCGTCCACTGAATGAAGCTCTGCGGTAAATGCAGGAGCGAAAGCAGCGCGGAGCCGAGAAGAGTGAAGAAGGTGAAGGAGACGACAAGTCCCGCGACCACCAAGTAAGGGCGCCATTTCGAAGCTTCACTTTGGGGTTCAGATTTGGGAGCCAAAGGGCCTGCGATCTGGATCGTGGGGCGCGCTGATTGGGCACCTCCCGATAAGAAGATCACGGGGAGCACGGGGAGGATGCACGGCGAGATTCCCGTAATGAATCCGCCGAGCAATCCGATGAGGGCGACACTGAGCACGAGTCCACCTTTCATTCGACGACACCCCTGGTTCGAGGCCGAGCCGCTGGCGGATGGGATTCAACACACCAATAAGAAGTGGTCTTCCTCACGCCACTTGTTGCAATCCGAGCCCCTGTGGACTCCGAATCTCTCGTGGCAGCCGCTCGAAGGCTGTTGAGAATCATTGATCATCGAAAGGTTTCCCCATGCTCCCCAAGCTCGCAGCTTCCGCCCTCGTCATCTCAGTCGCAGCCCTCGGTCTGAGTGCATGCTCGAATTCCTCCAATGGCGATGCCATGAAGGACCCGGCTTCGACGAATCAGCAGATGAAGGACTCGGGCTCAGGCGACGCCATGAAGGACGGCGACAAGATGAAAGATGGCGACGCCATGAAGGACGGCGACAAGATGAAAGATGGCGACGGCATGAAGGATGGCGACAAGATGAAAGACGGCGGCTCCATGTCTGAGGACTCAAAGGATTCGATGAAGAAGTGACCTTTGAGTGACAAACATGAGGGCCGGAATCGGGTTCTTCCGATTCCGGCCCTTCAGGCTTCGCCAAGTTCTGAGTCTTCTCTGCCCGATCTGTGTTCGTCATCATCGCACCTGTGCGCGTGCGACCACAGGACACCGGTGAAGTGAGACAGGGCGAGCCAGCCGCCGATGAGAGAAAGGGCGCGCAGCGGACGCATCCGATGAGGCACCCCCGCCGCTTCGAGCAAACGAAGAGCGTGGAAGAATTGCGGCAAGACCACGGTCGGCGAGGTCGCCACTCCCGTGGCATAGCCCTTGGTCAGGGCCGCCGCAGCGAGGTGGCCGAAACCGTGCAGCCCGTATACCCATTGGAAGTCCTGGTAGAGCCTCCCGCGCCCGCGAGTGCGTATCCCATTGGCGACGGCTCCAGCACACAGCGCCCCCATCGTGACGATAGCGGCATTCACATGTCGCTGATCAATCGCGCCTACTCGCGCGGGAAGGGGGATCGACGATGGCAGGGCATCCAATGTGCGTCGAAGGGAAGGAACCAGGGTGAGGAGCTCCTCCCCATCATTGGCGGCGAAGGACACGGCGAGCGACAAGGGGACGAGCCATCGTCTCCTGCCGCTGAGACAACCAGTCATCGCCGCCGCTCCCCTCAGCGCTGGGGGCGCTTGGTGTAGCGGCGCATCGCGCGTTCGGCCTCGCGCTTATCCTGCTTCTCACGCAGGGCCTGGCGTTTATCCCATTCCTGTTTGCCCTTCGCCAGGGCGATCTCAATCTTCGCGCGTCCGCCGATGAAGTAGAGCTCGAGCGGAACAACCGTGTACCCCTTCGCGCTCACCTTCTGCTCGATGCGAAGAATCTCAGACTTGTGGAGCAACAGCTTGCGCTTACGAGTCGGAGCATGATTCGTCCACGAGCCTTGCGCATACATGGGAATATTCGCCCCGTACAGCCAGGCTTCACCATTCTTCGCCTCGACCCAGGCATCAACCAGTGAAGCCCGGCCCATGCGCAGTGCTTTCACCTCAGTGCCTGTGAGGACGATTCCCGCCTCCCAGGTCTCCTCAATGAGATAGTCGTGACGCGCCTTCTTATTTCGGGCGATGGTCTTCTTAGCGTCTGACGCGGCCTTTCGACGCTCGCCCTCGGTCGTCTTTTGCTTCTTCCACTCCTTGGGCACAGCGCCCCCTCTCACTTTCCGTTTCACAGCACCCAGGATCGGCACATGCCCCCGGTCCTAGACCAGATCGATCAGCCCTCGATAAGAGCGATCAGGCCGTCCAGTTTAGCGCTGACTCACAGATACCCCATCGGGTCAACATTCACGCCGTTTTGCACAATACCGAAATGCAGGTGGCATCCCGTCGCATACCCAGTCATCCCGACCTCGCCGAGAATGGTGCCCGCAGAAACCGATTGGCCGGCAGACACGTAGATCGCCTGCATGTGCAAATACTCCGAGATTACAGAGTTACCTCCGACGATCCCGTGACTGACATCCACGTAGTTGCCCGCCGAATAGTCAGAGCCCACATGCGAGACAACCCCATCAGCCGCAGCAAACACCGGTTCACCGCATTGCGCGGCCAGATCCACTCCGGAATGGTACTTCTCATAGCCGAGGACGGGGTGGAAGCGCCAACCGAAAGGCGAAGTGATGACCATCGACTGGGGCAGCACCGGATTCGTAAAGCCCGCAGAGGAAACGTAGTAGCGGCCGTTCGAACGGTTCTCCGCGTCAATCTGTTGCAGGCGCGCGGTGCGCTCCTCATAATCGGCCTGAGCCTGGGCGAGCTGAGCATCGAGCTCACTCTTCTTCGAATCCCACTCGGCCTGTTTCACCTGAGCCTCAGCCTTCGCCCTCTCAAGCTCTTCAAGTCCCGCCTGCGCTTGTGCTTCCGCAGTCTTCGCATCATCGAGGGACCTGGCTGCCTGGTCCTCCAAAGCGGCAATACGATCAGTGATCGCCTGCTGGCGTCCGAGCTGGGTGCGCTGAGTCGTCTGGATATCGATTGCGGCATTCAAGGCCTGGGACTGGGTCCTCGCCATTGCATCGGCCGCGGAGGCTCGCTGGTCGATCGTTTCCGTGCCGGACTTCGTCAAAGCGAGGACCACAGCTGAACTTGATCCGTTTTGATACATGCGTCGAGCCAGGTCGCCGATTGCATCATTGGCGTCCTGCTGACGGGCTTGAGCCTGAGCGACCTCCTCATTCAAGACGTCTTGTTGTCCCCTCGCTGCGGTGAGCTGTCCAAGGGCGATCTCATGCTCACGATTCGCCGTGTCCCTTCGCGCTGTGGCCTCTTCGACGGCCTGCTGCGCCACGGGGATCTTCTCATTCGCTGCGGTGAGGTCAAGGAAGACCTGTGCGAGATTCGCATCAATATCCTCGATCTCCGATTCCAGGGCATCCACTCGTGCTGCAGCCTGTTCTTGGGCTTCGGCGACCTCTTCGCGCGACTCCTCGGCCAGTGCGGGAGAGGCGGCCTGGGTGAGGGCGAGGCCGAAGAGGGCCAAAGAAACGACGGCGAGGCGCTGTGCCCGAACAAAACGAGGATTCACCGACTTCATGTCACACCTTCGTGTACTTCGCGAGGGACACCGCGGAGGCGATAAGTGCCAAGAGGACCGCGGCAAGAATGAGGAGAGGCGTCATGATCCACACTTCACGAACGCCAATGAAACGCGTCCATTGGAAGGCAGGCTGCAACCAGCCCTGTACCAGGAACACCACAAAGGCGAAAAGGGAGGCGACCGCGAGCAGGGCACCGGTAACGGCGGCGAGCGCACCCTCGATCATGAAGGGCGCTTGGATGAACAGATTCGATGCACCCACATAGCGCATGATCTGCGTTTCCTGCTCACGACTCATCGCCGACAATCGGATCGTCGTGGAGATGAGGAGGATCGCCGCAACGATCATCACCGCGCCGAGGCCGAGGGCGAGCAGGCGGGCCGCGTCGATCACTTTGAACAGGGGCTCAATGATTTCACGCTGATCCTTGACCTCGGATACTCCCGCGACTCCGGAGAACTCCTCTTTGATGATCGAATACTGCTCCGGGTCGACGAGCTTGACGCGGAAGGACACCTGCATCATGTCCGCACTCGTCCACTGGCCGATCGTCGAGTCCCCGTAGAGCCTTTTGAAGTTCTCGTAGGCCTCTTCCTTCGACTCCTCGTAGACCTCTTTCACATAGGGCTGCATTTCAGGCGATTTGAGTTTGGCCCTCACCTGGGAGATCTGCTCTGTATTCGCCTCAGAACCATTGCAGGAAGGATTGCCATCATTGATGGCGCACATGTAGATCGAGACCTCGATCTTGTCGTACCACTCGGACTTCATGTGCATGACCTGCATCTGAGACAGACCCGCGACCCCCACGAAAAGGAGGGAAACGAAGGTGACGAGGATGACGGCGACGGACATCGCCCGGTTGCGTGAAAGGCCCTTACCGACCTCAGAAAGAATGAATCGGAGTTTCATCTGCTCACCTCGCCGCCCCGTAGACGCCGCGCGACTGGTCGCGCACAACCTCGCCGCCATGCAACTCGATGACGCGTTTGCGCAGCTGATTCACGATCTCGGCATCATGCGTCGCCATGACGACTGTCGTTCCCTGACGGTTGATCCGATCCAAGAGTCGCATGATCCCCAAAGAGGTCTCAGGATCGAGGTTTCCGGTGGGCTCGTCCGCGAGGAGGAGCTCGGGGCGGTTCACCATTGCACGTGCGATCGCAACACGCTGTTCTTCGCCGCCGGAGAGCTCATGCGGAAGGCGCTTCTCCTTGCCGGCCAGGTCCACGAGCTCCAGCGCCTCGGGAACAGCCGAGCGGATCTGATGTTTGGACTTACCGATCACTTGCATCGCAAGAGCGACATTCTCGTACACCGTCTTGGAGGGCAGGAGGCGGAAGTCCTGGAAAACCGTGCCGATCTGACGGCGCAGTTTGGGAACCGACCAATTGGAGATCTTCGAAACATCTTGTCCGAGGACCCACACTTTCCCGGATGTTGCTTTGATCTCGCGCATCACGAGCTGCAGGAAGGTCGACTTGCCCGAACCGGACTTGCCGACGAGGAACACGAACTCTTCGCGTTCAACTTCCAGGGTGACGCTATCGAGAGCGGGTTTCGCACCTGGCATGTACACCATGGTGACGTCGTCGAATCGAATCATGAGGCCGTCCAGTCGGTTTTATGGTCTGTGCCAGCCTAAGCAGGACCATCCCCGGCGAGGCCCATGACACGCCGCGCGAAGCGGGTGGAGCCTCAGATACCCCTCCACCTTCACATACAGCTCCGCCCTCACATACAGCTTGGCCCTCGCGACCCGCAGATGCGGATGGCGAGGGCGGATGCTCGATGCTTTAGTTCTGCGCCTCGTTCTGCTGGTTCTTGCGCCAGCGGATTCCCGCATTGATGAAGCCATCAATATCGCCGTCGAACACCGACTGCGGGTTGCCAGATTCGAACTGGGTGCGCAAGTCCTTCACCATCGTGTAGGGCTGGAGCACGTAGGAGCGCATCTGATCACCCCAGGAGGCCTTCACATCTCCGGCGAGTTCTTTCTTCTTCGCCTGCTCCTCTTCGTGGCGCAGCACCAAGAGCCGGGATTGGAGGACTCGAAGGGCTGCAGCACGGTTCTGAATCTGCGACTTCTCATCCTGCATCGACACGACAATGCCGGTCGGGATGTGCGTCATGCGCACCGCCGAGTCCGTCGTATTGACGGACTGGCCGCCCGGGCCCGAAGAGCGGAACACGTCAACCTTGAGCTCGCTGTCAGGAATGTCAATGTGATCGGTCGATTCGATGAGCGGAATAACCTCGACCGCGGCGAAAGACGTCTGGCGGCGCCCCTGATTGTCGAAGGGACTGATGCGCACGAGGCGGTGCGTCCCCGCCTCGACGGAGAGAGTGCCATAAGCGTAGGGAGCCTGCACCTCGAAGGTCGCGGACTTCAAACCGGCCTCTTCAGCGTAGGAGGTGTCCATGACCTTCGTCGCATATTCGTGGCGCTCCGCCCAGCGCAAATACATGCGCAAAAGGATTTCAGCGAAGTCCGCCGCGTCGACTCCGCCCGCGCCCGAGCGGATCGTGATGACGGCATTGCGCTCGTCGTATTCGCCGTCGAGGAGAGTGCGGATCTCAAGGTCGGAGATATCAGCCTTGAGAGTCTCAAGGTCGGCCTCCGCCTCGGCGAGGATCTCTGCGGCCTCCTCGGGATCCTCCCCGGCCATTTCCACCATCGCTTCGAGATCGTCGATGCGTTCAGACATGCGGATCACGCGGTCGAGCTCGGACTGGCGGTGGCTCAGCGCGGACGTCACCTCCTGCGCGGCGGCAGGGTCGTCCCACAGATCGGGAGCAGTCGCCTTCTTCTCAAGCTCAGCGATCTGCGAGCGCAGGCGTTCGGGCTGCACGACGGCGAGGACATTGTCCATCGTCTGGCGCAGTCCTTGGATCTCTTCTGGGAATTCAATGGCCACGGGCACAGCCTAGTCGATTGACCGAGGAGGCTGTGCCCGTGGCTGAGAGTCGGCCCGAAAATGCTCAGACGAGCCCGTAACTCACCATCGTGTCCGCGACCTTGACGAAACCGGCCAGGTTCGCGGCGGCGACATAATCGCCTTCAACACCGTACTCGTCGGCGGTTTCAATGGCGGTGTGGTGAATGTTCACCATGATCTGGTGAAGCTTGGAGTCGGTCTCGTCGAAGCTCCATTGGGTGCGCCCGGAGTTCTGCTGCATTTCAAGGGCGGAGGTTGCCACACCGCCCGCATTCGAGGCCTTGCCGGGAGCGTACGCAACGCCCGCGGCCTGCAGGGCTTCGATCGCGTCGGGGGTCGTCGGCATATTCGCACCCTCTGCGACAAGGGTGACGCCATTGGCGATCAGGGATTTCGCCCCTTCGAGGGGCAACTCGTTCTGAGTGGCGCAGGGAAGGGCGATATCACAGGGGACATCCCAGATGGAGCCGGAGGAAATGAATCGCGCATCTGTGCGCTGTTCGACGTAGTCGGAGACTCGTCCTCGGCGCACTTCCTTAATCTCCTTCAAGAGTTCGAGGTCGATGCCGGCCTCGTCAACGATGTAGCCGGAGGAGTCGGACACGGCGAGGACGGTGGCGCCGAGCTGCTGGGCCTTCTCACTCGCATAAATCGCAACATTGCCCGAACCGGAGACTACGACCTTCTTGCCGTCGAAGGATGTGGAGCGGGTCTTGAGCATTTCCTCAGCGAAGTAGACGAGGCCGTAGCCGGTCGCTTCCGTGCGGGCGAAGGAACCGCCCCAGTCGAGGCCCTTGCCGGTGATGACCCCCGCGTCGAAACGGTTCGCGAGGCGCTTGTACTGGCCGAAGAGGTAGCCGATCTCGCGCCCGCCCACGCCAATGTCACCGGCGGGAACGTCGGTGTCGGGGCCGATATGGCGGGAAAGCTCAGTCATGAAGGATTGGCAAAAGCGCATGATCTCCGCATCGGACTTGCCCTTCGGGTCGAAGTCGGAGCCGCCCTTGCCGCCGCCGATGGGCAGACCGGTCAGAGCATTTTTGAAGACCTGCTCGAAGCCGAGGAACTTAATGATGGACAGGTTCACCGAGGGGTGGAAGCGCAATCCGCCCTTATAGGGACCGATGGCCGAGTTGAATTGGACGCGAAACCCTCGGTTCACGTGGATGCGCTTGGCGTCGTCGGCCCAGGGGACGCGGAAGATGATCTGGCGCTCGGGTTCGACGATACGGTCAAAAATCGCAAGATCCGCGTATTCGGGCTTCTTCTCAACAAGAGGCGCGATCGTGAGGAGAACCTCGTAGACGGCCTGGTGGAACTCAGTTTGCCCGGGGTTGTGATCGAGCACGGCCTGGAACACAGGGCGAAGAGTGTCGGACAGACGATTCACATCAAGGTTGCTCATGCCTTGAATATTGTCAGGAGCGATCCACTTCTTTGAGCCCCATCCCGCATATTGACCCAACTTGTGAGAAATTTGACCCCCAAAGCCCCAAGTTTTACCTTTCCACCACGTGCGTTTTACTTTCACCACTCCTTTTGCATTCAAAGTAAAGACAAGTCAAGAGACGTGCATCCTCATCACTGAGCCGCCCCCACCCTGGCATTCGACCACTGAGTGAGCACCGGCCCCACAGAACCAGCGATCACCTGAGGAACAATGGGCAGGCGCGCCCTCGTTGTGAGCTGAACACGCACACTATCCCCCTCGCGTTCAAGATCGAGAAGCTCAACACCTTCCCCGACATCACAAGTGGATGCCCCCAGGGAAGACAAGGCCTCCTGGGCGACATTCCACGATTCCTTCTCCGACACATTCAAAGAGAGCGCACCCTCCTGATTGAAGTAGCTCAGAGAGTCCACAATCCCTGCAGTCGCCGCCGCGACACGATCCGCACACGCCAAGAGGCGACGGTCCTCAATCGAAACCGCAGTGATCGCTGAGGAGATGAACACGAAAACGGCGACGAAGAACAGGCTCGCCCCCATGAGCAGGCCAATGCGGCCCTCTTCACGATCCGAGGATCGTCCTGCGCACGAGGATTCTCCTCCTTCCTGGAAAAGAGAACAGCGCGATTCACCCATCGAGTCTCACCCCATCCACGAGGGACACCGCAGTGACCGATATAGGCATGCAGACTCGCTCACCGAGCCAAGCGGGAAGGAGAGGCAGAGGAATCGAAGTCGAGACCGTCACCGACACATCCCTGAGCTCGCCAGAACACTGCCTGCATCCGATTTCGGTCGAGGGCGTAGAGGGCACATGAAAGTCAGCGAAAGCCAATTCGACTTGCGCCAGCGCCGTCGCCTGGTCCTCCGGGTGATCCGCGAGGACGCGAGCGGCCTCGCGGGCCCCGCCCTCGGCCGCGAAAAGACCCGCCTGCACCTGGGCGAGGGCGAGGATCGCATAGATCAAGGGAACGAGGAGGATGACGCTCAAACCGATGAACTCCACCACGGCTTCGCCCGACTCCTCGCGTACAAGGGCCCTAGCCGAGCGCTTCACCTGTGAGAAAAACCGAAGCATCACTCCTCCTCGACCAGCGCTGAACCCGAAGCACGCAACCAGGAGGGACCGAGGTTCACCAGCAGTGGAAGATCCGCCTTCACCGTGACCACCAGGACGCTCCTACCTCCGAGGGCTTCACGCGAAGTCGAAACCTCGTAGTGGCGGGCACCCACAAGCCCATCGAGGAGGGCTTCGGTCCGTTCCACGGCCTCAGCGTCCTGCGCTTCGAGGAGAGCACCGCGCCTCGCGCCCTCGCTCGCGGCCGCAATCACCATGTTCCTCGTGTGCAGGGCGAAGGCGAATTGCAAGAGCGCGAGGACGAGGAAGAGGACGAGCCCCTGAACGAGGACATAGGAAACAACCTCGGAGCCCTCTTCGTTCTCGAGTCCTTCCGTGTCAGATCGAAGAGAGGGAATCCATCGCATGGTTGAAAATCTCCACGAGCCTTTGGGAGGCAATCCCCCAGATCAGGACAACAAGGGCCGCTGTCATCAAGGTGATGAGCACCCAGCCGGGCACGTCGCCGCGCTCCGCGTCTCCTCTTGGGCGCAAAGCGTCCTTCGCGCTCGCAAGCCAGGCGAGCATCGTGATTCTCAGTTGATCCATGTTTGATCTCCTTCGTGACGGACATGCAGGTGTCGGGAATGTTGAGGAATGGGGCAAGCCGGTGAGTCTCGGCCAGCGAGCCCTCATGGCGTCAGACTCAGGGCCATGAGCCCCGGGTAGAGGGCGAAAACAATCGTGACCGGCAAGATCAAGAACACGACAGGCACGAGCATCGCGATCTCACGTTTCCCACCCTCTTCCATGAGGCTTTGGCGGGCGGCCTCGCGGATGTCCTTTGCCTGATCGTGCAAAACCCTCGCCAAAGGAGAGCCGCGTTCGATTGCGGTGACGAGCGTGTGACACAGGCGGTCCAAGGGCGCAGAGTCGTTTCGTTCCGCCAATTCGAGCAGTGCCCTCGACGAGGGTGTTCCCAGCCTGATCTGCGAAGTCGTTCTTTCGATCTCCTCAGACAAGTCGCTGCGTGAAATCCGGGCGATCCTTTCAAGCGCGGCGGGAATGGACTCGCCCGCCCCGACCGCGAGTGCGAGCAGTTCCGAAGCGTCGGGCACTTGAGCGTCGATGCGTCTTTGTCGGGCGCGCGCCTTCACGCCAAGTCGCTGATCCCAGCCCGCCGCCCCGACAAGGGCGCCGAAGGCAATGAGGATGAGGACGAGTCCGCCTTTGCCCTTCGACATGGCGAGGGGCGTTCCGATTGCGAGGCAGAGGATCATCCCCGTGATCGCGGCGATCACCTGGTGGAGTCTAAAGGCAGGCAGGTCCGCTTCTTTTCCCAGGAGGATGAGACGTCGGCGCACCGATGTCGATGTTGAGCCGATCGCTTCGAGGAGGGAGGTGACAAAAGAGCTCTGAGGAAAACTCAGTGCCCCTTGAGCCGCAGCGGGGCGACCGGCTCTCACCCTCTGAGCGAAAAGCTGCCTTTTCGAAACGCGGGCTGAACGGATCAGGAGGATTCCCACAGACAGAAGGATCCCCACACCCGCGGGCGCCGCATATTCCAACTCGGGGATCATCGCATCGTCCTCGGATCTGCGGAAAGGCGAGCCACGTACTGCATCGCCAGGTACGCGATAATGCTCACGGCCGCGCCGGACACGAGGACGAGGACACCTCCCGGAGAGTTCCACGTCTTCGCAGCCTGGGGTTGAGCGGAGATCAACATGAGGACAAGCCAGGGGGCGACAACCGCGAGGCGCGCAGCGTTCACTGTCCAGGATTGTCGGGCTTCGAGTTCGCCTCGGACTCTGAGGTCTTCACGTAAAAGAACACCGAGCTCGCGTAAAAGGACAGACAAATCGGCGCCTCCGACCTCGCGGGCAAGGCGAAGAGCTTCAACGATCCGGTCGGCAACGGGGTCGGCGAGCCTTGCCTTCAAACGGGTGAGGGCCACATCGAAACGCCCCTCCGCCCGATAGTCGGCTCCGAAAGCAGCGAAAGCGGGACGCAATTCGAGCGGGCCGGACTCCCCCAAGTCGGAGAGCAGTTCAGGAAGACCAGCTCCGGCACGCACTCCCGATACCAAGGAGTCGACGACCTCGGGCCAGGCTTCGCGCGCTCGCTTCGCCCTCGCCCGCGAACGGGCGGCGATCATCATCTGCGGGAGTGGGACGGTGATGAGAGCGACAATGAGGGAGACGGCAAGGACCTGCGTCCACGCGAAAACACCCACGAAGACGACAAGCATTGTCGCGATGGAGAGCGCGATCACTCGGGGGACGCTGAGCCCTTTGACTCTGGCTCGTGTCACCTGATCCGCCCAGGCGAGATACCAGCGGGGCTTGCGCCATGTGAACTTCGGCGAGCCCGTGAATGCGGACATGACGAGGACCCATCCGACTCCCATGAGGAGTCCCACAAGCACCGCGCCCATCAGAAAACTCCTCGATCGGCAAGCGCTTGCCCGGCATAAGGGATTGAGGGGACGGGGAATCCGGCCATCGCGAATCGGCCGGACAGTTCAGCCACTCCCGCGCCGCGCACGATCCGGCCTCGCGATGTGCTCCACAGGGGGGAGACCTCAATGCGATCGCCCTCGACGCGTCCGGGAAGATGGAGGATTTCACCGACACGGCGTCGCCCATCCGCATCGCGCTCCACATGGCACACAAGATCAACACTGGAAGCAAGGGTTGGGACAACGAAGTCGGTCGTGACATTCTCGCCCGCAAGGAGGGGCAACATCGTGAGTTTGCCCAATGCTTCGCGCGCCGAGTTCGCATGAACGGTCGCCATTCCCGGCACTCCGGCGTTAAGGGCGAGGAGAAGATCAAGGGCCTCCGGGCCCCGGACCTCGCCGACGATCAGACACTCGGGACGCATCCTCAGGGTTTCACGGACCAGGTCCCTCAAGGTCACTTCGCCGCGTCCCTCGATATTGCCCGGCCGGGTCTGCAATGCGACCCCGTCCCGGTTCTTCAATCCCAGTTCGAAGACCTCTTCGCAAGAGATTACGCGCCTCGTCCTCGGCAATTCGCCTGCGAGGGCGCGAAGGAGGGTCGTCTTGCCCGCCTGGGTGGCGCCAGAAACGAGGATCGAAAGGCCCGCACCGACTGCGCAGGTGAGGAAATCCGCCATTTCGGCGTTCAGCATCCCAGCATTGACGAGGTCTTTGAGGCTGCGGGCCTTTTGTACGTGCTTGCGGATGTTCACCGACCAGTGGCGGCCCGCGACCGGCGGGATGACGACGTGGAGGCGCTCGCCGCCTTTGAGCATCGCATCAACAAAGGGGGAAGACAGATCGAGGCGCCTGCCCGAATGGTGCAGCATTCTCTCCACGAGGTCGCGCACCTGCTGATCTGTGAGGATCACCGTCGTCAGCTCCGCCACCCCGTTCTTCGCGACGAATACTTTGGAGGGGGAATTGATCCACAGTTCTTCCACCTCCGGGTCATCAATGAGGGGCTGTAGGGGTCCGAGTCCTGCGACCTGTGCCATGAGTTCTGCGCTGAACTCTTCGCGGGCCGCGGGCGCCATTGGTGGGGAGAGCAGGTCGATTGCTTCATCGACGAGGGCGATGATCTCTTGCGAGGAGCTCGCCGGATCCACGCCGCGCAGGGCAAGACGCTCACGGATCCATTCAACGTGGTCTTCAACCTGAGCTTCAGCCATTCCTTAACTCCACTGCGCTGTGTCGAGAAACGTCCAGAACATGTTCCAAGCTCGCGTGAAAAGCGTGCCCGTAACATGTGGCATTATTCGGAAACTATCAGCGCGAGGAGTGAAGGACAAGGCTCGTCCACGGGCTGTGGATAAGCTGTTCGAAGAGCAAGGGTGAGAACGCCTTCGCTGAGCGCGCGCAATGAGGGGCTCCGAGGGGCTGGATTCGACGCGATTCTTCGCGATTCGTCGCGAGTTTGGGTGACAAGCGACGCGCCGAAGGTGCCTGCGCAGCGGCGACATGTACCGTGGATCTGTGAAGCGTGCGAAGACTCCCCTCGAACTCGCGGCCCTCGCGACTTGTGCCGTCCCCGGATTCCAGATCGTCGCATTGTGCGCACCCCAGTTCTCCGACGAGGTCAGCTCTGTCACTGGAGTCATTGACGCGCGCGGCGACAAGTGGACCGTCACCTGCCCCCACGACAGCGTCGGCGGACTCGACCTCGATGCCGAGTCAGGGGTCCTCGCACGCCTCGCAAAGGCGCGCGATGCGAGAAAACTCCCCTTCGACGTCCCTCGCATCCACGGCATGACTTTCACGCCCCAAGGCGACCGGGTGATCGTCCACCAGAACCTCGGCGGACGCACCATGACCGAAGAGGATTTCGACGACCCGCATATCCTGCCGTCTTCTCTGGGTAAATCCCTCGCGGCGCTGCACAATCTGCCTCCTGTGACCTACACGGGCGTTGACCTGCCCGCATATTCGGCGACGGAATGCCGTGACCGCCACTACGCGCTCCTCGACGAAGCTGCTGCGAATGTCCTCATCCCCGCGAACCTGTGGAACCGTTGGGATGCCGCCCTGGAAGAGATATCCCTGTGGCGTTTCGCTCCAGCCCCGATCCATGGTGATCTTCAGGGGAACTCGCTCGTCCTCGACCATTCAGTGGTGCGCGCAATAGCGGGGTTTTCTTCCGCTCATGTCGGAGATCCCGCTCAAGACATCGCGTGGATTCTCGCCCAGGCCTGCGAAGCCTTCTTCGATCGTTTCCGCGAGGCCTACTCCCAGGAGCGTTCGGTGGTGGACCTTCACCTTTTCACGAGGGCGCAGCTCTTGTCTGAACTCGCGATCATTCGCTGGCTCGTGCACGGATTACACGCCGAGGATTCTTCAATCATCGAGGATGCACGCGACATGCTCACCGATTTGTCGCAGGATCTGGGCGAGGATGAGCTCGTTGCCCGACGATCATATTCCCCGTCTGCCAAGGTGGAAAGCACTGTGCAAGACACCGAAGAAAAAGACGGAATTGATCCTCACAGCGCGCCGACTCAACCCTTGAGCATGTCCGAGCACGCTCAGACAGTCGAGGATGAAGAGGGCGCCTAATTCCCCTCCCCCTGCTTGTCGAGAGCGTCCATGAGGAGTTTGTCAAGACTCGTGCGCGGATCCAGGCCCGCTTTCTTTTCAAGTTCATCCAACTCCACGACCTCGCCGGAGGACACGAAAGCGAGAAGCGGACGAACTGAAGATTCCTCTTCATGGACTGCCATCCATGCTGCGCGATACAGGCGGAGCTGGGTCGCGAAATAGCGGAGCCTGTCTCGAGGTGCTCCCCTCGACGCCGACACTCCCGTCTTCCAATCGACGATCACTGTGCGTCCCTGGGCATCAGTGAAAACCGCGTCGATCCGCCCCGTGACACTAATCCCCGCGAGTTCGAGGGCGAAGGGCTCTTCAATGGCGACAGGCCTGCCGTTTCTCACGATGTCCAATTCGAGAAAGTTCTTCTGCATCCTTTCCAGGCGGGCGCGCCCGTCCTCGTCAAGAGACTCGACTCCGACGATCGGCTCTTCCCAGAGCTCACCACTGGCCTGGTGGAGTTGGCGTTCAGCCCACGCGTGGAAGATCGTGCCAAGAGAGGCATACTCACTGGGCGCCTTGGGCATGGGTCGTCGGATCTGTTCAGCGAAGGCCTGCGGATCGTCGATCAAACGAGACACTGAGGTCGCGGGAACCTGATCCGACCACAGGAGCATCGTGTGCTGCTCCGCATTGAGGCGACGCTCCTCAAGGAGTGCGACGACATCGCGCACACGTGCGGAGTCGCCGAGTTCGGCGAGGATCTCGAAAACCTCGCGCTCCGAGTCCATCTCGGCTCTCACCTGCCGGACCTTGTCGGCCGCCAGAGCGATCGCCCGACGGGAAGGACCCGGCTGAGGCGGGAATGAGGCCCCCTCCTCTTTCACCATGAGTTCCTCGATCAGCTCACCCTCAGGCTTGGGGGTGATGCAGGAGCCGAGGGCCTCGAGTTCCTCTTGAAGGAGCCTGTGGGCCTGCGCGTCCACTTCACAGCGGCGACCGTTCCCCCAGGAGACGACCCCTGAGTCCAGTGAATCCTGAAGGTCCTTCACGAGGGCCTGCCGTGATTCCTCAAGATAACGGGAAGGCTCACGAGGAGTCTTTGCCTGGTTGATCCACGATCCGACGAGGAGCTCATCGTGCTTCGCGCGAGTAAGGGCGACGTAGGCGAGACGGCGTTCCTCACGCTCCAAGTGGGCGCCGAGCGCCACCTTGTAGCTGCCCTCCAGCCACTTCTTGAAGGCAGCAGATGGGGTTCTCCCCTCCATGAGATCCATGTCAAATTCGGGCAGATCCTCATAGTCGCCCCGTAAAGGATGAGGGAGTTCACCCGAGTCATTAATCCACCCGGATTGTGCAGGCGCAGGCGCACTCCAGGTGACCGACTTGCCCCTATGAGTGGGAAACTCTGCGTCGCTGAGCCCGGCTATGACGACGCCATCCCATTCGAGGCCTTTCGCCGCGTGGATCGTGAGGATCTGAACGGCATCAGGATCTACTTCAAGAGCCACCCCCTCCAGACCGTTCTCCTCTTCTTGTGCCGCATCCAACCAGGCGAGCAGACCGAGGAGCGTCGGAGCGGGAGTGGACTGCTCAAAACCTGCGATGACGTCGATGAATGAGTCGAGGGCTTCACGAGATCCAAGGCCGAGGGGATCTGCGATCGCGTCGTCAAGGATCCCCATCGTCCCCATCGCGGACTCAGCGAGTTCAACCAGTCCTCGCCCCCGCATGGCGCGCAAACGCCTGAGCCGCTGGCCCAACAGCGCGAGACGCTTGGCTCCCGCTTCACTCATTGCAGGGCCTTGAGCCGAGCGACGCCACCCCGGGGCCGGCGGGTGGTCAACGGCGTCGAGCAGGAGCGCGCTATGCGGGTCGCGCCCCGCCTCGAGGGCAAGGTGTCGCGCCCAAGCCCCCAGGACCGCTAAATCAGCAGAACCGATGTCCGCACGGACAAGGAGGCGCGCAAGATCCGATGAGGCCTGAACGTCCGCAGTAATCGCCAGAGTTGAGCGAAGATCCGCGACCGCGGGCTGGTCGAGGAGGCCACCTAATCCGATGATCTGCGTGGGAATCCCACGTTCACGCAATTCTCGGTCGATCGCGAGGAAGGGCCTGCGTTTACGTCCGAGCACCGCGATCGAGTACCTCTCGCCCCTGTGGGCGCTTCGAAGCCCTTCGACATAGTCCGCAATGATCCGCGTCTGCTCCTCCAGGTTCTGCCCGTAGGCGATTGTCACGCGCCCCTCTTCGGCTCCCGGAGACTCTACGAGCACAGGCGACACGGCCCTATCTGCGCTTTCACGCAGCGGGGCCGCAACCTTGTTCGCAGCGAGGAGGATCCGTCGATCATTACGCCACGCGGTTGACAGGCTGAGGGTCTGATCCTCACGGGCCTCAGCCCCTTGGAAGCGCTCCAAAAAAGACTCCAAAGAGGATGCCGAGGCGCCTCTCCACCCGTAGATCGCCTGATTCGGATCACCGACGGCTGTCACCGGATGATCGTGGAACAGAGTCGATAAGAAGGTCATTTGGATGACGGAGGTGTCTTGGAACTCGTCAAGGAGCACGCACTTGTGCTCGGCCCTAATCTGCTTGACCGCTTCAGGGGATTCAGTGACGATCTTCGTGGCGAGCAGGAGCTGATCGGAGAAATCCAAAAAACCTTCTTCACGTTTGCGTCGTTGGAACTCACGGATCGGCTCAAGCAGGGCGAGGCGCTTCTCATTGGCAGCCCGCATCTCACGAATGGTGGTGTTGCCCTCTCCTGCGGCTGAGAGTTCCACGCCGAATTCGTCGAGGAGGGTCACTCCCTCGTCAAGGTCAAGGCCATGATCGCCGAGCTTTCCCGCCAAAGACAGGGCTTTCTTCGCGGCATCCGCGATCTTCAAATCGGGGTGGAGAACTCGGGGCCAATTCGCGAGGATCTCGGTCATCATTTGCACTGCGCCCGCTTGTCCGAGCATGCGGAAGTCCGGGTCGAGGCCGATTGCGAGCCCATGCTCTTGAACGATCCTTTGGGCGAAGGAATTGTAGGTGAGGGCGATGGGTTCCCCATCAAGTCTTTCCCTGTCGGTTTCTTCCCACTCGGGCATTTGTGCGAGTGTGTGGAGGCGACGACGCAGGCGCTCGCCCAGTTCACCCGCCGCCTTCTTCGTGAAGGTCAAGCCCAGAACGGACGAGGGGGTGATCTCCTCATGGTTGGCGACCGCCCACAGGACCCGCATCGTCATGGTCTCCGTTTTGCCTGATCCCGCGCCCGCGACGACGAGGAGCGGACGCAAAGGAGATTCAATGATCCTTTCTTGCTCGGGCGTCGGTAATAGTCCGGGGTCAATGGCCTCTTGGATCCTTGCCGCTGAAAGCATGGGGCTCCTCATATCAGTCCACCGTCCTTCGACCATGGGCGTGCGCAGGGCACGAGCGCGTGAAGGGACATCTCGCGCAGCGCTGCTCCTCCGGGCTCGCATTGAGTGTTGACGCGCGTGCGAGTGTCCCGACTTCTTCGATTCTGCTGAGCCATTGGGCACGCTGCTCCTCATCTAATGGGCCTTGGGACAGGGTCTTAGCCTTCCCATCATCAAGGAGGAAAACGAGCTTCGCGTCGGCGACCTCGTAGCCGAGGGCGCGAAGGGCAAGCTGGTAGACGGCGAGCTGCGGATGGGCTTTCACTTGGGCTTTCCCCACTGCGGCACCGGTCTTGAGGTCCGTGATGACGACGCCTTCTTTCTGCTTTTCGATGCGGTCGAGGCGCCCTGTGATCATGACCTGTCCGATCTGGACGCGGATATTCTTCTCGACCTCAACCTCCTCCTCATGTTGGGCGCAGTAGGCCGCGAAAGCCTGGGCCTTCTTGCGGGCCCTTTCACTAAAGTCGAGTCCCTCCCAGGTGGAGGTGTCAATGTCGAGTTCTGCGAGCATCGACTCGAGGCGAGTGAGGAGCTCCTCTTCGCGGGCGTGAGGGAGTTCCTCGGCGAGGGCGTGCAGGAGCGTACCCAAGGATTGGGCGACTCCACCGCCCCCTTCGGCGCCGATCGAGGAAAGGAACCAGCGCAGCGGACAGTTCAGGGCCGCTTCAATCCTCGAAGGCGAGAGGTGCACGAGTCCGGAGTTGATCGGCTCATTCGAACTCAAGGGTCCCTCACCGGTCCAGGTATCCGGGTCTGCTGAGCGGATTCCCTCTTTGCTGAGCAGTGCGAGCAGAATGATCGCCGTCTCCTGGTCCTCGGCCTCGTCTTCGCGGGCGGCGGCTCTTCGCAGGTCCGCGACCTGTCCGGCCAGGTTGAGGGGCGCAGGGGCCGGGGTGAGCTGCGGATCGCCTTGATCGGCCGTATCGGCGTGTTGGGCGAGCAAGTGGAAGAAGAGCGAGGGTGCGTCGTTTTCGGCACTGACCGCGCCAATATGCACGACCCGGGTGCATCGCGACAGCGCCGCAGCCAAGAGCCTGCGCTCGTCGTCAAGGACGGCCCTCCTGGCTTGACGAGGATCGTCGAGGAGGACTCGAGCGCCCGAGGCATCCTGCCCGAAACGGCCCGCGCCGAGGTCGGCGAGAAGATCGGCGCGCAAGGCGCGGGTGCGTAAACGCGTATTCGGCCACGCCCCCTCCTGCAGGCCAATGATCGAGACGACCTCGAAATGGGCTCCCATCGCCTGTGCGGGTGTCAGGACTGAGACTCCGGCGGGGCGTGTGGAGACTCGGGCGATCGTATCAACGGGCACCCCCTTATCCAGGAGGTCTTTCGCAAAGTCGGCGGCCGTCTTTCCCAGATTACGCTGCTCCCACACGTCGGCGACGCGCATGAGGGCGACGACGGCGTCGAGCTGGTCGTCGTACCAGTTCGAGTCTTCACCTCTGGCGAGTGCCGCGTCTTTCCACGAGTCCGCAACTCCTGCGGCCTGCCAAATGCGCCACAGCGCCTCCTGGGGGCGTTGACGCCAGGCACCGGCGCGCGCAGCCCAGATCTTCGCAGCAGCGTCCAGGCCCTCTTCGAGGGGGCTCGTCTCTGCCCGAAAAGCGGGATCGCGTGTGGGACGCAGTTCTTCGCCTTCGAGAAGGTCACGAACTGAAAGGGGCCGACCGACTTTCGCCGAGTCCTCACCGCCATCCTCGTTCTTGTTATTCACGAGGGCGAGGCGGGCGAGCAGACGGTGGACTTCCAAAGCGTCACAGGACACGAGGGGGGAGGCGATGAGGGTGTTCGCGCGAATCGGGTCACGAGCATCATCGGGCGTGGCGATGAGTTCGAGAAGGACCCGGGTACTGGCCTGGGAGGCGAAATCGAAGGCCCTGGATGCCCCGTTGACCGGAACCCCGCCGCGGCGCAGATGACGGGTGAACTCGTGGACAGCCGAAGCGGATCTGACGATCACGGCCTGCTTGTCCCAGGCGACGCCCTCGTGCAGGTGATGACGCCTCAGAGCATGGGCGATATGGGCTCCGAGCTGGGCGTTCGAACCGCCGAGGTGGGCGATGATTGAGCCTTCGTCATATCGGGCTTCACCCTCACCCTCACTTCGGGGCTTTTCCACCCCCACCCGGCGGCGCCCGTGGGGGCCGGACTGGGTGATCCCGGAGACCACATCCACAAGAGCCCTGCGGATTCGCGGCGGCTGGGCCTTCACCCCTGCGAGTTCCATGACCTCAGCGTCAATTGCCTTCGCCAGCCTCAGATCCAAGTGGGGCTCGCCGCCGCGGTAACTCGCGACCGCAACATCAGGATCTGCGAAGGCGAGGATTCTGGCCCCCGCCCCTTCAAGGGCGTGCAGGAGGTGGATCGTCGAAGGCGTGCAGTCCTGCAGATCATCCACGATCACAAGATCGGGCACAAGAGGCCCGCATTCGATCCCGACCCCGGGCCCGCGAGCATCCCAATTCTCAATGAGTTCAGCGGCGAGGGTCTGGATGCGGGCCAGATCAACACGCAGCACATCGCGGTGCTCAACCGTGAACTCCGGCGCATCCAGGTAGGCCCGGAGCAGGGCGGCGGCCGCAACCCACTGGGGGAAAGCGAATTCTTTTCCTGCCTCTTCCAGGCTGTCAGCGTCGAGTCCGGCTTCACCGGCGCGGGCGAAAAGATCACGCAGTTCAGCGCGGAAAGCCTCCATCGCGCGCATCTGGGCGGGCATGGATTCGGGCCAGGGGGCGTCGACCTGTTCAATGAGGCGGGCGAGGATCTCGTCGAAGAGTGCGCCCGTCACCAGTTCCACTCCGGCGAGAGGATCCGCACGAGACAGCCTCCACGTCGTCACGATCCGGTGGGCGAAAGACGCGGGGGTCCGCACTGGGCGGACCTCATGAGGGGCGAGCGCTTGGGCCCGAGCGCTCAGACGATCCGCTCGCACCCGGTCCGGCACGAGCAGGAGCACCGATTGCCCCTGCTTCACCCCGGCCTCAAGAGCTGCGAGGGCGCAGGTGGTCCGACCGCTCCCAGGGGCGCCGCGCACCACGAGGGAGCGGTCTTGGCTGGCCTCAACGACTGCTGTTTGAGCCTCGTCGAGGGCGGGCAAGTCCGCCCACCCCTCGGGCCTGGGGCGCAGCTCAATGTGGATTTCGCTCATGACGGAATCATCCCAGAGGGCATAGTCATCTGCGGACCCTTAGCATGAGAGCAATATCGATCCTCGTGGAGGCACATATGAACATCATCATCGGAGTGCGCGGTTCAGCCCGCGAACTCGCCATCGACGTCGACCTGGACTTCGACGAGCTCTCCAGCCGCGTCGAAGCCGTCATCCGGGACGGCAGCGTCCTCGACCTCGTCGATTCGAAGAAGGAACGCTACCTCGTTCCCGCGAACGCCATCGGCTATGTGCAGATGAGTGAGCAGGCCGAGCGCCGCGTCGGATTCGCAATCGGCTGAGCGAGCACAGCGCGGCTGAGCGACTTCCAGGCCCGGTGCGTCACTGAAAAGGACGCACCGGGCCTTTGCGCGAAGTCGGAATCCTGCGGCCCCTCTCGGACGGAATCCTGTGGGCCTTGCGCTTTTCAGGCCTTGAGGTTGATCTGCGCCATCCGCTCATTGTGGCGCTTCGTCACCAGCGCGGCAATCTCATCAGCCGCATCCGGTTCCTTCGCCAGAGCCGGGTGGGTGAACAAGGTGGCGCGCACGAGGCCGAGAACCTCACCGGCAACTCGGCGCGCCCACAGCGACAGGCGTGCCGCGAGCTGAGGATCCTCACCGATCTGGGGCGCCAGATGATCGCGCTCCCAATCCCCTTGGTTCAGATCCCACACATCCGGGTTCGTATTGAACAAGCCGTGACGCTCATTCACCTCACGTAGGAGATCCCCAATGATGCCGAGGGTGACGTAGGTCTTCACAGAACGCTCCGACCAGGTGCTCGGCCTCGTCCTCGCATCGAGATCATCGTAGAGACCGGAGTACTGTCCTGCGGCCTCATGCAGATCACAACCGCGGTGCCCCGCCCAGGTCTCAAGCTGTTCGAACAACGCGAAAGCGCGCGCCGACATGCGAGCATGCTCGATATGCGCCTTGATGTCGGGCGCCTGGTCACCATCCTTCGCGAGCCTCGTCATCGCAGCGAGCGCGGAGAAAGCGAGGAGCCCGACGACTTCAATATCGGTGTCATCAACCGGTGCGTACTCATGTGCCATGCCCCAAGAGTAGCCGCAGCTCGCAGATTTTCCGCCGTTTTTCAGCGCCCCATTCCCCATGGCGGACTCCTCGGCACGCCGCGGATGAGCCCGGGAATCCTCGAGGATGCCCCCTTTGTAAGCACTGGCGGGTGAGTGATTGACCATAGCCTGAGCCCCGGCCCCGCTTCCTGCCCCTACAATCAGGAATGACCACGGCTGCCCGGTCGCCCGAGTTGTGAATCCTGCGTGCGTGAACGCCCCGATATGCGCGATCGGCTGCCACCCCCACCCCGGGAGGACCCGGGAGACAAGGCAGATCGTGACCTCCACGACGCATGAGGGTGCAGACGCGCCCGAATCCACACAGACAGCAAACACTCGGATCGAATACTCCGCCGGAGTCGTCCGCCTCGGAAACATCGCTCCCCTCGCCCTCGAGGAGGAGGCGACCCCCGACCTCGTCAACACGGGAGACGAAGACCTGGAGAATAAGACTTTCGCCGACTTTGGCGTCAGCGACCCAGTCGTCGATGCTCTCGAGGATCAGGGGATCGTCCACCCCTTCCCTATCCAGGCGCTCACTCTGCCCCCGGCCCTCGAACGCCACGACATCATCGGACAAGCGAAGACCGGCACGGGTAAGACCCTTGGCTTCGCCATTCCCGTCCTCGAAGATGTCATCGCCCCCGATGAGGATGGCTACGAGGAGCTCCTCAACCCCGGTCACCCGCAGGCGCTCATCATCTTGCCGACCCGTGAACTCACGAAGCAGGTTGCTACTGATCTGCGCGGCGCCGCGAAATACCTGTCGACCCGTATCGTCGACATCTACGGAGGCGTCGCCTTCGAACCGCAGATCGAGGCCCTTGAGCGCGGCGCGGACATCGTCGTGGGCACCCCGGGCCGTCTGATCAACCTTCTGCGCAAAGGGGTCCTGCACCTCAACGGCGTTGAAACAGTCGTCCTCGACGAGGCCGATGAGATGCTTGACCTCGGTTTCTTGCCCGATGTTGAAACCCTGCTTTCGAGGGTCCCCTCCTACCGGCATACGATGCTTTTCTCCGCGACGATGCCCGGCCCGGTGGTCGCCCTCGCCCGCAAATTCATGGAGCATCCGACGCATATCCGC
>ERZ772956.633-NODE-633-length-25637-cov-7.644750_pt1 | contig 25637 bp, 16 predicted proteins | sample MGYA00580683_ERZ772956 | MGnify/ENA primary metagenome ERZ772956 (study PRJEB29015, sample SAMEA2738077) | human oral metagenome | biome: human oral; feature: human-associated habitat; material: saliva | place: China | collected 2212 ... | reverse complement strand
TGGGGATCCCCTTCTACGTGTGGGACCTGTCCGAGGAGTTCGAGGAGCGCGTCGTCGCCGACTTCCTCGACGAATACCGGGCCGGTCGCACCCCCAACCCCTGCGTGCGCTGCAACGAGCGCGTCAAGTTCGACGCCCTGCTCGAGCGCGCCCTCGCTCTCGGCTTCGACGCCGTCGCCACCGGCCACTACGCCCGCCTCACCGGCGGTGCCGCCTCCAGTCGCCCAGGCGAGACCACCGGCCTAACACTGCGCCGCGCCGCCGACGCAGCTAAAGACCAGTCCTACGTCCTGGCGGTCTCCGGCCGCGACGGCTTGTCCCGCGCCCTCTTCCCACTCGGTGACGCCCCCTCCAAGGCAGATGTACGCGCCGAAGCAGAGCGACGCGGCCTCCCGGTGGCCTCCAAGCCCGACTCCTACGACATCTGCTTCGTCGCCGACGGCGACACCCGCGGCTTCCTCACCCGCAGCCTCGGCGTTCACGAAGGCACCCTGGTCTCCCCCGACGGCGACGTCCTCGGCACCCACGACGGCTACTTCGGCTTCACAGTCGGCCAGCGCAAAGGCCTGGGCCTGACCCGCCCGGCCCCCGACGGACGGCCCCGCTACGTCATCGAGACCCGGCCCTCCACCAACGAAGTCGTCGTCGGCCCCGAAGAACTGCTCAGCCGCAAGAGCGTCGACGGCAACAACCTCATCCTCCTGGCCGACCCCCTCCCCCTCAACGACGGCGACCTCGGCTGGCAGGACGTGACCATCCAGGTGCGCGCCCACGGACGCCCCCTCCCCGCTGACGTTGCCGTCGATGTCGAGACCGGAACGCTGCGGGCCAAGTTGCACCACCCTTTGCGAGGCCTGGCGGCCGGCCAATCCGTCGTCGTCTACGGCGGCGACTCCGGTGACCAGGTACTGGCTCAGGCAACCGTGGCCTGAGCTGCGCGTCGCAGGACGGGGGCGCTCAGCCGACGATCCCCTGCCTGCCAGCACGAAGGAAAGGCGCGGCCGCACGACTGGTGCGCCGCCCCGGCATCAGCAGAAGAACCGATGCCAGGCCGGCGCACCACGCCCCCGCCTCAGCGCAGGGAGGTGTGCTGCTCGATCGCGCGCACCGCCCACCAGGCCAGGACCACAGCCAGCACCGGCCCGACGACCACGGACCCGACACCGATCACCGACGGCTGGACGCCGGTTCGGAGCGCCTCAAGGAACTGCGGCCACATCATCTGGCTCGTGAAATCGCCGGTGGTGACATCCATGCTGAGCGGCACGAAGAGAACGGCAATCAGGGCGAGTACCTGATTGACCGCGTAGAGCAGGACGAGCCCGATCATGGGTGCCCCGAACCCGAGGTGGTTGAAACGGCCCTGCCCACCGATACTCATCACAGCACCGACCTCGATGACAAGCGAGAAGAGCCCGATGAGCACGATCAGGACGAACAAGGCCGTTTTGCCCGGTCCGGCCGTATCAATGGCCCAGAGCACCGGCTGGAGCACATCTTCGGTGGTGGACCCGATACTGTGGGCGAGAACGGCGCACCAGGCGATGAGACCACCCAGGCAGATCGCACCCTCGACCAGCACCACTACGCAGGCGTAAAGAGCCTTGGCCGCGAAGTGCACCCGTCCGCGAACCGGAACGGCCATGGTGAGGTAACCGCGCTGCCCGTACATGGACTGCCAGTAGTCGACGGCGACCTGAACCATGACGGCGACCGGTATCGCGATGATCACCGCCATGGACGCCAGCTGCATGAGGCCGGCCAGCGCCGGCACGTCGGCCAGCAGCCACCACAGGCCGAGGAACCCGAGCAGAACGAGCCAGCAGGCCCCTGTCACAGAGGCATTGCGCCCCACCTGGGTACGAGCCTCCTCGATGAAGAGCGTGCGAAGCATCAGCGGTACTCCTTCCGGAACAGGGCGTCCAGGCTCGTGGAATGGGTCTGACGCAGATCGTCGGCATCGCCGGCCAGGAGCAGGCGACCGTCCTTGAGGAAGACGACGGAGTCGACGATCGGCTCGACGTCGGCGATGAGGTGAGTGGAGATGAGCATGAGGGAATCCGATTCGAAGTCGCGCAGGACGCCGTCGAGGATGATCTCGCGGGCGGCCGGATCAACACCGGAGATGGGCTCGTCGAGCAGGTAGACCCGGGCGCGGCGACTCATCATCAGTGCAATGCGCAGCTTCTCCCCCATGCCCTTGCTCATCTCCTTGATGGAGCGCTCAGCGGGCAGAGCGAAGAAGTCGACCAGCCGGCGGGCCTTGGCGGCGTCGAAATCGGCGAAGAGCCGGGAGAACTGGGCGATCGCCCGAGGCGGGGTGAGGCTGGTGGCCAGGAAGTCGGCGTCGGGCAGGAAGGACACCAGCGCCTTGGACAGCGGCCCGGGGGCATGCCCGGCGATGCGCACCTGACCCTCGTAGTCGGCCAGGACGCCGGCGAGAATCTTCAGCAGAGTGGTTTTGCCGCAACCGTTGGCGCCCATGAGGCCGACGATGCGTCCGGCGGGCAGCGACAGGCTCAGATCGCACAGGGCAGGACGCCCGCGATAGGTCTTGGTCAGGTGGCGCACGGTCACCAGGGGCGGGGCGCCATCCAGGGACGGAATGGTATTGAAGCGTGCATCGGAGCCTTGCACATCCGACGGCGCCGCCGTCAGCGAACTGCTCATGAGGGCTCTCCTGATTCGTCAGTGGTGGAAGCCGGCCACCGTTCGGCAAGGGTCTCGCCCGCTTGAGCGAGATCCATACCGATAGCGGTGACAGCGGCGATGAAGGTGTCCGTGGCGCCGACGGCGAGCTCACGTCGGACGGCGTCGAGCACCGCGGCATCAGCGGTGACGAAGCGCCCGGCAGTGCGCTCGGTAACGGTCAGGCCGCTGCGATCGAGCTCGGCGAGGGCGCGTTGGACGGTGTTGGGGTTGACCCCGGCCTGCGTGGCGAGATCGCGCACGCTGGGGATCCGGGTTCCGGCGGGCCAGATGCCGGTGACGATCCGCATGCGGAAATCATCGACCAGCTGGATCCAGATCGGACGGGAGTCGTCGAGATCCATGGCTCTCCTAGTGCTCGGGGACGGGAAGTGCTCATGAGCGCAGCACAGGCGGTCTCAGCAAACCATCTGTATTACTGCACTAATACAGTGACACAAGGAGGGGTTGCCGTCAACCCGAACGGCCTCGAGCCCACACTCGGACTCGAGGCCGCAGCTCCTCATCGGGCAGAGCCAACCGCCTGCCAGTCGGCCGCTTCCGCCTCCGACAGCAGCGTCCCGTGAGCCAGTGTGACCACGGCATCCGGGGACAGCTCCAGTACGGCGTCGTCGGCGCTCAGAAGCTGGCCGTCCTCAGTGGGGCGGAAGGTCCAGGTCCGGGGCTCATGGCCGCCAGCTTCCGGCTCACGGGTTCCCACACCCTCGTCCTGGCCACGAGCCATCCAGACCAGACGAGCCGCCAGGTGCCGGGCCAGGGGGTGGTCGGCGAACAGCTCCCGCCACAAGGGAGCCGGCCAGGACCGCCCTATGCACATGGCCTCATACAGACGCCGCCGCTGGACCTTGAGCACAGCGGCGACCTCCTTGCGCGCAAAGGTCAGGCGGCGCCTGGTCTGCGCCACGAGCTCGCCGTCCTCGCTCTTGCGGGCGGCGGGCAGGCTCTTGCGCGCGCGTCCGTCGGAGTCCGTCAGGGCGATGGTTAGCTCCGGGGTCAGTCGGCCCAGGAACTCGCGCTCGCCATAGGACAGGTGCAGCAGCCCATCAGACCCGAAACCGGCCGTGGGGATACTGCGATCGCCGAGCTCAGCCTCACTCCAACCTCGCTCAGCGGCCACAGCCCGCGTGAGCAGGTTGGCGAACCCGCACCGCCCAGCTCGAGTACGGGGCCTAGCTCACCCTCACCCCCAGTGGGGACGGCTTCACGGTCACCGGACTGGGGCACCGGAGAAGCTGCTCAGCCGCGCAGCCTAGCGAGCTCCTCGACGAGCTGGGGCACGACCTCGGTGACGTCGCCGACGACGCCGAAGTCGGCCATCTCGAAGATCGGGGCCTCGGAGTCGTCGCAGATGGCGACGACGGTGCCGGCCCCCTGGATGCCGCTGGTGTGGTGGACGGCGCCGGAGACGCCCAGGCCGATGTACAGGCGCGGAGAGATGGTCTCGCCGGTCTGACCGATCTGGGCACTGCGCTCAATCCAGCCCTCGTCACAGGCCACACGGGTGGCTCCCACGGCGGCGTCGAGCGGCTGGGCCAGGGAGCGGACCAGGTCGAAGTCGCCGTCCACACCGCGGCCGCCCACGACGACGGTGCGCGCCTCGCTCAGGGCGGGGCCGGAGGCCACGGAGGTGGCCTCGCGCGAGACGAGGCGCACGGCGGCGGCCTCGGCGCTGACGGGAACCTCGAGGGGCTCGGCCGTCAGGGGGGCGCCCTCGGCCGCAGCGACCTCGGCGATCCCGGGGCGCACGGCGATGATCGGTGCGGAGCCGCCCGAGGCGACGCCGGCGGTGGTGGACCAGGAGCCGGACAGGACCAGCTTGGAGGCACGCAGCTCGGTGCCGGCGGCCTCCAGGGCGGTGACGTCGGAGACGCAGGCCGAGCCGAGCACAACGGCTGCCCGTCCGGCCAGCTCCTTGCCGCGGTAGTCGGAGACGACCAGGACCGCGGCGGGCTGGACGGCGCCGACGGCCGCCACGACGGCGTCGGCCGCGGTGGCGGGCAGGTGGGCGGACTCGCCCAGGTCGGCGGTCAGCAGGCGGGTGGCTCCGGCGCCGGCCAGGGCCGCTGAGGCGGTCTCACCCAGGGGCTGGAGGGCCAGGGCGACGACGTCGCCGCCGGTCAGCTCCCGAGCGGCGGTGAGCAGCTCCAGGCTGGGGCCGGTGGGGGTGGCCTCGGTGGTCTCAAGGTCGACGAGGACGAGCAGGGGGGCATCGAGCATGGGAATCAGCTTCTTTCGCGAGTGGTATGAGGCGGACGGGCGGCACGACGGCGTCCAGCGCCCCTGCCGGGACGTGGGCGGGCGCTGCGGCCGGCCGTCAGACGAGCTTGTTCTCCACGAGCCAGGCGGCGAGCTCACGGCCCGCCTCCCCGGCGTCGGTGCGGATGATGCCGGCCTCACGAGCGGGTCGGGCCTCGTCATCGACGACTGCGACGGCCGGCTCAGCGACCTGGAGGCCGAGCTCGGAGACGTCCCAGAAGTCGATGGGCTTCTTCTTCGCGGCGCGCATGGCGGCGAAGTTGGGGTAGCGGGGCTCGTTGGCCTGGTCGGTGACGCTGACGAGCGCGGGCAGCGGCGCGCTGAGGACCTCGCGGACGGTGCCCACGGTGCGGGTGACGGTCACGGCGCCGCCGTCGACCTCGAGCCGGTTGGCCAGCGTCAGGGCTGGAAGGTGCAGGGCGGCGGCCAGGGCGCCGGGCAGCATGGAGGTCATGGAGTCCAGGGAGGCCATTCCGGTGACAACCAAATCGACCTCGCCGATGCGCTCGATCGCGGCGGCCAGGACCCGGGCGGTGGTGACAACGTCGGCTCCGGCCAGGTCGTCGTCGGCGACGACGACCCCGGAGTCGGCCCCCATCTGCAGGGCGCGGCGCACCCCGTCCTCAGCGTCCTCGGGTCCCATGGTCAGGGCGATGACCTCGCCGTCGGCCTCCTCGGCCAGACAGACAGCGGCCTCGACGGCGTTCTCGTCGAGCTCGTTGAGGACGTCCTCCTCGCCGCGCACGAGCCGACCGTCCTCAATACGACGCTCGGACTGCACGTCGGGAACGTGCTTGATGCAGACCACGATTCTCATGGGCTCAAGGTTGCCATAACAGCGGCATCTCACCACTGAGCGCTCAGTCACCCTGACACGGCGTCAGGACGAGGAGCGGGACGACGAGATGATGACGACGCCGTCACGCCCGGCGGCCTGAACGCGACGGGGCGCACTCCCACGAGGGAGACCTCACTTCCCTTCAAGTGGTAGCAACCAGCGGCCGCCAGGACAATGGGCCCATGCCTTCGACGCCAGAGCCCGCTCCAGCACCGCGCGCCGACCTGCCCGCAGCTCCCGACCACGGGCTGGGCGTCACCCTGAACGGAGACGGCGCGGACTTCGCGGTTCACGCCCCGCACGCCACGGCCGTGGACCTGTGCCTGCTGACCATGGATGCCGACGGCGCCGTGGTGGAGGAGACCCGGATCGGGATGCACGGGCCCTCGCGGGGCCTGTGGAGCGCGCACGTCCCCGGTGTCGGTGCCGGTCAGCGCTACGGCTACCGCGCCCACGGCCCCTGGAACCCGCACGAGGGCCTGCTCTACAACCCCCGCAAGCTGCTGCTGGACCCCTATGCCCGCGCCCTGGACGGACAGGTGGACCTGGTGCCAGCCGTCTACGCCCACGAGGTCACCGACGAACTGGTCCCTGCGGCCGAGCCCTGGCGCCCCTCGCACCTGGACTCGGCGGGCAGCACCGTCGTCGGCGTGGTCACCGGTGACACCTTCCCGGTGGTTCCGGGGCCGCGCGTCCCCCGCGAGCGCACCGTCATCTACGAGGCCCACGTCAAGGGCCTGACCTACAAGCTTCCCGGTGTACCCGAGAAGCTGCGCGGCACCTACGCGGGGCTGGCCCACTCGGTGACGGTCGAGCACCTCAAGGGCCTGGGGATCACCACGATCGAGCTGCTGCCGATCCACGCCTCGGTGAGCGAGCCCTTCCTGACCAAGCGGGGCCTGAGCAACTACTGGGGCTACTCCACGCTGAGCTACTTCGCGCCCGAGCCCTCCTACGCCACGGCCGCGGCGCGTGCGGCCGGCCCGCAGGCGGTCCTGGACGAGGTGCGCGGCATGGTCTCCATGCTCCACGAGGCCGGCCTGGAGGTCGTGCTCGACGTCGTCTACAACCACACCTGCGAGGGCGGTGTCGACGGCCCCTCCTTGAGCCTGCGCGGCCTGGACAACCTGGACTACTACCTGCACGCCCCCTACCTGCCGGCGCAGTACATGGACGTCACCGGCACCGGCAACACGGTGGACTTCCGGGCCACCGGGGCGATCCGGTTGGCCCTGGACTCGCTGCGCTACTGGGTCACCGAGGTCGGCGTCGACGGCTTCCGCTTCGACCTGGCCACCACCCTGGGCCGCCATGCCGCGGAGTTCTCGCCGCGCCACCCGCTGCTCACGGCGATCGCCACGGACCCGGTGCTCAGCACCGTCAAGCTCATCAGCGAGCCCTGGGACGTGGGACCCGGCGGCTGGCGCACCGGCCAGTTCCCCGAGCCCTTCCAGGACTGGAACGACCACTTCCGCGACACCACGCGCTCCTTCTGGCTGCATGACGCCTCGGAGATCTCCAAGGGCCGTCTGGGCTCGGACCTGCGCGACCTGGCGACGCGCCTGTCGGGCAGCGCGGACCTGTTCAGCCACGGGGAGTTCCCCGGCGGTCGCGGCCCGCTGGGCTCGGTCAACTTCGTGGCGGCGCACGACGGCTTCACCCTGCGCGACCTGGTGGTCTACGACCACAAGCACAACCTGGCCAACAAGGAGGACAACCGGGACGGCAACTCCAACAACCGCTCCTGGAACCACGGTTTCGAGGGGGACGTCGTCGAGGGCATCAACGGTGGGCCGATCGAGGTGCTGCGCCGCCGGTCGATGCGCAACCTGCTGGCCACCGTCCTGTTGAGCGCCGGGACCCCCATGCTGGTGGCCGGCGACGAGATGGGACGCACCCAGCAGGGCAACAACAACTGCTACTGCCAGGACTCCGTGCTCTCCTGGGTGGACTGGAACCTGGAGGTCTGGCAGCGCGATCTGGTCGCCACAACACGCTTCCTCATCCATCTGCGCCAGACCCACCCGGTGGCGCGCCCCTCGCGTTTTGCGACCGGACAGGTCCTCGAGGGCGACACGATCCCGGACCTGGCCTGGTACCGGGCGGATGCCGCGCCGATGGACGGGCACTCCTGGCACGACCCGCACACTCGCGTCGTCCAGATGCTGCGCTCGGGCCGCCCCTGGAACGACGACGACATGCTCGTGGTCATCAACGGCGCCCTGGACCAGGTCGACGTCGTCCTGCCCGAGGGGCGCGGGACCGACTGGCACCTGGCCTGGGACTCGACCTGGGCGGTCCCCCAGCCTCATACCGCACCCTTCTCCCAGGCACGGCGCGTGAGCCGAAGCCCCCAGGACACTCCGGCCGACGTCATCATCGAGACCGACGACGCCGGCGAGGTCAAGGACGTCAAGACCGTGACCCACGGCTCCGAGGGCCACGCCACCGAGAACCTCACGGACTGCCACCAGGACCGGCCGGGCGACACGACGATGCTGGAGGCGCTGTCCCTGCGGGTCTACTTCTCCGGTGAGCCGCTCGAGACCCTCAAGGCGGGTCCCCAGATCGAACAGACCGAGGCGGTCGGTGCCAGCTAGGGCTGCCGCACCAGACAGTTGATTCGGCATAGGCTGGTGCCCGATGCTGACGTTTCCTCCCCCTGTTGAACGCGCCTGGGACCGTCTGCGGCCGGACCTGGCAGGACTGGTCCTGGGCTCAGTGTTCTTCGTCCTGGCACTGACACCGTCGCTCATCCCCCGCGACATCCTCTTCCAGGGGGTGGCCTGCGGGCTGTGCGCGGCAACCGGTTACCTCGTAGGCGTCTGGTTGTCGTGGAACTGGCGTACCTGGGTGAGCAAGGTGGTGCAGATCCTGTGGGAGGCCAGTGGCAGGAGTCTGCCGTCCTGGGTGCCTCGCTGGAGGCGACGGGTGGAGTTCACGCTGAGCGTTATCGTGGTTTTAGGACTCAACGCGATCCTGCTGCAGGCGGTCCATTGGCAGCAGCAGGTGGCCTCCCTGACTGACTACCGCGCCTACACGCCCGCGCAGTACCTGCTGGTCTTCCCCGTGGGCTTCAGCATCTGGATGGCCCTGGTCATGGTGGGGCGCGGCTTCCTGCACCTGGAGGCCTGGCTGAAACGGCACCTGCCTCAGCGACTGCCACTGCCGGTGCGCTCGGTATCTTCCTGGATCATCGTGCTCGTACTGGTATTCACGCTGGTGAACCAGGCGATCCCGGGCATCATCATCCGGGGCGCGGAGTCGGCCTTCTCCGTGCGCAACAGTGCGGATCCGCCTTCGACGCCGCGGCCGACGGCGGCCGAGCGCTCGGGCTCGCCGGAGTCTCTCGTGGCGTGGGAGTCCCTGGGGGCCTATGGCAAGCGTTTTGTGGGCCGGGGCCTGAACGCGCAGGGCCTTGAGAAGGTGACCTCCCGGCCGGCCAGTGAGCCGATCCGCGTCTACGCCGGGTTGGAGAGCGCGGGAAGCGACCAGGCACGGGCCGCACTCGTCGTCGAAGAGCTGAAGCGCACCGGGGCGGCCTCCCGCTCGGCGATCATGATCGCCCCGACGACGGGGACCGGTTGGGTGGACCCAGTGGCGGCTCTGTCACTGGAGGTGCTCTACGACGGCGATACGGCGATCGCGGCCGCCCAGTACTCCTACCTGCCCTCAGGGGTGCAGTTCATCGCCGACACCGACAGGGCCCGGGCCTCTGGCAAGGCGCTGGTGACGGCTGTCGTGGCCTGGTGGAAGACGCTTCCAGAAGGCGACCGGCCCCGGCTGCTGCTGTATGGGGAGTCGATGGGAGTGCTGGCCGGTGAAGCCGCCTTCGACAGCTTGGCCGACGTCCTGGACTCGGTCGACGGCGTCCTGTGGGTGGGCCCGCCCAACTCCTCGCGACTGTGGCAGGACCTGGTGACGCGGCGCGATCCGGGCACGGGGGAGGTAGATCCCACCTACTCGGCCGGCCTGACGGTGCGCTTCGCCCAGGACCAGGCGGATATGGAGGCCTTCGCCGGCGACGCCACCTGGGGAGACCAGAGGATCCTCTACATCCAGCATGCGAGCGACCCGGTGGTGTGGTGGTCGCCGAGGCTGATCCGTGAAAGGCCTGACTGGTTGCAGGAGCGGGCGGGAACGGACCGCTCCCCCACCATGCACTGGATGCCCTACATCACCTTCTTCCAAGTGAGTGCGGACCTGCCGCGGGCGATGAACGTGCCCGCCGGGCACGGGCACCGCTACGGAGCCGAGATCCTCGACGGACTGGCCCTGGTCAGTCATGACAGCTCCTTCACTCCCGAGCGCGTGGCCCAGGCCCGCCAGGAGCTGGAGCGCGCCCTGGCCACCCAGCCCGCCGACGACTGAGGCGGAGCATCGCCGTCGAGTGCACGGCCGGTGATGTAGCCGGCGAATGCGGCACAGGGCTTCTCCGAGGTGTCTTGCTGCGTTGTTTGAGACGCGTTCCCCGGCGGTGTCCTCGTTGCCGACGTGCCCGGTGACGGCTCCCGCCCGGTGCGGCCTCAGAATGCAGTTCCGCTCAACGCCGGTAACGGCAGTGAGTCTTACTTCGCAAAACTCACGATCTCCCGAATAAAGGCACGCGGCCTAAAGACGTGAATAACGTGCTTAGCACGTACTCTCCGGTACTGAGCCTGAGGCACTAATTGCTGGATCCGCTTTGCGTCATCATCGTCCATGGCGCCAACCAAACCGTAGCTTGGCAGCCGTTTCCAGCTGGCATGCAGCACCAGCATAGGACAACGCACGGACGACAGTGCCACAGAGTGGTCGAAGTCGCCGTACATTCGCCCATCAACAAATGCGCGAGCGAAATCAGGATCGTACATCTTCAACGAGTTGAACAAGAGCTTCAATAATTCCGGCAGGTACCATTGATCTAAAGCGACCGGCTCCCCCGGATGACGTGCTTCAGTTTGCTTCAGCTTGGTTGACAGCCAACGAACAAACCAGGCCGGCATTCTTTTGACGCGACGCTCGCTCACAGGCATGACCTGTCCGGCATAATAATCCGCCAGGTCACGGTGCTGTAAATCACCGATGGCCTCAACCGTGTGCTTGAGGCCATCATACACAAAACGGTCATCGTCACGAAAGCGCGGCATCTCGGCAGAGAACACAGGAGCATCCTCCAAGACGGCAGCTTCTACCCACTTGCTTGCCCGGGACGCGCACCACAAAGCAATAATACCACCGGATGAGTTTCCAGAGACGATAGCGGGCCGACCAACGCCCGCCTCGATGAACTCAGCCACGTCATTGCTGATTGTGTCCCAGGTGTAGTGTCCCGGCGTCCAGCTGCTGCGCCCATGACCACGCACGTCCACTGCAAACACATGAAAATTCTTAGCAAGCCTCGGTAACACCTTATAATAGCTCCGCCAGGTACCCATCTGAGCCGGTATCAGCACTAATGGAGGCCCACAGCCCGGCCCCTCAATATAGTTCATGGCTATCTGCGACAAAGCGATCTGCTTTTCGACGAAGCCGGCGCGACGCAACCGTTGCGACATAGGCAGCAGCGCATTGGTGTAGGGATTTTCGTATTCGTAGGAGATAGAGGACGCAGCACCCATACGCACATTGTACTACACACAAAATCACCCTGCCGTCGATACGATGACCTTGCACTTCAAGACAAGGAGGCTTATTCATAGGGTTGTTTAGGGTGTTATATCGGTAGCTGCGTTTCGCTAAGTAAGGTGGCGACTTGTCCCTGAGAGAGTTTTGGTGTCGAAACCAGCTCAACCAAGAACGAACCGCCTTCATGAGTGTGCTGGGCCTGTTCCTGTGCGTGCGCCTGACCCTGATCCTGGCTGAGGCACAACACGTCCCGGGAGCTGCTCGCCGAGGTCTACGGCGGCTGGCAGGCCACCACCTCACGCGTCATCAGCGCCTGCACGTCCCTGATCGCCCACGCCCTGGAGAGCAGTGAGCCGACCGTGGAGGACCTCGACCCCACAGCCCAGCTGGTCGTCGACGGAGCCCTCCTTCAGTGCTGGCCCTGGAAGAACCATCCCGAGCTTGACTTAAGGCAAGCACAGGATCACCGGACTCAATGTGCACAGGTCACCTGCGCCCCTCGGGCTGCCTGGCCTGGGTCTGTGACCCCCAGGACGGGAGAGTCCACGACACCGAGGACCTGCGCCGCACTGGACGGCCGGGGTTGCGAGCCGTACCCGGCCGACCGGGCACTACCGTGGGGCGGCGCCCACGATGGTTGGTACAGCGCCTCCACAGAGCACCCAAAGCCCCTGAGATGTCCTGTTTCCGCGATGTGATGGTTGCTGGAATCGTGTGAGGTCGGGTGGCGCGAGTCCACCTGGGGTCAACGGTCTGGTGGTCGCGGGCCGGGGTGTTTCGCTCAGGTGGCGCACGGCCACCTCAGGTGGACGACTCGGAGACCGCGGGGCTAAGCGGTGGTCGGATTGAGCCGGGCGTGATCTGTGCCAGGTCAGGTGGCCGGATGCGATTGGGGCTCACGTCGCCGAGACGACGTCCCCCGGGGGCGTGGTCGAGGTCGGTGACTACGAGTCGAGCAGCGCGCGGGTGGCCGACGCGTGATGAGGACGAAGCCGGCGGGCTCCTGCCTGACCTTGAACCGCCCCGGGTTGATCGTCTTGAGTCGGCAACCCGGCCCCGACCAGCCCCACCGCAGGAACGTCCCTGGACCCCACACCCGCAGCCGGGTACAACCTGCCACCACCGCAGCGCCGAGACGGCACCCCCTAGGATGAGGCCATGACTCAGACCCCTACCGTGGCCGAGGAGGCCCTGGCCAACGCCACCAATGACGCCTCCCTGGCTCGATCGATCGCCCGCTCCGCCGAGATCGAGGCCGATATCGCCGTCAACCCCGGCCGCTACCGGATGTTCACCGGGGTCCGCCCCACCGGGAACATGCACCTGGGCCACTACTTCGGCACCATGCACTCCTGGAAGACGATCCAGGACGCGGGCGTGGAGACCTGGATCCTCGTGGCCGACTACCAGGTCATCACCGACCGCGACGGCGTCGGCCCCATTCGCGAGCGGGTCCTGTCCCTGGTCACCGACGCCCTGGCGGTGGGCGTGGACCCGCAGCGCTCGACGATCTTCGCCCACTCGGCAGTCCCCGCCCAGAACCAGCTGATGCTGCCCTTCCTGTCCCTGGTCACCGAGTCCGAGCTGCACCGCAACCCCACGGTGAAGTCCGAGCTGGAGGCCACCGACGGGCGGGCCATGAGCGGCCTGCTGCTCACCTACCCGGTCCACCAGGCCACCGACATCCTCTTCTGCCAGGCCAACCTCGTGCCCGTCGGCAAGGACCAGCTCCCCCACCTGGAGCAGGCCCGGCTCATCGCCCAGCGCTTCGACAAGCGCTACGGGCGGGCCGTCAAGGACCACCCGGTCTTCCGCCGCCCCGAGGCGCTGCTCAGCCAGGCCCCGATGCTGCTGGGCCTGGACGGGGAGAAGATGAGCAAGTCGCGCCACAACACGATCGAGCTGCGCATGAGCGCCGATGAGACCGCCAAGGCCCTCAAGAAGGCCAAGACGGACTCCGAGCGCGTCATCACCTATGACCCGGTCAACCGGCCCGAGGTCTCCAACCTGTTGATGCTGGCCTCCCTGTGCGGGGCAGGCGCTCCCGAGGAGATCGCCGAGCGCATCGGCGACGGCGGGGCGGGCACGCTCAAGAAGGTCACCACGGAGGCCGTCAACGAGTTCTTCGCCCCCATCCGGGCCCGTCGCACCGAGCTGGCGGCCAACGAGGACTACCTCCTGGAGGTCCTGCGGCAGGGCAATGCCCGGGCCAACGAGGTCGCTACCAGGACGCTCGACGACGTCCGCACCGCCATGCAGATGAACTACTGACGGCTTGTCGGCCGCTGAACCGACCTGCCCAGCCACCCGATCGGCCCGGTTCGCGACGCGCGTACCGGGCCGATCCGCGTCCTGCGAGCCGGCATGTGACTCAGGTCGTTTCTCACCGTAGTCTTGCTCCTGTGACTCCGAACACGACGCCGAAGGCCGGCAAGAAGCAGTCCACCCGTCCCTCCAAGTCCTCTGCCGTTCCCACCGACGCGTCCGCCCAGGGCACCGGGACGCAGGCCGCGCCGTCGGGGTCGTCCGCGACCTGCGCGGCACCACAGCCGGCCCCGTTCTCGCTGATCGGCCGGATCCCGGTCACCGAGGTGTTCCCCGTCGTCGAGGACGGGCGCTGGCCGGCCAAGGCCGTCGTCGGCGAGGTCATTCCGATCCGCGCCACCGTCTTCCGCGAGGGGCACGACCGCTTCGGCGCCACCGCGGTCCTGGTGCGTCCTGACGGCAGCGACGGCCCCAGCGCCCGCATGCACGACGTCGCCCCGGGGCTGGACCGCTATGAGGCCTCCGTGGCGCCCGACGCCCCCGGGGACTGGCGCTTCCGCGTCGAGGGGTGGTCGGACCCGTACGCCACCTGGAGCCACGACGCCGGCATCAAGGTGCCCGCCGGCATCGACGTCGAGCTCATGCTGGAGGAGGGCGCCCGAGTCCTGGACCGGGCAGCAGCCCTTGAGGGGCGCGACGAGGAGGGCGTCAAGGCCCTCAACGACGCCGTGTGGATCATGCGCGACCCCTCCAACCCCGTGGCCGACCGCCTGGCTGCGGGCCTGTCGGACTCGGTCCAGGCCGCCCTGGAGCGCCTGCCGCTGCGCGACCACGTCTCCCCCTCCGCCGAGTACCCCCTCCAGGTGGACCGCGAGCGCGCCCTGACCGGCTCCTGGTATGAGATCTTCCCGCGCTCGCTGGGCTCGGGAGCCGGCGAGGACGGCACCTGGCACTCGGGGACACTGCGCAGCGCGACCGAGCGGCTGGACCGCATCGCGGCCATGGGCTTCGACGTCCTCTACCTCACGCCCATCTCCCCCATCGGCATGACCAACCGCAAGGGCCGCAACAACACCCTGACGGCACGTCCCGGCGACCCCGGCTCCCCCTACGGCATCGGCTCCCCCGACGGCGGCCACGACGCCATCCACCCCGACCTGGGCACCTTCGAGGACTTCGACGCCATGGTGGCGCGCTCGCGCGAGCTGGGCATGGAGGTGGCCCTGGACCTGGCGCTCCAGTGCTCCCCGGACCACCCATGGGTGACCGAGCACCCCGAGTGGTTCACGGTCCTGGCCGACGGCTCGATCGCCTACGCCGAGAACCCGCCCAAGAAGTACCAGGACATCTACCCGCTCAACTTCGACAACGACCCCGAGGGCATCTACCAGGCGATCCTGGGGGTCGTGCACACCTGGATCGCGCACGGGGTGACGATCTTCCGGGTGGACAACCCCCACACCAAGCCCCTGCCCTTCTGGCAGCGGCTCATCGCCGAGATCCACGCCGAGTCCCCCGAGGTGCTGTTCCTGGCCGAGGCCTTCACCCGCCCGGCCATGATGCGCACCCTGGGCATGATCGGCTTCCACCAGTCCTACACCTACTTCGCCTGGCGCAACACCAAGGATGAGCTCATCGAGTACATGATGGAGCTCAGCAAGGACACCGCCCACCTGCTGCGCCCGGCCTTCTGGCCCACGACGCACGACATCCTGACCCCCTTCATGACCAACGGGAAGGTGCCGGCCTTCAAGCTGCGCGCCGTCCTGGCGGCCACGCTCAGCCCGACCTGGGGCATCTACTCGGGCTACGAGCTGGCCGAGTCCACACCGCGGCCGGGCTACGAGGAGCAGATCGACAACGAGAAGTACGAGTACAAGCCGCGCGACTTCGCCACTGCCCGTCGCAACGGGATCGAGGACCTGCTCACCCGTCTCAATGCCGCCCGATCCTCCCACCCGGCCCTGCGCCAGCTGCGGGACATCTACTTCCACCCCACCAGCGATGACCAGATCATCGCCTACTCCAAGCGGGTGGATGCCTTCCACAGCCCCACCGGCAAGGACGACGTCGTCCTGACCGTCGTCAACCTCGACCCGCACGGGGCGCGCGCCGGCGAGGTCTACCTCAACCTGGAGGCCCTGGGCCTGCCGGGCTGGGTGGATGCCTCACGCCCGGTGGTCAGAGTGACCGACAAGCTCACTGGAGACACCTACGACTGGTCGGGGCAGAACTACGTGCGCCTTGACCCCTTCGCCGGGCAGGTCGCCCACGTCTTCTCCGTGGAGCCGCTGTGAGCACCGATCCGATGAGTACTGCCCCGGTGCCCCCCGGCAGCGAGACTCCAACCGCGGCGCCGGGGGGAGCCTTCGGCCAGCCCGCGGCGGGCGTGCCCGTCACGGCGCCCGTGGCGGCCCAGATGTCGACGATCCCCACCCCCAGCAGTGGAATCCCCATGCCGCTGGCGGTGGCCCCGCCGATCCCCGGGGTGCCGGCCCTGCCGGCCCAGGCCCGCCCCGGCCTGAGCCCGGACCCCGAGTGGTTCCGCACGGCGGTCTTCTACGAGGCGCTGCTGCGCTCCTTCGCCGACTCCGACGGCGACGGCATCGGAGACCTGCGCGGGCTCATCTCCCGCCTGGACTACCTGGCGTGGCTGGGCGTGGACTGCGTGTGGATCCCGCCGTTCTACCCCTCGCCCGTGCGCGACGGCGGCTACGACATCTCCGACTACACGGCCATCGACCCGCGCTACGGGACGATGGAGGACTTCCGCGAGCTGGTCCACCAGGCCCATCAGCGCGGAATCCGCATCATCATCGACATGGTCGTCAACCACACCTCAGACGCCCACCCCTGGTTCCAGGCCTCCCGCTCGGACCCCGAGGGGCCTTACGGGGACTTCTACGTGTGGGCCGACGACGACTCCGGCTACGACGACGCCCGCATCATCTTCGTGGACACCGAGGAGTCCAACTGGGCCTACGACGTCGAGCGCGGCCAGTTCTACTGGCACCGCTTCTTCTCCCACCAGCCCGACCTCAACTACCGCAACCCGGCGGTCATCGAGGCGATCCACGACGTCATCCGCTTCTGGGCGCGCACCGGGGTGGACGGCTTCCGCCTCGACGCCATCCCCTACCTGACCGAGTCGGAGGGCACCAACTGCGAGAACCTGACCGGCACCCACGAGATCATCGCCGGGATCCGTCAGATGCTCGACCGGGAGTTCCCCGGGACCATCACGCTGGCCGAGGCCAACCAGTGGCCCGAGGACGTCGTGGAGTACTTCGGCACCGAGGAGGCGCCCGAGTGCACCATGTGCTTCCACTTCCCGGTCATGCCGCGCATCTTCTACGCACTGCGGCAGGGCTCGGCCGAGGCCATCCGCTGGGTGCTGGAGAAGACCCCCGACATCCCCGCCCACGGGCAGTGGGGGACCTTCCTGCGCAACCACGACGAGCTGACCCTGGAGATGGTCACCGACGCCGAGCGCGACCAGATGTACGCCTGGTACGCCCCCGAGGAGCGCATGCGCGCCAACATCGGGATCCGGCGCCGCCTGGCCCCACTCCTGGACGCCTCACGCGCCGAGGTGGAGCTGGCCTACGCCCTGCTCCTGTCGCTGCCGGGAAGTCCCTGTCTCTACTACGGCGACGAGATCGGCATGGGCGAGAACATCTGGCTGGAGGACCGCGACGCCGTGCGCACCCCCATGCAGTGGGACGACTCCCCCAACATGGGCTTCTCCTCAGTGGTCGACCCGGGCGCCCTGACGCTTCCGCTCATCCAGGCCCCCGGCTACGCGCACCTGACGGTGGCCACTGAGATGGCCCGGCCCGACTCGCTGCTGCAGTTCACCCGGCGGATCCTGCACCTGCGCCGCGCCCATCCCGTGCTGGGTCGCGGGAGCTTCCTCCTGCGCCCCACCAGCGATGACGCCGTCCTGGCGCACACGCGCTGCGACGAGGCGCCGGTGGAGGGGGCAGAGACCCTTCTGTGCGTCTCCAACCTCTCGGCCACCCCCCGGTCGGTGACGATCGAGGTTCCTGAGCTGGCGGGCAGGGGCACCACGGATCTGTTCGGGGGCTGCGCCTTCCCGCCCGTTGACGAGCGCGGCCGCCTCACCCTGACGCTGGGAGCGCGCGGATACTACTGGCTGTCCGTTGACCGGACTGAGCCCGACGACGCCCCCCAGGGCGACCACGACAACCACCCGACCGAGGAAGTCTGATGCCAAACGAACCGATCTCCGCCGCACCGCAGCCCGCCACCGTACCGGCACACTCCCTGCGCAGCGCCCAGGCCCCGTCGACCTGGCCCACCAATGCCGAGATCCTCGCTGCGCTGGAACCGTGGATGCTCCAACGGCGCTGGTTCCCGCTCAAGGGGGACGCCGCACCGCCCCTGGGCTCCCTGCGCGTGATCGCAACCTGGGAGCCGGAGGAGGGGGTGCGAGACCTCGTCATCGCCGCCCTACGGGGCAACCAGGCCGAGACCGGTCACCGCGACGGGATGGTGCTGCTGCACGTACCGGTGGTCCTGGAGGCCGCCGAGGCGCTCGACTCCTTCGCCACCCCCGGTGAGGCACCCGGCAACCACGGCCTGCTGGTGACCACCGGCTCTCAGGGGTCACCCACGCAGGTGGCGCTCGTCGACGGCGCCCACCACCCGGCCTTCTGGCGGGCCTGGGCCCTGAGCACGCTGAAGGCGGGCACCGTCCTGGACGAGGCCGGAGCCCTGGCCATCGCCCAGCGGGCGCCGAGGCTGCGGGTGACCACCGGGGAGCAGTCCAACACCTCCGTCATCCTGCCGGCCCCTTCCGACCCCGCCGAGGCTCTTGGGGAGCAGGACGCCGCCACCGGTGACCTCATCGTCAAGCTCCTGCGGGTCCTGGAGCACGGGCGCAATCCCGACGTGGAGCTGTCGGTGGCCCTGGCCCGCAGCGGCTGGGACCGGGTGCCCACGCCGGTGGCCTGGTCCACCATGACCTGGACGCGCATGGGCGGCTGCGGCCAGCCCGCCCTGGAGGAGTCCACCGACTCGGCCGTGGCCTGCAGCTTCGTCCCCCGCGCCGACGACGGCTTCGAGCTGTTCTGCTCACTGGCCTCCACCGACGACGTCGACGGACCGGTGCGGGCCCGCGCCGTGGAGCTGGCCCGGGATCTGGGACGCACGACCGCGCAGATGCACCACCACCTGGCCGCCTCCCTGGGCACGAGCCGGCCGCCAACGCCGACCGAGCTCGCCGCCTCCCTGCGCAAGCGCGCCCGGTGGGCGCTGGAGGAGGTGCCCGAGCTCTCCGGGCACATCCGGGCCCTGGAGCTCAAGGTGGAGCAGACCATGGAGCGGCTCGAGGCGCTCGAGGCCCTGGAGCCGGCCACCCGCATCCACGGCGACTACCACCTGGGGCAGGTGCTTCACGAGATCGGCGGCCAGCAGCGCTGGTACGTCCTGGACTTCGAGGGCGAGCCCCTGCGCCCCCTGGCCCAGCGCTCCGACCCCGACCTGCCGGCCCGGGACGTGGCCGGCATGCTGCGCTCCTTCGACTACGCCGCCGCCGTGGGCAAGGCACCCCACCCCGATTGGCTCCCCGCCGTGCGCTCCGCCTTCGAGGAGGGCTACCGCCTGGGACGCCAGGAGACCGGCTCTCTCGCCCCGTCGCCAGCGGCATCCGGCGACCAGGAGCAGGCCGAGGCCTCGTACCAGACGGTCCTGACCTGCCTGGAGCTGGACAAGGCCCTCTACGAGGCCGTCTACGAGGCCCGTAACCGTCCCGACTGGCTGGGCATCCCCATGGCGGGGATCGAGTCGGTCCTGTCCAAGCACGCGGAGGGCTGAGCACGCGACGATCCTCCATCCCCCTCATCCCCATCGGTCCGACGTCCAAAAGCACCCGTTAATCACCAACGCATGGAAGAGTTGCTGTATGAGCGCCAACACACCTGAGAAGGACCTCGCCCCTGTCCCTGTGGACCCCTGGATTCTGGCTGACGTCGCCTACGCGCGCTACCACGACCCGCACGAGGTCCTGGGCGCCCACGTCGGCGAGAACGGAGTCACCATCCGCACCGTCCGTCACCTGGCCGACGACGTCGTCGTCGTCACCAAGGACGGCACCCACCCGGCCACCCATGAGCAGGACGGCGTCTGGGTGGCGGTCCTGCCCGGCCAGGAGATCCCCGACTACCGCATCAAGGTCACCTACGGCGACGAGACCACCACCGTCGACGACCCCTACCGCTACATGCCGACCCTGGGCGAGATGGACACCTACCTCATCTCCGAGGGCCGCCACGAGGAGCTGTGGGAGGTCCTGGGCGCCCACGTCAAGCGCTACGACGGCCCCATGGGTGAGGTCGAGGGAACCGCTTTCGCCGTGTGGGCCCCCAACGCCCGCGCCGTGCGCGTCGTCGGCGACTTCAACTACTGGGACGGCACCGCCACCGCCATGCGCTCCCTGGGCTCCTCCGGGGTGTGGGAGCTGTTCGTGCCCGGCGTCGGGGTCGGTGCGCGCTACAAGTTCGAGATCTGCTTCGCCGACGGCTCCTGGCACCAGAAGGCCGACCCGATGGCCCGCGCCACCGAGGTCCCCCCGGCCACCGCCTCGGTGGTCACCGACCAGTTCCACCAGTGGGAGGACCAGGAGTGGATGGCCAAGCGCGCCACCACCGACCCCCACAGCGGACCGATGAGCATCTACGAGGTCCACATCGGTTCGTGGCGCCAGGGACTGGGCTTCCGCGGTCTGGCCAAGGAGCTGGTCCCCTACGTCAAGGAGGCCGGCTTCACCCACGTGGAGTTCCTGCCGGTGGCCGAGCACCCCTTCGGCGGCTCCTGGGGCTACCAGGTCACCAGCTACTACGCGCCCACCTCGCGCTTCGGCACCCCGGACGACTTCCGCTACCTGGTGGACCAGCTCCACCAGGCCGGCATCGGCGTCATCCTGGACTGGGTGCCCGCCCACTTCCCCAAGGACGAGTGGGCCCTGGCCCGCTTCGACGGCACCCCGCTGTACGAGGACCCCGACCCGCAGCGCGGCGAGCACCCCGACTGGGGCACCTACGTGTTCAACTTCGGACGCAACGAGGTGCGCAACTTCCTGGTCGCCAACGCCCTGTACTGGCTCCAGGAGTTCCACGCCGACGGCCTGCGCGTCGACGCCGTGGCCTCCATGCTCTACCTGGACTACTCGCGCCAGGACGGCCAGTGGCACCCCAACCAGTTCGGCGGCCGCGAGCACCTGGAGGCCATCAGCTTCCTGCAGGAGGCCACCGCCACCGCCTACCGCAAGAACCCCGGCATCATCATGGCCGCCGAGGAGTCCACGGCGTGGCCGGGCGTCACCGCCCCCACCGAGTACGGCGGCCTGGGCTTCGGACTGAAGTGGAACATGGGGTGGATGAACGACACCCTGCGCTACCTGGCCGAGGACCCGGTCAACCGCCGCTACCACCACGGCGAGCTGACCTTCTCCCTCGTCTACGCCTTCTCCGAGCAGTTCATCCTGCCGCTGAGCCACGATGAGGTCGTCCACGGCAAGGGCTCCCTGCTGTCCAAGATGCCCGGAGACCCCTGGCAGGAGCTGGCGGGCCTGCGCGCCCTGTACGCCTACCAGTGGTCCCACCCCGGCAAGCAGCTGCTGTTCATGGGCCAGGAGTTCGGGCAGGGAACCGAGTGGAACGCGGACAACTCCCTGGACTGGTGGATCCTGGACGACCCGGGACACCAGGGGCTGCTCGCCCTGGTCAGCGACCTCAACCGCCTCTACCTGAGCTCGCCGGCCCTGTGGTCGGAGGACTTCTCCCACCGAGGATTCGAGTGGATCGAGGCCGGCGACGGCGACCACAACGTCCTGTCCTACCTGCGTAAGGGGACCGACGCCGACGGGCGGGCCGACCTGATGGTCTGCATCATCAACTTCGCCGGCACCCCGCATGAGGGCTACCGGGTGGGCCTGCCCTTCGCCGGGGACTGGGAGGAGGTCCTCAACACCGACTCCGAGGACTACGGCGGCTCCGGTGTGGGCAACCTGGGCCGGGTCGAGGCCGAGGACCTGCCCTGGAACGGGCGCCCGGCCTCGGTGCGCCTGCGGGTCCCCCCGATGGGAGCGGTCTTCCTGCGTCCGGCGCAGGACTGACCCGGGCTAACACCACGCACCGCGGTGGGGTGAGGGGCATGGACCTCTCACCCCACCGCGGCCTGTTGCTTGCCACGTCATCAGAACTGTGAACTCGGCCCACCACTATCGCCTATGAGCGGGTAGTCTGGGCCCTGTCTCGCACAGGCGCGCGGCCTCCGGTGCCATGTTCCCTTGCGCGCTCCGGTCGGCCCGGCCCCGTCGATGTACGATGTTTCAGTCCGCTGCAAAACTCTTGCAGTCGGCGACCACGATGCCTGACAAGGGAAGAAGAATGACACAGAAGCTGGTCACGAGCGCCCCCGCGCAGGTGCGCGCCGTATCCGGTCGACCCGAGACCGCAGCCACCCTCATGGAGGTCTGGCAGGGCCTGTCCGCCGCCGTCGTCGACACCATCGCGGACGACTGGTACGCCACCGAGCAGAAGTACAGCGCCGGGCGCCAGGAGCACTACTTCTCCGCCGAGTTCCTCATGGGTCGCGCCCTGCTCAACAACCTCTCCAACCTGGGGATGATCGATGAGGCGCGCGAGGCCGTCGGCTCCTTCGGCGTCAGCCTCAGCGACGTCCTGGAGCAGGAGCCCGACGCCGCCCTGGGCAACGGCGGTCTGGGCCGCCTGGCCGCCTGCTTCCTCGACTCCTGCGCCACCCTCGACCTGCCGGTCAACGGCTTCGGCATCCTCTACCGCTACGGGCTGTTCAAGCAGCTCTTCGAGGACGGCTTCCAGACCGAGCACCCCGACCCCTGGATGGAGGAGGGCTACCCCTTCGTCATCCGCCACGAGGAGGCCCAGCGCCTGGTGCGCTACCGGGACATGACCGTGCGCGCCATCCCCTACGACATGCCCATCACCGGCTACGGCACCAAGAACGTGGGGACCCTGCGCCTGTGGAAGGCCGAGCCGCTCGAGGAGTTCGACTACGACGCCTTCAACTCCCAGCGCTTCACCGAGGCCATCGTCGAGCGCGAGCGCACCTCGGACATCTCCCGTGTCCTCTACCCCAACGACACCACCTACGAGGGCAAGGTCCTGCGGGTGCGCCAGCAGTACTTCTTCTGCTCCGCCTCCCTGCAGCAGATCGTTGAGAACTACGTCAGCCACCACGGTGAGGACCTGACCGGCTTCGCCGACTACAACGCCATCCAGCTCAACGACACCCACCCGGTGCTCGCCATCCCCGAGCTGATGCGCATCCTCCTGGACGAGCACCACCTGGGCTGGGAGGAGGCCTGGGAGGTGGTCACCAAGACCTTCGCCTACACCAACCACACGGTGCTGGCCGAGGCCCTGGAGACCTGGGAGATCTCCATCTTCGACCGCCTCTTCCCGCGCATCACCGAGATTGTTCGCGAGATCGACCGCCGCTTCCGCATGGAGATGGCCGAGCGCGGCCTGGAGCAGGGCACCATCGACTACATGGCCCCCATCTCCGGGGACAAGGTGCGCATGGCCTGGATCGCCTGCTACGCCTCCTACTCCATCAACGGCGTCGCCGCGCTGCACACCGAGATCATCAAGCGCGAGACCCTGGGCGAGTGGCACGCCATCTGGCCCGAGCGCTTCAACAACAAGACCAACGGCGTCACCCCGCGCCGCTGGCTGCGCCAGTGCAACCCGCGCCTGTCGGCGCTCCTGGACGAGGTCACCGGCTCGGACACCTGGGTCAAGGACCTCTCCGTTCTGGCCGAGCACACCGACTCCGTGGACGAGTCCGTCTACGACCGCCTGGCGGAGATCAAGCACGCCAACAAGGTGGACTTCGCCGCCTGGATCGCCCAGCGCGAGGGGATCGAGATCGACCCGGAGGCCATCTTCGACGTCCAGATCAAGCGTCTCCACGAGTACAAGCGCCAGCTGCTCAACGCCATCTACATCCTGGACCTCTACTTCCGCATGAAGCAGGACCCGAGCCTGCAGGTCCCCAAGCGGGTCTTCATCTTCGGGGCGAAGGCCGCTCCCGGGTACATCCGGGCCAAGGGCGTCATCAAGCTCATCAACGCCATCGCCGACCTGGTCAACAACGACCCCGTGGTCTCCCAGACCATCAAGGTCGTCTTCGTCCACAACTACAACGTCTCCCCGGCCGAGCACATCATCCCGGCCGCCGACGTCTCCGAGCAGATCTCGATGGCCGGCAAGGAGGCCTCGGGCACCTCCAACATGAAGTTCATGATGAACGGCGCCCTGACCCTGGGCACGCTCGACGGCGCCAACGTGGAGATCCTGGAGGCGGTCGGTGACGACAACGCCTACATCTTCGGCGCCACGGAGGACGAGCTGCCCGCCCTGCGTGAGAGCTACGACCCCGTGTGGCACTACGAGAACGTCCCCGGTCTCAAGCGCGTCCTGGACGCCTTCACCGACGGCACCCTGGACGACAACGGCTCGGGCTGGTTCGCCGACCTGCGCCGCAGCCTGCTGGAGGCCTCCCACGAGCCGGCCGACGTCTACTACGTCCTGGGCGACTTCGCCTCCTACCGCGAGACCAAGGACGCCATGGCGGCCGACTACGCCGACACCCGCGCCTGGCAGCGCAAGGCCTGGGTGAACATCACCCGCTCGGGCCGCTTCTCCTCCGACCGCACCATCAGCGACTACGCCCGCGAGGTCTGGAAGATCGACCCCGAGCCCATCGCCTGATCGTCACGGCATGAGCGAGTGCCCCTCACCACGATTGGTGAGGGGCACTCCTTTTTCCGTATGCGCTGGGCGCTGCCAGGTCCTCAGCAGGGCCCGCCGAGGATCAGTAGAGCATGGTGGCCAGGCGGCGGCGGGCCTGGGCGACCTCCGGGGAGGTGGAGCCGATGACCTCGAAGAGCTCGAGCAGTCGCAGCCGGGCCGTCTCCCGCTCCTCCCCCACGTGGGTGCGCACGGCCTCCAGGGCCCGGCCGAGGGCGGCGTTGACATCCCCCAGGGCCAGGGCGGCGTCGGCACCGGCCAGGGCCGCGGTCAGATCCGTGGGCGCGGCGTCGGCGGCTGCGAGGAGCTCGTGGGGGTCCTGGCCGTCCAGGCGGGCCATGAGGCGCACCTGGTTGCGGGCCACCTTGAGGTCGTCGTCGCCCGGGTTCTGGGCGATGGCGTGGGTGTAGACCTCCTCAGCGGCGGCGAAGTCGCCGGCCTCAATGGCCTCGCGGGCGGCCCGCTCGACCTCGGTCTCCTCGGGCTCGGCCTCAGCAGTGCCGGCACCGGCTGCGCCGTCGACGGCGATGGTGCCGTTGACACCGTTGGCGGCGGCCACCTCCAGCAGCTGGTCGATGACGGAGCGCAGCTGCTCCTGGGGCACCGCCCCCTGGAACATCGGCACCGGCTGGCCCGCGATGAGGGCCACCACAGTGGGGACGGCCTGAGCCTGGAGGGCCTGAGCGACCTCCGGGGCCGTATCCACGTTGACGCGCGCCACCTGGAAGCGGCCGGCGTACTGATCGGCGAGCTCCTCCAGGACCGCGGCGAGGTCGGCACTGGCCTGGCTGCGCGGGCTGTGCAGGACGACGATGACGGGGACCTGGGTCGAGACCTCGGCGACGTCGCGCAGGCTGGAGGCATCGACGTCGACGACGAGCGGCACCGGCAGGCCGGAGGCTCCCGCGGGGCCCTTGGTGGCGGGGCTCGGGGTACCACCGGTAGAGCCGGCAGGTTTGGCGGGGGCGAGACTGGACAGGTCGACGGCGCCGAACATGCTCATAGCAGCTCTGCCTTTCTCGGGCCGCAGCCCGGTTGCTTCTATGGTCTGGGTCTTTCGTTGTCCTAGTATCGGCGCGGTTGACAGGCCTCACGCCGCTCGGAGGCCTGGTCGCACCAGCGGCCCGGCCCCGAGTGGTCATGGA
>ERZ772956.630-NODE-630-length-25759-cov-5.632431_pt1 | contig 25759 bp, 19 predicted proteins | sample MGYA00580683_ERZ772956 | MGnify/ENA primary metagenome ERZ772956 (study PRJEB29015, sample SAMEA2738077) | human oral metagenome | biome: human oral; feature: human-associated habitat; material: saliva | place: China | collected 2212 ... | reverse complement strand
AGATGCTGCTGCGCGACATCCTCACGCGCCTGCACGACACCTACACGCGCACGGTGGGCATCGAATACATGCACATCCAGGATCCCGAGCAGCGCGCGTGGGTCCAGCAGCGCATCGAGCGCCCGTACGAGGCCCCCTCCCCCGAGGCGCAGCGCCACATCCTGGGCACCCTCATCCGCGCCGAGGCCTTCGAGGAGTTCCTCCAGACCAAGTTCATGGGCCAGAAGCGCTTCTCGCTGGAGGGCGGCGAGTCCCTGATCCCGCTGCTCGACCACATCCTGGCCGACTCGGCGCGCACCGGCATCCACGAGGTCGCCATCGGCATGGCACACCGCGGCCGCCTCAACGTCCTGGCCAACATCGCGGGCAAGTCCTACGCGCAGATCTTCGACGAGTTCGAAGGCAACTACATGCCCAACTCCGTCCAGGGATCGGGCGACGTCAAGTACCACCTGGGCACCTGGGGCGTGTACTCCCTCGACGACGGCCTGGCCACCAAGGTCTACATGGCCGCCAACCCCTCGCACCTGGAGGCCGCCGACGGCGTCCTGGAGGGCATCGTGCGCGCCAAGCAGGAGCACCTGGGCGACCCGGACCTGCCGATCATCCCGATCCTCATCCACGGCGACGCGGCCTTCATCGGCCAGGGCGTCGTCCAGGAGACCCTCAACCTCTCCCAGCTGGAGGGTTACAAGACCGGTGGCACGATCCACGTGATCGTCAACAACCAGATCGGTTTCACGACCGGCCCGACCTCGGGGCGCTCCACCCGCTACCCGACCGACCTCGCCAAAGGCCTGCAGATCCCGATCCTGCACGTCAACGGCGACGACCCCGAAGCGGTCGTCCGCGCGGCCGCCCTCGCCTGGGAGTACCGCACCGCGTTCCACAAGGATGTCCTCATCGACATGGTCTGTTACCGGCGGCGAGGACACAACGAGGGCGACGACCCCTCAATGACTCAGCCCGTCATGTACGAGCTCATCAACCGCATCCCCTCCACGCGCGCCGTCTACACGCGTAATCTTGTTGGTCGCGGTCAACTCACCGAAGCAGAAGCCCAGGCCTCCATCGCCGAGTACGAAGAAGAACTCTCCCGCATCCTCGAAGAGACCCGCGAAAAGCGGCTCTCGACCACAGCCGAGGGCGCCGAGGCTTCAGCTCAGAAGGCCCCGGGCACAGCCCCGGCGGGTTTTGGCTCACCAGCGGGCGAAGAGGCGGTCCCCAACTGGGTCGCGCACGAATCCCAGCTGCCCGGACGAGGAATGATGATCGGATGGCAGTCCTGCGCCTCAGAGGACCTCATCCGCAGGATCGGAGATGCGCACACCGCCTTCCCCAGCGGTTTCACGCCCCACCCGAAACTCGCGCAATTGTGCGAACGGCGCCGCGACATGGCCTATGGAACCCGCCCCATTGACTGGGGATTCGCTGAGCTCCTCGCATTCGGGACCCTCCTCATGGAGGGCACGCCGATCCGCCTGTCCGGTGAAGACGTCCGCCGCGCGACCTTCGTTCAGCGTCACGCGGTCCTACACGACTACCTCGACGGAAGAGAGTTCACTCCCCTCCAGTTCCTCACCGCCGACCAGGCGCGTTTCGACGTCTATGACTCTCCCCTCTCCGAATACGCGGTCCTCGCCTTCGACTACGGCTACTCAGTGGAGCGCCCCGATGCCCTGACCATTTGGGAAGCACAATTCGGGGATTTCGCGAATGGTGCGCAGACCGTCATCGACGAGTTCATCTGCTCTGCTGAACAGAAGTGGGGACAGCGCTCCTCGCTCGTCATGCTCCTGCCCCACGGCTACGAAGGGCAGGGGCCCGACCACTCCTCAGCCCGCATTGAGCGCTACCTCCAGCTCGCCGCCCAGGACAATATGTGGATCGTTCAACCCTCCACTCCGGCGAACCACTTCCATATGCTGCGCCGTCAGGCCTACCAGCGGCCCAGGCGCCCGCTCATTGCTTTCACTCCGAAACAGCTGCTGCGTTTGAGCGCCGCGACCTCCAGCATTGAAGAATTCACCTCCGGTTCTTTCCGCCCCGTCATTGACGAAACGGATCTTTCAATCGATCCTTCGGCGGTGACTCGCGTCCTCTTATGCTCTGGTCGCGTCTACTATGACCTTCTAAGAGAACGCGAGGCGCGCTCCGATCGTTCAACCGCGATTGTGAGGCTCGAGCAGCTCTACCCGCTCCCGGAAGCCGAGATCCGCGAGGTTCTCGACGCCTACCCGTCCACTCAGGTCTCCTGGGTCCAGGACGAGCCCCGGAATCAGGGCGCGTGGCCGTTCCTCGCTCTCAATATGTTCATGGAGTGGTCGAAGCCCGTCCGCCTCGTTTCGAGACCGGAATCGGCGACGACTGCGGCCGGACGCGCGTCCCTTCACAAGGCGCAGAACGCCGATCTGATCGCGCGCGCATTCGACCGCTAGACCCGAAGGGGGCGGTATGCGCCTGTGCGTCATCGGCGACGAGCTCGTTGCCGGCACCGGGGACCCGCGAGGGCTCGGATGGGTGGGGCGCGTCCTCGCGCGCTCGGAGTTCAGTGAGCCGCCAACACTGATGACGCTCGCCTCCCCGGGGGAGACGACGAAGGATCTGTGCGCCCGTTGGGAGGGTGAAGTCATGTCGCGCCTGTCCTCCGGCGGACCCCGGGGCCTGCTCGTCCACATCGGTGCAAACGATATCCTCGCGGGCCTGAGTTCGGCGCGTTCACGCCTCAACCTTGCAAATATCACCGATCGAGCGACGGCCCTGGGGATCCCCTGCTTCGTCATTGGCCCCGCTCCCCTGGCCGGAGTTGATCATCACAGTGTCAAAGAGCTTTCGCGCTCTTGCGCAGAGGTCTGCCAACGCCGGGGCCTGCCCTATGTCGATCTCGCCACTCCTCTGGCCACCCACGATCAGTGGTTCGAAGACATGGCGGCATCGCGCGCTCAAAGCGCCTCGGGACTGACCTTGCCGGGACAGTCCGGCTATGCTCTCATCGCCTGGCTCATCTTGCATTCGGGCTGGTACGAGTGGACGGGGGCTGAGCCTCAGGACTGACCCTCGTTCTCCTCTCCTCATTGTGTGTGGGCTCCTCCAAGAAGCAAGAGACTGCCCCAGCGCACGAGGGCGGACACCGCTGTGCCGAAAACGACGGGAACGATCCTCGAACCGCAGTACTCACAGTGCAAGACCTCAGGATCGCTCCTGCACAGCTACAAACGGGAGAGGCGACGAAGGCGGGAAGGGGAGCGCCGATCCTGCGCAGTGTTCGTTCATGCGTGACTTCCACGCCCCATTGCCCAGCGCTGTCATCGAATGGCACTCTGATCTTGTCCTGCTATTCCTCAGGATTCCTCAGTCCTGGGGATAATGGGGAGCCTGGGGGGCGAGCGAACAGCCAGGCTTCCTCATACCAGGGGATGATGAGACGAGGGTGGGCGAGCGACTAACGTGGGGGCGTGCCACAGCCCCGACTCCCCTCCTTTCGCGGCGCCGATCTTGTGAGCGCAGGCCTCCTCGGCCTCGTCACTGCCACGAATCTGCATGCTTTCACGCCCCCGCTCTCCAGTGTCGGCGAAGCCCTCGGCCCCGAGGCTGAGCTTCCTCTCTTCGGGGTCTTCACCCTGGTGTGCTGCGCGGCAGTAGCGGTGCGAACGCGCCACTCCTTGCTTTCTGTGATCCTCATTGAGGGGATGCTCGCCCTCCATCTGCTCGTTTTCAACTCCCTCTCTGTGCTCTCCATCGTGCTCTGCCTCGTGGCGGCTGAGACGATCGGGTCGAGAATCGCCCGCCCCTGGTCGTGGGGGCTGCTCGCAGTCCTGGCCCTCGGATCAGCTGCGACGGCGTTAAGGGTCTCCCCCCTGTTCAATGAGGAGATTGCGCTGTTCACGCGCCTGTTCTTCGTCCTCATCGCCGCCTGGTCCCTCATCGGGGCGGCCTACTTGTGGGGGCTCAACCGGCGCAGGAGACGCGACCGGGTGGAGCAGGCGATCGCCCGAGCCGAAGAGCTCGCGGCCCATGCGGAGGATCGCAGGCGCCTAGCCGTCGTTGAGGAGCGTCAAAGGATCGCCCGTGACGTCCACGATCTCCTCGGGCATTCCCTGGCGGTCATCGGAATGCAGGCCGAAGGGGCCCGGGCGATGCTCGCCGCCGACCCGACTCGGGCCGAGGAGGCCCTCGCCACGATCGGGGAGTTGAGCCGGGTCGGCATTGATGACCTCAGACGTCTCGTCGATGTCTTAAGGGAGGAGGAGTCCGAACAGGTGGACTCTTCGGTTGGGATTGAGGGTCCTGGCGTCCCTCTTCTCGCAGGCGAGTGTTCTTCAGGGAGAGCCCCCTTAGCACCTGAGACGCGCACAGGACTTGAAGCGCTCATCGGCCTTGTCGAGCGGGTTCGTGCTGCCCAACTCGACATCCGTTTGACCCTTGAGGCGGATTCTTCTGTCCCGGCCTCAGTGGATGCGGCGTGCTCGGGGATCGTGCACGAGGCCTTATCCAATGCTATGCGTCATGGCGTCGGCCCCGTCCTCGTCGATATGAAGGTGCGGGCCGAGGGTGTCGATGTGTCGGTGTGCTCTGCGCAGAAAGCCTGCGCCCCTCAAGACGGCTCTCACGCTCCTCAGGACGGCTCTCACGCTCCTCAGGACGGCTCCAAGGCAGGGGACGGGCCCCGGGTCGGGACGGGATTGACGACGATGCGTGAGCGCGCCGAAGCCCTTGGCGGTACCTTCCACGCCGCTCCGAGAAGTGATGGGCGTTGGCTCGTGCGTGCCCACTTGCCCGCCGAAGGCCCGGGCAGCGGAAAGGAGAAGAAATGATCCGCATCGGGATGGCCGACGATGAGCCCTTGTTCTTAGCGGGACTTGCGATGCTCCTGGACGCGCAAGAGGACATGGAGGTTTCCTGGCGGGCCGGGAATGGGAAAGAGGCTCTCGACTTGGCGGCCCGCTCCCCCGTCGATGTTCTCCTCCTCGACGTGCAAATGCCCCTCTGCGATGGTCTGGAGGCGACGCGGCGCTTCGTCTCCCGGGCGCTGTCCGGCAGGATCGTCATCCTCACGACCTTCGACACCGAGGGCTATGTCCTTGGCGCCATTGAGGCGGGAGCTTCGGGTTTCCTTTTGAAGAACACCCCTCCGCAGAGCCTCATTGACGCGATCCGCACGCTCGCCTCCGGAGACTCGGTGATCTCCCCTGGACCGACGCGCCGTCTGATCCGCGCGATGCGCGAAACCACGGCCCCGAGCCGGACTTCAAGGGAGCGTGCCCCGAGCGAGCCCGTCTCAGCTGAGTTGACTGAAAGGGAAGTGGAGGTCCTCGCCCTTATCGCGCAGGGCCTGACGAACCAGGAGATGTGCGACCGATTGTGGGTGTCCATGCCGACGATCAAGACGCATGTCTCGCATCTGCTTGTGAAAACGGGGGCTCGAGACCGCGTCCAGCTCGTCTTGTACGCGCTGCGCACCGGGGTCGCCGACCTCGATTCGGTCCTCGCTCAAGGACACTGATCTTCTTCACCCATGCTCGCTTTTCCAAGCGCGACTTGCCCGGCTCTTGCGGACGCTTCCCCGGAGCGGTGAAAAAGCGGCGATACGCCACAAGTCGGCTCTTGTGAAAACCCTGCTCCCCCGCGCAAACTCGCTTCGGCGGGGGGAAAATCCGGCGCTTGCGGAGGCTTTTTCCGGATATGCGAAAACCCGGCGACAACAGTCACCGGGTCTTACGCGATTCTTCTCGGCTCAGGCGTTCGGACGCTTGCCGTGGTTCGCGCCACCCTTGCGACGATCGCGACGCTTGCGGCCCCTCTTCGACATGTGGATCTCCTCATTGCTCTCAGTGAACTGGGCTAGTTTCGCACAGATCACGCCTCGAGGCCAACACCACGAGCACCACGGAGACGGGCCTCACGTCCGCGCCCCATCAGGGCTGTGACTTAGGCGGCGTGTTCAGCGTGTGAAGGAATTAATCGAGAGGTGCAATGCCGTGGCGATCCTCGTTTCAAGACCGTCAGGCGCATCCGATTCGAAACAGGAACGCAGGTAGACGCGCAGGTGACGTTCAGCGGCAAGAGCATCAGCACAGTGCTCGCATCCGGTCGCGTGGGCGAGGAGCACGAGACGTTCAGCCGCATCCGGCCCCTCGAGTTCACCAGAGTCAATCGAGACCCGCAGCTGTTCGCATTCCTCACAGTCGATGAGGGCGAAAAGCACCGCTTCGACTTCTTCACAACTGCGTTCAGGAGCATCATGCACCTGGTGCAAGGCGCGTCCATCCTCGTCCATGCTGTCGATCATGCGTTCACTCATTGTGCCCTCCGATCCCATACTCGGCCGCCACGTGCGCTAAAGAGCGGCGCAAGGCGGCCCGCCCTCGGTGCAGACGGGACATAACGGTGCCGATCGGGATTCCCAGAGTCGCCGCGATCTCCTTGTAGCTCAGCGAATCCACATCGGCGAGGACGACGACCATGCGCTGTTCCTCGGAGAGGGCATCGAGTGCTTCCTTCACCGCTTCGGAAGGCATTTGCGCAAGAGCCTCGACCTCGGCAGACTTCAAGCCGATCGGGTCGTGGGAGGCCGCTTCGGCGAGCTGCCAATCCTCCACTCCTTCCGTTGAGGCCCTGGCGGGTGAACGCTTCGCCTTGCGGTAGTGGGAGATGTAAGTGTTCGTAAGAATCCTGTAGAGCCAAGCGGTGATATTCGTGCCCGGCTCGTACTGGTGAAACCTCGAATAGGCTTTGAGATAGGTCTCTTGAACAAGGTCTTCTGCGTCGGCCCGGTTCCGGGTCATTCCGAGAGCCGCACCGAAAAGCCTGGAGGCGAGGGGCAGTGCTTCGGCGGCAAATCGGGCATCGAGTTCGGCGGACGAGGAGTCCGCTTCTGGCGCACTGTGCTCCGAGTGCTGCGCGCTCATGTCCGCGCTCGCTGTGGTCGTCGGCAGGGAAGTCATCGGCTCCCAGGGTAGTCGGACCTGTGATCCGCGCGCTCGCCTGCACGCCGAGAGCGAGTCCTTTCCACTTGGCTCTGGCGCTTCTGGGCGCTATATCCGCACCCGAAGGGCGTCCCACTCTCCTGCGTCCCTTCACCGCATCCGCGTCTGGGGAGTGCATAAACCCACGCTCTCGCTCGCAGGGGAGGGGGGATGCGCTCATGGAAACGTCAACGGCCAGACGCCCAACCCTATTCCGAGGATCTGTCAGATGTGGTCGACGAAACACCCGGCTCTGGTCGACAATGGAAGACATGAACCTCCTGCGTCTCGTAGCCCGCCCTCTGCTCGCCGCACCCTTCCTCGTTGATGGGTTCTCAGCACTGCGCTCCCCCTCGGAGCACGTGGACCGGGCGCACGCCGTCGTGCCCCTCGTTGAGAAACTCACTCCGGGTCTCACCATTGATGATGAGGATCTGCGTGTGACGACTCGCGTTTTGGGCGTGGTGATGATCGGTGCGGGTACGGCTTTCGCCCTCGGAAAGGCTCCACGCACCTCAGCGGCCATTCTCGCCGGACTCGCAACGCCAATGGCCTTCGTGAATGCGCCCGTGTGGGACGTGGAGTCGAAGGAGGAGCGCTTCGAGACGATGAAAGAGCTGAATAAGCGTTTGGCACTCGTCGGCGCTTTGGCGATCGCCTCAATGGATCGCGTGGGTCGGCCCTCTGCGGCGTGGAGGCGCTCATATTCTCGTCAACACCGCCGTGCGCTCCTCGAGGCGCGCGCCGCCGGACGACAGAGCCTCACCCAGTCGCACACTCACTCCTGAGCGAGGCCCCTCGCCTGTGAGTTCCTCGACATCTAAGACCCCCGATTCCCCTGTCGATCCCACGGTTTCGTCCTCGTCCATTGGGGCCCCAGAAGCATCACCGCGCTCAGTATCTTCCCCCGTCTCCCCCTGGTTGGCGCCTTCCGCTTCGGGGCCCCTGAATGCGTGTGTGAGGATTCCCGGTTCGAAGTCGCAAAGCGCCCGCTTCCTCTACCTCGCTGCGGTCGCTTCTGGCCCCTCGCGTCTTCGCGGGGTCTTAGACTCGCGCGACACCCGTCTGCTCGTCAGCGCCTTGGAGACTCTGGGAGCGCAATTCGAGAGCGAAGAGGAGGGGGCGATCCTCGTTCACCCTCTGGATCTGCACGCCTGTCTTGGTGAAGCTCGCGTGGCTATCGAGTGCGGGCTTGCGGGCACGGTCATGCGTTTCCTGCCGCCACTCGCAGCGCTCTTCCACACGCCGGTCCGTTTCGATGGCGACCCCGCTGCTCGTCGACGCCCCCTCGCTCCACTCCTCGATACTCTCTCCCACTTGGGCGCGCAGATCGAATTCGAGGGCGAGCCCGGCTTTCTCCCTTTCAGCGTGACTGGTCCGCTGCGCGTGCCCGCCGATGGTGTGCTCCGCGTCGATGCTTCCGCCTCTTCACAATTTCTCTCAGCGATGCTCTTGCTCGCCCCCCTGCTCGGCGTTCCCCTCATTGTTGAAGCGCCGGGCCGCGTCGTTTCTCTTCCCCACGTTGAGATGACCTGCGAGGCCCTGCGCCGCTGCGGCTGTGTAGTTGAACAGATCAACGAGGACGGGGGCGAGCCCCTTTCATGGCGCGTCCTTCCGGGCGCCCCTCGCCCTCGAGAACTCTCAGTCGAGCCGGACCTGTCCAATGCCGGTCCTTTCCTCGCGGCAGCGATGATCTGTGGGGGGAGGGTGAGGGTCCAGGATTGGCCAGAACGCACGAAGCAGGCGGGCGACGCGTGGAGGCAGATCCTTGCTGACATGGGAGGGCTCGTCGAACGCGAAGGCTCGGATCTGGTCGTCACCGGACCCGCCGGAGGGCGTATCCGGGGAATCGACATTGATATGTCGCAGATTGGGGAGCTCGCACCGACCCTCGCGGCCCTCGCGGCCTGTGCGAGTTCACCCTCGTCGATCCGTGGGATCGCGCATCTTCGGGGCCATGAGACTGATCGTCTCGCCGCGCTCGCGCACGAGCTTCGCGGGGCCGGCTGCGGGGTTGGGGAACTCGCAGATGGCCTGGAGATCATTCCCGCTCCCCTGATTCCGGGGCTGCGCAGAGCCTACGGCGATCATCGGATGGCGACCTTCGCGGCGATCATCGGTTTGAAAGCTCCCGGCACGAGCCTTGACGATATCGCCTCGACCTCGAAAACGATTCCCGGTTTCGCCCGGATGTGGGAGGAGCTGCTGGGCATTTCAGGAGAACGTTCATGAGACGCGACACCGGTACCGATGATCCCCGCGTCCGCGTGCGGGCCGGCAAGTCCTCGCGTCCGAGGACGAAAGTGCGCCCCGACCGTTCGAAGGCGCCGATCGGGCAGGTGATCGCGATTGACCGGGGCCGCTATCGGGTACGCCTCAAAGATCAGGGGATCGAGGTCCAGGCGGTTCGTGCGAAGGAACTCAAGCGCGGCTCGGTCATCATGGGGGATCGTGTGCGCGTGACCGGGGATCTTTCGGGTCGGGTCGATACTCTCGCGAGGATCGTTGCCGTTGAAGAGCGTTCGACGGTTCTTCGCCGTTCCCTTGAAGATGCGCCCGATCTCAAGGGAGAAAAAGCGATTGTCGCGAACGCGGAGCTCATGTGCATTGTTGTGGCGCTGGCGGATCCGCCGCCGCGCACGGGGATGATCGACCGTTGCCTCGTTGCGGCCTATGAGGCGGGGATGAGGCCGATCCTGTGCTTGACGAAAACAGATCTCGCCCGGCCTGATGAGCTGCTCGAGGCCTACCGTCCCTTCGATGTGACGACGATCGTGACGAGCGCCGATGACCCGGATTCTGTGGACGAGTTGCGCCGCGAGTTGGAGGGGCGTTTCTCGGTCCTGGTCGGTCATTCGGGGGTCGGGAAGTCAACGCTCATTAATGCGCTGGTTCCTAGTGCGAATCGCGCGGTCGGCCATGTCAACGAGGTCACCGGGCGAGGTCGCCACACTTCCACTTCTTCTGAGGCTTTTGAGCTTGCGGGCGGTGGGTGGATCGTCGACACGCCGGGGGTGCGTTCCTTCGGCGTGGGGCATGTGTCGGTGGAGGATATTCTTTCTGTTTTCCCCGAGGTCGGTGAGGCCACCGGGTACTGTCTGCCCTTGTGTTCTCATTCTCGTGAGGAGCCCTCGTGCGCGATCGATGCCTGGGCGAAGGGGCATTCGCCTTTTGAGCCGGTCGAGGAGGAGGTCTCGGCGAAGAGGAAGAGCATGGCCGAGTCGGCGCGTCGTCTGCTCGCTTCGGTCGCGACTGCGGAGGCGGTCTCGAAGGCGGCGCGCTGAACCCTTGGGGCAGGGTTTTCCCGTCCTAAGGTTTGGGCCGTTCACTTCTCAAGGCTTTTCGCTTCTCAGGGGCGGGGTGTTTTCGCGTCCTAAAATTTGGGCCTTCACTTTTCGAGGCTTTCGCCTCCCGAGAGCGGAGTCTCGCATTTCCCGAGGTCTTTCCCCTCCCGAGGCCGGGGGCGTCCGTCCTCGCGAAGGTTACTGCTTGTTCTGACGGATTTCGCTTCCCGGGACCGGGGCGTCCACCTGAGCGCAGAAGGCACCACTCGCACCGCTGGAGCGATACCTTTGGAGCATGACCACTGACGCGCGCTACAACGACGATCTCAGACTCGCTCATGTCCTCGCCGACCAGGCGGACGCCATTACCCTCGCCCGCTTCGGCGCCCAGGATCTCGTTGTCGATTCCAAACCCGATCTCACCCCCGTCACGGATGCTGATCGCGCCGTCGAAGATATGATCCGCTCCCAGCTGGCGCATACGCGCTCTCGTGACAGTGTCGTCGGCGAAGAGCGTGGAACGAGTGGCCACGCGAGTCGGCAGTGGATCATCGACCCGATCGACGGCACGAAGAACTTCGTGCGCGGAGTGCCCGTGTGGGCGACCCTGATCGGCCTCGTCGAAGACGGGGAGGTCGTGATGGGCGTCGTCTCCGCTCCCGCATTGAAGCGCCGCTGGTGGGCCGCGAAGGGGCAGGGTTCTTTCGCTGGAACCTCGCTGTTCAAGGGCCGCAAGCTCAGTGTCTCCTCCGTGGCGGAGCTGTCCGACGCTTCACTGTCCTACTCTTCTTTGGACTCGTGGCTCCACGCCGAGCGCGGCGGGGAGTTCTTGAGGATGCAGTCTCAGTTCTGGCGCACTCGCGCGTACGGCGACTTTTGGAGTTACATGCTCGTCGCCGAGGGCGCGGTCGATGCCGCCTGCGAGCCCGAGCTCGAGCTCTACGACATGGCGGCTCTCGTCCCGATCGTCACCGAGGCCGGTGGACGTTTCACCTCGCTTCGCGCAGAAGAGGGGCCCTGGGGCGGGAACGCTCTTGCAACAAATGGTCTCCTTCATGAGCGTCTTCTCCGCATTCTCGATTGGCCCGGATTCGCCGCCTCAGACGAGGAGTAGGCGAACAAGCCCCGCCTGAGGGGCTTCACTTCCAGCTGCTTGTATGTCGATAGTTGCGTTCAAAGACTCTGCCTGAGGGGACCTTCGGTTTCACCTGTCATACGTTGAAAAGCTCTGCCTGAAGGGGCTTCGCTTCCACCTTCTTGCATGTCGAAAACGCCTTGGAAGGCTGTGTATCACGGGGTTTCAGTGGCGCAGGGGTGGGTGAAAGGTGCTACTGCGCAGTCTTCGGAGCAAACCCTGAGCTTGGATCGAATGGCTGGCCTCATCTGGGGTACCGCTGTGTCCTCTTCGTAGTGGTACCCCGTTCAGGCTCGGAGAAGCAGGATTCGACTCCCTGGTCCGCAGATGCACGTGGGCTTCGAGATACTTGGAGCATGAGGATCCTTCACACCTCCGATTGGCATATCGGACGTACTCTCCACGGGCAAGACCTTTCCGACTCTGTCGATGCCTTCTTCTCCTGGCTTCTTCAGCTCGTCGAGGCGCGCTCGATCGAGCTCGTCCTCATCAGTGGAGACCTCTTCGACCGTGCGGTGCCACCCCTGAACGCCCTCGCGAGAACCTCGAAGATGCTCGAAGAGCTCAGTGCGAAGGCCCGCGTCATCATCACTTCAGGCAACCATGACAGTGCGACGCGCCTGGGGCTTTTCTCCCCCATGTTGGATCAGCGCCTCGTCGTAACGACCGGGGTCGACACGATCGGCACCGCCGTCGAGCACGGGGGCCCAGGGGGCTGTCTGATCTACCCGATCCCCTATTTGGAACCGGACCTTGTCCGCCAAGAGCTCTCCGATCTTGCTCCACTCGGCTCTGGTCTTCCCGCTCCCCTGCCCCGCTCCCATGAGGCCGTCGTCGCGGCCGCTCTTCGGCGAGTCCGCGCCGATCTTGAGCTTCGACGGGAAGCGGGCGATCAGCGTCCGGCGATCATCATGCTTCACGAGTTCTTGACCGGGGGCGCCCCATCAGATTCGGAGCGGGTAATCGAGGTCGGCGGAGTGGGCTGTGTGCCAGCCGCTCTGCTTGACACTCTCGGCGGGGAAGAGCAGATTGACTTGGGTGTTGTTTACGCAGCGCTCGGGCACTTGCACCGTCCCCAGAGCATTTCGGGGGCCCGGATGCCCCTGCGATATTCAGGGTCCCCCATCGCCTATTCCTTCTCCGAGGCGGGCGTCGATAAGTCCGTTGTCCTCCTCGATGTGCACGGGGACTCGTGCGAGATTGAGCTCGTACCAATTCCGGTTCACAGGCCCCTCGCCCTCCTCAGGGGAACGATGGAAGACCTACTGGCCGATCCGGATCCTGCGCTCGTTAACGCCTATTGTTCGATCAGCGTCACTGACGATGCTCGACCGCAGCAGATGGTTTCCCGCATCCGCGAGGTCTACCCCCACGCCCTCGTCATCCTTCACGAGTCCACGATCCGATCCTCGATCCCCTCTGGCGCGCCAGGCGTGCGCTCCAGGGCCCCGCAGGAGGTGACTCTCGAGTTCTTCGAGGCCGTTGGCGGCAGGGAACTCGATGCGAGGGAAGCCCAGATCGTCTCGGACGTGTGGACGGATATGAGGAAGGAGGGGCTCCAATGAGGCTCCACAGACTCGCTTTCACCGCGATCGGCCCCTTCGCCGACACTGAGGTCATCGACTTCACGGTCTTCGACGATGCGGGGCTCTTCCTCTTAGCCGGGCCGACGGGCGCGGGCAAGTCGATGCTCATCGACGCGATCGTCTTCGCTCTCTACGGTGATGTCGCCCGTCAATCGGATGCGTCGACACAGCGTCTACGCTCCGACTACGCCTCACCCCGGGTCCATAGCGAGGTCGACCTCATCTTTGAAACCCCTGCCGGGATCTACCGTGTGACCCGGACTCCGAAGTATGTGCCGAAGGGGAATAAATCTGCTCGGAACTCTCAGGCGAGCCTCGTACGCGTCATCGAAGACCCCTCCTGTTCGGAGGGATACCGCACCATTGAGGGAATTGAACGCGGTGCCCGCCAGATCTCTTCGGAGATCAAGCGGATCGTCGGTCTGACGAAGGAGCAGTTCTTGCAGACTGTTGTCCTCCCTCAAGGCAAGTTCGCCGAATTCCTCACCGCGAAGTCTGAGGATCGCGAGTCCATTCTGCGCGATATCTTCGAAACGGGTGTCTATCTCGACTTCCAAAATCGCCTCGTCAGTGAGGCAAACTCCGGCAAGGCCCTGCTCCTTGCCGCCGAAGAAGAGTGCCTGCGCGCTTTCGGGGCGCTTGAGCGCCTGGAATTGAAAGACATTGAGGTCCCCGCAGCTCTAGGGACACCTTCAGCATCCCTTGAGGTTCCTTCCACGTCCCCTGAGGCTCCTTCAGTGTCCCTTGAGGTTCCTTCAGCATCCCCTGAGCTTCCTTCACTGTCCCCCGAGACTCCTTCACCGGAGCCTGAAGATCACGCTTCTCGTGCCCCCATAGATCCTCTGGCCGATGAGGGGTGGGCCCGAGAACGGGCCGAACACATCGTTTCCACTGCCGAAAAGCTTCTCGACCAGGCCAGGGCCTCCCAACCGCCCCTCATTGAAGCTGCAGAAAAGGCCGCTCAAGCCCTCGCCCAGGCGAAGGAGGATCGGGCCCTCGTAGAGGAGAGGACCCGTCTCCTCGAAGAGAAGACGGCTCTTGAAGCCCAGGGCCCCTCTATCGCCGCCACTCGCCAGAAGATCGAGCAGGCCCGCCGTGTCGCAGCGATCCTGCCGAGCCTTGAGCAGCGAGATCAGGCACTCGCCGCCCGAAAGACTGCTCACACGCAGGCTCTCCACTCTTTGACAGCCTGCAGCACCGCCCAGATCCTCACCTTCGATGAGGCCTCTTTGAGCGAAGAACTCGCTCGCTCTTTCCTTCCCCAGATCGAAAACCACAAGGAGTTGAGAACCGAGGAGCGTGCACGGATTCGTGAGCTCCTCGCCCTCGAAGCCGGACTCCAGGATCGTCGACACGCCCTTGAGGCCCGTGTTGACAAGCGCGCAGCACTCGAAGCGACAATTGCGCACCTCGACGAGCAACTCGCAGAGTCACCACAGCGAATTGCGATGGGGGAAGAAGCATTGGAGGCGATGGCCTCTGAGATTAACGGACTCGAAGGGGTCGAGGGAGCCTTGGAGCGGGTGAAAGCCCGGATGAGCGCCGCCCAGGATGCGCTCCGCCTCATTGAACAGATGAAAGCTGCTTCCCAGGCGCTCGGCGAAGCGAAAGCCGCAGCCCGTGACGCGCAGATCACAGCGATGATCGCCCATGAACAGTGGCTCAATCAGACGGCGAGCGCCCTCGCCCAGGACCTTGAGGAGGGCCAGGCCTGCCCGGTGTGCGGTTCCCTCGAGCACCCCTCCCCCATGCCCGCCCATGAGGGTGAGGACCTGTCACGAGACGCAATCACCCTCCTCGATCGGGCGAAGACTCAAGCGGATGAGCGTTTCACAACGGCTTCAAGCGCGCACCTGGCCTTGGTGGAGGCTGTGAAAGAAGCGAATGGACGGGCCGGAGGCGACGCGGCCTCGATCTCTTTGGAACTCGAGGAGGCCCAGAAGGCGGTCGAAAGGCTCTTCGCGGTCAAGAAACTCAAGGCGGAGCTGGAAGCGGATCTGAAGAAAGAACGTGAAACCGAGGCCGCTGTGAAGGAGCAACGCTTAGCGGCCAAAGTTGAGCTCGTGGAGAGACGAGTGGAGATCACCTCCATGCGAGAATCCCTCGAAGCGGATGAGCGCAGATGCGCTGAGGCCGCGGGGAAAGCCGAATCACTGGGCGACCTGGATGACGCACTCACTCGCGCTCTCACCCTCTTGAAGGAAGCTTCCTCAGGACTGAGCGAGTTCCTCCACTGTTCGCAGCTCGCAGCTTCAGCACATGAGAGGGCTCTATCGGCTTTGGACGAAGGGGGTTTCGAAGACACTCCTGAAGCGCACGATGAGATCCGTTCACTCCATGCGAGCGAAAAACAGATCACGGCTCTCGAAGCTGAGGTTTCCGCTTACGATTCCACGCTCGGGGCTGTGACTCAGCTGCTCGCCTCTTCGCGCCTTTCCCGCGCGGAAGGTCTTGTGCCGGCAGATGAAGAGCCTTTGCGTGAGGCTCTGAATGAGGCGAAGAAACGCCAAGACGAGGCGCAGCGTCGACTTGGCTCCTTGGAACAGGCCCTGAAGCAGATCCAGAGCGCCGAGGTGGATTTCTCGCATTCCCTCTCCCAGCTTCATGAAGTCTGTGACAGCTTCGGCCCCCTCAAGCGACTCGCCGGGATCGCAGACGCCTCCTCGAAAGAGAATCTCCTCCAGACTCCGCTGTCCGCGTGGGTTCTTGTCTCTCGCCTCGATGAGGTTTTGGCGGCGGCAAATCCTCGGCTCTTGTCCATCTCCTCGGGGCGCTACGAACTCGTCTCAACTCCCGATGATGGGACGCGTTCTCGACGTTCAGGCCTCGGCCTGGCGATCGTCGACCACGACACCGAAGAGACGCGTTCGCCGCGGACCCTGTCCGGGGGCGAGAGCTTCTACACCTCTTTGTCCCTCGCACTCGGCCTGGCGGATGTGGTGACGGCCGAGGCCGGGGGCATTGAGCTGCGCACGATGTTCATTGACGAAGGTTTCGGTTCTCTCGATTCTGCGACTCTGGAACTCGTGATGGCCGAGCTCCACGAGTTGAGGGATTCGGGGCGAGTCGTCGGCGTGATCAGTCACGTGGATGAGATGGCCCGGCAGATCCCCGACAGGATCACCGTGACGCCCAGTGGGCGCGGAGGTTCGCGCTTGTCGGTTACCGGCTGAGCCGATGAGTATCTGGGCAGATGAGTCCCTGAGCGCCCGCGGCAACCAGGGGTGAATCACTGAGCGCCAGAGGCGACTAGGACTGAATCACTCAAGGGGCGAGGCGGTCGAGAGCCGCTCTGAGTCACCCAGGAGCCAGCTCAGTCCAAAGGCAGTTCGGCAAGCGACTATTCGGGATTCCTCGGGCGAAGCTAGTCTCTCGGCGAGCAAGTGCGCAGGGCCTTCCCCTCGCCCGCCTCGAGTGTTCTCCTCACGGGCCCTGCCTCGGGGGTATTCCTCGAAGTCATGCGCCGTAGCGCCTGCCTCACAGGCCGAGCGCCCTTGCGAGGCTCTCCCTTTCGCTGACGTCGAACCATTCGAGTGCATGCTCCCACAAGGCCGCCACAGCCTCATCAGCCTCATCCTGCTCGCTCGCCTCGACGACCTTGAGCACAGCGGGGGCCGCCTCGCCAGAATCCGCGAGGATTGCGACGACCTCGCTCCAAGAAACAGCGATTTCGGCAGTCTCAACGACCCCCTCGCCCTCGCCTTCGCCCTCGAGAGCAGTATCGGCGACATCTGCGGCTGCGATCAGACGCACCATCGGCTCGCCCTCACGCTCTCGCAGCTCCATCAAGGACACGAGGGCAGCCTCGGTCTGGGCATCGTCTTCCAGGACCTCGATCGTCTCCGAGTCCGCTGCGTTCGGCGCGATGACCGTGAAGCCCCTGCGCGAAGACAAGGAATCACCGAGAAGTTCAGAGCCGAGAAGAGGAAGATAGACGCGCATACGCCTAGTGTTCCACATTCGGACCTTTGCGCCGTGAAAGAAATCCCCTCCAGGGACGAGAGGGACGATTCATCGACTCAGCTTCTCTTGGCACTGCATCGCTTTGCGCGTCTCTTTCTCCAGGAGTGCTCCACCCACTCCCCTCAGCTTCAGGCATGATTCCCTGAGTCCCTCTACGCCCAGGAATACTCGCCTCCTCAGCACTCCCCCACGCCCTCGTGCCGCAATCCTGCGCCCGGAAGGATATGAGCCCACAAGAGAATCCTGCGGGGGCTTCGGCTTCGAAGATGGCTTTGAGGGTGCGATCTGCTCGGCGAGGGCTTCAATGGCTTTCGCCGCAGGAGATTTCGGGGTATTCACCACAACGCTTCGCCCCTCGAGGAGCCCCGTGGCCACGGCCTCGTCTTCTGGAACAATATGAACGCGAGCCCCCGGGACGATCCCCGACAGGGCCGCATCCAAGGCATTATGGGGGCGAGACCCGAGGGCGCAGGGAGCCACCCGATTCACCACGATCCTGGCGTGTTGTTCGGGAAGCTGATCCGCAAGCCACTCAACGGCGAAAGACAAACGGTTCACCCCGATGACATCCGCTCGCGCGACACACACGATCTCATCGGCGTTTGCAAGGACCGCCGCCGCACTATCGTCTTGACTTCCCTGATGGCTCACTTCCTCACACATCGTGTCAGGACTGATCGCCGGAACATCAACAAGGATCCACTCGAACTCGCATCGAGCGGTTTCAATGATTTCAACAATGGCAGCGGGGCCCGCTTCGCGCCAACGATGGGGACTGGCAAGCCCCGTGAGGAGGAACAGGCCGGGCGCGCATTTGACCACGCTTTCACGCACAGCGCGCGCGTCGAGTCCCCCTCGAACGACTCGGCGCGCCAATGCCGCCAATCCGGAGGCGTCAATGGGAACTCCTGACATGTGCGCGATCGAAGGGTCCTTCGTGTCGGCATCAATGATGAGGACCTCCCCTTTCTTCGCGAGCGCGTGGGCGAGTCCGAGCGCGATCGTCGAACGCCCGGGGGCGCCTGAGGTGCCCCACACAGCGATCACATGCCCCTTCCTCCCGCCCCTGTCCTGAGCTTGGGAGAATCGCCCTGCTTCGTGATTGAGGAGAGCCTGTTCCAGAAGGTGGAGTTTGTCGCCTTGTGATTCTGAATCCGGGGGAGGCGGAGGAAGAGGAAGCGCAGACACTCCTTCTTCGGCGTCTTCGCTGCGCAGGAGGGCAAGTAGGGAGTCCACCACCATTGACGGAAGCCCCCGCGCGCACAAGCCATCAGCCCCAAGGCTTCGGGCTGGCGCAGTGTCCTCGGGATCTGCGACGAGGATGACTCCGGCACCGAAACGATGAAGCTCGTCAATGGTAATGGCGTCCAGGTCAGGATCGGACATGTCAAGAACCACGAGGGCGGCGACCTTCGCGCGGATCGCCGCGCGCGCTTCAGCGAGGTCCGCGCAGCGCCTGACGACTTTCAGCCCGCTCGTCTGGTCGATTGCACGAACGATCTCGCCTTCTTCTTCGGGGTTGACGAGGACGACGACACCCTGTCTGGCACTCACGATGCCCCCACGGGGACTGCTGCGAGCGATTCTTGGCCGCTGGTCGCGTCGAGGACCGTGGACACAACTCCTGCATCGACAAGAACTTCGATTCTCAGTCCGCTGCGCACCAGTGATTCTTCATCATCAATGATTCTCACGAGAGTCGCGGAGGCGAGCAGGTGCGATTGTTCTTCTGCTCCTCTGCTCGGATGGGCTGAGGGAAGGGCCCAGAGTTCCACGGTATCCCCGGGTTTGGTGGAGCTGGGCAAGCCGTCGGCGACTGTGACGACGAAACGCCGCAGGCTCTGTTCGACCTCGTTCGTCGTTGATGCTCTCGCGACGAGTTCCCCCTCGCCCATGGATCGCTTGGCGAGCGTCCCGGGGACGAGTTCCCCTTCTTCGAGGTATGCCTCGGCGTCGATCCTGACATCTGCGAGGGCGGTGTTCGTCGCATCGAGGCTTTCACCGATGGCGATGGGGCGGGTCGTGCGATAGACGCTGACTCCGGCTCGGGCTTGGGCGACCAGCCACACGCAGGCGAGGATCGACACGGCGATAAGGGCGAGGCCGCCGAGGAGGCGCGGGTCGCGCCAGAGCGGAACGGGGCCAGTCACTGTGAGGGTTCGTCGTCGGTTGCGCACGCGGCCATCTTCCCCCGATTCGAGGGGGTTTGGCGCTCTTTCCACAGGCGATGATCGTCAAGCGGGAATCCGGGGAAGAGTGAAGGATGCACTATCCACAAGAAAAAGGGACGATCTCGTAGGAATCGAGAAGAAATGAGATACTCGGGGCATGTCCCCGAGATTCTTGACGCTCGCCGATGTGGCTGAGACCTTGAACCTGACAATGTCTGCAGCGCGTTCCCTTGTCACCTCTGGAGAGCTTCCCGCGATCCAGGTCGGCGGCAAGCGCGCCTGGCGCGTCGAGGAGGCCGTGCTTGAGCACTACATTGAAGAGCAATACGCCGCCACCCGCGAGCGCATCGCGGAGCACTCCCTGTAAACGCGGCACCCCCGTCGACACGCAAGACTCCCGTTCAAGGCAGGGCACCCCCTTCCCGCTCAAGGCAGGGCAGTTTCCCACTCAAAGCAGGGCATTCCCTGCGATCGCGACATACTCGAGCCAAGGCGAAGCACTCCCTTAAGCGCGACACGCTCTGGCAATCGCAGAACACTTCCTGTGATCGCGCCCCACTCCCTGTGGGCTCTGCTCTGCTCTGCTCAAACAGTCCCCAGCGCCGACTCTTCCCCAGTGAGCCCTTAGGAGCGGTCCTGCTCGAAGACCTTCCTTCCCCGCCCCTCGCTTCAGTTCGCTCAACGCCCTGCTCATAGCCTCTTTACAGCCCGTCTCCCCTCAGTACATCAAAGGAACGAACACGGCGGATCCCCGAGGTGACGAGGGCGATGCGTTGACTCGACCTACGGTCCCGGCAATCAAGCTCGTGTGTCGAGGGCGAGATGTCCAGGTCGAAGTGATCTGCGAAGACTTCACGGATGATGCCCGTATGGCGCCCCGCGTCGTGGTCGATGACGACGGGAGAGCCTTGAGTTGCAAGCCCGCGCAAGGCGCTGGAGATCCCCAGGCCTGCACGAACGCCTCCGAGGTCACACCCCGCTTTGAGGGGCCAGGCCGCCTCGATCGCTCCGAGAGGCACGAGGGATGCTCCTGAGCTCTCGCGGATCACGAGCCAGTTGCGCGTCGCGTCGAGGATTTTGCCGCTGAGTTGTTGGCCCCCTCGAAGGATCAGGGTGATGGTTTTACCGCTCGCTTGCACGATCCGGTCCGCCAGGCGCACGGACACTCGTTCGGCGTCGGCGAGTTCACCGACGAGTTCATCGTGTTCTTCGCGGCGGCGCGCTTCAAATTCAGCTTCGAGGGAGTGCAGGAAGAGTTCGAGGTCCACAGCTTCCAGAGTCGCATTCTTGGAGCGCGTTCTCCATTCCTTTGAGCAAAGATGTGCATCCCTCGCCGACAACTGAACACCCCCTTGACGAAGCAGCGAAGGCGATGCACACTGAATTCATACGAACTGATACGAACTATATACAAACGAGGTGAATCGTGGATACTTGCACAGATCGTGAGTCACGGGACCTGCGACTCACGCTGGCACACGCCTTCGTTTCAACGCCGACTTCCCTCTTCCTCGCGGCGAGCTGCGCCCGCCTTCTTCCAATGGCATCCCCAGCTCACCCCGAGTTCCTTCTCACGGCCGCCGTCACCGCATTCGTGGCGCTCATCCTTTTCCGCGCGGCCCTCGCAGCTTGGCTGGCCTTGGCGACACGACTCACTTTCCTCCCCTCAGTGCTCAGGTTCTCCTTCGGCAGAGCTGTCATGTTGATCGGTTCTGGTGCCGCCCGACGCCTGGTCATCGCCGGAGCGCGCAGTTCAGCTCTCGGGATCGCCACCCTCGGCTTCAGCATGGGTGGAGCTGCAATCGCGGCCCCTCTTCCTCTTGAAACCGATAGCACCGCCAGCAACTCAGAATCAGTGTCATGGCTGTGGCATTCGACCGATCCGGCTGAGGCTTCTCCCTCGGATCTTGGCCGTCTTACTCCCAGCCCTCAAAACGGCGCCGAGCAGGCGCAGGCTCCCACCCAGGATCTTCAAACCCCCGATCACTCCCCTGAGCAGTTCCCCAGGACAGATCAGACTCACCCGCAAGATCTCACACACTCAACTCGCAGATCTGTGCCCTCCTCCACTACTGATCCCGATCCTCGCTCGACAAAGCTGCAGAGCGCTCCTCCTGCACCAGATCTCAAGGCCTCCACGGGAAGCGCCCCTTCAGGAGAGGGGCCTCTTTCGCACCAGGGTTCCGAACTCGACTCGCTTCAGGCTCGCGCCACACTCACCGTCGAACCCGGGGATTGCCTGTGGAGTATCGCTGAGACTCTCCTGCCTTCCGGGGCTTCAGATTCACAAATCGACGCCGCCTGGCGCGCCCTGTACGCGGCGAATGCCTCTGTGGTCGGCTCTGATCCCTCGCTCATTCACCCGGGCACCGTCCTCGTCCTTCCTCAGGAGTTGAAATGAGTTCTCTTCCGATCTCAGCCACCACACCTTTACACACCCCGTCTCGCAGGATGTTCCGCTGGGACCTCAGATTCGATGTCCCTTCATCGCAACAATCAGATACTCGCGAATGGCTCAGGTCCCGTCGCACAGACGCGGGGCTCGAAGTCGATGCTCCGGAAGCAGGCGCCTGGTCAGCGGGCCTCGCGCGGGCGATCATCGAATCAGTTCTCGGGCTTCGAGACAAGCGCCAACTCGAGCGTTGGCTCATCCCCTCGCTTTTCTCCGCTCTTAAACACCTGCGCTTCGACGAGGAAGTCATTGGCGTGGGTAAAAGGACCTGCCGACCAACGACGTGGAGGTTCCAAGAAGTCAATGGGGCCGTCGAATCTGCCGTCGTTGTGAAAGGAGCAAAGCGCTCCTACGCGGTCGCTTTGCGCCTTGAAGCGTTTCGAGGGCGATGGATCGCCACCGCCCTCGAAATCGCCTAACTCGGAGAAAGCCACTCCCCGTCCTGACAGGGAGCATCAGCCGCGAATCAGCGGCGCTTGCGCGCCTTCCTCGCAGCCTTTCGACGTTGCTCGCGATTGCCTCCCGAAGTCGAAGGCGTCCCGGTTTGTGCCTCACTCGAGGAGTAGCGCAGATTCTGAGCCTTCTTCTGACCAAAATCTCCCATCACGGATGCGGCACGAGCCGTTCGCGCCCGCTTCGCAGCCTGAGTCTTCTCCTTCGCGGCCTTCGCCTCGGCGGCCGCCTCAGCTGCGGCAATCGCATCAAGGGCATCGGCCGAAGAGGAATCCTGCTCAGGCGAGGACTTCACGCTCAATCCGGCTGCGGCGATCCCATCTGTGAAGAGCCCCTGTTCACGAGCCTGCTCATAAGCGCGTTCAAACTGGTGGGCGAAGCCGAAAACCTGCTGGACCGATTCTTCGCGGATCCGCTCCATCATCGCCTGGAACATCTGGGCGCCCTCGTCCTTATATTCGACGAGCGGGTCGCGCTGGCCCATCGCACGAAGGCCAATACCTTCCTTGAGGTAATCCATCTCGTAGAGATGCCCGCGCCACAGGCGGTCCACAGTCGCGATGACGACTCGCCGTTCAAGAGCACGCATCGGCTCATCACCGAGCTGCTCGCGAGCAAGCGGATTCTCATTCAGAGCATCCTCAGCGTCCTCGTAAACCGCTTGAATATCACCGACGAGTTCAGACACAAGATCCTCACGGACCAAGGAGGCGCGCCCGCCGTGTTCCGTCTCGACCTCCTCATAGGAGACCGAAGGCGGATAGTAGCCGCGCAGCGTATCCCACAAAACGTCAAGATCCCACTCTCGGGGGGCAAGACCCGCTGTCTTCTCGTTGATGATGCCGACAATGAGGGACTCCATGAAGGACTTCATCTGCGGCTCAAGGTCTTCACCCTCAAGAACGCGGCGGCGCTCCTCGTAAATGAGTTCACGCTGCCCGGTCATGACATCGTCGTATTTAAGGACGTTCTTACGGATCTCGAAGTTGCGGGCTTCGACCTGGTGCTGCGCGGACTGAATCGAGCGCGACACAATGCGATTCTCCAGGGGAAGATCCTCCGGGTAGGCACCGGACGCCATGATCCGCTGGGCCATACCCGAATTGAACAGGCGCATAAGGTCATCTTCCATCGACAGGTAGAACCTGGATTCGCCGGGGTCTCCTTGACGGCCGGAACGGCCTCGCAGCTGATTGTCGATACGGCGCGATTCGTGACGTTCAGAACCCAGGACATACAGGCCGCCCAGTTCGCGTACCTCTTCACGCTCGGCTTCCACGGCCGCGTCTGCCTCGGCAAGGGCGAGAGGCCATTGGGCCCGGTACTCCTCAGGGTTCTCCTTCGGGTCAATTCCCTGGGAGGCGAGGTTCGCCTGCGCGATGAACTCGGAGTTGCCGCCGAGCATGATGTCAGTACCTCGACCCGCCATGTTCGTCGCGACGGTGACGGCACCTTTACGACCGGCCATTGCGACGACCGCGGCTTCGCGAGCATGCTGCTTCGCGTTGAGGACCTGGTGCGGGATGTGCTTGTCCTTAAGGAGGCGCGAGAGGAGCTCAGACTTCTCGACCGAGGCTGTGCCCACGAGGACCGGTTGCCCCTTCGCGTGACGCTCAGCGATGTCTTCGATGATGGCCTTGAGTTTCCCGGCTTCTGTCGGGAAAACGAAGTCGGGCTGGTCGATGCGGATCATCGGACGGTTCGTAGGGATCGGGATGACGCCGATCTTGTATGTCGAGGAGAACTCGGCGGCCTCAGTCTCGGCGGTGCCTGTCATTCCCGCCCGCGAGCCCTCGGGGTAGAGGCGGAAGTAGTTCTGCAAGGTGATCGTGGCAAGAGTCTGATTTTCCGCTTTGATCTCGACGTCCTCTTTGGCTTCGATCGCCTGGTGCATGCCGTCGTTGTAGCGACGCCCCGGCAGGACTCGCCCGGTGTGCTCATCAACGATGAGGACTTCACCGCCGTCGACAATGTAGTCCTTGTCCAAGTGGAAGAGTTCCTTCGCCTTGATGGCGTTGTTAAGGAAACCAATGAGGGGGGTGTTCGCAGCCTCGTAGAGATTCTCCACGCCGAGTCGGTCCTCGACTTTGTCAATTCCCGGTTCGAGGACTCCGATGGTCTTCTTCTTCTCGTCGACCTCGTAGTCGACGTCGCGGATGAGGTCCTTCGCGATTTTCGCGAATTCGACGTACCAGCGGTTCACGTCTCCCGAGGCAGGGCCGGAGATGATGAGCGGGGTGCGGGCCTCATCGATGAGGATCGAGTCGACCTCGTCGACGATGACGTAGTTGTGGCCGCGCTGGACCATGTCCTCGACGCGCTGAGCCATGTTGTCGCGCAAATAGTCGAAGCCGAATTCGTTATTCGTGCCGTAGGTGATGTCCGCGTCGTACTGTTTGCGCCGCTCAGCGGGTGTCTGTCCGACGAGGACGCAGCCGACACTCAGGCCGAGGAAGGAGTAGACGCGCGCCATGATGTCGGACTGGTATTTGGCGAGGTAGTCGTTCACGGTGACGACGTGGACGCCCTTGCCGGTCAGTGCCCGAAGATAGGCGGGCATAGTCGCAACGAGGGTCTTGCCCTCGCCGGTCTTCATTTCGGCAATATTGCCCTTGTGGAGGGCGATGCCGCCCATGACTTGAACATGGAAAGGGCGCATGTGCAGGATGCGCCAGGCCGCTTCACGTACGGTCGCAAAAGCTTCGACGAGGATGTCGTCGAGGGTTTCTCCGTTTTCGAGGCGTTCTTTGAACTCGGCGGTCTTCGCCTGGAGTTCGGCGTCGCTGAGTTTCTCGAAGTCCTCCTGGAGGGCGTCGACCTGGCTGGCGAGTTGATCGAGCTTTTTGAGGGTGCGGCCTTCGCCGGCTCGGAGGATCTTGTCGATCAAGGACACGGGGACTCCTGTGGTTCGTTTCCGGGGCGGTGTGCCCCGCGTGCGCCTATGCGCTGCTCCAGTTTACGGAGTTCCCAGGCTTTGTCTCGACTCGGCGCCGAAATCTCAGGGAAGAATCACGAAGACGCGTGTTTCCGCCTCCTTCAGCCGACCGGCTAAGGCCACAAGTCGGACGCCAGGCCTGCACACACCGGAAGATTCAAACTTCGACCTGGGACTTCTTCAAGGATCGGAGACGCACCGTTCGACTTGTGGACCAGCGCAGGCGAAGCACTCCACACAAACTCGCCGACATCCCTGTTCTGCTCCCCCGATTGTGGTTTCGGTGAGGCGTGGGGGTGCCGGGTGGGACCGAGATCATATTTGGGGTCGCACGCGTGAGGACCGAGTGCTCTCCAACAACCCCAATCACACTCTCGGCAGGACCGAGGGACACTCAGACCCACCGAGGTCATGTTTGGGGTCGTGCGTGTGGGGACCCGCTGCTGCCTGGGAACCCCGATTATGGTTTCGGCGAGGCTTGGGGGTGCCAGATGGCACCAAGATCATACTTGGGGTCGTACGAGTGAGGACCGAGTGCTCTCCAACAACCCCGATTATGGTTTCGGCAAGGCGTGAAGGTGCCGGGACGCGCCGAGATCATATTTGGGGTTATTCGGCCCTTGCCCGCGCAAAACCAGTCACCGACGATGCTACCGAATACGCCGTTTCCCCTCTCAAACCTCACCGAAACGCTCGACAAGGCCACACACTCTTCCCGGCATCTCCGGCTAAGGCCACAAGTCGGACGCCAGGCCTGCATACACCGGAAGATTCAAACTTCGACCTGGGACTTCTTCAAGGATCGGAGACGCACC
>ERZ772956.628-NODE-628-length-25817-cov-7.241635_pt1 | contig 25817 bp, 27 predicted proteins | sample MGYA00580683_ERZ772956 | MGnify/ENA primary metagenome ERZ772956 (study PRJEB29015, sample SAMEA2738077) | human oral metagenome | biome: human oral; feature: human-associated habitat; material: saliva | place: China | collected 2212 ... | reverse complement strand
CTGCGCTTATAGATAGCTCGTTTGGTACATCACTATCTGCGCTGAGCCTTGCACCGTTAACTGTCCCACCTGCATCGGCCCAATGCGGTTCTCCCCCTAGATCTCCTGGTTCGTAATACCTGTCGCTCACAGTCTCAAGCAACCACTGTTTCAGTCTCTTCTTAACCTCAGCCTTACCCTTGAACGTTGCTGTCGAAATTGGTATCGTATAAGCGCTCCAATCGAGCACTTTGTCTATAAAAAAGCCTGACAGCGTGACAAACTCACCGTTGCTCTTCTCCTCGTATACGACCTTTTGGACCATTGCAGTTTCGGGACGTCCAACGCACTGTATATACTTTACGTCTGGGTCATAATCCTTTGCTGCCATGTATAGAACAAATGACCCGCACTCAAAATACTTACGGCTCCACTGTAGTTCGATGAAGTCAACCATCTTGACTTCTTCACCGAATTTATTTAGACACTTGATCATTTACACACCTCCATACCTACCAACATAGCTTACTTCCGCAGTAAATGCCGTGTTGCCATCTTTGGATATTTTGATTTGGTTATCACCATAGCCAAGTACCATCTGCATTAGTGCACGTGCGTCAAAATCGCTATATGGTACGTCTTTACCATTCTTTTTGACCGTTCGCTTGTCGCAATCAATAACGAGGACGTCAGCCGCATTTAAGACTGTTTTAACGCTTGTCTTAATTTGCCCCATCTCGATGTCGATGCCAGGAACGTACCCGGTAGACTTTATTGTGATTAAGACCGGAGCTGGCTCGCTACCGAGGTAGTTAATAACCTTTGTATCAGTCTTTGTTATCTCGCCAAAAACAAGCTTTCCCGCGTCTCCTATATAAGTCCTTGTCCAGTGCCACATAGGAGTCACGGAGCTAAAGCTTGTCGTTTCCTTGTTATCTGCGAATAAGTCCGGGTAAGGCGACATAAGACTAATTGACAAGTCAGGACTATCGTATATGTTTGCGCTTGGATAATTGGCAGCTACTAGTTCGCATTCTTTTGCTAAAAGCGTATTGCCTAGATATGTAACCTCAAGCTGATATGTGTAATTCGAATTGTAAAATCCGAGTACGTTTCTGCGTTCTGATTCATATTTATCCTCACCGGCTCTGAAAGATGCTGTGAATGTAATTAGTCTTGATTTCTTGCGTTTGCCGGTTACAATATCTCCGTTTCCGTAGCCCCTGGGTTCACTAAAAATCTCAATTTCGGGGAAGTCGACACCTGTCAATGATTCTACTCCCCAATCTTCCTTTCCTAATGTGTGCCTTAGTCCATCTGACCGTATTACATTTAATTCAAATAGCTCAAATTTCTTGCTCACTAATGCCCTCCTAAACCTAAAATAACAGCCTCTTTGCGTATAGCTCTCGCTATATCCGCTGGAGACTGTATTTTATCTTCGAATATTATTGTTTGTTCAATTTTTGTTGCACCTGGTACTTGTACACTTCCTGCATTAGCGTTTCCATAGATAGCTTTCGGAATGATACTCTTTTGATTACTTATAGCAGTATTGATTTTAGCAAAATTAACATCTACATCAATACCGCCTATCGCACTATCTATACCAGCACTTACTTTACTTCCAGCTCTAAGCGCATGCTCTATACTTCCCTCGATAGCTCTGTCAAGGAGATATGCATTCCTGCTTACTCCAACTGCCATGCCTTCAGGAAACGACTTGCCGAGCCCGTCCCTAAATAGCTTGGACGGAGAATTCATTTTTGCTTTTTTGCGTCCAGCTTTGTCAGACTGTGCAACTACATTCTCAATGGCGTTCTTGACAGCTTGTGCTCCACTATTTATGCCTGCAATTATTCCATCACAAAAGCTTCTTCCTAAACCGCCCCAATCACAAGCATTTTTTGCAGCAACGGCTGCATTGAATGCTGACAACGACGCCTCTCCGGAAGCCTTTGCCACCCTGCTTCCACCACTTCTTGTCTCGTTTTCCATACTATTGTATTTATCCCGAGCAAGCTGTAGTTCTTGTTCTGTAGCGGATATTGCATCCTGAACTTCTTTGGTGTTAAAGTCCTTTTGTAAGTCTCTTAGATGTGCCAGACTATCTTCTTTGTCTTTGATAGTGGTTTTAAGGTCTTCCTTTTTCATTCCCTCTATCTCAGACATTTTTTTAGCGTGGTCCTCTGCAACCATAGTTATTGCAGAATAATTCCCCGCTTCAAAGTCAGCATACATCTTTTCATATGCTTTTCGCGTTTCAAGAGAATCTCTTAAGGAGTTTTCTGTTTTCGAAATTTCCTTACGTTTATTTTTCTCAAGTTCTTTGTACTGACTTAGCGCTCCTTTGGCTTCTTCTAATTCACGTCCTGTCAAGCCTTTGGTTTGCTTTTCAGCTTCTTTTCGTTTTTGGACAATCTCATCGAGCTCTCTTTTTTGCTGAACATACATGTCAATCTCTTTTTGCTGTAACTCGAGCGCTTTTTTATAACCCTCTTCGCTTGATTTTAGTATGATTTCAGCTTTCTTTTTTTCAATGTAGCTATCGATTTGACTTTTGATTTCGTCATACTTTTGTATAACTCCGTCAATCATCTTTATCTCAATACCAGTTGCTTCCTTTAGCTGACCAACAATAAAGTTTGCACGGTCCTGGTAGCCCTCTTTTACTCTACCGTTAGCATCAACTATTGTACCAAGTTCCTGAGCAAGCCTTTTTGTATTGTTGATTTGGATTAAATCCTTTTCGAGCTGCTTTTCTGCTGTTTTAATGGATTCTTTGTAAGCGTCTCGAAGCTCATAGATTTTCTTCTTCTTTTCCTCTATGATTTTCCTTGACTTTTCTGCTTCGCTTTCCTCTTTTTTAGAGAGCAGTAAAAATGCACCCGCAAGAGCTCCGACCGCAGTTATGATTAAACCCATAGGTCCGCCCAAAAATGACATCGCTGCGCTGAGCCCCTTTGTAGCAACTGCAGCAACTCCTGCAGCAATTCCCTGAGCCTGTACAGCCACAGTATTTGCTATCGTGGCGGTCGTTCCTCCTGCTGTTGCTATAGCGTTACGAGTTTCTGCGGCTGCTAGCGCTTTTGCTTTAGCCGCTGCAAAAGTTGTAACAGTATTATTTGCAATTCGCGCAGCAGTAGCTCCTTTTTCGCTTACCATTGACACAGCCATCGCTGTACCTAGTGCCTTTTGTGCTACGACAAACTCTTTATATAGTCGTATGATAGGCGTTAGCTTTGAGTGTATTTTAAATGCGCCTATTAACCCTACAAGTATTGGGGCAAGGCTAGATCCAGCGGAGGCAACTCTAAGCAACCCATCAGCCATCTTTAGCAGAGGCTTAGCAATAGAAATAGTTACCTCTGTGAGATTCTTAATTGTGTTCCCTAGCCCTTTAGGGAGCATATCGGCAATACCACTAGCTAACGCCATTGCCATATCACCTGCGGCTGAAACAATTTCGCCTCGATGTGCATATAATCCATCTACAAAAGCCTTAACGGTCTTAGCTCCGGCGGAAATTAGTTCAGGAGCGTGTTTTGCTGCAGCGGTTGCCGCATCAGCTAATACATCTCCTATTGCCTTTGCAAGCCCTTGAATACCATCCTGTTCAAATGCTTTAGACAATCCGTTTGCTGCGTCTGTTGCTGAAGTTACAATATCTCCCAAAGGGGTATCTACTGACTTGTAGAGTGATATACCTATGTCTGTTATGGTGTTCTTAAAAATTCCTAGCCTTGATTCAAGAGTCTTATATCGCTCTTCTGCTTCGTGTGTGAGCGCGGTATTTTCGCTCCAGGCCTTTGTTCCTATCGACAGCGCTTTACTAAATACATCGCTTGCACCTGATGCTCTTAATAGTGCATCTCGCATACGTATATCAGATAGCCCTATCTCATCGAGTGTTTTAATCGCGGACCCGCCATTTTTGTTTATATTGTCGAGCCCTTTAATAAAGCTTATGATTGCGCTCGCTGCATCCTCTTCGAATGCCTTTTTAAACTCATCAGCACTCATTCCTGCAACATCAGCAAACTGCTCCAGTTCCTCTCCGCCTCTTTGTATAGCAAGGCTCATCTTTGAAATCAATCTTGAAAACGCCGTGCCTCCGGCTTCAGCTTCAATTCCGACAGATGATAACGCTCCGGAGAACGCCATGATTTGAGCTTCAGTAAGCCCTACTTGGTGACCCGCACCTGCGATTCTCATCGCCATGTCCACAATTTCTGACTCGGTTGTAGCAAGATTATTTCCAAGCGCTACGATGGTAGACCCAAGCTTATCAAAGTTATCCTGACTCATGCCGGTTATGTTCGCAAACCTCGCAAGTGCTACAGCTGCTTCATCCGATGTCATGTTTGTCGCATCACCGAGCATTACCATTGTTTTCGTAAATTGCAATAAGCTCTCATTTTTGATGCCCAGCTGACCTGCTGCCTCTGCGACTGACGCAATAGCTGTTGCTGACTGAGGCATAGATTTTGCCATATCTCGTATGCCTTGCTCAAATTCAGCAAGCTCTTTGTCCGTTGCATCCACAGTCTTTTTAACACCAGCAAAGGCACTTTCAAAAGCGATGCCCTGCTTAATAGCAAGTAGCCCTAATCCTCCCAAAGCAGTTGCGGTGCTTGCAACAGCTTTAGTAACAACTTTAAGCCCTTTTTTTGTCGTGCCGGATAGTTCTCTTACAGCTTTATTAAATTCCCTGGAATCCAATATGGTTTCGATTGTAACCTTACCGTCTGCCATGTAATCACCTGCCTTATATTATCAAGACAGGTTGACTCAGCTACTTATCTGTGCTCTCTCTACTCTTTATCTTGCTTTCAATCAATGTTATTCTTTTACAGCGTGGGCATTTTATTTCGACTTCACCGTCTGTTAAATTCGCCCTACACAGCGTCTGCCCACATACACTGCATTTGACTTTAATCATATTTTTTTGACAGGATTGCATCAATATCACCGCCATTTTCAAGTGCCTCTGCAAGTTCATTGCTAAGCGCTTCATCGATTTCAGACTCATGTGTAGGTAGTTTATATAGCGATTTCATCTCGCGATAAAACTTCTTCTCCTCGTCACTAAGTCTTGAAATGTCCATTGTCCTATAACCAATAATCTTTCCGAACTGTGTGCTCTCACTCAGCCCATTAAATAGAGCCTTGAAGTTCCACCAATGCATTTCAACGACAGACAAATCAATCTTGTACTGTTCCCAAAAGGCTGCGTAAACATACTCAGCATCATAAGTAAATGAATACGATTGCTTTTTCGATGATTTATTCTTACTATTTACAGGTGCTAAACTGTATGAATAAAACTCAATCATCTTTTCGATAGCTTCTTCAAGTTCTCCTTCTGCAAAGCTATGTGTATCTGCCCATGCTCCATAGTAAAGACGCACGCCCTTTTTGATTAACTCAATTTTGGATAAATCGCGGTCTGCCAGTAACTCAGTAAACTTAATAGAGGTGCGAAAGTCCCAGTTTATGGGAACTTCAACACCTCTTATAGTTACTGATTTGCTCGGTTTATTGGTTAATATGCTACCTATCATTTCGCTAGCTCAAGCTGTGCCGCCTTGCTAGTTTCAACAAGGTCCTTGTTAACAGCCTCATTAAGCTCACGCAGCTTATTCATGACGTCAAACATCATCATGACATTTCGTTTTCCGCCAAAGACTCTATCTCCTTCGCCTGGTCCCCAAATACTATCAATGCAACGCTTGAGTGCGTCCATCTGATTGCTGAGGACAATGTCGTCATCCTGTGAAAGGTCAATTCCGTTGATTTCCTCAACAAAAGTTGCCATGTTGGACTTATATGATGTGCGAAAGTCTAGATCATAAAAATCTGCTACGAGCTCCTGCCCATTTGCGAATGTAATTTTTGTATTAACCATGGTGTTTCTCCTTTATTAACCAGCTATCACTGTCTCAGTGAATTTTTTGTTTGATGTGTCGAAGGTTCCAACAACAACATCACTAACACCCAAGAAGTTTCCTTCGCAAGTCATCTCGCCGTCCTCGTTGCCAAACTTTGAAACCTCTATTGCTACCTTTATTTTTCTAGCACTGAAAGAGGTTGCCCCGCCTCCTGCTTTCTGATCAAGGTCAACTATGATGTAGTCTCTTTCAACATCTGCTCCAGTTCTCTGTCTTTCACCGATTTCGCAGATGAATGCAATAGCTTTTTCACTGCGAATCTGATCAGCAGAAAACGGAGACTGCCACTCGTAACCTGAAATGCCCTTTGATGTGGATTTCTGGTTAATATAACGTTTGCTTCTCACCTGAGCACTTGGCTCCTCGTTGAGTTCCCTGAACCCTGTGCCAAGTAGCTCCATAGCTGCTGTTTCACCGGTCTTTGCACAGTCTAGATAACTTGCCTGTGCAACTCTTTTTCTAACTTCTGTTAATGCCATATCTATTCTCCTTCCTGTAGGTACACAAGCCTACAATCGATTTGATATTTTGCCCTTGATTCGTCTACATCAAAGACGTAGCCTGTTGTTAGGGCTTCAATTTTCACTGGGCATCTATTTGAGCCCAGATCTATAAAGTTCTTATTTTTACTTATCGACGCAAGCCAGCTCGCGAAAAGCTGAAAGAACCCAATGTTTTCAATATTTTGTCTTACATCAGCTCCGTATGCCTCTCTGCTCGAAAAAACGAAGACTTGTTGACGTTCAGTGTCTCCATTAATATATCTCTTTATGATAAGGTCTGCGGGCGATGACTCAACTGCATAACAAGTAGGGTCTTCTGCAAGATAATCTATTCCTATTCCCTCAGCAAACTTGTCAATGTGTGGGCAAGTCTTTATAAGATTTCTTATTGCGTCCATTATTATTACATCAGCCATTATCCCCTCCTTGCTATAAACTTAACTACACTAGCTAAAAGGGCATGTCCTCGTTGTGCAACCATTCTCCGGTCCCATCGCTTACCCCTCATGCCTCTGCCTCTATTTTCATAGTACTGCTTTTTAGCATATATCTGAGGGTATACAATCTCATCGATGCCTTCTACTGCGGTTCCCTTGAGCACACCCTCTTTTTTAGGTACATAAGGGTCTGACAAACGTCTAACCTCATGTGTAAAAAATCTTTGTGCTACACCGTTTTGATCTAGTCCTTTTTTTCTAGCTATCTTTATTGCGTCAATGTCAACCTTCACTCTTATCGACATCGTCGTCCCCATCCTCTGGAGTGAACTTACGCAGCTCTTCGACCTCTTTTTCGAGGTCATTAATATACTGTACAGGGATATAATCTCCTGCCTTCCACTCTTTAGCCATTATTCAACCTCCAATTCAAAGTGCTGTACTAACTTGCTACCATACCTGTTATCAACTACCTTAGTAATCTTCATCACATCATCAAAGTCACGCAATAGAACCTTAAAACCGCCACTATGAGCGTCGTTCATATCAAAATCAACAATTCCCTTAACAACAATATCTGCATTGTCTAAAGTGTAATTTGTGACCTTGTCGCTACGTTTAAACGTCTTAGGCTTGAGGTATGTTTTCTCTTCCGAGTCAACTTTTAACGGGATAAAAACTCGCGTATGATTTGTGCTTTTAACTCCCGCTGATTGCGAGATATCTATAGCTTGGGAATCTTGCCAGTTAACCCCTCTGAGAAATGTCCTTGCGTATTTGTACTCATCGCTATTCGCATCATAATAGCGATTAAAAAGTGTAATATCCGCATTTGTCAGCATTATTCTACCCCTCTATACATTAAGCCTGTATTCATTAGATATTTGGCTACGATGCTATGCTCTAGCGATGCCTTGCTTGTTCCCGTGTTTACACCGGTTTGAATGCCTAATGAGTCAAGACCATCTGCATAGCTGACAGTATGGTCTCCGACAGTTTCCGACTTTATCGCTTTGCTGCCTTCATCACGTGCCTTATCTACCTCATACTCAAAGTCCATGAGCTCGACCATGCACTCTTTAGCTATTTCGGGTACAGGCTCTTTGATGCGCCCGAAGGTATAGTAGTTAATGGTATTTCTAGCTTGTCTTTCATACCTAATAAAAGCAGCCTGGGGGATTTCTCCCCCATAGGCTTTATACTCATCATATGTCAGATACATAGCTCTACCTACTTAGTAGCTACAAGCACCACAGCTTTTGTTACCTCTGCAGACTCAACAGTCAATGTGTCTGTCTGAGGTGCATATCCAGGTGCCTTAATCTTTACTGGGTATGTTCCAGCTCTGAGATTAAACTCTGCAACACCGGCAGCACTAGTCTTTAGTCTCGAACCGTTAACCTCAACCGTTGCACCTTCGATTGCAGCAGTCTTGTTCTTCACTGTAAATGTAACCTTCTGAGTTGTCACAGGTGTAGCTGGCTCAAGATAAGCAAATGGACAACCTGTTCTGTCCTCGTTCATTCTTGTAGCTGGATTTGGCATTGCCCAGCCCATTCTGAATACAACTCTTAGGGCAATCATATCCTGCTGTGCGAGGTTGTATACGATTTCCTTTGTCTGTGGATCCTGGATCACGCCTTCTGTTAGCAGCTTGAATGTTACATCCTGACGGATTGAGTACACAAGCTTGTTGAAATCACCAACGATCAGCTGTGCAATCTTCTTGTCAAAGCTTCCATTGTCAGGGAAGTACAAAGGCGCTCCGTCAAGGCCGTATGATGTTGCCCCCTGCAATGTTGACATGAAGATTGGGTGTCCGTCTGTTCCCTTAAGTCCTCTGAGCTTTGCTTTCATTCCTGTTGAAGCGATAGCTCCCGAGTGAACATATCCGTCCTCTTCGATCTTGTTTAGCACGCCACCTTCATCCATGATAAGTGTGAACATGTCTTTTGAACCAGGAGCGACGTTGTTGCCTGCCTGTCTTGCCATTGTAATCACGTCATTCTGCCACTCTCTTGGTCTATTCACGCCGAACAGGATTGCGCTATCAACCTTCTGCCCGATTGCCTCAATTACCCTAGGCTTGATCTCGCCTATGATATCGAATTCTGCATCATCAAGCACCGCTTCAGGTATTGGAACGATGACTGCGAGCTCCCCTGCTGTAAGATACACATTATCCCACGCCATATCGCTTGTCTGCTTCATTCCTGTGTCCCCATCTACCCAATAAGCCATTGGGAGAATGTCGGTAACTCTGATTCTTGTTGTCTTTGAGCTCATGTTTGGCAGCTTCTTGCCAAGACTCAAAACAACTGATTCCTTTGGTGTGTCCTGAAAAATTGCTGGAGTCACCTGCTCCCTGATTAGAGCTTCAACTTTTTCTCTTGTTACTACGTTTACATTCGCCATAATATTATTCCTTTCCTAAAAGATTTCTAATTGCTGTGTTAACTTCTTTGTTCTTGTCATCAGACCCTGTTCCTCCAGTTGCTCCTGGGGTAGATCTAACGATAACCGGCTTTGTGTCATCATTAAAGAGATAATCGTTATTCTCTCTGATGGTTTTTAGCTGCTCATCAAGACCGACAATGCTGTCGCCATTAAGCTTAAGTCCCGCCTCATCAAGTAGTGCTCTTACTGCTTTGCTGTTCTTTGCACCTGCAGTTCTAAGCGCTCCGTCAAGAGCATATCCAAATTGCAGTCTTTCGATTTCGGCTTTGCTATTTGACTCTGCCTCGGCAGCTGCATCCTTATACTTTTGCACTTCACCCTTAAGTCCATCGATGTCGACATCCTTAAACTTCTCAAGCGTTTCGTTCGCAGTTTTAAGCAGCGATTTAAGGTTAGTCTCTGAGGTTTTATATTTTTCGATGTCATTACCATTTTCGGTCATGATAGTATCAACAGCCCCCTTGACCTTATCCTCTGCTACTCCTAGTCCTTTAAGGAGATTTTCAATAACTTCTCTTTTCATGATGCTTTCCTTTCTCGGTACGCTTTTATACGAGGTTGCTTCTCTTCCGTGTACATGATTACGCCCTGTACTAAGCTAATTTTTTGTATAACAAAAGACAGCTATATAGCTGCCTTAAGTATCGTTATTTGTTTACTAAAAAACACACCCTGCCCGAGTGTGTTTATATCATAAATTTATTCGAAATATGGGCTAATATCAAAGTCGGACTCTATGCATACTTCATTAAGAAAAAACGAATTCTTCAGAACCACCTTTCCTCTTTCATGCATCATAACACTGAATTTTGATTCATCTACATCTACCAGCTCTTCTACAAACGTTAGCCCTGGAATATTTTTAAGTAATAATTGTCTTTGTTTTGTATATATTTCTTCGTCGGGGTGCCTGCACACACCATATTCAAAAGCCTTCATACCCTTACTCCACCTTGAAAAATTCATCTACACTTTTACGAGTTTTAACTGCGGAACGAAGGACGTCCTTGAGTGCGTCCTTGTAATCAATATTATATTTTGCCATTTTACGCTTTATCAATTCGTCAAAACTTATTATTGGGTCGTCAATATCAATCCGTTTTCTAGCTTCTTGATCACTCATCATCTCACGCGCGTAAAAACGATATTTCATTCTTAGTTCAAATGCCTGTTTTGCTTGTTCCTCTATCGATGCATTAGAATCTATAAGACTAGATATTCTGTTGACTTTATTCTTGTACCATCTTCTAGTATCTCCACTGTCAAACTTGCCTTTCCATTGAGGAATGTAATCGCTTTCAAGAAATGCACTTTTCCCTAATATTATTTTATCACCTTTTATCGTTAAGTCAATCGCCCTCTGTGCAGCACTTTTATCAAATCCTACAATCTTGCCGGATGCATCCTTTACGGCATGAACTTGAGTTCTAGTTGTATCAATGCGTCTATCAGTAGCTTTGCAGAAATATTTTAGTTCTGCTTCCTTACGCTTTAAATTAACCGCAGAGCTCTCCATCTCGTATTTTAGACTCTGCCTTAAGGTATCATCTTTTGCTTCGTTGTAAGCAGAATTTAAGCCAGCCAAGTATCTCTTTTCTGCTCGAATTGCTCTTTCATATGACCTCTGCTTCTGTCCTGCTTCGTAATTGGTGTATGTCTCTCCACCATATTCATATGTTTTGCTATCCAAACTATCTAGGTATTCCTTCGAGTAAGCTCTCTCAGTCCCTTCGTAGTAGGCGTAAAAACTGTGTCTGCAGTTCCACCCACAAAGTCCTTCACCCGTACCGTAGCCCGTAATATCATAAAAAGAACCGTACCCTTTACTTTTTCCACTAAGGCTATATACCCCACCTTGCCAATCCGCATGTGACGGTCTTGCTCCAGAATGTGCGGTAACTTCTACTAAATCCGTACCTATTTCGTCGCAATATAACATGTTAAGCTCGGCAGAAGATTGATTTACTCCGGTGAGCACAGCTCGTCGAACTGCAACATCGAGCTTGTCGATGTGACCTGTAGGATATTGTACAGTAACCCCTGATTTTGCAACCTGTTTGATTGCATTTTTAATAGCAAAATCATAAGTAAAAGCACCCGAACTTACCTGCATATTAGCAAGATTAACGGCGTTAATAAAGGCGTTTTGTCCTTGACTAGCAGTAGTCCTCGTAAGATTCTTAACCACTCCTTTAGTCTTTTTTATATGAGACGATAGCAAGTTACCCATCGCAACATTTGACGCATGATCTATAGGTGTCTTTCCTGCTATTGCAGCTCTGAGGTTCTCGCTTTCCATATTCTCAAAATTAGCCTCTTTGAAGACTCTCGCAATTTCCACTTCCGTCAAGCCCGATACCTTAGATATACCATTAACAATATCTTTATACAGTATATTTTGCTGTGTTAGTTTTTCTGCCTCAAACTGTGCACTTTCGGTCAACGCTCCTGTTTTAACGATTCGTCTCGCAATGTCTGCAACAAGCTGTTCGTTAATCAAGTCCATCATCCCTAGCAGATAGGATGTGCACTGCGCCAAGTACTCAGGGCTAAGCATTATTCTTCCTCAGGCGTTATCACAGTTTCAGGCAGCATCTCTTTTGCCTGGTCCTCTGTGACGCCATACCTTCTCATCAAGTATATTTCTTTTCGAATTAGTCCGGATGTGGCCTCTTGCATCATTAACTGATTTTCTGTTTTGCTATCAACAATCAGGCTGTCATCAAAGTTAAACGATACATCGTATGATCCTGCTGGTGCGAGCTTGTATAGGCTCGTCCATACATCCATCGCCTTAATTAAGTCCTCTAGTGCGTCCTGTAGCGATTCCTGAATTTGAGATACGAAAGAATATGATCTCTGTTTGCTAAACAAAACCTCTGTGGCCGTTCGGTCCTCGTCTTGGACATCGGATAATGTACCATACGCTAGGCCACACGCAAACTCAATACGCCTTAATATTTGATTAAAGCCGTTAAACAAACTTGAGTCTCTTATCTCAGGACTGAAAATTTGATAAAAAGGTTTTTCAGATATGCCCGTATCGATGCTGTACTGACGGAATAGTCGCCCCTTGCCAGATGGCAAAATAGTATTTCCATTACTGTCCTTTCGGAACAGCGACTCAGACATATCTACAGCTAGCTCTGTTCCCTTAAACTCCCACATGATACGTGCCCACTGCTCATCAGCCTGCTTAATAAGTTCAGCGGCTTTTGAATAGACAGATACTCCGAATGGACTTTGCCTATTCTTGTTGTTAGCTTGCGGAATTTTAAAGTATGAGAATAAAACACCGGGCACATTTTTAATCGTCGTGTTCTCTTCTAGGTTCTCCCATTCCGGAACATCAGTCAAATTTATCTGATGGCCAAGCACTCCCTTTTGCTTGCTCTCATATGCTCTGTTTTTAATAACACAATATTTTCCGTCAAAATCATGTGATTCGACTCTCGTGTATATCTTACCGTCACGAACCACCTGTTCAACAAACTGACAAGAGGTTATCTGTCCGGAGCTGTTAAACCCAGTAGGCACAAATCTATCTGCTTGGATAAACTCAACGGATATTGTATCGCCCTGGACATAAGGCTTAAGTATGATTCCTCCAAGTGCACATGCATACTCCGTCTGTACTCTTAGTTCTGATAAAACCTTTCGGTATGCCAAGTTTAAGAAATCAGCACGTTTGCTTCCGGTGATCTCTGATTCCATCTCAAGCGTAACTAGTCTCGCCAACTCCGATGACACTGCAGAGGGAATACCTGTGCTTGTCACATCACCTTTAGTCCATGGTGCTTTATCTTCATACATCGCAGACCACAGCTCTATGTAATCGATTGTCTTGTCGTCTAAAACAATCGTGCTAAGGACCTCTCCCTGTGCTGCACGCTCTTTAAAAACCTTTCTAATCCACTCTATTATTCTGTGAAACATATACTGCCTCCTAATAATCTATCAATCTCTTTGCGAAACGCTCGATTGTATACTCAAAGCTATCCAATGAGTCTATATCGCTCGTTCCGTCATCAAGCCTTACGTTCTTTGTTTTTTCCTTTGGGTCCCAAATACACGTACTTAAAGCTAGCACCAACGATTCGCTCAAGTTCTCGATATAAAAAAACCGCCCCTGAGCTATCAGCCTGGCGGTAAGATTTATTCTGTTGTTAACCTCGTCTTTTAGTGCATTGTGAATGCGTATCCATCCAAGTCCGTTTTGCCTTAATGCCTGTCTAAAACCTGCAATAAGTGTTTGTTCTGCACTGTCACAAAATATGTCTGTTACTGTACCATATCGGTTTATGACCTCATGCACAAAGTCACAAAACATAGATTCCAACATCGTGGGTGGTATCTCGGCGTCTGTACACGGTATCCTTTTCGACAGTAAGCTAATCACATTTTTGTAATCCGATGTAATACCCGTCGCTACAAAAGAATGCGCAGAACCTGTTCCGCCAAAGTCGACTCCGATGTAGATATTCATGATTCGAGGAATTGAGTCCGTCCAAACATGCCTTTTCGGATTGTCCGCAAAATTCCTGTATATAAGCCCCTCGGCTATACACCTTAATCCGAGAATATCTCTTTTATACCAAATCGATGCCTGATCATACTGGCTCTTTATCTCGGCTCGTCTTTGCTCTGAAATGTTAATGTTATCGTCAATCGTGAAGTGCTGGTAGTTGTATCCACCAAGCAACTCTCCTTTTGCAGCCTTTGCCTCGTACTTGTCAATATACTCTGTGTAAATATCCGCATTTGGATTATCCGGGTTCAAGTCCCAAAAGAATTTACGCTTGTTTGCCGCAGCAGTACGGTTAAATGCCTCTTTGATAGCGTTATCGTGATGCAAATTGATTTCTGTAGCAATCCACATTCCGTACGAATTACCTCGAATCTTTTTAAAGCTATCTGCTTTTGCACCGCCCGCAAAGATTACAACCTTCTGCCTGCCACCTGTTGATGGTCCTTTTATAAATAATGCGTCATTATCTTTATATTTTCCCCATCTGCTTTGTCCACGAAAGATATATTCAAGCCCGAAGCCATTCGCATCGCCAATATTAAGCTTGGCATTTGCGACAGTAGATCCAGTAGCAAGATGCAATTTATCCTTGCTGCCCTTAAGCTCGTGTGCAAAGGCAAACACATTATCCACGGTCTTACCCGCTCTTATTGCTCCTTCTGCGATGTTATACATACACTCAGCTGACCGCCTCATGTACTCCTTGTGTTTTTCGGAAAAATTAAAAGGGATTGTCTTACGCCTTATTATCGCCATATACATCCCCCTCTATATCATCTAAGTACTCAACTTCATCATCTCCACCGATTCTGCTCGTCTCAGCTTTAAGCTTCGCAATTCTCATCTTCTGTTCCTCTGTGGCAAGGTCCCAATCCCTATGCAGCATCTCGTCATACTGCTTAATCAGGTTCCTTAATTCACCCTGGGCCCTAGCTTGCGCCTTGAGAAAGTTGTTTTGCTTATCCCAAGCTTGCTGCACTTCCCACTTAGACCCTATCGTAGCTCCTGCCTTAGCTTCGACCTGCTCGACTGTCTTGTCGTTTTCGTCTTCAACGTAAGCAATCCTTTGCGCTCTTATGATAGCGGCATAAGCGAGCTGTATCTGATGCCACAATAGATCAAGTGGATTAGCCTGTTCGACTGCATTGACGATTTCACGCGTTTCCTCTGGCAAGAACCTAGAGAAAAAACCAAACTTCTCTGCGTTCTTATTGCCTGCCGGACCCGTAGCGTTCTTGTTGCCAAGCTGTGCAATTGCATTTTTGTGTGCACCCTTTTTCTTTTTTTGTGTGCACCCTTTTCTATTCCAGTTATATCTCTTCTTCCACGACTTAACCGTATTGAGACTAACCCCGTATTTTTCGGCAATGTCTTTGTATTTCATGCCGCTCATATAATCCTGTTCAGCTAGTTCGTACTTCTCTTTTGCCAAGCCTCACCACCTCTCTTTTCGTCGTTTTGTAAGTATGAAAAAAGACACCTCTTTCGAAGTGCCTTTAGGTTATATCACTTTTCATCGGACAAAAGTTTAATTCCTTTTCTCCATGTGTGTTTCGTCTTTGGTCATAATAAAGTCTATGATGGTAATCGATTAGGTAAACCCTAAACGTCCCCTCGTTATATGTCCCTATTACTCTGACGCCTTTTTCAAGCCCTATTTGATATATAGTTTCGTTACCCAATAGTTGCTCAATAAAATTCGACACATTACTTGATTCGCCAAAATTGGATAAGGCGTGAGCAACACAGTTAGTAACAGTTTTTCTTTCTTCTCCGCTGACCTCATGGAAATGAGCTCTTGGATCATTCCTGACTTCACCAAATTTCTTATTTTTTAACTTGGCATTTATGTTTCTTATCTGCCTAAACTTATCAATAAATTCACTTTCGCCTCTTAAGTAGTTGTTGAATTTGCCTTTACTCAATTTCACTGAGTAGTACAAGGCTTCAAAAGAAAAATCAAATTTCAGTCCTTCTTCTTCACGATTTGGTTCGTTAGGGTTCTTTACATTAGCCTTGCTGTCTTCCTGGTTATTAACTTTTCTTTTTTTCGACTTACCCTTTTTTGACACGGCGTTATGATACTCTCTCTATATAGCAATTAAAAATGTCAGCATCACTTATTTCGTTAGTGCATATCTCATATGTGCTGCATCCACCTCTTGCATTGAGCCAAGGTGACTCTCTGTGAGTAATGCTCTCCAGCTGATTGCCTGTATATCCACCATACACTTCCCAAACTTGGTCAAGAATATCTTTTGCATCCTCATTGAATTCTTCTATTACTCCATCATATAGTTCTATAGCTTCGCCACTATATCCCTTATATTTTTGGTAAAGTTCTGGGAAAACTGGGCCGTGGACCCATGCTTCGAGACGCGAGGTGAATAGTTTAGCCGTCAAATCGTCCTTGCTTTCATTAACAAGCGTTAGGTACCAAGAATACGCATAATAAACTAGCTTTTGTAACTTCTTTGGTGTCATGCTTTCCTTTGACAGAAACCAATTTGCTACATCAAAAACTGTTCTTTTCATGTCGGCCTCCTCTCTATCAAAACATAATGCTATGTACAGACTATTTTACCATTCAGTGTAAGGTAAATACAAGTCACTACATATGGGCCTACACATAGCCTAATATCTATATACCCACAACATATTGGAAAATATCACAAAAGACGCCATATATAGGCGCCTTCTGCGAAGTTATTATGTGAAATATAATTTGAGGAAGCCACAATTCCCTTTTCGCTAAATACAATATATCACACTTTTTTGTCCCATTTGTCCCAACTTTCATCTTCTGCGAATTTTTTTAGCTTTCGCTGAATCGTAGACTTGCTCATAAAGGTTTGTTTCTCAATTTCCCTATAGTTCATCTCCTCAACATAATACATTCTGAGTATTGTCCTCATGTCCGAGTCGTCTATAGCTTCTATATCTTTTTCTATAGCCTCAATTAGTTTGCTAATTTCGTCTAGCTTGCGTTTTAATCGCTTCTCCCTACTGGATATGCCCTTTTCGTCAAAAGTCAGCCCTGTAAGCGATTTTGGGATTCCTCGACCCGTCTTGTAATCCTTGTAGTAGTCTGTGACTATTTCCGGCTTAGCATGGTCGATAGAGTATTTAAGTCCTTCGGCTTCGCGTCGCAGTGCTTTAAGCTGCTTTAATTGTCCGTAATCCATCTGTGAGACTCCTATTTTTCATGTGCCTTGAGATAATCCTTGTCAAGTAAAAAACTTATGTTACAAGCCATATGCGATAGGTGAGATAGTCCACTCTCCTCGTCTACCTCGTTGCCCTCGATGTACGCAAGCAAGTGACGATACAATGCGTCTACATACCTTTTAGGCTCTACTTTTCGCCAATTCTCGCTATCTCCGTACTTTTTTGTTCCATACATTCGCACCTCGGCTACTGCCTTGACTAGTTCCGGATTAACAAGGGATAGCTCCAGCTTGCCTTTGTCAGCCTTTGCTGATTGGTCTGTGTCGGTCGTTTTTAACCTCGCTATCACTTCATCCTTTTCATCGATATATAAAACATTTCCGCGTTCGTCCACTACGCCGCCGATTTTTCTGTTTAACTCGTTGACAAGGTTGATGATGGTTTTATAAACACTTTTTGCTTCCTCGATGGTGTCAAAATCTTTATTAAATTCGCTATGGTCATTCTTGCTTACATAACCACGTACAAATAACTTGTTCTTGCGTAATTCAGGAGCCTCCGCCGACGTTATACAAAACTGCTCGTTCCTAATTATAGTAATACCTAGTCCATCATTCCTCAGTTCCTCGTCTTGCTCTAGTACTCTTCCTGAAATTGTGTTGCCCTGTAGCTTTAACTCTATTTTTAGTTTCATTACCAACGCTCCCTTTCAATCACTTCTAAATCGTGCTTGTATTCATTCAAAATTTGAGTCAAGACTTCTCTGCTTTCAGCATTAACGCTTCTGCACTTCAACAGTCTTTCGATATCCTCAATTTCCGCTTCAAGGAAATTGCTTGCGTAGTTTATTAATCTATCTTGCGGTATCATGTTATTTCTCCTCCTTGATTCGTTTAATTCGTGCCTTTAGCGAATCCATGACAAACTGCTGCACATCATCTTTTCGTGCTAACGCTGCCATAACATCCTCGTCTCTTGTGCCTTCACACACTAGGTGATGCACAATAACCTTCTCCGTCTGTCCCTGCCTATGAAGTCTCTTGTTAGCCTGCGTATATAACTCATAGTTCCAGTTAAGACCGAACCACACAACATGATTGCCTCCTTGCTGCAAGTTAAGTCCATAAGCTGATGATGCCGGATGTGTTAGCAGTATGTCTATCTTACCCGCGTTCCAGTCGTCCTCGTCCTCTGTCGTCTTAAGTTCTCTCACGACTAGCCCCGTCTTGGCCAGTGCCTTCTGAAGTCTCTCCCTATCATGCTGATAGTTATAAAAGACTAGTGCGTTCTTACCCGACGCACTAAGACTCTCTATAAGCTCCATAAACGCCTCTATTTTGCAATTGTGCACCTCATGTACACTGTGGGCTTCTCCGTAGATTGCGCCGTTGCCTAGTTGCAGTAGTTTGTTTGATAGTGCAGCTGCACTCGTAACAGTTACCTCGTCGTCTGGGAGTTCTAGAACCATTTCACGCTCTAGCTCCCTATAGGCTTTAGCCGCTTTAGGATCTAACTCAACAGGTATCTCGTGCATTATGCAGTCCGGAAGTTCTAAGTAATCAGCTGCTTTCATGGATACGCATATGTCCGATATGGCGCTTAGTATCGCATCTTCTGACCCTTGCTTAACGCTGTACTTGTACACAATGCCGTTGTGCCTCGGTCCTGCATCGAAGTACCTTTCGCGGAAGCCCGCATACCTTGTGCCTAGCCTTGCTCCCTCGTCCAGTAGATACAGCTGTGCCCATAGGTCGGCAAGCCCGTTAGGTGAAGGCGTACCCGTCAGCTCTACAATTCGCTTAATCCTTGGCGCCATCGCTGATAGTGCCTTAAATCTCTTTGCCTTATGGCTTTTAAAGCTTGACGATTCGTCTATCACGACCATATCAAAAGGCCAATCATTCTTGTAAAAATCTACAAGCCACGCCACATTTTCGCGGTTGATGATATAAATATCAGCTGTCTCGTATAGTGCCCTTATGCGCTTTTTTTCGCTGCCTAGTACCCTGCTGATGCGTAGGCACTTCGTATGATCCCACTTGTCTTTTTCTTTCGACCAGGTACCCTCTGCAACCTTCTTAGGCGCAATAACAAGCACCTTGGATACCGCGAAGCGGTTATACTTAAGCTCCTTGATTGCTGATAGCACTATCGAAGTTTTCCCAAGTCCCATATCCAGAAACAACCCTAGTCTATGTGTGTCAATAATGCGATTAATACAGTGTCTCTGATACTCGTGTGGTGTATATTCCACGTTTTATCACCTCGCTAATCTGCGCTCTAGCCTGTATGCTGCTGTCTCTAGTCCGAACTCTAGGAAGAAGTCCCGAACCTCTGACAACCCATGCAGTACTCTAACAGTCTGCCCTAGTTCAGCAATCTGCCTGCACTGTAGATCCTGCAGCTTTGATAGCCTACCTGTATCCGTCTTAAGTTCGACAAATACTATTTGTCCTCCGGGCAGCATTGCTATTCTATCTGGCACACCGTCGTTTCCTGGACTGGTGAACTTATATGCTTTGCCCCCCGCTCTCTTGATCTCTGCTGTAAATATTTTCTCGATGTCTTTCTCAAGCATCTTGCACCTCCTGTAACCGTAAACTGTAAATCTATACACGCGTATGTAGGTCTGTATTATAGGATTTATAGAATTTATAGGCGTATATTCGTCTATAATCTATATTTATTACTTTTATATAGGTTTTTGGTTTACATAGTTTACTAACATATGTAACAGTTAGTTTTTCAACAGTTATTATGTAAACCCTCTTGTAAACTTGTCTGTAAACTGAATTTTGTTGTTTACACTTCTCGTAAACCGATTTTTGTGTAAACCGCCTGTTTATGGTTTTAGTTTACGTTTTTACGAAGCCTTTTTGTGTGCCGTATGGGCCACATCTTGTCGTAGATTTTGACTTCCGCCATCCCGGGATCTTGCGCAGCACGCGCGCTATCTCGTTTCTGTTTTGCGGTTTTAGATATTTGATATCACCGCCTAGGCACTCAGCCCATATCTGTGCTATACAAACTCTGTCCATCGGCTCAAGTTCCCCCTCATATGCTGCGTTGCCGTTTAAGAACATCCTGCGTTCCTGTATGCTCATGCTCATCCAGTTAGTAGGTACTTTTATATCGAGGTAGTCTCTTATGCTTCCTTCAAGCGCCGAATAATCACTGTGATCGTCTTGCACTTCGTTAGCTATTGCCTCTATCTCCTTAGAAAGATAAAGAGATTCACCAAGTACATAATATGTATAAGCTTCCGCCCATATCTGGTCTACCTCACTTGGCAGATCATCCCAAACAGATTTTGACACGCCATATACCCCCACATCCACAGGCCAAAATCTTCGATTTCCCGTGTCATCTTTTAGAAACTCACTTTCGTTTGATGTCCCAAAGAAAACGCATCTGCGTGGATATCTCGTTGTTCTGCGCCCATATGGTGCGCGGTATATGTCATCAACCTTAGAGAGGAACTGCTTAACAGAATTTACCTCTTGTCGGTTCATTGCTGTTAACTCTCCAACTTCCACTATCCATACACCTTGTATGAGCTCTGCGGCCTCTTTACCCTCAAACGTGGCAAGTGAGTCGCTGAACCAGGCTTTACCTAGTATAGATAAGAATGTGCTTTTACCTATGCCTTGTGGACCTGTGATTATCGGCATATAGTCATACTTAACGAAATCGCGCATCGCTCTTGTTACTGCTGCGCATAAGGATTTACGTATAACCGCTCTTGTATAAGGGTTATCTTCTGCGCCCAGGTAGTCGATAAGAAGTGTGTCGAGTCGCTTTACGCCGTCCCATTTAAGACCAGTTAGATACTTTCTCACATTGTTAAACTTATGTTTACCGGAAACTACCGTAAGAGCATTACTCAACAAGTCTTTTCCTTTTATGTCATAATAAAGCTCCATATAGTTGGCGTAGTTGGCGTCGTCATTATCTGTCCAAGGTCTCTGATCAGTATCTTTGTCCCATGGCAGTGCTCCTAATACTACACCTTGATTGGCGAACTCATCGATTGCGATTTTATCCTTAAGCAGTGGGTCATTTTCTAAGACGATGACTGCATTATTTATGGTTTTTTTGATCTGTCCGGCTGTATCTAATGTCAGCTTTGATATCCACGCGGTATCGATTTTATTTTCTTCCGCTGGTACAATCGCACTTTCGCTAAAGGCGTCGTTAGCAGCCTCAATTCGCTCTCTAGTCATCGTATCTGTTACGGCCTTATCATTTGCTGCAAGCGACTTCATCGCAAGATACGAGGGCATTTTAGCTGTTGGGGTGCCTTCCTTTGCCTCATCGTCTCTGTCTCCGTACATGTGGAGTCTTACTAAGTCCCACGCATTGACTAAGTGTCCACTACACGGATCTGTTGCGTGGTGGGAAAAGAGGAACAGGTCTCCATCATATACGACTGCACCTCCTGCTGTACTGCCGCCAGTATATGTGTATCGCCCCGGGCTATCTGTGGCCTCATACATTCCTGGTATGAATTTCTCCATTGCCTCTGTTATAGAATATGTTCGGCAGAAAGCTCCCACTATACCTCTTTTTGTCGTTGGATCCTCTTGTCTTGCGAGTCTTCTTTTTTCTATTGCATCTGCGCCAGGTATCTGTGGCCACGACGATATATCGTGCCAATCATCATACATAGCGAGTATGCCCTTTCCGGAGCAGAACGCATTATCATATATCTCGCACACATAATGGCTGTCGCATGAACAACTTGGCCAGTACATGAGACGAGACGCCTCAAAAGTCGTCGGGTCGCAGTACACCAGCCCTATCATCTCGGCCAGCTTGCGAGCAATTGGTTCATATTCATCCGCAGTGACAGTTTGATCTAATGGAATAATAACTCGCAATCTCGGAGCGTATTCACTGTGCTTTCGTGTGCTGTAAACCGCTGCCGCACATCCTAATGAACCGACTCGTTTCAGTATGTCATTAGTGCCGCCTCTTGGTATGTTATCGAGGTCGAGAGTGACAAGGTCACGGCCGGTTACCGCATCTGCCTTGCGGCGACCACCTGTGAGACTTCCTCCGACAAAACCGCCGACGTCCTTAAGTTCGTCTTGCTTAGCCTTGGTGTAGCTGAGGTATTCTTGTAACGTCTCTGCTGATTTGATTGGTGTTTTGAGTTTATCACAGTATTCTGACCACATAAGGCTACCGGTTACCCAGCTAATGGACTTGCGGCTGCCTGCGGTCGCTATTGTAATTTTTTTATCGTTGATCATGACTGTTAATCCTTCATGTAATAGTTTGATTCAAAGCCCGCACCTGATAACGGAAGACCCGGTGCCCAGGGTATAGACTCTGCAAATATATCGTTGACATCTTTTAGACAATCTGTTATATCTGCTTCTATAACAATTTCGTCGTGTATATGCATAACAGGCTTGTAGCCTTTTGCAATGCATCTGTGAATCGTTATCTCCAAGCAATCCCTTGCGATTGCTTGTACAACATTTTCTATAAGCTTGCCGCCGTATGTCTCTTGTGTCTCCCATTTTTTTGTAGTCTGGTTATTTCCTTTGTACTCTATGGATGGGTGACCCCATCTGTTCGTACCGAGTCTAGGCGAGCAGTAGAAGAGCTTGCGCCCCGAAGGGAGTTCAATAGTGAAGTAACTTAAGCCGTGTATTATATCTAGCTCTGTTCTCAGTGTAAGTCCATTTATATATGTGGTATTACCCGTATCTATTGTGTGTATTGCCAGTTTATTCATCTTCTCCCACAGCTGCACTATGTTAGGATTTGCTGTGCGCCATTTGCTAACTATGTCCGGAAGTTCTTCCTCTGGAATACCCATATTAAGAGCCCCCATCGCTATAAGGGCGTTTGCGCCCCCCTGATAGCCAAGGGCGAGGGTTGCTACCTTACCCTTTTGTCTTAGATCACCGTTGACTCCGTGCTTTTCGACTGGAACACCGAACATTTGCGAGGCGGTAGCACAATATATGTCGCCACCTCTCTTAAACACATCCAGAACCCAGTTTTCGCCAGCTAGCCACGCTATTACACGGGCCTCTATGGCACTGAAATCGGAGACTATGAACTTCTTACCGTCTGCGGGTATAAATGCTGTTCTAATGAGCTGCGAGAGCGTATCCGGTACGTTTCCATATATCAGCTTGAGCCCTCTGTAGTTAACAGCCTTTACAAGCTCTCTTGCCTCGTCTAGCGTATTAAGATAGTTTCTCGGTAAGTTCTGCACCTGCACGAGTCTACCCGCCCACCTGCCTGTGCGGTTTGCGCCATAGAACTGCAGTAGTCCTCTTACTCTTCCATCCTCGCCTCTAGCCTCGTCCATAGCCTTGTACTTCGATACAGACGATTTACCGAGTTTCTGACGAAGCTCAAGCGCTTCTCGCACGTTCTCCGGGAGGTCACCCTCTAGTAGTTCTGATACAGTGTCTTTGCGGAGGTTGTCTACATCGATACCTTGTGACTTAACCCAACCAAGTAACTGCGAATTTGAATTAGGGTTAGCCAGTCCTGTTATCGACCTTGCTGCTTTTAGAAGCTCTTCCGTACTCATCGAATCTATTGCGAGTGCTCCCTCTAATAGACGGTCATCTATCGCAACTCCTCTCGAGTTAATATTTATGTCCTCAATCCATGCCGACCACGTTGCCTCTGGTACCGGGTAAGGCTCTAATTTATTAAGTATGTTGCTCTCCGCCTCAACGTCTTGCCTGTTATACTCCTTGAACAATTCCCACTTCTCCGGAGCATGCTTTGGTAAGTTACGAGAGCGGTTGCCGTTAGATTTAGTAGGTCTACAAGGCTTACAAAAATAGTTAATTAGTGCCTTGCCTGTTGATAGCTTTTGTTTATCCTCCGGGAGCCCTATTGCCTTACCTACTGCCCCCAGTCCTGCAGGATATCCGCAGTAAAGCCCGTGTATCATTGTGCAGCGCCACTGATCTATCGGTGTAGAGTAACCCGCCCTATTAAGGCATATCCACTCGAAGGCTGCGTTATATGCATGCTTGATAATAGATACATCAGATAGAGCTGCGACTATGTGAGCGGGTATCTTCTCTCCGGATGCAAGGTCAACTACCTTAGTAGGCTGCGTATCCTCTCTATAGGCAAAGAGGAGGATTTCGAAATCCTCACTCTCTGCATACTTGTGAGCACCCGCCTTACTGATGTCGACGCTGCTATATGTTTCAATGTCAATATTCAGATGCTTCATGATATTTTCCTAAACCGGCTGACCAGTGATAGGGTTAACTTGTGGCTGTGCCTGCTGCGGTGCTCCGAATGCCTGTGCTGCAGAAGGTGCAGCTCCGCCTAGTGCCTCTCCATCTCTGAGTTTCTGAACCGGACCGAGTGAGCAACCTATGCCCTTCGTACCGTTGAAGTTATAAGGGAAGAACTCCACGTTTACTCTTGCATAGCAACCACTATATACATCACTGTGATTGATGATAGGGTTACCCATTGCATCTACTACTTCTGGTGGATAGTCTGCGTTAGATCTAGCGGTGAATACCCAGTGACCTTTGCACTCCTGTGGGAATGGAGTACCATCCCGCTTAACCCCGTCTCCGTCCCAGATTGGTGTAGGTACTACCGGCGGAACTACTCCGTTGTAGCATCCGTTAGAGCCCTTCTGCTTTGCCGCCTCAATAGCTGCGTCAATACGTCCCTTGGTAGCTGTGTCCGTCTTTGGAAGAAGTACAGTAACGCTGTACTTAGGTTCCTGTCCCTCAATATTTGAGTAGGGTTTGAATAGGTGTGCGTATGATAGTCTTACTTCTCCTGTTGTTACGTTTGTCATTTCTCCGATTGCCATAATTTCTTTTCCTTTCTCTATTTCGTATGCATAGTCGTTTAAAAAGTCTCTGCCTAAACTCATATGAATACCTCCGTTACTTAAATGCCTCATTGGCTGAAATCTTATTAGTGATAGCTTGTCTTTTATCTGTACTTGGTACGAGTGTAGGCTTGCCAGGGTTCTTAACTACATACTCTCCTGCTACATCTGCGAAGTGAGCCTTGCCCATTAACTTCTCCACTTGTGCCAATGTCAGAGGCTTGCGCTCATATAGCATTGCCTCGTCTGTACCTTCTTCAATGATTGCCTCGAATGCTGCGTCCATATCTAACCAAGCTCTCGAGCCTCTCCCTTCAACCGCCTTGTATCCGTCTACTTCTCTTCCCGCTAGACACTCAGCTAGTGCATAGTCCTGTAGCTCCGTTAACCACTTGGCTACATCTTCGCCCTTACGTAGGTACTCGCCTACTTCCTCATTAGTGATAAGCGGTGGCTTCTTACCTACATCAAAGGCGAGTTCTATGTTCTTATCTGCTCTTGCCCTGCACTGCTGTCTTGCTCTACAGAACCTACACCAGTCACCCGGCACATAATCGCCCTCACCTTTAATAGCGATATTAGCTAGCTCCTTGACATCTTCGCCCCAATCTCTTAATAGTGTTACCGAATACGCACTGCTGTTGGTGTTGTCAATTCTTGGTTGCACAATGCTTATCTTGACCGTGTCGATAGCGAACAGCATCTTGTATGCCTCGAGAGCCCCTAACGCATATATCAGGAGCTGTGGGTTATCCTCTGCCGATACAGGAACGCCCTTACCATACTTAAGGTCGATAATGTGTAGTGTCCTCTCTCCTATCATCACGCAGTCAGCTGTTCCGAAACCGTCTGGGATATATGCTGTAAGGTCTAACCTCTTCTCGATAGCGATATATGGTGTCTTCTCGAACTCCATAGCTGCCTTACGGATGTATGCGACGTAGTCGT
>ERZ772956.627-NODE-627-length-25867-cov-4.975941_pt1 | contig 25867 bp, 19 predicted proteins | sample MGYA00580683_ERZ772956 | MGnify/ENA primary metagenome ERZ772956 (study PRJEB29015, sample SAMEA2738077) | human oral metagenome | biome: human oral; feature: human-associated habitat; material: saliva | place: China | collected 2212 ... | reverse complement strand
GGGAGGGTGTTGTCTCCCCTGGTTGTGATCTCGGTGGTGGTGCGTGCGTTGGACCTGGCGCGAGATTGTGTTTGGGGTGTGGGTGCGGGTGTAGGGGAGGGTGTTGTCTCCCCTGGTTGTGATCTCGGTGGTGGTGCGTGCGTTGGACCTGGCGCGAGATTGTGTTTGGGGTGTGGGTGCGGGTGTAGGGGAGGGTGTTGTCTCCCCTGGTTGTGATCTCGGTGGTGGTGCGTGCGTTGGACCCGGTGCGAGAACATGTTTGGGGTGTGGGTGCGGGTCTGGGGGAGGGTGTTGTCTCCCCTGGTTGTGATCTCGGTGGTGGTGCGTGCGTTGGTCCCGGTGCGAGAACATGTTTGGGGTGCGGGTGCGCAGGAAGAGGAACAAGAATCTGGGACCAGACCAGAAACCAGGGGACCCCGGAAGAACCCTGAGACTCCCCCGGTTCTTACCTGAAAATCATCCTCGAGGGCCATTGCCTCATTTAATTTGAACGTGATTCCACGCGAATCCAATCGCTTCTACGGATCTGAGGAGTTTCCATGTCGTCGTCGACCCGATCGGGGCGTGTCCTCGCAATTGCACGGACACTGATTTGGGCGATCATCGCGCTCGCCCTCGTGAAGTTCGCATTCTTCCCAGCGAACGGAGACGATACAGCCGAATCACTCAATCCGGATGCGAACTACACGCAGATCACGGTCACCCCCACGAAGGCTGACATCACGAACACAGTCCGCGCAAAAGGGACCGTCCAATCCGACCCTTCGGTGACAGTGAAAGCGAGCGGCGAGGGCGAGGTCACCTACATCGGGGCTCTTGACGGCACGGCTGTCGAGTCGGGAACCCCGATCCTCGAAGTTCGCAAGGAAATCCCCGGGGAGACAACGACGAGTGTGGACGCAGAGGGCACTCCGCAAATGCAGACCACTCCGACGACCTACAGCTACACGACGATCTACGCGAATGCCACAGGGACGCTCCGCCTGAACGCGCTGATCGGACAGCGCTTCTCGATCGGCGATCCGGTCGCCACGATCCAACCCTCAACCTTCTCAGCCTTCGCAACCCTGAATGCCGACCAGCTGTACCGCATTCAAAATGCACCAGGCGAAGCGACCTTGACGATCACGAACGGTCCAGCGCCTTTCACCTGCTCAGGCCTGGAGATCGTGACCCCCGAGAAAACCACGAAGTCCGAAGACCAGAACAACCAGCAGAACACCCAGACCGGCATTCAAGCGAAATGCCCGATTCCCGCTGATCAAACGGTTTTCCCGGGCCTTCAACTGACCATGGAGATCGTTTCGGGACAGGCAAGCCAGGTACTCACGCTTCCCGTGAGCGCAGTCGAGGGCCGCTTCCAAACCGGCTACGTGTACCTCGTGGGCGAGGAAGGAACCAAACCACAGAAGCACCCGGTCAAACTCGGTATCACCGATGGGAAAATCGTCGAAATCACCGAGGGACTGAGCGAATCCGACTCCGTCCTCGAATTCACACCGAGCGCGAAGAAAGACAACACGAAGCGAGAATCCGACGCAGGCGATCTCGGAGCCCCAATCGCAGGCAACAGCGCCACAACCTCGGAAGCGAATAGCTGAAATGTCCTTCATCAAACTCGAAGGGGTGACCAGGACAGTCACCCTGCCGGACGGATCCGACCTTCGGATCCTCACTGGAGTGGACCTCAAAGTTGCAGCAGGTGAGCACGTGTCGATCGTCGGCCGTTCGGGCACGGGCAAGTCGACAATGCTCAACATCATTGGAATGCTCGACCTGCCGACTTCCGGCAAATACACGATCGACGGGGTAGATGTCGCCTCCCTCGGAGAGGGGCGGCGGGCACGCCTTCGAGGTGACACCGTCGGCTTCATCTTCCAGCAGTTCAACATCTTCAACGCTCGCACAGCCCTTGAGAACGTCGAGGTTCCCCTCCTTTACTCCAATGGCGCACGATTCTGGAAGCGCCGCGAGCTCGCTACCCGCATGCTCGAGCGCGTCGGCCTCGGCGATCGAGTGGACTCGCATCCGACCCAGATGTCTGGTGGTGAGCAGCAGCGCATTGCGATCGCGCGTGCACTCGTGCGCAGCCCGAGAATCATCCTCGCGGATGAGCCCACCGGCGCCCTCGACCCTGACACGGGTGGGAGCGTCATGGAACTCCTTGAGACGGTTGCCGCGGAGAATAATGCCGCGCTTCTCGTCATCACACACGACCCGAAGGTCGCCGAACGAGCCGACCGGGTGCTTGAGCTCTACGACGGGATCCTTCACGAGGGGCGGGTCTCAATGCCTTCCAGCGAGTCAAAGGAGGTGAACGCATGATGTCGCCCGAGCAGATTCTTGGCCCAATCGTCGAAGCTTGGGGGGAAGTCAAGGCGCAGAAAGCCCGCGTCATCCTCTCCCTCGTCGGTGTTGTCGCCGCGGTTGCCGCCATGTCGACCGTCATCGCCCTCGGGGATCTCGTCCTCCAATCGAGCCGCGAGATGATGGATGCGGAGATGGGGCGCTCCGTCACCTTGCACGTCAGTGCCTCCAAGGAATCCGAGGGCGAGGGCGAAGGCTCTGAGGACCCCGTTTCTGAGGGCAGATACGGCGGTTTTGGAAGCAGCAATCCGATGAATGCCACGAGCCCTGATCCACAGGGACAAGGACAGAATCCACAGGGACAAGGACAGAACGAGGGCGCGAACGTAAGTCCGGGAGGGATTTCCGACCCGATGGGTGAGGCAATGGAAACGCTCGCCTCCCGATTCGAGATCCCCTACTGGTCTCGCTTCGAAAAAGGGAATGCTTCCTTCGAAGAGGTGTGGAAAGCTGAGGAAAGCGGGCAATTCCGCGGCTATCCGACCATTAAGAACCGGCTCGAAGGAAACGGCGAGATCAGTGTCTACGCGGTCGACCCGAGCTATTCGACGATCTTCCGCCTCCAGCCCTCACACGGCCGCTGGATAGAAGAGGAAGATGCTGATCAGCGTCTCGTGCCGGTCGTCATCAACTCGATCTTGTGGAACTCTTTGGGGCGCGCGCCGATCGAAGATCCGATCACCCTCACCTCCGATGATGAGGCGAAAACCCGCTACAGGGTCGTTGGTGTCATTGACGCGTCTTCCCAGTGGGATGAAGCGAAGATGTACGTGGACTATCGGGCGTGGCAGTTCGTCAAGCTCGGAGGTCCGAACTCTTCAGGAGCAGGTTCTTCAGCTCGCCCTTCGGTCGAGATGCTCGTCTGGAGCGGTGAGGAGCAGGCCGAACAGGCCAGAGAGGTCCTCCCAGATGCTCTCGCCGCCATCCTCGGTAAGGGGTGGAAAGGCTCGGTTTACGGCGGCGAGAAGGTTGAGACCGGTGAATCCGCCCTCCAGACCGCGCAGACCGTGGTCATGATTGTTGGTGGGATTGTGATTCTCCTCGGTGCACTCGGGCTTTTGAACGTGGCGATCGTGACCGTCAGGCAGAGGATCCGCGAAATCGGCATCCGTCGAGCAATGGGAGCCTCAGCCAAGCGTGTCTTCTTCGCGGTGTTCATGGAGTCGGTGGTCGCGACTTTTGTCGCGGGTGTGATTGGTGTTGGGCTCGCGATCGTGATCGTGAGGTTCTTACCGCTGGAAAGCCTCGACATTGTGCTCCAAGGCAAACCGGCCTTCCCGGTGAATGCGGCGATTTCCGGTGTGGCGATCTCGACGGCGATTGGTGCGCTGTGTGGGATCATCCCGGCTCTTGCCGCGGTGAGAGTCAACGCGATCCGTTACTGAATCGAGGTGCTTCGAAGGAGGCGCAGGCTGCGGGTGTTTCTGAGGATTCGCCCGCAGCCTGCGGCTGTTTTTGTGAGAAGCGCATGAGGCTCTTCCAGGGGAGCGCATGAGCTTCGAGGGGGCGACAGGGGCGTGAGCCTCCGGATGTGAGAGGGCATGAGCCTTCCGAATGTGAGGGGGCGTGAGTGCCCGGGACATCATGCCCGGCTCCACACCAGAGAGCCTTCCGGACGCGAGAACGCATGAGGCTCGAGGTATGAAAGCGCGTGAGGTGGTGCCTGTGAGACTTTCCGATGTGAGGGGGCGTGAGGCTCCTGGCGCAGGGGCCGCCCGGAAAGCTCGCACAACACCGGAAAGTTCGGGCGACATCGGAAGAGAAGGCCAGGTTCGCGCAAACCCCGAAGATTCGCTATGCATACAGCTAGAGTCCCTCGCTATGTCGCGCGCCTCGCCCGGAAGACTCCCTGCGCGTGGCCCTCGCTATGCTGCGTCCTTGCCTCGGCAGGAACGCCCCCACGCCTCCAGCCAAGGAAAGGAGAGGTAAAGAGAAGGGGTTTTTCGAAGAGGCTCGGATCATGCTGCGAAAACCGCGCAGCATGGTGTCAACCGCGCAAGACAAGGGAGGATCAGCTGCTCGGCAGTGCGATCCGATCCTCGTCCTGGATCACGACCAGTCCATCCGTGATAAGGCTCGCGAGAACCCGGGGCGCCTGATCCGCGTCCGCACCGGGAAGTGCCGCAGCTTCAAGAGCCTGCGCGCGTGAAACCGAAGGGGATGCATCCTCTGCTCTAGCCTCATCCGGGCTGCGATGAAGCGACCTCAACAGCGCGATCACTCGTCCTCGTGCCTGACGGTCCGTGCCCGCCCAAGCCTGAGCCCTGCCTCGTCGCTCCGATGCAGGTTTACCTGCGAGGAACCACCTGCATGAGGAGACGAGCGGGCAAGAATCGCACGCGGGCGAGCGTTGGACGCAGTGCAGCGCACCGAACTCCATGATCGCGACGTTCCAGCGCGCGCATTCGGCGCCCTCAACGGGCAGAAGGGAATCGGCCAGAATGCGCTCCTGCTTGGATGGTGCAGAGGACGAGGGCCGCTCGCATCCCAACACAGTACGCACGAGCACTCGTCGGATATTCGTATCCAAAACCGCGATTCGGGCGTGGAACTGGAAGGACATGAGTGCGGAGGCCGTGTAGGGGCCGATCCCCGGTAGGGAGCACAGCTCCTCGTAATCCGCAGGAACCCGGCCTCCGGGCCGCTTCGCGATCGCGATCGCACACTCGCGCAGGCGAAGCGCCCGCGAAGGGTAGCCGAGCCGTTCCCATTCGACGAGAACCCTGGCAGGACTCGCTGCCGCCAGGTCTTGCGGGGTCGGCCACAGCTCCATCCAGCGCTGCCAGATCGGTTGAACGCGCGGCATCGGCGTCTGCTGGCTCATGACTTCGCCAACCAGTGTTCCCCAGGGCGATGTTCCAGGTGCGCGCATGGGTAACTCGCGTTTGTTCGCGTCGAACCAGTCGAGGATCTTTTCGCGCATGCTCGCGAGTTGTGTGTGCGAGGGCGGGGTCGGCCTCGTCGTGGATGTCGGCACGGGCACAGCCTAAAGGAATCTGAGGAGGGGGGAAGGATCGGGGTGCGGGTGTGAGGTGGGTGAAGGTCCAGGACGGGGCGTGGGGGTTTCTGTGGGGAACTGGGCACAAATCGGACAGTGGGTGCAGGCCCTGGTGCGGGGCTGGGGCACAAGTCGGACAGTGGGTGCAGGCTTTGGTGCGGGGCTGGGGCACAACCTGGCGCGGGGTTGGGGCACAAGTCGGACAGTGGGCGCAGGCCCTGGTGTGGGACTGGGGCACAAGTCGGACCATAAGAGAGCGAATACAGATGATTGTCCAGATGGGAGAACTGAAGTTCCCTCAAAAGGGTTGAGGTTGTACGACTTGTGGACGGGCAAGCCTCCGCAGGTACTTGAGTGTGTACGACTTGTGGACGGGCAAGCTTCCGCTGCGTGTGGACAGGCACCCCCCGCTGCGTGTGGCCAGGCACCCCCCCGCTGCGTGTGGCCAGGCAACCCCTGCTTGTGGCCAGGCAACCCCGCTGCAGGTGGATGCCGAACCCTGCTTGTCGACGGAAACCCTTAGCGCGACCTATGCCCCGTCCTTGAGGTGCTCATGAGAGAATTAGGCCATGCTGCTCTCCGATCGCGACATTCTTGCCGGCCTCGATTCCGGACGCATTCGCTTAGATCCTCTGGACCGTTCCCTGGTCCAGCCGGCGAGCATTGACGTTCGTCTTGATCGTCTGTTCCGCCTTTTCGACAATCACCGTTACGCCGTGATCGATCCTGCTGTTGAACAGTCTGAACTCACTCACGAGGTCGATGTGGGACCGGATGAGCCTTTCGTTCTTCATCCGGGAGAGTTCGTCCTCGGGGCGACTTACGAGTGCGTGAGCCTCGGCGATGACATCGCCGCACGCCTTGAGGGCAAGTCTTCTCTTGGCCGTCTTGGTCTGCTGACTCACTCGACTGCTGGATTCATTGATCCGGGGTTCTCTGGTCATGTGACTCTTGAACTGTCGAATACTGCGACAATGCCGATTCTGCTTCACCCGGGGATGAAGGTCGGACAGCTGTGCTTCTTCGATCTGTCCTCACCGGCTGAGCACCCTTACGGTTCTGAGGGCTTGGGTTCTCATTATCAGGGGCAGCGTGGCCCCACGCCTTCGCGTACCCACTTGCGCTTCAGTCGCACGAGAATCGGAGACTGACAGGCGAAGGATGACGGCACATTCAGTTCCAGGGAACGAGGGCGGGGCCCCGCGTCGGACATCAATGCGCGAGCGGATGTCGCAGGCGGACGCGCGAGCTAGGGGACAAGCTCCTCTCTCTCAGAGCGCATATTCCGAGGGGCAGGTTTCCCAATCCCAGGACGCACGTTCCCAGAGCACCCCTGCCCAGAGCCTCCATTCCTCGGGGCAGGTTTCCCAATCCCAGGGTGGACGTTCTGAGCGCCAGCTCGCCCAATCCCGGGTGGAATACCCACCGGTTGCTGCGCGCCTTCAGGTTTCGGGGTCAACAGTTGCATCCCCGCAGATGGACATGCAGGCCGAGGGGAGGGCTTCGCATTCCCTGAGGCAGGCTGCTCGTGCTCAAGGCGTACATTCCGAGGGGCAAGCACTGCAATCTCAGGACGCACGTTCCCAGGCCACCCCTGCTCACAACGCCCGTACCCAGGGCGCGCGTGCCATGGGCACACGTTCTGAGGAGCAGGCTCGTGGGCGGGCAGATGAGATCGACTTCTCCACTCCACTCGGAGCCTCCTCGGATCTGACTTCCACATCTTTGCGTGCCCTGTCCTCCCTCGCGGATTTCTCCACATCCTTCGTCGTAGGCGAGGAGGGTGTGCAACGCGCTGATACCCTTTCGCCGATCGCTGCGAGCCTGTCGACTTCAGAACCTGAAAGCGTTATCGGTTTAGATGATGCGCATTCGCATCATTTGCTCCTTCTTTCTGACGAGGTCGACCAGGCGGAGATCGAAGCTCTCGCACTGTCCATTTGGGATGATGCTCGTTGGGAGGGAGCGGGTCGGCTTCGCTTGACGAGTGGCGTGCTTTTGGAAGGCCCGTGGCGCCTCGATGTTGCTGCGCGAAAGGAACTGAGGACTCCCGCGGTGTTGACGAAGGTGTGGGTTTTGCGGTGTCCGCGCAGTCAACGCCGCCCCGTGCCGCAATGGGCCATTGGGGTTGACGAGTGGGCGAAGGTGTTCCCAGAGGGGATGCCAACGGGTCTTGAGTATCGGGTGCTTGAAGCTGTGAAGCGCATGGCTCGCCGCCTCGGGGGCGCGCTCCGGATTGCGGATTCAGGTCAACTCATTGCGCCCGACCCGGATTCTGCGGTGTCGTTGAGCGTGTACAGCCCACGTTGGTTGAACGCGGGAGAGTTGGAAGCCCTCCTGTCCGAAGAGTTCCCGCAGATCCGTGATTCACGTGAACTCGCCGTCCGACAAGCCAAGGCCACTCCGGCTGAGGAGGCAGCACTCGAGAGGGCACTGGACGCAGCAGGCCTGACTCGTGCGGAGATCGAGATGAAGATTCTTCGGGCACAGAAGAGCGTTTCTCCTGAGGTGGGTGGACAGGACCACTTGCTCGAGGGCTATACGTTACTCACCCCGATCGCGAACCGCTCAGATCTGGCGATTGAGGTCTGCTTGGTGCCGACTCCGCCGCAGGTACTCCGCTGGGAGTCCTGGACGACGGGGTTCGTTGTCGAATACTCCTTGCGTTGGTTGCAAGCCGCTTCGCTGCAGGCGCCAACTCGGCCTTCACGCACCGCTCGCCTTGAGCGGATCCGCTCCTGTCATGACATCGAAAGAGCTGCGAGCCTGATCGCGAGGGCTGTTTCTGGTTCCGTCATTGACGAGGACGGGTTCCTTGTTGCTCTCGATGATGCTCTGGCCGACTGAACCCCCATTGACGTTTTCACAGCCCTTTGGGGGAGCACATGAATTGGGTGCTGAGGGGGCTCCAGTGCGGAGGAATCGCAAGTCTTCGGCGCGAGACATTCAGGAGAGTCTCGGCGCGCGAGGTTCTGGAGATTTCAGGGGCGCGAGATTCAGGGCTTCCCCAACGCACTCAGGGGCATTGGATTTTCGAGACTTGCGGCGCGCGAGGTTCTGGAGACTCCAGGGGCGCGAGATTCAGGGGCTCCAGTGAAGGAGAAGCATTGGGCCCCAGGGGATCACAACAGCGCCTCGCCTCGGGGGAGCCTGTCTCTCCTCGTTCATGTAGAGGACCATGCTAAGGACGCAAAAGCCGGACAGTGCCTCGCTTCGAGGAGCCCAGGGGCGGTATCGAAAGGCGAGCACCTCTGGAGTCGAGGCTAAGGAAGCCCTCAGGATTATCTCAGAGGCACCCGCTGGGATAGGGGTGACATGAAGGAGAAGCGCATGAGCGAGCAGGACGCCGAGGAGCCCCGGGAAGTCGAGCTCATCTTCGAGGACGAGACACCGAGCGACGCAGAGGCGTCGAATGATGCAGGAGCCCCCGAGGCCCATTCTTATGAGGATTCGAATGCCGAGGCGCAAGCGGAAACTGAAGGGAGCACGTCTTCCCTTCCGCGTTTCACCCAGTCCTCAACAGGGCACGACTACGAGTCTCGGCCCGCAGGAATACGCTCCTATACTCCTTTCGGTTCTGAAGGAGGATCCTCGCGTTCCTATTCGCCTCCCCGAGGGGCTGTCCCGTCCTCGTCTCATGGACTCTTTGACGAGGCTTCGTCTGATTCTCCTGAAGCGACTCAGTCCATTCATTCGCTCTGGACTGGGCCCCTTCCTACGGCGCTTCTTGCAGGCTGCGCCATGGCGATCGGTGTTTTCGGTGTGCTCGCGAAGAATGTCGGAGGCGCTTTCGCCTTTGCAGGGCTGAGCGTTCCTCTTACGGGTGCCGAGGACGCCCCTATCTTTATTGCGAGGGGGATCGGGTATCTTTTCTCCTTCTTGGGAGCGTTTCTTCTGGTTTTTGTCGCCTGGGTTCTTCTTCGTCGTCGTGGTGAAAAAGCGGCGGCATCCGCTTTTCTCGTCAGCATGTGGACTGCTGGGCTTGTCTCGAGTGCCATGGCACTACTGGCTTTGGGGCCGGTGCCGTATATCGTCTCGGCGATCGCTTTCCCTGCAGCTCTTTCGACTGTGTCGCTCGTGCTTGTGAAGCAAAGGCAGAGTGATGCTTTCCGTAAAGGTGGCGTGGTTTCGCTTTTCGTGCTTGTCGCGCTGACAACTGTGTTCATCGTCGCTGGTAGGGCGACTCTCGTGGGTTCTATCGCCTCGCTCCTCCTTGGCACTGTGGGGGCATTGCTTGGCGTGCGATTGTGGAATAGGTGGTGGGCACCGATCCTCGAAGCCCGTGAGTACTTCCGTTCGAGGAGACATAGGAGCTTCGATCGATAAGGGGCTGGGCTCTTCTCGCTGAGACACTCGAACTTGTTCGACAATGGTGCGGCGCTTCCTTTGGGTAAGGGAGCGCCCTTTTCGGGTGAATCCTCCGATTAGCCCCTGTGAGGAGCGGAGGTTATCAAGCTCGGACCCTCCAGGCTGCTGCTCCTCTTCTTCAGGAAGGCCCTATCCTATCGTGTCAGTTCGTGCTATTTTCTTTTGAGTTGTCACATGAGTCTCAGGAGTATCAATGTTGTCCTCGGCGTCACTGATCGGCGCGGTCGTTTCCGCGGTCCTCGCCCTCGGCCCCGTGTCGGCGCCGACGAAGGGAACAGACAGAGCGGATGAACCCTCCCACCCGGTGATGAGGATCGCGCTCACGACATCAACGGGAAGCCCAACTGAGCTTGCCAGCGCGGGTCTCGACAAGCTGCCGCTCTCTTCCGGCCAAGCATCGGGCAGACCACTCAACCCCTTGAATCTGTGGCTCTCTGAGCAAAACGACGCGAAAAAAAGCAGCGCTGCAACATCAAGTGCAAAAGAAGGAAGGAAAGAAAACCTCAGTGCGAAAGAGGGGGCTACTCAATCCTTGAGTACAACACGAGAAGTGGGCGGAGAGTCTTCATCGCACTCGCCCCTCTCGTCCTCGCCAGACGCGCTGCTCAAAGACACGAAAGTCTTGACCGAGCCGCTGGAAGTTTCAGACTTCTTCGTCGCAGGTTTCATTTGGGATGACACCGCTGCTTCAACTGATGAACGGACCTTCCTCATTCGCGTCCGAGAGGGTCAGACCTGGTCCGACTGGTACGAGATCGAACGCGATAGCGACACTCGCCCCGATGACGCACAAGAGGCGACCGGCACCGAGCCTTTCGTGACCGCAGGCGCAACAGGAGTGCAGATTCTCGTCGCCGGCGCGGAAGAGATGCCGAAGAATCTTGAACTGGTGCTCGTCCCGGATAATGCCGAGGGCGAGAAGATCCTGGAAGAATCTGAGATAGAGACGACAAACGCTTCGGGGACGCCCCTGAATGAGCCGCTCGACCAGTCGAAGAATGAAAGATTGACTGAAGCCCTGTCCGGCGCTTCTGACGCGTCCTCGTCCTCAGGGCAAACAGCCTCTCCCTTAGAGAATGCATCTGCTCAAGGAACAGGAACGGCCTCCGCTTCTGATCCTGCAACGCCCGTCCTCGAACCCTCATGGGGTGCGCCGAAACCCACGGGCAGGGGAATCGGAGCCAAGAGCTCTGCCTTCGTGCGAAGCCTTTTCCCTGCGACGACGACCGCGAATGGCCTTCCGATTCCCGTCGTGACGCGCAGCGAATGGGGTGGGAGCGCATCCGAACCTTACGACTGGGGGGCCGAATACTCGTATGCGCCTTTCGTGGTCGTCCACCACACGGCGGGGACGAACAATTACACATGTTCTCAGTCGCACTCGATCGTCCGGAGTATCTACCAGTACCACGCCTATTCCTTGGATTGGGGAGACATCGGCTACAACTTCCTCGTCGACAAATGCGGTCAGGCCTTCGAGGGCCGCTGGGGGAGCTTGAACTCCTCGGGCGGCAACATGGTCGCCGCAGGTCATTCTCTGGGTTTCAACACCGGAACAATGGGCATTTCAATGCTCGGGAACTACACCTCGGTTGCTCCGAGTAATGAGACTCTTTCAAGCGTCGGCGCTCTCGCAGGTTGGCACCTCGATAAGGCGGGGGTGTCTCCCTCCTCATCGGGCGTGTACGTTTCACGGGGGAATGGGAAGTACCCCAAGGGCACGGCGGTGACACTTCCCCGCATCTCCGGTCACCGCGATAACGGCTACACCGCATGCCCGGGCGATGCCGCCTACCCGCTGCTGTGGAGGGTTCGCCAGGCTGCCTTGGAGGTTTCCTCGAGCGCTATCGAAGGTACTCCCGCCGCGCCCATCGCTGTGACGGGCCAGTGGGTTGCCGACGGCGGAACCTGGTATTTCCGCACGAGCTCTTCGAACTCTTACGTGTCGAATACCTGGGCCTTGATCGACAACGAGGTCTACTTCTTCGATTGGTCCGGCAGGATGCTCACCGGCTGGTATGCCTTCAGAGGGAACTGGTACTACCTTGACCCGTCTGGGGCGCTGCACAAAGGTGAGCTGTCCATTCAGTCCGGCACGTACATGCTCGACGAGAGTACGGGTGCCATGTTCACCGGCTGGAAACTGGAAGGAGCGGGCTGGCGCTACTATAAGCCCGACGGTGCACGCGCATATGGTTGGGCCGCCGTGGGAAGCAATTGGTACTACCTCGACCCTGCGAGCGGGATCATGCAAACCGGGCGCCTAACAATCGCGGGCAAGACCTACCTGCTCTATTCGAGTGGCGAGATGGCGAGCGGATGGGTCAAGGACGAATCCGGCTGGCGATATTACGGGGCCGACGGTGCCCAAGTCGGAGGCTGGGCGAAAGTCGAGGGCGAGTGGTACTACCTCGATCCGAAGACCGGCGTGATGCAGAGCGGACGCCTGAGCATCAATGGGGTCACATACTTCCTCGCCGGAAACGGGCAACTCCAATATGGCTGGTACGCCTACAACGGCAATTGGTTCTACCTGCATCCCAGCGACGGGGCAATGCTCACCACCTGGGTGGCCGTGAACGGAACCTGGTATTACATGGAGCCGGACAGCGGCCAGATGCGTACCGGCTGGCTGCAGCTCGGGGATGTCTGGTACTACTTGGACGGCTCGGGTGCGATGCGTACCGGTTGGTTGCAGCTTGGGAACAGGTGGTATTACCTGGATGCTTCGGGTGCGATGCGCACCGGGTGGCTGCTGCTTGGCAACACCTGGTATTACCTGGATTCTTCGGGCGCAATGGTGACCGGAACACAGAGCATCAACGGCGTATCCTACTCCTTCACAGCTTCAGGGGCACTTCGGTAGTTCGCAGGCCACGAGGTGGACGAGGTCGTGGGTGTCGACTGATTCGACGGAGGATCGGCCGCCACATGGGACAGGCCCGGGGCTGCCGATCAACTCAAGGGAAGCGTGCACACTCCTGGCAATGGCCGGGGCACTCACTCCCCTTCGCCAGGGTGTTCTTTTTGTCCACGGCGAACGGATTCGAGCAGCATGATCGCGACGTCTTTGACGAGAGGAAGTTTCGGCGCGCCCGCACCCACACCCGCTGAAGCTTGAGCCCCTGCACCGCCAGACTCGCCTGTGCTCGCGTCAGGAGCAAGGCCAGCCGAATCTGAATCCCCCACGCCAGCGGAGGCAGAAGAAGCGGAAGGAAGCACGGGAAACAGCCCGGCGGATGCGCCAGAAGCAGAGCCGAGCATTTGAGAGCAGAAGGGGCACGCGGTCGCGACAACATCCGCGCCGGTGGACGCGGCCTCGGCAATACGAGCATCCGCAATGCGGGTGCCGCGTGACTCCTCGAACCAGGCGTGGGCACCGCCCGCGCCGCAGCACATGGCGCGATCTGCATGACGGGGCATCTCCACGAGTTCCACTCCGGGAAGGGAAGCAACGAGCTCGCGGGGAGGAGCGAAGATCTTATTGTGACGTCCGAGATAGCAAGCGTCATGGTAGGTGACGTGCAGGGGAGTTCTGAGCGTCTTGCCTTGCTCCCCGGGCTCGGCAGCGGCGGAGGGGGCTGCTGCGCCGGGCTCGGCAGCAACGGGCTTCGCGGCACCGGGGGTGCCAGCAGCGGAGGGGGCGGAAGCACCGGGCTTGGCAGCGCTGGGGGCAGCGACAGGGGTGAGGCGTCCCTCCCGGACCAAGCGGTTGAGGAGCTGAGTGTGGTGAACGACCTCGAAATGGCCGCCGAGTTCGGGGAACTCGCCTGCGATCGTGTTGAAACAGTGCGCGCAGGAGACGACGATCTTCTGTGGCTTCGCTTCGTTGAGAGTCTCAATGGCTTGGGCGGCAAGCATCTGGAACAACACTTCGTTCCCGGCTCGGCGCGCAGGATCGCCCGTGCAGGACTCACCAGAACCGAGGACCGCGAAGGACACTCCCGCAGTGTGGAGGAGCTCGGCGATCGCGGCGCTCGTCTTCTTCGCCGAGTCGTCAAAGGCTCCCGCACACCCGACCCAGAACAGGTAATCGACTTCAGAGGCGTCCTCGAGGTCCTCGCCGACGACGGGAACATCGAAGTCAAGATCCTTCGCCCAGTCGAGGCGCTTGCGCGCGGGCTGATTGTAGGGATTCTGCTTGGACTCCATGCCGCGGAAAGCTCGGGAGAGTTCACGCGGGAAAGCGGACTCCATAAGGACCTGGTGGCGGCGCAGATCGAGGATATGGTCGATGTGCTCGATATCGACAGGGCACTGGTCGACGCAGGCGCCACACATAGTGCAGTCCCACAGGGCTTCCTCGGAAATAACCTCTGGAACGAGGGGAGCATCAACATCGGCGACCCCCATCGGGCCTGTCGCCCCCGAGGCGGCTAAGACCTTCAGCAGGTCAAGGGAGTGGGGACTCGGGTCAACCCCCTTATCGAGCATGATCTCACCCGATGCTGCGAGCTCTTCGGCGCTACGCTCCCCGGGCACTTGAGCGTCTGAAATCTGCTGAGAGACGATCTCCTTCTTCGATGCGGATTCCATGTGGTCGCGCATTGACATGATGAGGAGCTTGGGGGAGAGGGGCTTAGCGGTGTTCCACGCCGGACATAGCTCTTGGCAGCGGCCGCATTCTGTGCAGGCGTACAGGTCAAGACGCGCTTTCCAGGACAGCTCGGCCAGGCTCGAGGTTCCGAGCACTGCGTCCTCGTCCAGGTCATCGAAGACGTCCGGGGAGGTGACGGGCTTGCCGTTGATGAGCATGTGGTCGGCGGCGCCCAGGGACTTGCTTCCGTCGGCTTTGCGGCGCGCATACACGTTGATGACGGCGAGGAAGCGGTGCCAGGCGATGCCCATGGAGGTCTGAACGCCGACGACGATCATCCACAGCATTGAGGTGATGATCTTCAAAGTTGCGACGAGGACGACGCCGTTCGCGATGCCCGTTGCATTTGCGCCCGCTCCGATCAGGAGAGTGCCAATCCACGAAGTGAGGGGGAAATGCCAGACCAGTCCTACTCCGAGGGCAGCCCCGGGCGTCACAGATTCGAGGGCGAACTCGAGGCCTCGCAGTGTGATGATGCAGGCGCAGACGATGAGCACGACCCACTCGACGAAAAGCGCCTGCCAGCGGGTTGAACCGAGGAAGCGGGAGGCCGTGCCCTTGGGGGAGCCGTCGCGCGGATGCGGGCGCGACAAATCTGAGGGGAGTTCGCCCTTGCGGGCGCCGAGGGATGCTGCGGCCTGATCGGGCTCGTCATTCGAAAGGGCCGCTTCTGCGGCGGAGCCTCGGCCTGATCTGGCGCGGATGATCATCAGGGCGATGATTCCGAAGAGCCCACCCCATGCGAAGAACTCCGTCAGCCACTCCCAGGGGATGAAATGGCCGATCAGGGGCAGTGTGAAGTGTTGATTGCGCAGCTGCCCGTAGCCCGTGATGAGCGTGAGGAACAGCAGTGGGAAGGAGATCATGACGAACCAGTGCGCGAGCCTCACCCAGGGGCGCCCCTTGAACTCGCGGTGGCTGAGTGCAGTCGTGAGCAGCATCCACGTGCGTTTCCCGACGGGGCGCATGCGCCCGGGCTCGGGCGTGCCCTCGCGGACTCGTCGTACCAAGGAGATGACACCGCGCGTCAGAGCGAGAATGCCGATCAGGGTCACGAGCAGTGAGAACGCCCAACTCACGACGCTGAGGACGGGCGAGGCCATGGGCTTCCTCCAAGGGGTTTTCGAGTCGGTTCGCGCGGGCGTGCGCCCCCTCAATTATGGCGCTTCGGATTGGTGGGGTGGGTGCCGGCCTGTGCATGAGGTCGAGTTCGCAAAGTTCGAGGGGTGGAGTTCGGCTCCTGGCGTTCTTTCCGTTGTCAACGCCGTCGCCCGCTCCGCGTGAGCGATGGAGTTCGCCATATGGGGCGATGGGCTCCGGCCCGTGCTGTGCCGTCACCTCACCCTCCGCCCGGACTTTGCCTTCGCCCTCGTCCTCGTCTGCCGATTTACTCGTGCATGTCGATTCAGTCGCGCTTTTCTCCGCGATCGTGCGTTTCGCTTCACTCGCGCATCGCGGCCAGTCGTGCGTTTCGCTTCAGTCGTGTATCTCGCCTTCTTCCTCCGTGGGCGCCCGTAGCGTCATCTCGCCCTTGTGTGAGACAGTGGTCCCGTGCTCTCTGAATCCGTGAACATGGACCAGACACTGACCGACCGCGAGATCTTCGAGGACGACCGCCCACACGACCACTGCGGAGTGTTCGGCGTGTGGGCGCCGGGCGAGGACGTCTCGCGCCTTACCTACTTCTCCCTCTACGCCCTCCAACATCGTGGACAGCAGTCCGCGGGGATCGCGACCTCGAATGGGGAACAGATCCTCGTCTACAAGGACCAGGGCCTAGTGAATCAGGTGTTCACTGAACAAACCCTGCAGGGCTTGCAGGGGCATCTCGCCCTCGGACACGTGCGCTACGCGACAACGGGCGAGGACACGTGGAGGAACGCGCAGCCGACCCTCGGGCCGACACCGAGCGGCACTCTTGCGCTGTGCCACAACGGGAATCTGACGAATACCGCCGAGCTTCGAGACTTGGCCCGTTCAATCGCGGACGAGGGCGAGGACGTCGAAAGGGGCGCCTCCACCGACACTTCCGTTGTGACGGCCCTGCTCGGTCTTGCCGAACGGATTCCCGGCCCCGTCCCCTTCATCCCTCCTGCTGTAGCCCTCGCCGATCCGATCGGAGAGGGCGATGCGCCGTCTGCAACCCCTGGTGAGCAGCTGGTTTCAGTCAGTGTTGAAGCCGAACCGGCCGCCCTCGTCGCCCCTGCACTGAAAGTCCTGCCCCGTCTGAAGGGCGCTTTCTCCTTGGTTTTCATGGATGAGAACACGCTGTATGGGGCGCGCGACCCGCACGGGTATCGTCCGCTGGTACTCGGGCGCCTCTACTCGGGCTGGGTCCTCGCTTCCGAAACTGCGGCCCTGGACCTGTGTGGTGCGAGCTTCGTCCGTGAGATTGAACCCGGTGAGCTTGTCGCGATTGACTCTACTGGCGTTCACTCGCGTCACTTCGCGGTGAGGCGTTCGAACACGTGCGTTTTCGAGTACGTCTACCTCGCCCGCCCGGATACGGTGATCGGGGATCGCCAGATCGTTGCAGCCAGGCGAGAAATGGGGGCGATCCTCGCCCAGGAGTCGCCGGTCGATGCGGATCTTGTGATCCCAACCCCTGAATCGGGCACTCCCGCCGCCATCGGATACGCCGAAGCTTCGGGGATCCCATTCGCTCAGGGCCTGGTGAAGAACGCCTATGTGGGTCGCACTTTCATCCAGCCGACTCAGTCCCTCAGACAGCTCGGCATCCGTCTCAAACTCAATCCTTTGCGTGAAGTGATCGCGGGCAAGCGTCTGATCGTCATTGACGATTCGATCGTTCGTGGGAACACTCAACGGGCCCTGGTCCGTATGCTCCGCGAAGCCGGGGCCGCCGAGGTCCACGTGAAGATCTCCTCCCCGCCGGTCGCCTGGCCGTGTTTCTTCGGTATTGATTTTCCGACGAGGGCGGAGCTGATCGCCTCTTCAATGGATGTGGAGGGGGTGCGAGCCTCGATTGGCGCTGATTCCTTGTCGTATCTGTCAATGGAGGGGATGGTCCGCGCGACCCGTCAGGGTTCGAGCCTGTGCTTGGGCTGTTTCAACGGCGCATACCCGGAGCAGATCCCCAAAGGCACTCCGATCCCGGGCACGCCCGGCGCCTTCGCCTGTTGAGCCTGAGGCTGATGCCTTTCTGGTCATTGCGTTTTCTGTTCTCCTTATCCTGTCCTTCCGATCCTGCTGGCCGCCGGTTCTGGTGGCTTGTCGTTCCCGCTCTTTTTCCTTCGACTCGCACGTGTCTTTCCGATCCTGCTGGCCCACTGGTCATACTGCCCTTCCGCTCCGTCCCCTCTTGTCCGCTTCTCATTCGTCTTTCCAATTCCCCTATTTGTCCACCGCAGCGCCCCTCGTCTTTCACCCCACACTTCGTCTTTCCTTTCCTCTTATCCTGAGAATCTCCCCGCCCAATCCGATCAAGGAGCCCCGATGAGCGACGACACCCCCCTCGATTACGCCTCCGCTGGAGTCGACACCTGCGCGGGTGACCGCGCGGTCGAACTCATGAAAGAGGCCGTGTCGCGTACGCATGACGCGAGCGTCCTCGGCGCGACGGGCGGATTCGCTGGATTGGTCGATGCTTCCGCACTGCTGGGAATGGAGCGTCCACTTCTGGCGACTTCGACGGATGGCGTCGGAACGAAGATCGCCATCGCGCAGCAGATGGACATCCATGACACGATCGGTCAGGACTTGGTCGGCATGGTCGTTGACGACATTGTCGTCATCGGTGCGCGTCCCGTCCTCATGACTGACTACATCGCATGCGGCCACGTGATCCCTGAACGCATCGCGGCAATCGTGACCGGCATCGCCCGAGCCTGCGAAGCAACTGGCACTCCCCTCGTCGGAGGTGAAACCGCGGAGCACCCTGGTGTCATGGACCCTGACGACTACGACATCGCAGGCGCTGCGACCGGCGTCGTTGACGCTTCGAAGCTCCTCGGCCCTGACCGGGTTGCGAACGGCGATGTCCTTATCGCGATGGCCTCCTCGGGCCTGCACTCAAACGGCTACTCCTTGGTGCGCTCAGTGGTCGCGAGGACGGGCCTGCCCCTAGAAGCGAAGATCGAGGAGTTCGGCCGTACCCTCGGTGAGGAGCTTCTTGAACCGACCCGTCTCTACACGAAGCTCTGCCTCGACATGGTGGACGCCTTGGGTGCAGGCGAGGGGGCGAGCGGGATTCACGCCTTCTCGCACGTCACCGGCGGTGGCCTGGGAGCGAATCTTTCGCGAGTCCTGCCTCTTGGCGCCGTCGCCGATGTGGACCGCGCTTCGTGGATCGTTCCGCCGGTGTTCGACTGGGTCCGCCGTGGAGGTTCGGTGACCTGGACGGGCATGGAGGACTCCCTCAACCTCGGTGTCGGCATGGTCGGTGTCGTAGGTGCACAGTCCGCTGAGGAAGTTCTGCGCATTTCCCGTGCAGCGGGGGTCGATGCCTGGGTGCTCGGCGAAGTCTCCTTCCCTTCTGAGCCCCCGGTGGACTCAGGGACTTTTGAGGGGCGCGTCGTTTCGGGAACGAAGGGAGTCAACGGCGGCGCGGTGCGCTTGAGGGGCGACTACCGGGTGGGCTGAACGCAGGGGTTCGCCCGGGTGGGCGGGGTTCGCTGGGTGGGCGGGGTTCGCTGGGCGGCCAGGTTACCCGGCTGGGCGGGGTTCGCTGGGTGTGTGGAATCGACCGAGTGGATGGTGGGCCCGTTTGAGTGCTGGCCGCCCGTACGCCCATCGCTTGTCGCACGTGTGCCCGTTACTTGCCTCGCCTGCGCCACCATTTGCACCTGTATTCCAGGGTTCCCGTCTGATTCCTGTCGTATTGACGGTGTTTGCGCAGGGAAACCTGGAATTGGGGTTCGGCTGAGTGGTCGGGTTGACCGAGTGGTCGGGACCCTGAGGTGTCGGGCGGGCTGGACGGTCGGGGTTGCCCGAGCGACGGTGGGGATCGTCTGAGCGCTCAGTGCCCCCGCGCGGCAACTGTCGGACTGTCTGAAGAACCCTGCGCATCGACTGAAGAGCCTTCCGGACTGCCTGAGGGGCGTTTCGGACTGCCTGAGGGGCCTGCCGAGAGTTCTATGCAGAAATACCATCAAGTTTAAATCCTTATCCTTGATGAAAGCTGGCGGGGTGACAAGCTTAAGGCGAATCCTTCACCTGCGGCTGCAGAAGAGTGGGAAGAGGAGGAGCATCTGAGAACTCTTCTATCGAGGGATGACGGGAACCGGAGCGGCAGGTGGACTGATTCTTGTGTCGAAGGCCGTACTCGCAAGCCTTCGCACGGATAGATCGACGAGTTCGAGAACCCGAGGAGCTGAGTAGAAGAACCTTCCTTGAATCTCGCGGCGCTCGAGAATCCCCGCTTCGGTGAGAAGAGTGAGGCCTTGCTGTGCCGCCTGCCGTGACACGGAATGAATGCGACTTGCCGAGGTGATTGTGAGCACGGGGGTTGCAGGCAGATCTGTGAGGATTCGTGCCGATGCAGAATCCGACCTCATTGCACGGGTGTGGCCGCTCGCATTCCAATAGCGAGCCAGTTCTTCGTCCCATTCATCCCGGACGCGCCCGAGCTCTGCCTCGATCGATTGAGCCTGTTCAGTAGCGGTTATGACAGATTGAGCGAAGAAAGAGATCCAGTTGGCGCGTCCTTCGTGGAAGGCCTCTCCTCCAACGGGGCCGCTGTAGCGGTATGCACCGAGGGCAAAGACATAGCCGTCTCTGGTTGTTGAAAGAACCTGGCTTACTGGAAGCACAGCCTTCTCAGTGAGTCCTCTCCTCATGAGGATCGTATGAATGAGGGCGCGCCCGACCCGTCCATTCCCATCCACAAAGGGGTGAATCGTCTCAAGCTGGGCATGAACGAGAGCGGCCTGGATGATGGGAGAGTGCGCTGCTCCGTTCGCGTAGTCAACGAGATCCGCAAGGAGTGCCTTGATGCGTTCTGGTGCTGGAGGAACAAAATCCGCATCGAGAGGCGTGTAGGAGTCCCCTCCGATCCAATTCTGCACTCTTCGAAGACCACCGACTTCTGGCGTATCAGCGAGGAGGGACTCTTGAAGGTGCACAAGGTCTTCCGCGTCGATTCGAGGCTTAGTGACGAGTGTTCTGCGGGCTTGTTCGACGACCGTCATGTTGTGGACGACAAGACGCGCCTGGTCTGACGCTGTGAGCCTTCCCTCGGACTCTTCGAGCTCGGCGAAGGCGACCTGTCTGGACGAGGGGGCGTATCCCTCAATTCGTGACGAGGCGATTGCCTCGGAGCGAAGGAGGAAACGGGCGGTTCCAGCAAGATCATCGCTTGTCGCGACCGCGCGAACTGCGCGTTCGGCGTCGGCGACAAGGGTATCGAGGGGTGGAGTGAGGACAAGAGGGGATCCGACGAGTAGGTCCGGGACATATGAACGGTAGGCGCCTGAGCGGCGTGCACGCCGGGGAAGCCCCGATTCGATTCGAGATTCCCAGAATTGCTCATCCCAGCCCGCCATTGTCCCCCCTCTCTTCATCAAGTTTAAACCTTAATCCTTGATGAAAGTCGCCGAGTCGACAAGCTTAAGGGAGATCCTCACTTGCCTCTTCATACCCGGACCAGCCTCTGCCTGACCCCGCGCAGAGATCTTGCGACTATCGGCGACCGTGTTCGCTTGAGAGCCGTGTCCTCGCAATGAGACAAGGGCTGGGTGCACTCGCGTGCGCCCAGCCCCAGTCAGTCTCAGCAGAGCAGTGGCTCTGCGATCAGCGTGTAATCACTTCTTCGGGGAGATCCAGAATTCCTCGTCCAATTCGGGAGAGTCGTCTTCTGGTTCCTCCTGCGCGAAGTCCGCGTACTTCGAGTAGAGGTCTTCGTCCTCTTCGGGGTTCTCGACCTCGTCCTCGTACTCTTCGTACGAGTGAGATTCCGACGACGCGAGTTCTCGCTGCAGCGCATCGAGATCGGTGTCGGGACTGAAGTACTTCAGCTTCCGTGCGACTTTCGTCTGCTTGGCCTTTTGACGGCCGCGCCCCATGGCGTCGACCCCCTCTACTTCGGTCGGGTCCGCACAAGCGGTGCCCTAGGTGTTCAAAATGTTTCGTGGGAACATCATACCTAAAAACGATGCCCGATCCCCACCCGAAGTCTTGGATGGGGCCAAATTACGCCTTCAGCGGGAGTTCTTAGAACCCGAACGCCTCACGCGGGAAGTAATGCGCCACGCAACAAGGCCGACAACCGCCACAACAGAGCAGGCGGCAATTCCCAGAGTGCGCATCGCATCAGTATCACCTTCGCGTGCCAGCTCCCAGGTCGAGCGAGCACGTTCCTTCAGTTCCTCAACCTTCGCCTGAGCATTCTGCTTTGCCTGCTCAATCTGGTACGAAGGGTGAAGCTGTGTCACAAGCTGATCAACCGTGTTGGTGAGCTCAATACGCGTCATGCGCAGCTGGGCTTCAATTTCATCTGCGCTCAGGTCGGCTTGAGTCTGCTCGTTGCTCACTTTCGAGCCCCTTTCTTCACGGCATCCACATCTTCCTTCAGGCCCTGCTGGGGTGCGGGAATGTGCTGGCTGGACTTCTTCAACTTCGAAATGCCAACCAGAGCGAAGATGATCACGATCAAGAAGATCACGCCGCACACGATGAGTGACGCTGCCCAAGCGGGAAGGACCAAAGCCAGCGCAAGCTCTGCGCTGTGCAGCAGCCATCCCAAGCCGTAGAGCGCGAAAACGCCGGCAATAGCAAGTGCGATGATCCCCGCTTTTGTGAAGTTGAGGAAGGTCATCGCCTTGGTCTTCGTCAGTTCAATTTCTCCGCGGATGAGCGTGGAGATTTGCGCCGTCATACGGCCGAAAAGCTCGCCAATGCTGGGGGGTTTGGGCTCAGACGGAACCTGCCCCAAAGAGGGACGGTAATTACTCATACCTTCATCGCTTCCTACGAAGATGGGCACCGAAGTGCAGTCACTCTTTAATTTTGACACGAATATGTGTCACTTAGCATCCGACTCGGGTGCAGAATCCTCATCCGGCATCACCGAACCGGGGAGCTCGCCCAAGATTTTTTGCGCGTGCTCGATGAGCGCGAGTTCTTCGGGGCTTACCTCAGAAGCGGAAGGCAAATCCTCATTGAGTTGTTCTTTGAGTTCATCACCCAATGAAGCGCGCGCCTGATCGATGCGATGGAAACGCTGTGCCTGGGCAATCGCAGCAAGAGCGATCTCGGCGGTCTCAGGATTGTCATCCCACTGCGAAGTCACAGGCTCGGGGAGCGGAGAGTCTGCTGTGCGCACAACCCGAGTGGTCAGCGGGTGCCAATTAGGCGTGATCGCGGGCTCTTCATCCTCTTCCTCGATTTCCGAGGCCGAGCTGGATTCCTTGTCACGGCTCTCCTTCGCAGGGAGGGCTTCCTCTTCCGAGGCCTCGTCGTCTTCGTGGGGAAGGGCGGGAGCGTCTTCCGCGGTGTTGGTGCCGGCGGGAGAATCGGCCTCGTCACTGGGGGAAGAAGGGGGAAGAATCGGGTCACCCGCGCGAGGAATTGGCCCAAGGTAGGAGGAGGGGTCTTCGTTGATGGCCTCGTAAGCCATAGAGATGAATTGCGCGTCAACCTTTCCGGTATCTGCGGCGACCGTACTATTCGCAATGATGAGAAGACGGTCGGCGTGCTCGGCAGCTTGAGGCAGATCGGTAAAGAAAACGACGCACGCGCCGCTGGAACGCAGGGGAGTGAGAGCCTCGAAGAACTCGTCAAGGAATTCGCCCTGGTCGACGTCGGCGGGAAGGTCGCTGATAATCACCAGGTTTGCGCGGTACACGATCGCGCGTAACACCTGGAAATCCAGCAATTCAGAGGCTGAAAGATCACTGGCGGAACGAGTGAGATTGATGCCAAGGCGAGAGGCCGTTGACTCGATGACCTCGGGGTCAAGGGTTTGCCCCATCGTTGCGCACGGAATCACCAAGTTTTGGAGGAGCGTTAGGGAGGGGTTCAGAACTTCATCGGGACTGATCAGGGCAGTCCTGCTGCCCGTCGGCATCCAGACCGAACCTTCATCAAGCGGGCTGATGCCAGAAAGAGCGCATGCGACATGATGGCGACGTGCAGATTGGGGGTCGAAAACAGCAACCGTTGAATCGGCGCGGAAGGCGAGATCTGAACGGTCGAGATAGTGGGCTTGGGTTGAGGGATCAATAATGGTTGCACTTCGGGCGAAATAGACGACTTTGCCCCCAGCGGTACCGGCTGCGGTGCCCTTACGCGTTTGCCACCAGTGACGCTTGGGTCGGGGGGCGACAAATGCTGCGCGTTCTTCAGCAGTGGGAGCGTGAGTTGTCATGCTCCAATTGTGCCAACAGCCTTGCGAATTGATGCCGCGCGCGCGCCGGAAGTGGCGTTTTATTGCGGAAGAAGTGAGGCGAATATGTGATCGATGCGCTGTTGCAATAGAGGGGTCAGGCTTTCGTGGATGCGTTGACGTGGCATGGTTGCCAGGGGCTCCAGCGAAATGATGTAGCGCATGGTGACTACGCCGTACAGCATGGAAAGGACGATCTCGAGTTCTTCGCCAAGGCGTCGAGCCCGTTCGGGGTCCGCGGCAAGGAATTGGCTGATCTGCTCTAAGACATCGCTTCGGATATAGGTGCGAAAGCGCTGAGAGGTCGAGGTATCAGTGATCAGCGCGCGCATAAGCGCCAAGAGGGTGTCTGAAGTGAGCGTGTGCTCGTAGAGGTCCAGGATGTAGTCGACTAGGCGTGTGGCCGCTCCCTGTGGGCCTGGGGTAAGAAGCGCGATGATTTCCGAGGCCGGATCGAGGGGAAGATCCATGCAGGCACGGAAAAGTTTCTGCTTAGTTCCGAAATAGTAGGTGATGAGCGCGGGGTCGCATCCGGCTGCTCGGGCGATTGAACGCAGGGTTGTGTGGTCGTAGCCCTGAGTAACGAATTCACTTCTGGCAGCTGCAATGATGTGCTGTTTGACTTCGCCGCGGCAGGCGCTGGGGCCACGGTGGATTTTAGATACAGATGATGTTGCGTTATTTGAATCAGAAATTTCAACACCTGATGAAACTTCAGTGCTAGTTGTCAGGGAATCTGAAGGCGCTTTTCGCTGTTTTTCCGCCCTTGGTTGATGCATCCTCGCCATGAGCTCAGTCTAATTTCAACAGTTTGGAAATTAGAAATCTGCGTCATAGTTTCGCAGCATGGATACGCAGATCATTGAAGGCTCGCGTCTACACGTCGAAAGCACGCCCGAGCACCCGTGCCAGCTTGGTATTGATGTGGGGTCAACGACGGTCAAAGCCGTTGTCTTGGATGGCAATCGCATCCTCTTCTCCGACTATCGCCGCCACAACGCAGATGTGCGCGCCGAACTCGGACACCTCCTCGAAGATATCGAGGACATCTACCCCGGACTGGTCGTCCAAGCGGCGATCACCGGCTCGGGTGGTTTGACGACCGCTCGGGCAATGAAAATCCCCTTCGTGCAGGAAGTTATCGCGGGAACGGAATCCACTCAGCGACTCCACCCAGAAGTGGATGTCGTTATCGAATTGGGCGGTGAAGATGCCAAGCTCACCTACCTTCACCCCACCCCCGAACAGCGAATGAACGGAACCTGCGCGGGCGGAACCGGAGCCTTCATTGACCAGATGGCGACGCTGCTCCACACCGATGCTTCGGGACTCAATACGCTGGCCGAAGCGCACACCCAGCTTTACCCCATCGCCTCGCGCTGCGGTGTCTTCGCGAAATCGGATATCCAGCCACTGATCAACCAGGGCGCCGCGCACGAGGACCTCGCGGCCTCGATCTTCAGCGCGGTTGCAACCCAAACCATTGCGGGTCTTGCTTGTGGTCGCCCCATCCGCGGAAACGTCATGTTCCTTGGCGGTCCGCTGCACTTTCTTCCTCAACTTCGCGAGGCCTACAAGACCCTGCTCCCCAAGGCGGAGTCCTTCATTACTCCGGAAAACGCGCAACTGTACGTCGCAATCGGGGCGGCGCTCTTGGCCTCGAAAGAAGCAAAGAAACGAGGCGAAGAGCAGGGAAGCCCGCTGGGTGAACTCATCGACCGCCTCGCCACTGCTCAGGTCGAGGCCGAATCCCCTCGAATGCATCCCCTTTTCGCGACCCCAGAAGAGAAGGAAGAATTCGTCCAGCGCCACGCACAAGAAGTCATTCCGAAGGCTGATCTCTCTCAGGCCCGCGGACGCTGCTGGCTTGGAATTGATGCGGGTTCAACCACTATCAAGGCTGTTCTCATTGATGAAGATGATCGTATTGTCTTCACCCACTATGCCTCCAATGAAGGTGACCCCGTCGCTGCAGCGGTAGAAATCGTCCGAAGGGTCCGCAGCGAACTGCCCGAAGGCACCGTAATTGGCCGATCCTGTGCAACCGGATACGGCGAAGGTCTGGTCACCGCAGCGCTCACCATGGATGAAGGCGAAATCGAAACCATGGCGCACTATCGCGCAGCGGAATTCATCCAGCCCGGCGTCACCTCGGTCATCGACATCGGCGGCCAGGACATGAAGTACCTGCGCA
>ERZ772956.616-NODE-616-length-26319-cov-24.314956_pt1 | contig 26319 bp, 23 predicted proteins | sample MGYA00580683_ERZ772956 | MGnify/ENA primary metagenome ERZ772956 (study PRJEB29015, sample SAMEA2738077) | human oral metagenome | biome: human oral; feature: human-associated habitat; material: saliva | place: China | collected 2212 ... | reverse complement strand
GTTTCTGTTGCACTTTCCCTATAGTTACCTACGCCAGACGTTATCTGGCATCCTTACCCTTTGGAGCCCGGACTTTCCTCGTGATTGTTAAATCACGCGATCATCCAGTTTACCCATTTCAGATTATAATACCACAAATACATTGTGCAAAATACATATTGAACCTATTTTAATCCATAATTAATATCTCTAAATTTATTTAAAATTTCTTTTATAAAATTTTAAAGTATTAGAAGCGGTATTAGACATACAATATTTCTTTATGCTAGATATATTGCTGTTCTTATTAATCAAATGTATATTAATGAAGCATCAACAAGTTCAGCCTTTTACCTATCAATTTCTCCATATAACTCTTTTAGATAATCCAGTTCTGATTCTAGCATCTTAATTCTATCACTCTGATTGCTCGAAGCTCTACGTAAATTCTCGATTTCCTTGATATGATTATCAATAGCATGTTCTAGTCTTTTACGAACTATTGGTGCTTCGCTATGTATTAGACTCGCAGGGTATTTCCATCTTATATCAGACTCACTATATGGGAGTTCTCTAAGTGGTAACTGGATGAGTTTAGATACTGGTTCTATAGTTAGCTCGGTATTAATTACTGCAACTATAACTTCACAGGAAAATTTACCTTCTTTTACTAGTATATCTCTTGTTATATCAAATCCATATTCATATAAAAACTTTCTTAATGGACCGCTATTGTTTCTAGGTTGCAGTATAAGTTTCTTAAAGCTTCTTAGTTTGTCGATATCATGTGAGAGTATATCCACAATAGTCACGCCTCCAAGGCCTGCAATTATTAATGCATCAACTTCCCCTTTGTCTATAACATCAAGACCGTCGCCCACTCTAAATGATGAATCTGACATATCAATACCAGCAGATTCAAAGCTGTCTCTAGCTTTAGATAGAGAATCTGCGCTTATATCACACATAATCACATCTGGAGATATGTTTTTTTGATACAGAATTAATGGGACATAGGCATGATCAGTGCCTATGTCCGCAATAGTTTCTCCAGGTGTGACAGTTGAACATATTACTCTTATTCTGTCACTAATTTTCATTTTTACTCCAGATAATCTCTCAGCTTTTTGCTTCTACTTGGATGACGAAGCTTCCTAAGAGCTTTCGCTTCAATCTGTCTAATACGCTCTCTAGTAACGTTAAATTCTTTACCAACTTCTTCAAGTGTTCTAGGTCTTCCATCCTCAAGACCGAATCTAAGCATAAGAACTTTCTTTTCTCTCTCTGACAGTGTATCCAGCACTTCCATCAGCTGCTCTTTGAGCATAGAATAAGCTGCAGCTTCAACTGGTGCAGGTACATCGTCATCGGGTATAAAGTCTCCAAGATGGCTATCTTCTTCTTCACCTATTGGTGTCTCAAGAGATACAGGATCCTGTGATATTTTCTTAATTTCTCTAACCTTCTCAACAGTGATTCCCATCTCCTTAGCGATTTCCTCAGAAGTAGGTTCGCGACCAAGTTCCTGAAGTTGCTGTCTGGAAATTCTAATCAACTTGTTGATAGTCTCAACCATGTGAACAGGAATTCTAATCGTTCTCGCCTGGTCAGCGATAGATCGAGTAATTGCCTGACGAATCCACCATGTAGCATAAGTCGAGAACTTGTAGCCTTTAGTATAGTCAAATTTGTCTACAGCCTTAATTAGACCAAGATTTCCTTCTTGAATTAAGTCTAGAAAGCTTAATCCTCTATTTAGATATCTCTTTGCTATGCTAACTACTAGTCTCAGGTTTGACTCACATAGCTTCTTCTTTGCTTCTTCATCACCCTGCTCCATACGGATAGCAAGCTCACGCTCTTCCGCACCTGTAAGAAGTGGAACCTTACCAATCTCCTTTAGGTACATTCTAACTGCGTCATCAGTAGGTAAGGACTTTGGAACAGTCGCATCTACATCAATTTCTCCATTCGTCTTGAGGACAACACCATCATCGACGTCAACATCGTCTTCTTCAACATCTTCGAGTTCACTTCCGTTTGGCTCTCTAGTGTCAACTATACTGATTCCGCTCTTTTCAACTAAGTCGTAAACTTCATCTATCTGATCTTTATTAAGTTTGATTCTCGACAGATGCTCACCAATCTCAGCTAGCGTGATCTCGTTACCGATGTTTTCAGAGATTTTCATAATCTCTTCCACAGCCTGTTCAACACGTTCATTAGCAGTTGCTTCGGTTGCTTCTTTCTTTGGCATACTCTACCTAACCTTTCTTCTCTTCTCTTCAATACCTTGTAACTGCATCGCAAGACGTGAAATTTCTTCTTCATTACCCAGCTTCTCAGCGACGGCAATCGCGTTTTGTAGCTCTATTATTTTTTCGCCGTAATGCATCTGCACATACTTAACATAACATTCTTTGTAGTACGAGCTTTCGTCCGCACCAATTCTTACATTTGATAATATATTTCTAAGCGCCTTCTCGTCTTCTGGATCGATACCCTTATATACATCATCTATATCTATTTCAGATAGGCCATTATCCAAAATTAATTTACTAGCAATATCGTAAAACTCTCTTCCAAGATCAGTCCTAAACTCAATCTCATCTTCTTTGAATGTATCAAGATAGCGAGCATCGCGTGTCAATATATAGAGTAATGATATCTCTAGCCTTTCATCATTTCCATATCTACTGTTTCTGGAACCTTTAATTTCACGGGAATTGTTAGAATACGAATAGCTGTGCCTATTGTCATCGGCAGCCATCTCTGTAAGTATAGCATGTTCCGAAATATCGAAATCAGTAGCAAGTTTTTTTACATACAAATCCTGCTCAACAGCTCCAAGTTTACGCAGAATTGGAACACACGCTCTTATATACTCAATAATCTCTAGATTATCCTCAAGGTTATATTTTTTCTTCAATATATCTAGCGAGAATTCAGTGGCTGGTACAGCACTATTAACAAGCTTTATAAAATCTTCTTTTCCATGTTTTTTTACAAACTCATCCGGATCTTTTCCACCGGTTACCTGCAAGATTCTAACATTTGCATGAGAAGCTCTCATAACCTCGATGCCGCGAAGAGCAGCCTTGATGCCTGCAGCGTCAGAATCGTATGATAGCACAACATTCTTCGTATATCTAGTAATGAGCTGGCACTGATTATCAGTCAAGGCTGTTCCAAGTGAAGCGACAACATTTTGGATGCCACTTTGATATAGAGAAATAACATCCATATAGCCTTCAACTATCAGAGCTTGGTTATCATCACTTATATTCTTCTTAGTGAAGTTTAGTGCATATAAATTATTCTTCTTGAGAAATACATCACTTTCAGATGAATTTAGATACTTAGGCATCTCATCGCCTAACGCTCTACCTCCGAAACCAATGACTTTGCCTTGTGGATTAAAAATTGGAAACATCAAGCGTCCACGAAACTTATCATATACACCCTTCTTTCCTTGCGTTATTAGTCCGAGTTTAAGCATATCCTCATCTTTAATACCCTTGCTCTGTAAATGTCTATGTAACGCATTCCACGAATCAAGTGAATACCCGAGACCAAAATGTCTTATGGTTTCATCACTAATTCCTCTTTTTCGAATATATGTGTATCCCGGATTTGACTGTTTTGTAAGATTATTAAAAAAGAATCTCGCCGCTATAGCATTTATCTCATAATAATGAGACATATCTACTTTTTTTCGTGTACCGTGCTGTGGTATTTCAATATTATATTCTTCAGCTAGCTTCTCACAAGCTTCCATAAACTCCAGATTATTAAAGCGCTGGACAAAGTGAATTACATCACCTTTTTCTCCACACCCAAAGCAATTAAAAATCTGCTTTTGCTCATTTACCATGAAGGAAGGAGTTTTCTCATTATGAAAAGGACAAAGACCTTTAAAGTTGCTTCCACTTTGCTTTAGAGGGACTTCACGGCCAATGACATCAACGATATTAACTTTTGATTTTATCTCATCGATAAAGTTATTGCCATATGCCATGGTCTTCTCCTTTTTAGTTATCTACTTAAAGTCTGTCCATCCACGTGGTACAAAAAGATCAGAATATAACGAAATTGCGTATCGATCCGTCATTCCAGATACATAGTCTTTTACAGCAGTAGTTTCACCATCTTCAATTGCTATGTTCCTATAAAGTTCAGGCATCTTATCAGGGTGATTAACAAAGTACTTATAGAGAGCGGTAATTACCACTTCTACCTTATTCATATCCTCTTCTCTCTTAACGAGTTCGCTACAGTATACGTGCTCAAACATATACTTACGAAGATGTAGTAAAGCACGGGTAAACTCCGGGCTTAGGCTAACATTATCTTTGCCATCACTATATGATACGAGATCCGAAATTAAGTTATTAATACGTGTGCTGTGTGAATATCCAAGAATATCGAGGTCAGTTGCTGGTAGTTCATCAATACTTATGACGTTGCTTCTTATGGCATCATCAATATCGTGATTTATGTAGGCAATACGGTCACTAATCTTGACAATCTGTCCCTCGAGAGTTATTGGGATAGCTGAACCTCGATGGTTCAAAATGCCGTCTCTTACTTCCTTTGTAAGGTTTAGTCCAATTCTCTTGGTTGTAGATTCTATTCGTTCAACAATGCGTAGACTCTGTTCATTGTGCCTAAATCCACCTTCGTGAATCCTGTTCAAAACTTCCTCGCCGTTATGTCCAAATGGTGTATGACCGAGATCATGACCCAAGGCAATTGCTTCAGTTAACTCATCGTTATAATTGAGAGCTTTTGCAATTGTACGAGCAACTTGAGCAACCTCAAGAGTATGAGTGAGTCTAGTTCTATAATGATCACCCTCAGGTGCAAGGAAAACCTGCGTCTTGTGCATCAATCTGCGAAATGCTTTAGAGTGAATAATTCTATCTCTATCACGCTGATAATCCGTGCGAAAACTACACTTTTCCTCATACTTATCTCTGCCTAAAGAATCTCTGGATTTCGCTGCTCTCGCATCAAGAATATCATATTCTCGCTGTTCAAGGTCATCTCGTAATATCATCTATTCTTTAACTCCTGTGTGCCCAAAACCACCTTCGCCTCGATCTGTCTCATCAAGTTCGGTAACGATTACTGGCTCAACTCTCTCGTATGCTGCAATTACTAGCTGTGCAACACGATCTCCATTATTGATTATAAAATCTTCATTGCTAAAATTAATCATTGGAATCTTTAACTCGCCACGATAGTCAGAATCAATGGTGCCTATACTGTTGACAAGGCCAATACCTTGCTTAATTGCAAGTCCTGACCTTGCTCTAACTTGACCCTCGTAACCATCTGGAATCTGTACAAACAATCCAGTAGGAATTAGTCTTCTCTCCATGGGTGCCAAGGTAATCGGTTCATCGATAAAAGCACGTAGGTCCAGTCCTGATGCGCCATCAGTAGCATAGGACGGAAGATGTCCACTAAGTGATATAAATTTTAGTTCCATAAGAGCTAATCCTTTCCTGCTAAACATCAATATCATTGAAATTTAGATTATACTAGTAATAAATGCGAATTATGGTAAAGTGTAAAAGCAATTAACTGTTAATTGTTACCAGTTACATTTATTATATGAAACCTATCATAATCACAGATTTCTTTTTTTACCTCATTAATATCATCAAGACTGATGTCATCGAGCATCTGTAGCACTTCGGATGGCGTTATACACCTTCCATACGTTAGAAGGTTTCTGCCATTATAAATCATAAGATTCTGAACACTTTCCTGACCAAAGATAAAGCTGGATTTTAGCTGCTCCTTAGAACTCTGGAACTCTTCTATACTTATATCATCGCCCTTAAGCCTATCAAGCTCATCTTTAATAGCTTGTAAAGCTTCATCAACCTTATCCTTAGAAACACCTGCAGATATGACGAATATTCCAGTATGACTATAGAAACCAGTCATAGAGTAAACTGAATATGCAAGCCCCTTCTTAACTCGAACATTCTGCATTAGTCTTGACGACATTCCTCCACCAAGAAGATTGCAAAGCAGCATCATAGGGTACCTTCTTGAATCAGAAGCAGGGAAAAGTCTTATTCCCATAGCTATATGAGCCTGCTCTATATCCTTATTAACTTCAATATATCCACCATCAGAAAGTTCTGAAACGCTTTTATCAGTTTCAATACTCCGGCTACCTTTTAGGTTATGGAACTTATCTTTAAAATAATCTATAACCTCATCCTTGTTAAATGAACCAGCTACAGAAACAATAATTTCATCACGAGTATAGTGGTCAAAGTAATATTCATTGAGCTTATCGTGTGTAAATGACGAAACAGTATCCTTCGTACCAAGAACTGGGTGTGACATGCCCATGCCACGGTATACGTTATCTTCAAGAATGTCGAATGCTACATCATCTGGATCATCAGCATTCATATTAATTTCTTCAATTACTACACCCTTCTCCTTCTCAAGCTCTTCTGCCGGAAAAGTTGGATTGCTTATCATGTCAGTCAAAACTTCAGCTGTTGCACGAAAATGCTCATCAAGGCACTTCACATAGAAGCAAGTACATTCTTTGCTTGTAAAAGCATTCATCTGACCACCAAGTTTGTCGATTTCATTTACTATCTGAAAATGATCCCTGTTCTTAGTGCCTTTAAATAGCATATGCTCAATAAAATGAGAAATTCCATGTTCTTCAGCTTTCTCATTTACCGAACCATTATTGCACCATATTCCAATTGAAACTGATCTAACAGAATCCATAGAATTAAGCACTAATCTGACACCGGAATCTAGTGTTATAACCTCTAGCATATATCCCCCTTAGTTATAGCCTGCTTCTATAATATCCGACAATCTCACAGAGTACGAGTCACCTTCGTACTCGTATGCGTCATTAAAATTATAATTGCAGACTTCTCCCGTATATCTTGACGCACTGAGATTATACCTCGCATCTCTGATATTGATTTCTTCACCTGTATCATTATCTATTACATGATGTGTTATCACATACCAACGTCTAAAATCATATATAGCCGTAGCTAATGAAGAGTAGTCCTCATCATCCATATCTTCATTAAAATTGCCCATAATACTGCGTTTAGCTGTATCAACTGTCACATATAATTCAGCCAAATCCTCTAGTATTGACTTGTTCCATTCTTCAAAATAAGAATCGAACATGTCTGCCAGTTTGACCATATCGAGTTCCTTGATAAGCTCAAGAATTAGCTCTACATCAATAACATCATCGGCCTCTAGAAGCGCTGCCAAATTCTCATAGTACTCAAACTCTTCTGGCGCAATAATATCAAGGATTTGATAGAGTTCATCTCTGTTCATTAATTCACCTTTAAATTGATTTATGCTATAATAATACATCATCAATTATAGCATAAGGAGCTAATTAAATGAATAAATACGAGTTAAAAAACCGCTCTGAGATATCGGCAAAAGATAAATGGAATTTAGAAGCGATGTACCCTGTAGAGGAAAAGTGGGAGCACGATTTATATACTGCACTGAGGGGAAGTGAGGAATTCACTGCTCTCAAAGGTACCATTACAGATTCTTCCACTAACTTGCTAAATGCATTGAATCTGTACGCCGATGTTATGCGCAAAGCTGAACATGCTTTCGTATATTCTAGAATGCGTCATGACGAGAATAATGCTAATACTAAGTATACTGAAATGAACAATAAGTCTCTCTCTACCCTCGCTCAGATTTCAGCTAATGTTTCGTTTTTTACGCCCGAACTGCTCGAGGCCGATGAGACTATAATCAAAGGATATATTGAAGAGATACCGCAATTAAAAGTATACGAGTTCATGCTTGATTCTATTTTACTTAGCAAGCCTCACGTACTTTCTTCAGACGAAGAGCGTATCATAGCTCAGTTAAATGAAACCTCAAGTGCACCAGATGAAATCTTCACAATGTTTAACGATGCAGACCTTTCATTTGGAAAGGTTAAAAATGAAGATGGCCACTATGTTGAATTGACTCACGGTAACTATATTCATTTTATGGAGTCAGAAAATCGCGAAGTGCGTAAGAATGCATATGAAACGATGTATGGTAGATACAAGGAGTTCAATAATTCCATTTCTGTGATGTACAATTATAACGTTAAGCACGACTCTATCATGTCTAACCTTCGAAGTTACGAGTCGACTCTAGATAGCGCTCTCTCTGGAGAACGAATTCCGCTTAGTGTGTATAGTAATCTAATCGATGCTGTGCATAAAAGTCTAACATCAATGCATAAGTATATGGAGATAAGAAAGCGCGCTTTAGGGGTTAACGATCTTAGAATGTATGATGTATACCGTCCTATTGTTAAGCCAGAAGGATTAGAATGCACGTACGATCAAGCTGTTGACATCGCTTGTAAAGCACTCGCACCACTAGGAGATGAATACGTTTCAACACTTCGCAAAGGTCTTACCGAAGAGAGATGGGTAGATATATACGAAAATAAAGGAAAAACTTCTGGGGCTTATAGTTTTGGCTCGTATGACAGTCATCCATATATACTAATGAACTTTAGCGGAGAACTTCGTGATGTATTCACCCTTGTTCATGAAGCAGGACATTCTATGCATTCTTATTATACAAGGAAGACACAGCCTTTTATTTATGGAGGTCACTCTATATTTACTGCAGAAGTTGCTAGTACAGTGAATGAGACTCTTCTTATACACTACTTGCTTAAGAATGCACAATCTGCAGAGATGAAGAAGTATCTAATCAATTTCTATATTGATGAGTTCAGATCCACTCTATTTAGACAGACCATGTTTGCCGAATTTGAGAAATTTGCTCATGAAATTGTAGAGAATGGTGGATCCCTAACTTCCGAAATTTTGAATAATGAATACGACAAACTTAACACAGAGTATTACGGTCATGCAGTTCTGCACGATGACTTTATAAAGTATGAATGGTCAAGAATACCTCACTTCTATCGCGCTTATTATGTGTATCAGTACGCTACCGGATATTCTGCTGCCAATGCTATAGCTAACAGAATATTAAATGGCGGGACATCAGAAAGAGATGAATATTTGAAGTTCCTAACTACAGGAGAATCAGATTATCCTATAGAACTATTAAAAATCGCTGGTGTAGATATGAGCACAGAAGAACCCGTGCTTTCAGCACTTTCTACTTTTGAGAAGCTAGTCAATGAACTTGATGAGATGATATAGCGATTAATATAAGAGGAATTACTATGAAATCAACCAACGTTTTTATCTTCAGCAATGATACTGGTTTATCAAAAGCTACTGCAAACGAACTCATAAATGTTCTTAATGCAAGAGGATTTAATATTTCCGGGACCTATGATGAAACTGTGGATTTAATTGCGTGTATCGGTGGAGACGGAACATTTCTAAACTGCGTCCATGAATGCAGGCTTCCACAAACACCAATAGTAGGAATTAATACGGGACACCTCGGTTTCTTCCAGGAGCTTGTTCCATCTGAACTTGAGAAGTTCGTAAATCATTATAATGATGGAAATTATACGATTGAAAAGATACACCCTATTCGTGCACTAATCACAGATCGCGATGGTGTTCACGAGGTAACAGGCATAAACGAAATACTAGTTATGGGTATGTATACGAAGCTTGCTCATCTATCGATAATTATGGATGACACTCCTATACAGGAGTTTATTGGCGACGGAATTCTTGTGTCTACTCCTGTTGGCTCAACTGCTTACAACTATTCACTAGGTGGCTCACTTGTTGCGCCAGAGCTGGATGCGCTTCAGCTGACTCCGATGGCACCGATGAACACTAGTGCGTACCGCTGTTTTAGATCTAGCATCCTCTATCCTGCTTCAAAAAAAGTTAGGTTGGTTACTCGCAAGAGTACCGTTGGGGACAAGCTTTTGTTAGCATACGATGGTCTTACGCGGGAATTTAGCAATGTATCTAAAATAGATGTAATGCAGGCTGATGACGAAATTCACTTAGTTAGACTACCAGGATATGATTACTGGAATAAGCTTACAAACAAGCTTTTATAAACATAATTTGAGGAAATGATGGGAAAATATAATCATAAAGTTCGAGAATCTGATGTTGGTTTAAGCATAAACCAGATTCTCAAAGCAAATTTTAAATTTTCGTCTAGGTTCAAAACTAAAATAAAGTTTCAGAAGCTTGTAGACCTTAACGGCGTCCCTACTCCTGGATTTATTAAACCAGAGCTCGGAGATATAATATCGATTAGGCTACCAGAAGAAACTAGTGATTTCCCTGCAGAAGATATACCTATTAATGTGCTTTACGAAGACGATGACCTTATGTTCATAAATAAGCAGCCCGGTGTAATAGTTCATCCTACAAAAGGACATCCTATGCACACCATCGCAAACGGCATCATGAAGTATATGCAGGATAATAACCAGACTTATAAGATTCGCTTTGCTAATCGAATAGATATGGATACCTCTGGAATTGTTATCGTCGCCAAGAGCGCAAATTCTCAGCACGATATTTCTCACCAGATGCGTACAAATGCAGTTCATAAGCAGTATATCGCAATTGTTAACGGCGTTATCGCTAGAGACGCGTTTACGATAGATAAACCTATAGGACGTCCTAACGAGGAATCTATTCAGCGAACAGTACTTGCCGAAGGTGGTAAAAATGCAATTACCGATGTGAAGGTCCTTGAAAGATTTGATAATCATACTCTAGTAGAAGTGACGCTTCATACAGGTAGAACTCACCAGATTAGAGTTCATCTCACTCATATAGGTCACCCCATTACAGGCGATCACTTATACGGTGGCGATGCCCCTGAACTTATGAATAGGCAAGCTCTCCATGCTGCAAAGATGGAGCTTAAACATCCTATGACTAGCGAGACACTTGAAATTGAAGCACCTTTACCAGATGATATGAAAAAATGCCTAGCAATTCTACGAAAGTAGAAAGCTAGGCATTAGCTTTTATTGAGATTATTGTAGTGAAGATAATAGAAACTTCTTACGCATCTACTTTCTTGATGTTCATTATTGCTTCAGCTCTATCTTCATACTTAAACACTGCAGAACCTGCGACGAGTATATCCGCGCCTTTTGAAATAAGTAACCCTGCATTCTTATCAGTAACACCACCATCTACTTCAATTTCAAAGCGGTAACCATTTTCTTCTCTAATTTTATTAAGTTGTGCTACTTTTTCAGCCGTTTCAGGTATAAACTTTTGACCGCCAAAGCCTGGATTAACAGACATTACAAGTACCATATCAACGAACGGTAATACTGATTCTAAACAAGAAACAGGCGATCCTGGATTTATAGAGACACCGGCTTTTACCCCCTGCTCCTTTATGTGAGATATTGTTCTACAAATATGAGGACAGGCTTCGTAATGCACAGTAATAAATTCTGTATTATCAGTTACAAATTCCTCCAGATAAGAATCAGGATTTTGAATCATAAGGTGGACATCATACGGAACAGTTGCGTAGCTGTTAAGGCTTTTCATCACTGCGCTGCCAAAACTAATATTAGGTACAAATGAGCCATCCATAACATCGACATGAATATAATCACATCCTCCGTTACAGATATCTGTGACTTCCGAACCTAACTTCGAAAAATCAGCTGCTAAAATCGAAGGTGCTATCTTTGCCATTTCTTTACCTCTTCTAGAATCGCAAGATACGATTCATATCTACTATTGCTTATTTTACCTTCGTACAAGGCTTCCTTTACCGCACAATCAGGCTCATCGACATGTATACAGTCGAGATACTTGCAATAACCTTTATACTCTCTTATCTCCGGAAAAAAATCTCGCACATGGTACTTATCAAGCCTAGGCATGTCTAGAGATGTAAACCCTGGCGTATCGTAGAAATGTGTATCTTTATCTATGCTAAAAATCTCTACGTGCCTTGTAGTATGCCGACCTCTTGATGTCTTAGTACTTATATCGCCTGTTTCAATATCATTGCGACCTGTCAAATGGTTCATAATAGTTGATTTACCGACACCAGAAGGTCCAGCAAGTGCAACATTATTACCTTTAATCAGTTCGAATAAGTTATCGATGCCTTCACCAGTTTGTCCATTCACTGCAACTACAGGAAAAGCAGTTTTATAGTTTGAAATTAATTCCTGAAGCTCCATTTCTGTCACAAGATCCATCTTTGTAATACATATAACAACTTCTATATTGTTATAGAGAGTAGCAGCTGTAAACTTATCGATAATTAACCTATTAGGATTTGGCGATGCAGCTGCAAATACAACCACAAGCTTATCTAGGTTAGAAACAGGTGGGCGCGAAAGAAAATTCTTTCTTTCGCGCACCTTAGTAATTATACAGTCGCCATCTTCTTGTCTTAGATCAAACTCGACAATATCTCCAACATAGATGAGGGACTTACCTCGCTTAAGGTTTTTGCGGGCATTACCCATATAAACCCTCTGTCCATCATCGACATAATAGAAACCGCCAATTCCCTTAACGACTCTTCCTAGCATATTACAACCTTGTTCCACTGTTATTCGAGCTGTCAGATGAACTTCCCGAAGATGGAGCTCCCTTACTTACCTCGATATCAATGGTTTCACCCTTTTCGAGTGATGTATTAGCAGCGTATTGCTGCCACATTACGTAGCCATTACCGTATACGTTGCTCTCATCGTAAGTAATGTTGCCAACTTTGAATCCAGCGTTAGAAATTGCAGCCTTAGCCTCTTCTAGTGACTTTCCAGTTACTGAAGGTACAGTACCCTTTTCTTTCCCTTTTCCGTCACTGATAGTAATGTTTATCTTTGTACCCTTGTCTGCATTTGTACCAGCTTTAGGGTCCTGACTTAAGATTGTTCCTTCTGGTTTGTTGGACGTCTCTGACTTAACGATACCGAGTTTGTATCCAGCCTTCTTTAGCTTTTTCTCAACCTTTTTGTAGTCCTGACCTACAATATTAGGTACAGTACCTTCCTTAGAGCCTTTACTGAGGTTAAGCTTTATAGTTGTTCCCTTCTTAGCTTCTTCGCCACCTGCAGGATCCTGCTCAACTACGTGACCCTCAGCAATTTCAGAAGAGTAAACACTTTTACCTTTTTCAACCTTAAACCCACTCTTTTCAGCAGTGTTTTTTGCTTCCTTATAAGTCATGTCAGATAAATCTGGCACCTTTTTCTTGCTAGATAATGCACCAGTAGCAAAAGCCACGCCTAGGCCGAGAAGGAGGATTATCGCTGCAGCGATTCCAATCCTTACAAGCTTCTTCTTCCGGCTATTAGGACCAGCTTTCTTTTTCTTCTTACCCTTTGATTTATCTGATACTAACTCATCATTGTCATCTTCATCGATATCTGAACGTTTGCGAGCAACCTCATTTGATGCTTCTGCAAAAATTGAATTTCCTACAACCTTAGTAACAAATTCGATATTATCGAGTTCTTCAATAAGTTCATCTGCACTGTTAAATCTGTTAGTCTGAAACTTATTTGTTGCCTTTAACACTGCTCTTTCGAGCGCAGGCGGTATTCCATCAACATATTCATGTGGTGGTACTATTTCCTCGTTGATATGCTTAAGCGCGATAGATACAGGATTGTCACCATCAAAAGGTACCTTTCCTGTAAGCATCTCATACATAACGATACCAAGCGAGTATATATCGGATCTCTCATCAACATAATTTCCCCTTGCCTGTTCGGGAGAGAAGTAGTGGACAGATCCAATTACTTTGCTGTTTGTAGAAAGAGTTGCATCATTAACAGCCTTAGCAATACCAAAGTCAGCCAGCTTGGCAACACCATCCGATGTAACCATTATATTATGCGGCTTAACGTCTCTATGTATAATCTTATTCTTATGCGCTATTCTTAGAGCAGATGCAACCTGCTTTGTTAAATCGATTACCGTACGATAATCTAAAGGTGCATCCTCTGCTATTATATCGCTTAAATTACGGCCTTCAACAAGCTCCATTACTATATAGTTGATATTTCCTTCTTTACCTACATCATAAACACTTACGATGTTAGGATGAGAAAGTCCCGCAGCTGCCTGCGATTCTCTTTTAAAATTCTCAACAAATGAAGCGTCTTTAGTGAACTCCGGTCTGAGTATCTTGATAGCGATGAATCTATTTAACAGTCTGTCCTTACCCTTGTAAACGACTGCCATACCGCCATCACCGATTTTCTCAAGGAGCTCGTAACGGCCAGATAGAAGTCTACTGCTCATTTGATTCCTCCAACATATCAATACAAATTACTGAAACGTTATCGTTTCCACCGTTTAGGTTTGCTCTTTCAACCATGCGCTCAGCACAATCCTGCATATCCTTACTCTCATTGAAAATATCTAGGATTTCCTTATCCGATACTTCCTCGTAAAGTCCGTCACTGCATATTAGCACCCTGTCACTTGGCTCCATGTAAATGTTGAAGCAGTCAGGGTTGTTATATGCATTTCCACCAATCGCTCTGGTGATTACATTCTTCTTATAGTGATGGTCTGCCTCATTTCGTGTAATAGCGCCCATCTTAACAAGATCATTTACATAGGTGTGATCATCAGTTATCTGATGCACTTCATCCTTGTGGATGAAGTAAACTCTACTGTCACCTACGTTACCTACATAAAGAATCTTGCGATCAACATATGCGAATACAAGCGTAGTCGCCATACCAACATACTCTGGCTTAGTGTTAGAAAGCTGCAGTATGCTTTCATTTACGAAGTTAACAGCATTTTCAAAATATAGGAAAATCGCTTCGCTCCCTTCGACTAACTCAATCGGGTTGTTGTAAACATAATCAGCCAAGAAGTCTACGGCCGCAGTGCTTGCAATTTCACCTGATTTATTTCCGCCAACACCGTCTGCCAGCATGAAAAATCTGCTATCCTTTAATACCTTTACAGCATCTTCGTTCTTAGGGCGTTTCATACCCTTGTCTGTTAAATATCCTACTCTCATTAAAGTCTTACCACCTGAGTAAATTAAATTATAAATTGTTACACTTTCTGATTTTACAATAGTAAAATCCTACTTGTTTATTATACGGTAAAATTGAATTGTATTCAACAACACAAGCATTTTCAAAGGCATCACATAACCTAGAAACTATTTGCTCGTTCTCCCTCTTATTAATTGTACAAGTGGAGTACATAAGATATCCTCCTGGTTTTAGATATAAAAATGCATTTTCCAATATTTTGTACTGCAGCTGATAAAGTCCAGGAAACTTATTTAAATCAACGCGGAGCTTTAATTCTGGCTTCCCTGCTATTACTCCGAGGCCTGAACATGGTACATCAGCAAGAACCTTATCGAATTTCTCTTTCATGTCTTCGTTATAGATTGAAGCATCCATTGTGATAGCATCAATACAAGATAGTTCAAGACGTGAATAAAGATCCCTGATTAATTTGACACGATGCTCGTGTATATCACTAGCTATAATTTCTCCAGAATCAAGCATGAGCTCAGCCATTGCAGTAGTTTTGCCACCAGGAGCAGCACATATATCTAGCACTTTATCACATGGCTTTGGAGCGAGTCGCTCTATACTTCTAAGCGATGAAGAACTCTGAATAGTAAACATACCTCTGCTAAACTCTGGAGTGTTTAAAATCATCCCTTCATCAATGATAATTCCATTTTTTGAAAGAACGTTCTCTCGAGCTTTTATCCCTCTTTCTCTAAGTCTACATAGGAGTTCTTCACGTGAACACTTATTAGAGTTAACTCTAATATTTAGTTCAGGTATATCATATAAGCCTTCAATTATTTCTTCAATTTTATCTTCGCCATATTGTTTGCTAAGAAACCTCACCAGGTGATAAGGAAAAGAATACTTAAACGATATCTCTTTTAATTTATCATCGTAAGAAGGAATTAAAAGCTTTCCACCTTCCCTTTCAAATGCTCTAAGTACACCGTTGACAAAACCCTTTGCTCCTGGTGAAACTTTTCCGACCAAGGAAACTGTTTCGTTTACCGCGGCATAAGAGGGAACCGAGTCCATTTTAGCGATTGCGTACATCCCCATGCGCAAGACAATCAAAATCTTAGTTTTGATTCCCTTAACTCCATTCTTTGCAAATCTATCGATATTGTGATCAAGCAAGATTGTGTCTCGAATGACTCCTTTAGCCATAACACGAACGAAGCCCTGAGAGGATACTTCATGTTCCCTAAGAGCTTCGTTAATAGCAAGATTTGAATATGAATTATCGCAATATATATCATGAAGTGCATGATATACAGCATACCAGTCTATGTTCATCAGTCTCTATTCCCTCTAATTAAGAGAATTCTAATCAGTGCAGCTGCTGCAGTTGCAAGTGCAGCAACATAAGTCATAGCCGCAGCACTTAGAACTTTTTTGCTTCCAGAGTAATCTGCATCATCAACAAGGTCGAGAGTTCTCATCTGAGTAAGAGCTCTGCTGCTAGCATTTAACTCGACTGGAAGTGTAACAAGATGGAACAGTACAACTGCTACAAAACAAAGGATTCCAATATTAAAAAACATCGTTCCATACTGCGAAGTTGATGATAATAGTAAACCTAGCAGGATAAGTGGCCATGATGCATTCTGTGCAAAATTAGTTACTGGTACTAGGGCATTTCTCATCTTAACAGGAGCATAACCAGTTGCATGCTGAATAGCATGTCCTACCTCATGACAAGCTATGCACACCGATGCAACAGAGTCCTGATTATATATTTCAGAACTTAGATTTACAGTGTTATTTCTAGGATCATAATAATTCGTAAGTGCATCGCTATTAAGCATGTTGATTGGCACTTGCTGAAGTCCATTGGCATCTAGCATTCTACGAGCTGCTGCATACCCTGTAATCCTCTTACTATTTTCAATCTCGATATACGTCGAAAAAGCGCGCTTAATGCTAGCCTGAACAATCATCGTAAAAATCATTGCTGGAATCAGAACGATCATAGATGTGTAATATCCTCCAAACATACCTTTTTACCTCCATCATTACTTGTTTATTTTAAAATCATCCCAACTTCTAATTTATTTCCCCTAACGAAGTCAGAAACGCTCATTCTCTTCTTACCCTGAAGCTGCACTTCTCTAATTTCAAGCGTTCCTTCAGAGCATTTAACGGTAAAATTATCTTTGTTAACACTTGTTATCATGCCATATTCAGCATTTATATTTACATCAGAAACCGGAAAAACCTCAAATAACTTAAGGGTTTTGTCTCCTAAGTTGGTAAATGTACCTGGCCACGCCTTAAAAGCACGTACTTTGTTATCAATTTCAGTTGCAGATGAACTAAAATCAGTATATCCGTCTTCTTTGCTAATCATGTGTGCATAAGATGAAGCTGAATCATCTTGTTTTGTGTAAGTTGCTTGACCACTTGATATTAATTCTATAGTTTCAACCACGAGCTTAGCACCACACTCCGCAAGTTCCTCAGATAATGTAATGATATCTTTCCTATCGACACTCACCTTCGAGACACTAATTATATCTCCCGTATCCAGTCCACGCTCCATCTGCATAATGGTTACACCAGTTTCAGCCTTTCCTTCGAGAATAGCATACTGCATCGGTGCGGCCCCCCTGTATTCAGGCAGAATAGAGCCATGTATGTTAATGCACCCGTGAACAGGTATATCAAGAACAGACTGCGGGAGAATTTGTCCGTAGGCAGCAACTACTATAATATCTGGCTTAATACTATTTAATTCCTCAATAAATTCTGGTTCATTCTTTATACTGTTTGGTTGACGTACTTCTATCCCGTGCTCAATAGCACAAGCTTTGACAGGAGAAAAAACTACTTTTCCCCTATTGCCACGTCTATCTGGTTGAGTGACAACCATCAACACATCATGACCAGCATCTATTAAGCTGTTTAAAGCTGGAACTGCAAAGTCTGGAGTTCCCATATATACTATTCGCATTTAGTTATCGTCCTCTTCGTTTTCTGATGCTACATCTGCCATCATTTCATTATATTGCTCAGTGGTATAAATCTCTTCTGCAATATCTGGGTAAACTACACCATTCAGATGGTCATTCTCGTGCATTATGCATGTTGCTGCAAAGCCTGAAAACTCATATTCCTTGATTTCTCCATCTAGGTTCATAGCTCTCAGCTTTACTCTCTCAGGCCTCTTAAGCATACCTATATATCCCGGTACACTCAGGCAACCTTCCGCAGATTCTTGTTCGCCTTCTTTTTCAATTATCTCAGGATTAATCATCACATATTCCTGTTCGAATTTATCAAGCTCTGGCCGGCAAACAAATATCCTTTTCATTACTCCAACCTGCGGTGCGGCAAGTCCAACACCATCGGCCTCTCTCATCGTCTCAAGCATATCTTCGCATAAAACTTTAATTCTATCTGTAACCTTTGTAACAGGCTTACACTTTTTTGTGAGAATTTCATCTCCCCTAATCACAATTTTTCTTAACGCCATAATACTCCCTTCAATTTTTGAAATATCTAAATTGTTCCATATGGATTTATATCTAATTCTATATGACAGGTACTCCTGTGTTTCATCATTAATTCCCTATACCTCATGTAAGCGCTGACGAATCCACCTCTGCTTCCCTTTGGTGCTTTTATCAGGAAAAAGACTCTATTCCTATCAGCTCCGCCTCTTTGTAAATCAAACTTTGGTTCATATACGGTCGTGTGAGCTGGCAAATTTTTCATAGAAAGAAGATACTTTCTAAAGTCACTCGCATAATCTAACGTGGCGCTAAACTCAATTTTTGAATCTTTTTTATCGACAAAAGTCACAGAGATAATATCAGAAAAAGGTGGATAGTTCATGTTTTTTCTGTGGTTAAGCTCTTGCTCATAAAAACCTGTATAATCACGTTTTGAGGCCATTATTATTGTTTGATCTTCTGGCTGATATGTTTGAAGTATAACTTTACTTTTTCCACCCTCTCTGCCAGCGCGCCCCGATACTTGTGTTATAAGCTGAAAAGTTCTCTCTGGGGATCTATAATCTGGAATATTTAGTGAAGAATCCGCTAAAACAATTCCGACTAAGCCTACATTTCGAAAATCAAGCCCCTTTGCTAATATCTGTGTACCAACTAAAATATTAGTCTTACCAGAATTAAAGCGTTTAAGTGTACTATTTATCTCACGGTTATTTTTTGCAGTGTCTAGATCGAACCTCTCAATTTTTGCCTTTGGAAGCAATTCACCGATAGTTTCTTCAAGCCTCTCTGTGCCTGTTCCAACAAAAGATAGATGATCATTTGCACATTCTGGACAAACACTTGGAACATTGAACTTACGACCACAGTAATGACAAATAGCCGCATTTTCCTTCTTATGATATGTTAACGTAATATCGCAATCCGGACACGTCATTATGTAACCGCAGTCCTGGCACATTACTTGCGTAGAAAATCCCCTTCTATTTAAAAACAATATAACTTGATCACCGCTTTTGATTGTCTCTTCAATTGATGATAACAGTTTTCTGCTTACAATACTTGAATTACCACTTCTGAGTTCTTCCCTCATATCGACAATCTGGACTTCTGGCATAACGCTTGCCCCGATTCTATCCTTCATCTCTATCAGTTCATATATACCTTCCTTAGCACGATTGTAAGAAACTATGCTAGGAGTAGCACTTCCGAGAATCAGTGTCGCATTGTGATATTTTGAGCGTCTAAACGCTACATCTACCGTTTCAAACTTAGGATTATGATCTGACTTATAAGTAGATTCATGTTCTTCATCAATGATAATAACTCCGATATCAGAAGCTGGAGCAAACACTGCAGTTCTAGCACCAATTACAATCTTTGCATCGCCAGATCTAATTCTAAGCCATTCTATAAGCCGTTCACTAGTCTTTAGTTTGCTATGAATGATGGCAATCTTATCTCTACCGAATCTCTTTGCAAAACGTTCTGCCACTTGAGCTGAAAGGGCTATTTCTGGCAATAGTACAATTGCAGTTTTCCCTCGTGAAATAGCATTATTCACGGCTCTCATATATACTTCAGTCTTTCCAGAGTTTGTGACCCCGTGTAACAAAAATGATTTGCCGAGTTCATTAGTAATAGAATCATTAATTTTTTTTACTGCATTATGCTGTTCTACTGATAGAATTGGCTCCTTCTCCAGTATTACACCCTCTTGTGTTTTCTCTATCTTTGGAACACGCTTTCCAGATACATCAAACATCTTGATTGCATCAATGTACTTTACACCGTAACGAGATCTCATCCATATAGCCGTATCTATAATCTCAGGTGTTAGAGACCTATCTTTGTCAATGTTATTTATCTCTTTAATTTTCTCTGATGCAACGCTTGGAAAAGTGTCGATTGACACCACATATCCTTCTGCTCCCTTTGGTCTTCGTGCTAGCGGAATATTGACCTTGTCGCCGACATTTACGTCATCTGGAGCTAAGTATGTAAAAAAAGAATCCATGTATTCACTTTTATTATCAATTACGACATCGACATATTTCATGAACATGAATCCTTTCCTTGTATTTTTATAAAATTAGTGAACCACTCGAACTATAGCAAAAAGATATTATCCTCAGCACATGCCTTAATCATCTCATCTGACCATACTGAAGCCTGAACCTCTCCGATATGTGCTTTCTGAAGAAAGAACATACAAATTCTGCTCTGCCCTATTCCTCCACCAATTGATAGTGGAACTTCACCATTGAGAACACTCTGATGGAAAGAGTGACTAAGTCTCTCTTCTTTATTGTCAAGTTTACACTGACGCTCCATAGATTCTTTGTCAACACGTATACCCATTGACGAAAGCTCTAGAGCATCATCTAGCACATCGTTCCATACGATAATGTCGCCATTTAGCTCCCAATCATCGTAGTCTGGAGCTCTTCCGTCATGCTTTTTGCCTGATGAGAGAACGCCACCAATCTTCTTGATAAATACAGCACCATACTCCTTAGCTACAATAGCCTCACGCTCTTTAGGGGTGTTGTTCGGATATCTATCTTCAAGCTCCTGCGTAGTTAAAAACGTTATTTCATTTGGAAGTTCTATTTGGATATCTCTATAAAGACGGTTAACATAGTCTCCAAGATTCTTCATCGCATTATAAATAGTCACTACAGTCTCTTCAAGGTACTCCTCAGTACGCTGATTAGCTGTAATTACTTTCTCCCAGTCCCACTGATCAACATAAATTGAGTGGATGTTATCAAGCTCTTCATCTCTACGAATAGCATTCATGTCGGTATATATGCCATGGCCAGGTTCAACTTCATACTTTGCAAGAGCCATTCTCTTCCACTTAGCCAGTGACTGAACGACTTCTGCCTGCTTTTCATCAATATCTTTTATTGTGAAATTAACTCTGCGCTCGTATCCGTTCAAGTTGTCGTTTAAACCAGTCTCAGGAAATACAAACAGAGGCGCCGAAACACGGCGAAGCTGTAGACCATATGCTAGTTCCTGCTGAAAATAATCTTTAATTTTCTTAATCGCTCTCTGAGTCTCTACGTGGTCAATAATTGGTTTATAATCTTTTGGAAGTACTAATTTACCCATTTTCTAAAAGCCTTTCTATATAAATTAATTATTTACGTTTTAATAAAAATACTATGCTATTTATTTTTCATCATAGCTCGTGCATACTCGCATCCACAAAACCTCTGACGATAGAGGTCATACTTCTTGGACAATTCTACGCTTCTACCAAATCCGTTTTTCTTCTTGAAATCCATATCAAAAAATTTGACATTATTTGATGAGCCAATTGCTTCACCAATTCTAAGAATGGATGCGTAATCTTTGTGTGGACTAACAGCCATTGCAGTTGCAAAATAATCCATGCCCAGCTCGCTTGCCTTACGGCCCGTTTCTTCAAGTCTTAACTCGAAACATACGTCACATCTCTTTCCACCCTCAGGTTCATTGCATAGAGATTGAGCTACCTTTATAAAGTTTTCAACCTTATAGTCGCCTTCAATGTAATGAACATACGTCCTATCCTTAAACTCTTCGTTAAATGCATCTATGAACTTAACGAGAGTATCTCTTCTTAAAATATATTCTTCCTGATCTGTAATATTTGGATTATAATAAAAAACGGTGACTTCGTAGTCAAAAGCCAATCTTTCAACACATGATGTTGAACAAGGACCGCAGCACGCATGCAATAATACTCGTGGTTTCCTGTCGACCAGATTGGTGCTCATATAAGCGGATGACATATTGTTTTGAAATTCATTTGTACGAAACCTCGTATAGGCATCGCATTTTTCTTTCATTGGAAATACCTCTGGATTTTAAAATTATCTCTTAATTATACAAAAAAATATCACTATTTTCTATAGCAACTGGTATATTATTGTGATTAGGAACCGCTTAAATCAAAACAATTTTAGAGGTATATTTTGCAATTTACAAAAAACCAAAGATTTTATTCAATAAACAGTTATTTACAAGAGCAGTTCGGAAAAAAGATGGTTAAGCTATCAATCGAAGCTGGTTTTACATGCCCAAATCGTGATGGAAAAGTCGGATATGGAGGATGTAAATTCTGCTCCTCTGGCGGTTCAGGCGAGTTAGCATCTACTATAGCAGATCAGATTGAACTTCTAAGTGACAAATGGCCAAATGCCGGTCATCTAGCTTATTTCCAAAGTCACACCAACACTTACGCTCCTGTCGAGATTCTCAAGGACAAGTACTACGCCGCCCTTGCACATCCAGAGATTGAAGGAATCGTTATTGCGACCAGACCTGATTGCCTCGATGACGATGTACTCACATTACTCTCTGAAATAAATAAAAATCATTTCATGTGGGTTGAGCTTGGACTTCAGACAATTCATGATAAAACTCTCGATAGTATGAATATAGGCTATCATATTGCTGATTACGACCGTGCAATATCAGAACTTATGAAGCGCAGTATTAAAACAGTAGTTCATTTAATACTCGGTCTTCCCGGTGAAACTGAAGACGATATGTTTAGGTCACTACGCTATGTGACAAATAGTGGGATATTCGGCATAAAGCTCCATTTAATGAATATTGTTCGTACCTCTACGTTATACAATGAAATGCCAACATATGTGTCTTTTGATAGCCTTGAAAGCTATGTTGATCTTGTTGTAAGACTTATTGAAGAAATACCTCCAAATATAACTATACATCGTTTAACCGGAGATGTTCCGAGAAAGCTTCTTGTAAGTCCGGAATGGAGCTATAAAAAGAGAACTATATTAAATTCAATCAACAAAGAACTTAGTTTGAGAGATACATATCAGGGTGCTAAGTGTTAAAGATATATTAATTCAGTTAGAAACAAAAGAAGGATGCTAACTAACAAGTTAACATCCTTCTTTTATTATGTACTATACATATATTTCTATATGCCAATAATAAATATCTTTTAAGTATTTAATGTGGCAGAGCCGTAGATGAAGGCATATTACTGTACACAGGAATTACGAATACGAGTGATTCATTAGTAATTCCATAAGCACTATAGCTGTTTTTTGTAGAAATAGACTCAGTATAGCACGCTGAAATATTAGTCATATACTGATGAGTTCCAACTTTATTAGGACCATTTGCAACATTAAATCTCTGGAAGTATACAGAGTTCTGTCCCTGCTTAATGTACCCGCTTGCAATGAACGTTGCTCCTCCAAACACTGCTTTTTGCTTAGTATTCCAACCCTGTTTCTTAGCATATTCAAGTCCCCTCATTACAGGATTAGCATTTGAGTATGCTCCGATATTATAAGGGTTATATGCTGACTCACCGTCTGGGAATACATATCCTGAAATTGCAATGCTTCCGCCACCGGTTTCCTGACGAGCTCTTGCAGCTAACGCAATTGGACTGATACCATTTTGCTGACCAGCACTTACAAACCAGTTAGCCATAAATCCATTTCTCTCGAGTGCTGTTCCTGAAAGAATCTTAGATACAGCTTCCTGAGATTGATATGGTTGGTATGACAAATCTTCAAACATGTAAATATTAGTTTCATTTAGGAAGTTTCTTGGGTCCATATAGTATCCAACTACTTCTGAACTAGCATTAAACCATGTAGATCCATCCTTAGGAATATAAGTACCTGATGCTACGAATCTACCTACACCCTTTAATGAATCAATAGTTATTGCTGTTGACTCTTCAGATTCCTTATTTTCTTCTATTGGAGCTATTGCCTCTTGACCATCATACTTTTGATCAGAAACCGTAATCCAGTTCGAGACAGCATAGTATGTAGAACCTTTATACTGAACTCTGTACCAGTTATAATTTCCTGCTTTAATTGCTCCAGTAATCACTAAGTCAGTATTTTTAGAAAATGTTCCAGCAGGCTTGCTTGTTACGTCATATGCTGTTCTGTAATTTAGATAATCACTAACCTTGCCGTTTACAGATGCATCTCCTGATTTTACACTTCCAGAAGTATTAACTACGTCAGAAGAAACGTAGTATACCTTTCCACTTACGGCTATCTTGTACCAACTGCTGTTATCAACATTCTTTACAAGGTTGATGATCGTGATGCTCTGACCAGAAGTTAGTTTTCCTGCTTCCTTAAATAATTCAGATGGACCCATTCTGTAAGATGAACTTTGCTTAGCAGTACCATAAACTACAGAGCCATCACTGGTATTTGTAGGTTTAGGTGTGGACGCCTGTTTTGGAGATGAACTTTTTGTTTCCTCAACATTAACAAATTTACTGCATATATATGCGAATCCGCTTCCCTGCTTTATCTTGTACCAAACTACTCCATCTGCAGCTTTTGCTGTCAAAACAATCGAAAGTTTATCGCCTGTATTTGCACCACTAGCTTTGCCATAACCCGTGCCAGCACCCTTTCTGATATTCGTGTATCCACCTTTTACGGTACCAGTTACTTCATTGCTGTAATTCTCGTTAGTTACACTTCCTTGAATATATCCTGTCTGTCCAGACGCTGTCCTAACATGTATAAACTTTGCATCATCGGTTCCCTTGTTAGAAGTAAAGACTTCATCTAGAAGCGTAAAGTCAGTATTAGCACTTACAGCGTCTGATGAACCAGATGATGTGCTAGCACCTTTATACAAAGGTCTAGTCTGTTCCTTTGCTTTAAAGCTATATGAACTTACGTCTCTATAAGATAACGGATATGCCCCATTAATCAAAGATACACCATCGCGACTTTCTTTTGATAATGCAGTGTTCCAATCTATTCCCGTGTTCTTTGCTACAAATCTCCAATTTGGATGAGAAGCATGGAGTTTTCTAAGTTTAACTTTATAATCCTCAGGAAAAGAAGCTATAGCGCTCTCAAAATCATTTTGCGGCTTACTGTTATTACTAGATGACCCAGTCGAAGGCTGATTTGCATTATCGTGAGTATTATCTTGTATTGGTTTATTATCTGGCTTAGTTACAGAATCGCCAGAATTATTAGATGTACCGCCACTATTATTATAGAATATACTGCCATTTATATTGACCCATGTAGCACACACGTAGTTATAACCACCGTTATACTTAATCATGTACCAAACTACATTTGATTTATATGCCCTAGCCTTTAAGAGTACAGTTAAATTTACATTCTTTCCAAAAGTATTAACAGCAGTAAATCCAGTACCTGCTCCAAGTCTACTATTAACAGCATCTGATGTTCTGCCAGCAACAGATGAATATTCAATTCTATTAATAAAGTCAGATCTTATATAACCAGACTTTCCACCATATTTAATGTGATACCATTTATCCTTAGAGGTTCCATTTGTACTTGACGAAAAAACAATTTCTTCAATAACTACTTTCTTATTATTTGAAATAGTCGTCACTTTCTTCGTAAATATTGAAGTACCAGCTCTAACATTTACGCCATTCTTTGAGTTAATATACCCAGTGGCATTTTGAACTGTTTGAGCGCTTGAATCTATAGCAAAAAATGCAATAAACAAAAGTGTTAAAAGGAAAACCGGTAAAAGTTTAATAATATTAATTTTTAATCTATTATTCATTATTCCCTCTTTCTTAATAAATAATCTAGTAGGTTAAAAAATAACAAAAATATCGTCATTTCTATATATTTTAACAAACAATAGAAAAAATTAAAATAAAACAATACTAGTAATCGTTGAAATTTCAATCATTATGCTGTAAATGATTGCTTAAAAGATAAAAATAATCAAAATAACACAATATATAAATATACTATAAAAAATAAAAGCAATATATAGACATAAAAAAAGAAGCAAAACTGCTTCTTTAGTGGTGCCCAGACTCGGAATCGAACCAAGGACACAGGGATTTTCAGTCCCTTGCTC
>ERZ772956.606-NODE-606-length-26452-cov-11.694965_pt1 | contig 26452 bp, 21 predicted proteins | sample MGYA00580683_ERZ772956 | MGnify/ENA primary metagenome ERZ772956 (study PRJEB29015, sample SAMEA2738077) | human oral metagenome | biome: human oral; feature: human-associated habitat; material: saliva | place: China | collected 2212 ... | reverse complement strand
AGCTTCGAGCTATTCGAAGAATGATAAGTATCCCAACGCACCATAGCCAAAAAAATAAACCACTTGTCCCGCCGACCGAGTCTTTTATACTTATTCGTCCCATATACCTAAAAAGTCGCTCATAACCTGCTAAGGCTCCTACTAAGCATCCAGAGAAAATCAATTGCTGTGTTTTTGAAATAGAGGTATTAGAAAAACGAGCAAAAATCTGACGAAAAAACCGCGTTCGAAAAAGCGTTATTATGAACAGTATTGTTAAAAGTCATAAGATCTGCACAATCGCCAGTTTAGCAAATAAAGAAAAATTTAGTGAATGTTGAGTTTTCGCTGCTGCAAAACCCATTCAGCAACGAGCTCTCCAGTTCCATCACGAGTAATTACAAACAGTTCCTGAGATGTTGATCCTTTAGACATTTTTGCTTTAAATCCAGTAACTGTCGGATATGAAATCGTGAAACGAAGCTCAGAGGAGGCTTTCTGTTGTCTGTGGATTCTCCCTGGGATGATACGGGCAATTTCAGGGTTTTGCTCAATCCTACGAAGAAAATCGTGAAATTCAGGAAGGATGTGATGTTCAGTCTTTACCTTTTGAAAACCCAATTTCATCTCTCCACAATAGCAATAAAAATTTGCCTTAAACCTATGGATTTGAAAAAAAAATGCAAGTGAGATTTTCTCATCTGCTCAGCTTGAAATCTTGTATCAAATCCCTATTCTTAAAGAGAAAAACGATACTCACTCAATGACTATAGAGAAGAGTATCGACAAAATCTTAAATCTGACTTTTTATCCCTTTTTGTGCTTTGATGGCAACTATGAATATTCACGAATTTGAGCTTCGCTATCTCTCATACAAGGGATTGGATTTTAGATTGGGTTTGGAGCGAGATGAGGATACTTTGATCAAACTTGTTAAAACTTCAGATAAAGGACAATTAGAAAAGTCGGTACCAGAAACATCGCCTGAGGATTTAAAGCGCTTTACTCACGAAACCTATACTCCTTTTAAACAAGAGCTTATTGATAAATCTCGTGAGATATTCCCTCTCAAAACTTCTAAATATTCACTTGCAGATTATATTGAGAGACTCGAGTATGAACTCAAGGTAATCAGAGAAATGGGCTTTAATTCATACTTTTTGATTGTATCAGATTATGTGAGATGGGCCAAGAGACAAATGATTGTAGTAGGGCCAGGAAGAGGTTCTGGAGCAGGAAGTTTACTTGCTTGGGCGATCGAGATTACGGATGTGGATCCTATGCCCTTTGATCTACTTTTTGAGAGATTTCTCAATCCAGCGAGAATTTCAATGCCCGATTTTGATATCGACTTTGAAGATACTCAGAGACAAAATGTGATAAATTATTGTACACAAAAATATGGAGAGGAGAAAGTATGTTCGATAGGTACTTTTATGAAAATGGCGTCTAAAGCAGCCTTCAAAGATGCCGCACGTGCGGTAGGAGTACCTTTCGAAAGGTCAAATCAGGTTTCCAACCTTATTCCTGAAAAAGTAAGTCTAAAAAATCTGATCAAAGATTCTGCTCCTGAGTATGAGGAAGTGCAGAATATCTATGAGTCAGATGAAAAAGTAAAACAGGCATTTGATTATGCAATGTCATTAGAAGGGAATATTAGACAGTTGGGAGTGCATGCTTGTGGAATTATTATCGCTCCTGAAGCTGTTTCCACCTATTCTGCAGTGCAATATGCAAAGGAAAATGACCATACGCTTGTTAGTCAGTATGATGGACCGACACTAGAACAGATTGGACTTTTGAAGATGGATTTTCTTGGACTAAGAAATCTCTCTATCATTAAAAACTGTATCAAAATCATTAAGAATAGATATGAAAAGGAGGGAAAAGAACTGCCTGAGATGTTTGTTCATTTTCTCAAGACAACTTCATTCCAGCCTGATATTACGGATGAGTTTACCTATGATACGATTTTTAAGGCGGGGGAAACAACAGGGATTTTTCAGTTCGAATCGCAAGGGATGAGGAAATTCCTTATTCAGCTCGAACCAAACTCTATCAATGATCTGGTAGCGATGAATGCTCTTTATCGTCCTGGGCCAATGGAATTTATCCCGAGATATATTGAGAGAAAACAAGGCCGCGAACCAGTAACCTATATGACAGATGAACTCAGAGCCGAATTGACCAAAAAATATAGTGCTGAAGTCGCAGAAGAAGAAAATCAAAAACTGATTCAGGATCTTAGTCCTATTATGTCTTTGACTTATGGAATTGCTATCTATCAGGAACAGCTAATGTTTCTAGTACAAGCAATGGCAGGATTTTCGCTTGGTGAGGCAGATATGCTCAGAAGAGGAATCGGAAAAAAGAAAAAAGAAGTAATCGAACAGCTTAAGAAAGAGTTTGTTCAGAGAGGACAAACTTTTAGAGGCTATAAACCAGAGACAACAACTACGATTTATGAAAAAATGATTGAGCCAGCTGCTTCATATTCTTTCAATAAGTCGCATTCGGTATGTTATGCGATGATTGCCTATCAAACAGCTTATCTCAAGGCGCATTTCCCGCTAGAGTTTAGTGCGGCACTTATCAGATCGGTAGAGGAAGATATTGATACACAGAGCTTTTATATTTCGGAGATCCAAAATTCTGGAATTAGAGTACTTCCTCCTCATATCAACGAATCGTTTAATCATGTGGCTGCGATCGATGAAGATGTCAGACTTTGATTCTTTTCAGTAAAAGGAGTAGGATCTGAAATCTGAGAAACGATCCAGCAAGAAAGAGTCCAAAATGGGAAATTCTCATCACTTGAAGATTTTCTTAAAAGGTGTTCAAGTATCGGTAATAAAAAATCACTTGAAAGCTTAATCAAGGCAGGAGCTTTGGATGGTTTTTGAGATAGAAAAATGCTTCTGGAAAATATCCAGGTAATGATCGATTGGAGTAAAAATATCTCTAATGCTGATTTTTGACTCTTTTGACCTGTGGGACTGGATACTACAATCCAACTCAAAAACATTGATGAGCCCTCAACTCCTATGGAGAGGTTGATGATGGAGCAGGATGTTTTAAAATCTTTTCTTTCAGGGAATCCCCTTGATGGGTTCTACCTTCATATCAAAAAGGGGTCTTTTCTCAATCAGGTTAAAGAAGCAGAATCTTTCCCAAAATTTATTGTGATCGGTTATATTAAAGAGATTCAGAGAGCAAAGAAAAAGGGATTTTTTATCAAAATCGAAGATATTTCAGGAGATTGGGAGTTTTTTACCAAAGATGTCCTCAATTTTCAGAAGTTTGATCTTATCATTCTTTATGGAAGTAAAAGTAATGGTAGAGTCTATATTGATAAGCTTGTTAAAACTTCATATGAAAAGTTAAAAAAGTTGGCAGGGGGAAGGTTTGATCCAGAGCGAACTGTTGTAAGAGCCAAGAAAGAGAGATATGGAGATATCAAAAAGCAAGAACTTGAAAGAATAAAGGCAGAAATTCAGACTCCAGTCGTAGAGAAAAAACAAGATATTGAGATTTCTTCTGATGATTTTGAAGAAAACCCAGCAGAGCTTTTGGATGAAGTTTTGCCTTCTGATTATGAAGAAGAAATAATCGAGAATGAAGATGCTTTTGTTCAAGAGAATGAAACTATGTCAGAAGAAGAGGAATGCTGAGAATTTGATTTAGATACTTCTTCAGAGCAGGAGGTTCTAGATGATCAAGAATGAGTTTCTTGAGAGGAGAAACTTTCTCGAGATTTGCCCGAATCTCTTGATCAAATTCAAAAACTTATTGCAATTATCAAAATTCATCAAGGTCCGATAGAAATTACTTTGGGTGAAAAATCCTATAAGATATCTGAACAATGACTGCAGGAGATACAGGATCTCTTGGGATAAGCTAGGCAAGATGTTAATTGTTGTAATGTAAAAAAATGAAAAAACTGATCTCAGATTGAGGTCAGTCTTTTTTATCTATTTTATAGTTATTATTCTGCCTTATTTGTTGCCAGAAGTCTGTATCCAGCATAAGCAAGCACACTGATTGCTAGGATAAGCATCATATCTTCTACTGGTCCAACCTTTGGAACAGCCTTGATTTCTGCCTTTGGTTCAGATTCTGTTCTTGCATTAAGTTCGTATCTAATTTCTTTTCCTTTTTCATCTCTAGGAATAAAGTTGAAGATCAATTCTTGATCAGACTCCTTTGCTTGATATTCAAACTTTTCTTGAGTCATAGGAACAGTTGCAAGTTTTTTGAATTCATTAAGTTCCTTATCAAAAATTTGGATTTCAACATTTGCAGATGCAGCAAGTGCCTTCCAAGTAAGTATAACTTTATTTCCTTCTGTTACGGTATGAGAAATACTAGCAAGTCTCATATCAGCTCCTGCAGCTCCATGTTCCTCATCAGCTTCTGAAGATTCTGATGTAGTATCACTAGCTCCACCAAAAGTCTTACAAGCATCACCTTCTGCATATTTTTCATCAGCAAAATTGAAACAGAATTCCTTTGAATGAGATCCTTCTTGCACATTATCATCTGTAGGAACTACTACACCATAATAATTTGTTGCCTCCTCAAAATTTGCAGAGCTCAACTTAAGACTAACTTCTGAAGCTGCCTTATCATCTGCTGAAAGAAGATGTTTTGTTTCATCAAAATCTGTAAGTGTCAACTCTCCAGATGCTGTCTTATAAGAAGAGATAGGCTTTTTAGAGATAAGGATTGAGTATTCCTCAACTTCCACATCACTTGCATCCTTAAGCAAAGGTGAGGTAATAAGGAAATCCTTTGTCTTAGAATCTCCAGATCCATTTTGAAATCCCTTAACAGTTACATTTTGTGTTTCGGTGTATCCAAAAGTAAGATTTTTCCCTCTCAATGCATTATCTAGATTGAGTACAGGAGTGGCAGCATAGGTTGCAGCCTGAGAGGCGAGCGTGATCAAAGCTGCCAAAGCAAGATGTTTTTTCATTTGTATAAATACTAATAAAAATAAATTACACCTAATTATAATCGAAATAAAAATAAATACAAAAAAAATCAGACTTTTTTTCTCTTGTTTTTTTTAAGGCTTTCAATATAGTGGAAATGCTGCTCTGGTCGTTCAGTGGATAGGACACAATCCTGCGAAGATTGTAACCCCGGTTCGACTCCGGGTCAGGGCAAACTTAAATGGAAGATTGGCCGAGCGGTCGAAGGCGCATGTTTGGAGTACATGTATACGGGCAACCGTATCTAGGGTTCGAATCCCTAATCTTCCGAACGCAAAAACACCGTGCGAAATCAGATTTCGTTTTTTTTATTTTTTAGAATATTTAAAATGTGGAAAAAGATCATACCAATAAGTCTTTTGATCCTCATTTCAGTCTCTGGATTATTCCTGAATTTTTGGTATAATAATCCCACTATTGTTGAGTTTTCTTCTGGAAGTGAACTCCTCTTTTTTTCTGGAGGAAAGACTGCAGAAAAACTCCAAGAGGAAAGAAACTGTAAATATGTCGTTAATGGTAGTTATTTTGGCAAAGATGATCTGTGATACTTCCCTGCAGGAGAGCGATTTACGACAACAGGGGCTATTAATTACAAAAAAATAGAAAATTCTGATCCCAATCTGGGAGAAACGCTCATCTTTGATGAAAAACAAGGAAGAGTTCAGCTTTTTGTGGCTAATGGAGAGGCGATTATGACTGGAGCTTTAGTCTTCAATGCATGACCACGACTCATCAAATGATGAAAGAAAAATAACGACCTTACTCAGTCGATTTCTCATCGAAATGCTCCTCACCCAAGGACCCTTGTAGCTCAAAAATGAACAAAAAGCCTTATCGTTGTTTTCAGAAATAAACTTACTCTAGATGAAGTTGCTGATGAGCTTCTTAAACTTGATATCCAAAATGCAGTCAATCTTGATGGAGGACCTTCTACCTCAATAAGCAGCTCAGATCCAAGAGTCTTAAACTTTAATGAACAAGAAAAACTTCCAATACTTTTTTGTATAAAATAAAAACACTTGTTTTTGCCTAGGAAAACTATAGATTAATAGAAAATATTACGTAAAACAATAAAAGAAATCTGACTTTTAAGACTATTTATCATACTATGGATAAGATTAGAAATTTTTGTATCATTGCGCATATTGACCATGGGAAGTCCACCCTTGCAGATAGAATGCTTGAGATTACAGAAACAGTAAGAAAACTCAATCATTCTCAGGTTTTGGATCGTATGGATATTGAACAAGAGAGAGGAATTACTATTAAGCTAACTCCTGCTAGAATGCAGCGAAAAGGATATGAGCTCAATCTGATAGATACTCCTTGACACGTAGATTTTCAATATGAGGTTTCTCGCTCACTGGCTGCAGTAGAAGGTGCGATTTTGCTCGTAGATGCAAGCCAAGGAATCCAGGCTCAAACCCTGTCTACACTCTATCAGGCTATTGATCAAGGTCTTGATATCATTCCTGTTCTCAATAAAATTGATCTTCCTGCAGCGAATCCAGATAGAGTTGCTGGAGAAATTGAGAATATGATTGGGTTGGATAAGTCAGAAATTATTTGTGTCTCTGGGAAGACCTGAGAAAATGTAGATAAGGTGCTCGATGCTATCATAGAAAGGTTTCTATCTCCTGCAGAATTTAAATCAAAAAATCCAAAAAAGTTTCATATTGACCAATAGTTTTCAACCAAAAAAAAGACTGACCTCACTCTGAGATCAGTTTTTTCTATTTCAGTATTCCGAGTCTCTCTAGAATAGAGGTCATCTTTAGGATCTTTTTTTGATAGGGGAAAACCTTTGTCTTTACTCAAAGATAGGAGGCAATCAAAAAGAGGTGTAATCTTCCCGTGATGATAATATCAGCTCCTTTTACCTTCTGTAGAAATGTACTAAAATTTTCTTCCCAATCGATGCTCTCCATGGTTATATTAAGATCTTTTTCAAGTTGCGTTTGATATTGAGGATCGTTGTAAACAGGAGACTCTCATTTGCTCACAGGAACATAAGCAAGCTCATAGCCCTCTTGGAGAAGAGATTTGCATTCAGCAAGAAGGTTTGGATAAAATTTTTCACCATTTTTATTCAAATTGATGAGGGCGACTTTCTTATCTGATGGACTCTCTTTTTCAACAGTTTTTCGATTGTAGGCAAATCGACTCGTATCCATAAAGAATTCAGCGCCTTTATATCCAAGTTTCTCTAGTGCATGTACAGAGTCCTCATCACGAGCATAAACTGCTTTTGTACGCTTGAGCAATCGTCCAAAGAGTTTGCAGTTGAGAGATTTTTTTGGCGCTTGGATCCCTCCCATCAGATAGAGATTGATTTTTTTTAATTTGTCTGCGAGGGGGAGTAGTGCAAGGTTCCAATATCGATAAGCATTTTTGCTTTCTTCTGTTAGGATTTCTCCACCTCAGATAATTACTGTATCAATTTGTCTATATTGGATAATTTCTTTGATACGAGGAGAAAAAAAATAGTGAAATCCTGATCTTATTCCCTTGGGAAATTCATGAAGATAGGTGATATCCTGCATATCAGGAAACTGAGAAAAAAAGCTTTTCAACCATTCTGGATCATAGGCAGAAATCAGAATTTTTTTACCTTGTTGTTGTAAGAGGCGAATAGTCCCAAGTAGAATAATTTCATCTCCCATATTTTTATAGCTCCAGTTTCCGAGTATCAATACACGCTCTCATTTTATGTTTAGTTGCTGGCTGATTTGCATTATTCTTTATCTCCCTTATGAATAAAAATCGCTTTTAGTCTATGGTTTCCTTTGTTTATGTCAAGGAGAAGTCAGGTTTATAATAGACTTGAATTTTCTATAATAGAGTTTCTGAGTATAAAAATCTCTTGATTTTCTCCGATAAGTAGCTATAAAAATGCTATTTGTATGAGAAAATATACTTCTTATACCTTTATTTGTTAAGCACTATGCTATGACAGAACAACAAAATACTTGGGGGGCAGTGGAGAGATCTAGAACCCCTAGAGCTCCTCGTGTTGCGCCAATGCCAGACTCGAGACCTCAAAAACCAGAGAAAGTTCCCTTGTGGATTGTGATAATGTTTATTTTTGCGCTTGCATTCTGTCTGTTTGCGGTGTATAAGGCTTTTATTTACAAGCAGGGGTATAATGAGGGATCATCAAATCAGGAAGTAATTGATGTAAATTTTCAGCAAGATACAACAGGAGAAGATCTACAAGAAAATGGTATCACCAATATTTTGACAGGAGATGTTGCTACAACTGATGTTGTTAGTTGAGAAACTGCTACAGAGGCATCAGCTAATGTTCAGAGAGTGAATCCGTCTCTTTCAGTATCTTGAAGTCAAACGTGAACTCAATCTGAATGAACAACAACCATTGATCGTAGTGGAGATACAGCTTTGATAGAACAGTTCTATAAGCATTTGGTTGCAAATGAGTTTGATGCGATGAATGCTTTGGTGCAGGGACCATTATTGAGAAGTAAGGCATGGAAGGATCATTGGAATGCAAAAAATCTTGGAATCTTCAGTAGAAACCTCGTTGGAAATCTAAACTTAGATAATCTCTTTTTTGTTGCCAATAGTGTCGATGAAGCCAAAAAATCTAGGCAGTATTCCTATACACTTAGCTATACGATTCAGCCAGATCATCAATACAAAGAAGATCGAAAGATTACGCTAGTTACTCAAGGTACTGGTAAAGTGTTGATCTCAGAGATTATGTGTGAAACGAAGTGATGCTCTCGTTCTCCATTCTTCTGGCCTCAAAACCTAGGATTGAAGTAAAAAAAATAATAAAATCTGACCTCGGTGTCAGGTTTTTTTAAAACAAAAATCTCCTTAGAGATATCAAAGGAGATTTGAATCTCCATTAGAATACTAAAGGAGATTTTTGTCAGAGAGATGAAAGAAGCAGGCAGAAAGTCTTATCAATAAGCATCTTATCGATTAGTATCTGTTAGGGAATAGACTCCGATTCCTATATCAGCGTTTAGCCATTGCCTTTTCGCTACAGATTCTGCTTCTTCCACGAACAGTACCTCCAATATAGCATCCGCTGCCCATATCACGAAGGTTAATCGTTCCTTTCTCACTACAGATTCTGCTTCTTCCATGAACAGTACCTCCGATATAGCATCCGCTGCCCATATCACGAAGGTTAATCGTTCCTTTCGCACTGTAGGCTATGCACCCCGGATCAACATGAGTATAGCGCACTTTATTGGGGGCTGGTGTCTCAATATCAATGAAGCGCTTTGTTCTTTTTGTTTTCATAATGTTCTTGAATTAGTTGGTTCTTACTATATAGGGATTGGGCATTTCAGATATCGTTGAGATTGTTTGATAAGATTTTCTGTTAATGAACCCATCCTTGACAAGGGATAGTATAATTATTTTATCATAAATGTCAAGTAAAAGATAGTTTTTTTATGGACTAAAGTCAGGTGATTTTATTTGACTTTAGAGGAGGCTTAAGTACAATAATTCTAACTTTTAGCTGAGAAAAGTTTATGAACTACGAACTTTTTAATCATCAAGACAAAAAAATCTATCTGATAAATATGCTCAGGGAAGAGAATCAGATTTTTTCTGAGTTGTTTGAAAAAGGAGTAGAAAAATACCTCAGAGCAGGCAAAAAAATCTGAATCCTGATCAATAAAAAAGGTCATACTTGAGGGACAATTTGTCATAGCTGTGGACATATTCCTCAGTGTGAAAATTGTTCGGTTGCGATCAATTATTATCTTCTCCCAAGTGGGCAGAAGATGGGGCTTTGTCATATTTGTAAAAGACAATATCTCTATCCACAAGCCTGTGCTCAGTGTGGCAGTTCCAAGATCAAAGAATTTGGGATAGGAACACAGAAGCTTGCACAGTTGCTCAAGGAAAGGTTTTGAGCTGAATCTCTCATCGTCGAGTCAGAAACCGTCAGATCTCAAAAAAAGATAGAAAAGCTGACCTCAGAGCTCGATACCCTCAAATCTCAATCAAAAAATCCAATAATCATTTGAACTTCTTTGCTTACTACGCCGATCAAAAATTGGAAATTTGATCTTTTGATTTTTCTCAATGCAGATATTGGCTTAAATATCCCTGATTTTAATGCAAATGAGAAAAATTTTTATTTTCTCTATGAGGCTTTTGTTAAGCATCAATGCCCGACTTTTTTGGTACAAACGATGAATCCTGAGCATTATAGTATCAGAATGGCTTGCAAGATGCAAAAATCAGATTTTTATGCTGTTGAAAATGAATTCCGTCAGGCTCATAATTATCCTCCTTATGGAGAACTTTGCTTGATCTTGTACAAGGATGAGATTGAGGAAAAGCTTTTTACAAAAGTAGATCAGCTTCACAAAGAATTACTCTATTTGCAGGAAAAGTATCAACTCAAAGATCTGGAGATTTATACCACACCACCTTTGATTTACAAAATCTTTGGTAAATATAGGTATCAAGTAGTGATAAAGGGAAAAGAAGTCAGAAATTTCATGGATATTGTATTTTCCAAGCTCCAGCTCCACAAAAAAGGCTTTAAAATCAATCGAGATGCGGAAAGTATTGTGTAAAAATAGAAAGAAGTTAAGAATATCTAACTTGCTCTTGATTTTTAACAGGTTATAAATATATAACATATTGTTATGTATTTATAACTTTTTAGTTTGTTAAGAAAAAAAAGATGAGGAAAGAAAAGCTTTTGAAATTTCTAGGAATGTTATTCATGGCTTGGGGGTTTTGAGTTTTTGTTAATATAATTAGGCAAATCCCCTTTGATTTTCTAGATCCAGCATATTTTGCAGTGGTAGGTTTGATGTTGGTATTGTTGTTAGGAGGAGGGACTATGCTCCATATCGCAAACAAGATGAAAAAACAGAATTCTGTCATTGAGACTGATGAAATGTTTAAAAAGGTTGGATATACTGCATTGGCGGCTTCATTTCAGGTGTTTTTGATTCTTGTTCCGATAGTGCTTTGTTTGGATAGGTTTTTCTCATTTTTGGATAAGATGAGCGCTAAAGATATTGTAACTATTTTTTGGTTTGGATCTTTGTTTTTGGTGGCAAGCTTTTCAGGATGGTATTCTCATCATCCAGACAAAACCTGACTTTAGGATCAGACTTTTAGATTTTTTTTGAAATTATGCAAAACTATATCAAACAATTTAGGTTAGAACTGGGTTTGACGCAGCAAGAATTGGCACAAAAAGTTTGAGTAAGGAGAGAGACAATTGTATTTCTCGAGATGGGGAAGTATAATCCTTCGTTAAAACTTGCTTTTCAAATAGCAAAAATTTTTAATCGTAAGATTGAAGAAATTTTTTTGATAGATAGCAATGATGATTTGAAAAATTAACTAAAAAATATTTTACTTCGTAAAAAATATCGCTTTGCGTTATTTACTTCGTAAAAAATACCTCTTTCTAAATTATGGGAAAAAGAGCAAGGGTGGATTGCTCTTTTTAAAATTTATTAATAAGATATATTGAATATAAAAAAATAAATGTCAAGTAAAATAGTAAAAAGAAGTCTGATTTTTTTGTCTTTTTTATTTTTGTGAGTATAATCACAGTAACATAATCACTTAGTGATAAGGTTCTACTACACACCCTTGCAAAATAGGTGACTATGTTGGTGGTATTCCACCTAAAACCGCTTTCCAGATCCACTACCCAATACGATCGGACAGCACAAGTTTTGAAAGCTCCAAGATTTGTTTTGATGATAGTCTATACCTATGATTTGCATCAGTAAATGATAAGTACCGATTATCACTAACTAAAATCGGGCTTGGGGCTTTCGAAACGGAATGCTCCAGAGGTATTTCCTCTCGGAGTTTTTTTTATTAAAAATAAAAATCTGATCTTTTTGTAGCGATGTTTTTTTTGTGCTTGACTTGATTTTTGGAAGCTGTTTTTTATAGTTATGACCGATATTTACCTGTTAATTATGATTATTGTGAAACTTTGTTTTGCTCCTATGGATGGGGTTACCAACTGTGCTACTCGTTTGATTACCAAGAAGGTTTTTGATAACTATCATAGTAATGATGATACTCTCCAGCTCTGGACTGAGTTTATGAATGCAGATGGTTTTATCATCAATCCAAGTAAAGTCATCAGACATATTATGACCACACCAGATCAAAAGCCTATCGCTCAAATTTATGGAGGAAATCAAAAGACACTTTGGCAGACTGCTGAGATCCTAGTCCATCACTATCAGGATCTTTTTTCTGGGATTGAGCTCAATACCTGATGTCCAAGCAATACTGTTATGAAGTGTGGTTGATGATCAGATATGCTTTGTCGTCGTGATGAGACCCTTGAAACGATAAAATGACTCTCAACAATAGTGAAAAGCTCCAAAAATCTGACCTTTTCTGTAAAATCTAGAGCCTGACTTACCGAAGATGATAAGCCTGCGCAGCTCAAATTTTTGAGTGAGGTTTCTCGTTTTTGCGATTTGATTAGTATTCATGGGAGAACCCTCAAGCAACTCTATGCTGGAGATGCTGATTTTAGTTTTATTAAGGAGGTGAAAACTCAGGTAAACTGCCCAGTAATGGCAAATGGAGGAGTATCAAGCTATCTCCAGGCAGAGGAGTTAAGTAAACAACGAGGATTTGATGGGATTATGATTGGGCAATGAGCTATTGGAAATCCTCGAGTTTTCACACCGCATGAAGCAAGCTTGGATGAGAAGATTTCAGTGATCAAGGAGCATTTAGAGCTTATGATTGTATGCGATCTTTGGTTTGAAGAGCGAGGAGAGAAGGTTGAAAACTATATTTTCCATCATCCTCTGGAGTCAGATTTAGAACTATTGAAAAGCAAGATTGAACCTGATAAAGAATACCGCGCAGTTGTCGAGTTTAGGAAGTATCTTTTTCAATATATCAAAGGTGTGCCAAATGCTCGCGAATGGAAACAGAAAGTAATTCCAATCAAGACTTTTTGAGGGATTATCGGAGCATTAGAGGAGTTGAGAGCGCAAAGTATTTGAGACTAAAAAAGAAGTTTATGCGATAATTTATGCAGTATGAGAATTTTTATAGATGAGGCAGGGAGGGGGCCGCTTGCTTGACCTTTGTATGTCTGAGTGGTAAAAGAAGACAAGAATTGGGAATTTGATAGTGTAGATCAGGATTTTCAGGATAGTAAGGCGCTCACTGAAAAAAAGAGATTTCACTCTTATGAGTTATTATCTCAGATGAGGGCCAAGGGGTTGCAATGCTCTACAGGACAGGCAAGTGCTGCTGAGATTGACCTCTTCGGGGTGACAAGAGCGATCAATATGGCGATTATCAGAGGATTATATCAGATTTTTAGCCCTTTTATTAGCGATCAGAAAACAAAAAAAAGTAAAAATCTGACCTTTGATCAGGTAAGAGCTTTACTTTCCGATTATTTACAAAAACAAGATTTTTCATTGCTTATTGATGGAAAGACTGATTTTGGACTCACGCATGATTTGCACATCCCCGTAGAAACTCTTGTCAAGGGAGATTCAAAGATCAGAGGAATAGCAATGGCTTCAATTTTGGCAAAAGTGGAGAGGGATCAGTTCATGATTTCTCTAGCAAAAAACTATCCCGAGCGAGATTTTGATCAGCACAAAGGCTATGGAACCTCAAAACATTATCTCAAAATTTCTCAGTTTTGAACTTGTATTCAACATAGAAAGCTTTTCTTAAAACAGATCTTTCCAAGTTTAACCTTCGAAAAGTTTGATTGAAAAATTCTTTTTACAGAAAAGCCACTTGAGTAGTGGCTTATTTTTTATTTTATTATTTCCGTTATTAAAAACTATCTTCCAAAGAGAGCTTCAGCTTCTCTAAGATCCTGCGCAGAGAGCCCAGCGGATGAAGTGTTTGAAGTTTTCTTAACCGGAGATTTTGCTTTAGTTTTTGGTGTTACTGGCTCAGAAATGACTTCTTCAGAATCAATATCAATTGCTTGAATTTCTGGATTAGCTGCTTCTGGAGTTTCCCTTTTTAGTGAGATGATGAGTTTCCCCTCAACTACTCCTACTTCATATTTCTCTGCATCAAAGACGTAATTCCCAGCTTCATCTCTTTCAATTCCTTCTTCAAGGAAGATTTCTTTTTTTGTAGTTTCAGTGACATCTCCACTCAAATTATTGGTGATATTTTCGAGAGATCCTGAGATGTTTTCGCTTATATCCTCTACAAGAGTCCCACTTTCTTCTACTGTTCAACTAAGTGTTTCTTCGCTTCCTGTGCTGGTTTCAATTGTTGGAGTCTCAAGATCCTTTTTCCCAAAAAGAGAGGCAAACCATGAGTATTCTTCAGGATTTTTATCTCCATTTTCCAAGTTAGAAGAGCCTTGAACACTATTCCAAAGATTCATTGCTCCTTGTGGATTGATCAAAAAGAAAATCCCTCCGATCATTGACAATGAAATTAGGATGATCAAAATCCTTCCTAGATACTTTCTACAAAGGAAAAGAATAAACAAAACTACAACAACTATTGCAATCCAAAAAACTGTAGTATTCATAATATCGTTGATAAAAAAGATAAAAAGTCAGATTTAAATTATTGATATTCCTTAAAAGTTCTTCTCTCTTTCCCTTTAGCATGAGGAATCGGAGTAATATCTCTTGCTGCTTGTGCTTTCCCTTCTGTGAGATCTATTTCTAGCTCTTGACGCTTTCTTCCAAGCTTATCAATTCTTTCCTCAACATTTTTAATTTCTTCTCGTAGGGTTTCTCTCTGGTCAAAGGCATTTCTATATCCAGCAAGATCTCCTTCAGCTTGAAGTTCTACTAATTTTTTCCCCATTGCTTCATACTCATCAAAGTATTCATTATAGGCCTCTATGAGCACTTTTTGTTCATTACTGACAGCCTCAATTCTCGCTTCAGTAGCTCCTGATTCAAGTCTATCTTGTGCACTTGTCCATTTATCAGCAGTATGATAGACTGCTCCTGCTGCTAACAAAGTAAGAAAAGTATTCCTAATAGAGTTTTTGTGCTTTTCTCGCCATCTTTTAATTTTAGATTCTTTGTTATTAAGATCTTTTTCTTGATTTTTTTCGCTCATGATAATCTATTAAAGATTTAAAAGTCTGATTTTATCACTATTTTCTGATTAAGTAGATTATTTTTTCTCAGAGGCAGTAGGATTATAGTTATTAGGATGATCTTTTTTTCGCTCTTTGTTCAGATAGTTGATTAGGTGATCTCTAGTATCTCCCTTCTCAATTGTAGGATACTGGTTCATCTCTGAAATCCATGGAAGACTAGAACCTAAGAAGTTTTCTGTAGATAATGCTCCCTTAAAGATAATTCCCTGTCGCCCCTTGAAATTTTCTCGCCCTGATGGTTGGGAAAAAGGTCGTTGAGTATCTAGCTTTTTTGTGTGGTCTGGCATTTGATTCCAAAATTTAGCTTTTGTTTGATTTATAAACAGCGCAACATGGAGTAGTTCTTCATGGTCCTGCAGCTGAATCTCGCTTCCATCACTACCAATAAATCCTGGGATCGTTAAAGTTTCTGGATTGATTACTACTTCCTTTGAATCAGATTGTATTTTTATTTGTTGTGCATCTAACGCAGTGAGTTTAATATTATTAAATTCAGAACTCTCTCAAAATTTTCTTAAAGCTGATTCTAGAGCTTGTTTTTTGTTGGGCGAGATCGTTAGTTTTTGGATTTCTGCGTTTGCAGGAATGTTTGGAATTAGGAGCCCATCATCTTTGAGGGAAAGCATGGCTGATTCTGTAAGAACGCTTCCTTTAGCAATAATTTTTGCCCTAATCTCGTCCTTTTTTCATGGTGCAATGATGAGATTATTGGTTTCCATATATTGTTCAAGAATTTTTCTATTATTGTTATTTTTGTATAAGAGCTCATCAAGCGTCATTGTTGCATTATCTGGGTTGGCAAGGTCTTGTGCCTGGATGTTCATGCTTGTGAGGGTTTGGTTGATTTGTTGGGTAGCATTAGGATTATTGATAATGTCTTTGATCGCTGAGAGTTGAGCTCAAAGCTGATTGACTTGTTCTTGAAGATTGGCAGCTCTTGCTTGAGTAATTTGAGCTTCATAGTAGCGTTGAAGAGCCACAAGGTCTATCGAATTAACAGGTCAGCTTTTTGGAGCTGTAAATTGAGCAAGTTGAGCATAAGGAACACCAAGTAGTGCCATTTGTGAGGCAGTTTGGTCAAGAGTAATTTGTTCGATTGGTTTCGCTTTTTCATACGTACCACTGGTGAATGGGTTATTCCCTGTTTTTCGAAACTCGTTTACAAGGTCTAGTGCTCATTTCCCTGTAGTTGCTTGTGCAAGTGCATTCCCTCCAAAGAGAACTCCTAAAGTAGTCAAAATCTTTTTAGGAGAGAGCCCAAAACTTCGATTTCATTCCTTATCTTTATCTCCTAAGAGCCATTTGAGCCCGTAAAATGCTCCAGCAAGTACACCAACAGTAGCGATGGTTTTTGTTGTGGATCTTGCTTGATCAAGACTCATTTTTGTGTTTTCAACAAGGAGTTTTTCTACAATATTTACAGGTTGGTTACAGTTGTCGATCTTAGTTCAAACAGTCACTGCCTCTCTAAGTACACTTCAGTCATATACTTCTACGGTAGATCCATCTATCGTAAGTGAGATTCTTTTGTCAGATCTGAGTTTTTCCCTATTTTTATAGAGTTCTAAAGTAAATTTTTGTTCTCTAGGAAGCTGAAGCTTTGCATCAAGGTAGGTTCAGTTTTGTAAGATACTATTGATACTAGCAAGGGAGTTCGCCTTAAGGAGGTTATAGTTATTGTGGTTTGATACACGGGTCAATTTTTCTTGGAGTTTTGCGATCTTTTTTAAATCTTTTGTCGCCTTTTTCTCAGCTTCGATTTGGGATTTGAGGTCCTCAATATAGTCTTTACGAGCTTCAGGACTATTGATCAAAAGTGCTCTTTCCTCAGCACTTCATGGCAGAACAGGAGCTTGTTGAAGTAGACCAGAAAGCTGATCCAAACTTGAAAGTTCTGCCGCCGAGATTGCGATACTATTTGATTCTGCTTGAAGGTTTCTAAACTTTGCCTCAAAAGATCCTAAGATTTGTTGAACTTGGGCAAGTTTCTGAGCCTCACTAAGTTGTGGTTGAGTTTCAGCTTGAGTTGGTTGTTGAGCTTGTGTCTCAGCGGCTTGAACTTGTTGTGGAGTCTCTGAATCAGGTGATTTACTTTGACTTTCTTTAGGTTGATTTTTTTCAGAGTTTGTTGAAGGAGCTTGAGTTGGCTGATGTACTTGTGAAACGGGAGCTTCGCTTTGAGTATTTTGAGATGTTTCAGCTTGCTTTTCTTCTGATGTTGTTGATGGAGTTTCAGAAACTTCAGGAGAGTATTCTGCCTTTGTTGGAGGTAAGTTATCTTGAGAAGGTTCTGTTTGTTCAGTATTTTGAGCTGGAGTAGTAGGATGGAGTTGTTCTTTTGGAGATGATGTAGTTTGATCTAGCGTAGTGCTCGTAGTTTGTTTGTCCAAACTAGTGTGAAAACTAGTGTGAGAAGAGGACTGATCTTTATTTTTTTGAGCTGAGTTTTGTTCTAGAGCTGTTTGATGAGGAGAATCAGGATTTTCATTTTTTTTAGACTTAGTAGAAGATTCAAATCAAGGAGTAGCTTGAGCTTTTACTTCTTCACTAAAACTTGCAAGTTTAGCACTTGTTTCTCTGATAACCTTGTTGAGCCTTGCAATTTCCTCTTCATTTGACTTTAATTGCTCTTTATTGGCTTGAATTTGCGCTTTGAGCTCATCAATCAATTGTTTGGTCTCTTCTTGATTTTTAGTTTCAAGTTCTTTAATTTTATTACTTGTTTCTTCAAGAGATTTCTGTCTTTGACCAATGTCTGAAAGGAGTTCTCCTTTCTGTTTTTTGAGATCATTAACTTTTTTTTGAAGATCTTCAGCTCTCAATCCTTCCTTCATCTTATCCTACTCACAATAATTAAAATATCTACAAAGTAGTTTCTCAAAATACTTTATATATAAAAATCAAAATAATTATATTTACATTTTATAAAAAAGTCAAAAAAAGTCTGATTTTTTTTAATTTGTTGATGTTTTTTCTAGGAGTTTTTTGTGTTTTTTCTCCTTTGCTTTGCAAACTAACAGGATTTCTATAAGATAATGCTACATTTTATTCCCTCTAGTTGAAAATGGTCGATAAGGATTTGCAACTTGAAAGTTATGATTATGATTTGCCTCAGTCTTTGATAGCTCAGGTTCCTGCTCAACCTGTCCATTCTGCAAAACTCCTTATTTGTCAGGAAAATGGAATCTGATGATATCGTTATACTCAAACTACTTTTCTTAATTTGCTCGAGCATTTGGATAGTAAATATTTGATGTTTTTCAATAGGACCAAAGTATTTAAAGCAAGGATTCCCCTTTCTTGAGTCAAAATCATCAAAAAAAATGGATCTGAGGTTAGTTTGGATAAGGGGGAAATTTTTGTTTATAGTTTACTTGGAAAAGATCAGTTTGAGTGCTTAGTTTCCGATGGAAAGCATTTTAAGCCAGGATCTGAGATTGTTATCGATGAAAAAGTCAGCTTTTTGAGTCTAGCTTTTACGGAAAACGGAATTGCTTTTCAGATCAAAGGGATGGATTTGTTGGATTTTCTTGAACAATATGGAGAAATGCCACTTCCTCCCTACATAAAATATGAAAAAGAAAAAGAGGAGCGATATCAAACCTATTTTGCTAAGGAACTTGGTTCTGCAGCCGCTCCTACAGCATCTTTGCATTTTTCTCCACAGTTGATTGCTGGTTTGGAGTCGAGGGGAGTGGATTTTGAGCGAGTATGTTTGCATGTTGGATTGGGGACCTTTAAGCCAGTTTGGGAAGAGAATATTACCAATCAGAAGCTTCATTTTGAGCCTATGATTATTAATATGCAAATCCGAACTCGTATTATGAACGCAAAACTTACTTGAAAAAAACTGCTTCCTGTTGGAACTACGATGGTGAGATATCTAGAGTCTTTACCTTATATTTGGTGCTTTCTCCAAAAAGAAAAAAGTCTGATATCATCGCTCGATCCAGCTGTGGTTGCCTGGCGAGATAACCTCACTCAAGATCTAGATATTTCAAGAGTCCAAGAATTTATTCCAGAACAAAAGATTGATTTTCTTGATTCTTGAGAATTTCTTGTGCAAACAAGACTCTTTCTTAGACCTGGAGTCAAGTTTTTGCTCGTCGATGAACTGATTTCCAATTTTCATTTACCAAAAAGCTCGCTTTTGATGCTGATTAGTGCATTTATGGGAAGAGAAAATGCTTTGCAAGCTTATGAGTTTGCGATACAAAATGACTTTAAGTTTTATAGTTTTTGAGACGGAATGTGGATAAAAACTTGCAATTAAGTGAAAAAACTATAGACTAAAATCTGTTATCTTTCCTTGAAAAAACTAAATCATGCCCCTAATAATAACTAAAAACTAAAATCAGATTTTTTATATCCTTTTCTATGATGGAAATTACGATCCAGGCCGATCAAGCCAATCAGAGATGTGACCGTTTCTTGAGAAAATACTGTAAACCCTATCCACAAGTAAGGCTTTCGGATATCTATTCTCGAATTCGTAAGTGAGAAATTCGTGTCAATGGTAAGAAGACCAAAGAAGAGGCGAGATTAGCCCTTGGAGATGTTTTGACGCTTCCAGAAGAGTTATTAGGGAAAAAGGATAAAAAACTGACTTTGACACAGCAGGAAAGAAAACTTCAGAAAATTGATTTAGATGAGGTTCAAACCTGGATTTTGTATGAAGATGAGGATTGGATTGTTTTCAATAAGCCGGCTGGAATCGTTATTCATCCTAGTGCTCAGCATCGAAATGATCCGTGTATGAATGATTATTTGGAGTTTTATTGTCAGAAGCAGGGATATACCAAAGACAAAAGTCAGACTTTTAAGCCTTCTTTCTGATATAGATTGGATAAGGATACCTCAGGAGTGCTTATCGCAGCAAAAAATTACGAATCTCTTCAATACATCAATAAAATCATCAGAGATCGTGCAATAAGTAAAAACTATATGACGCGAGTCGCAGGGAAGTTTCCAAAACATCTTGTCATTGACAAGGCCATTGAGAAGACCTATAATACAAAATTTGCAAGAGCACAGATGCAGCTCAATGATAGTGATGGACTTGAGTCTAAAACAGAATGCCGATGTGAAAAGACTCGTAAACATCCTTTGCTCTGAGAGATTTCTCTAGTAAGGGTTAAGCTCTATAGTGGAAGAATGCATCAGATTAGAATTCATCTATCGAGTGAAAATTATCCAGTGCTTGGAGATCTGATCTACGGAAAGCCTGTGATCAACAGAATCCTCAATAAGCAAATCGGTATCAAAAGGCAGCTGCTTCATTGTCGAAAATATCAATTCACCAACTTAGATGGGAGAGTAATTAGTTTTGAAGCTCCTTTGCCGATCGACTTTGAGGAGATTAATTAGTATTTATTTTATAATAATATAATCATGAAAACTTTTTTTTGGACAAGTGTAGTTTGGATGCTTGCTTTAGCTGCTTTTTGGTGTGCTGGAGAATGGACTCTTGAAGGAAGAGAGGCCTGGCTCCAAGTTATCCCAACTCAGGTAAAGGCGAGTCTTGCAAATCCAGAGCAAGCAATCTCTGAAACCCAAGAAGAAAACAACCAAGAAGATCAGCTTTCAGCCTTGTTTTCAGGAGAAAATGAAAACACTACTGGAGAGAATCTCACGGGGACTCTAAGTGCTAATGCTGAAGAGGCAGAGCTTACAGGAGAGAAGGTATCTGAGCCTGAATTTATCGTAGAGATCGCTTCAGACAAGAATGAAAAATCTGACTCTGAAGAAGCTCTTATCACAAAAAACAACAATCAAAAAGAAATTGCAGCTTTGCAAGCAAGAGTTGAGGCATTGGAGTATCATTTACTTATGCTCATGCAATCACTTAAGCAGCCTCAAACTCAACCAACAGGAATTCCTATGAAATATCCAGTTTGGAATTATAATTTGCAAAACTAAAAAATATAAAAACCTTTTAACTTGTTATCAATAAACCAGATGTTTCTTGCTCTTTTTGCAGTTTTCATCCGAGTTTTTACGAGTTTCCAGTCGCTAGTATGGGGACTCGTTTTTTTGATTTTTTCGCTTATGATAACTGGAGTCTGGCGGGTGCTTGCTAAAAAAACGCTAAAAGTCTGAGGAAAATTCATCGTTTTGATTTTGGGAGCTTGGCTTATCGCCCTTTTGAGTTGTCAAATCTTTTGGCGAAATAATGCTCCTGAAATTGGTCAGAATTTTTGGACTTTTTGATGGCAAAAAACCAGAGAAGAGCCGAAAATGCAATCTCTTGTCGGAGATTTTCAGGTCCTTGAGCAAAGTAAGCAAGATCGTTATATTGTCAAATCCGTTACTGATAATAAGGTTTTTACTTTAAAAACCTCGGAGCTATTAGCGTTATGAGATATATACTTTATCGGAGCCTCCCAAAAATCTATTGATCGAGATAAGACCTATGCTGAGAGATTTTTTCATAATACAAGTGGGGATAGATTTGATCAGATTGCTAATTTTCTTAGTTATGAATTTAGCTATGAGAAGCGAATGCTGATGAAGGGCTATCAAGGAGCCCTGTATCCAAAGTTTATCGTTAAAAAATCAGCTTTTGAAGAGAAAAAAGATCGAATTCTGACTGCAAGGAGCTGGGTGAGAAGTCAGATTTCAGACTTTTTCAGTCCAAAAGAGTGAGCATTGCTCCTTGGAATGCTTATTGGAGATAAATCTCAGCTTAGCAACTCGCAATATCAGCAGTTTGTCGATAGTGGAATCGTGCATATTATTGCTGTGAGTGGAGGAAATTTGGTGATGATTGTGGTTTTCCTAAGTGCAGTACTCTTCTTTTTGCCTTTTTATTTGAGAAATGCAGTAATTATTTGTGGGGTAGTAGCTTTTGCTTTGATTGCAGGAGGGGATTCCAGTGTCGTGAGAGCTCTGATTATGTCTGTGCTTTCCTTACTTGCTCTGTTCCGAGGGAGAGAGGTCGAGATATGGAGATTGATGAGTTATGCTTTTGTACTAATGCTTTGTTATAATCCCTATTTTCTTGCCTATGATTTAGGGTTTCTCCTAAGCTTCTGAGCGCTAATAGGAATCCTCGCTGTTTCAGAGTGATATACTCTCAGACAACAAGTCGCAACAGAGAATCCAATTTTAAAGAGAAAAAAAGATCAAAAAGTCTGACTCTTATTCCTTGAAAAGCTCTTAAAAGAATATGGATTACCTACTTTTGGAGCAAGTCTAGGGACTTTACCTATTTTACTTTTTTTTGTAGGAAGCACGAACCTAACCGGGATTCTGATCAATCTTTTTGTCGTTCCTCTGGTACCGGTGATTACTATTGGTGGATTTGTTAGTCTTATATTGAGTAGGATGACAGGATGGAGCTTCTGGACAGTTCCAATTGAGTGGTTGCTTCAGTTAGTATTTTGGCTTTCTCAACTTGCAGAAGATTTTGCAGTTAAAATCCTTGTAGAAAACATGCTAACGAGGCGAGTTTTATTGTTGATCCTGATAGGAGTAGTGTTATGTATTTTGTTGATAGTAAGAGAGAAAAGAGCTTCTCTCCTAAAAGGGGAAAGATCGTAGTAGAGATAAATGTCTAGAATAACTAAAAAGACTGAAGATTTCCGAGAGGATATCCATAAAACATCAACCAATATCTGATGGTTTAATCATAACCACCAATACCGACTCCTAGAATCTGCACTGATTCCAGAGAAGGAGCTGGCGAAGTTTTTAGTTAAAAATATAAAATAGCTTGTAATATTTAAAAATATTCGTATAAAATCGCTATGAAAAAAGTTAGAGTTATAGATCTTTTTTGTGGGATAGGATGACTTTCTCACTGATTATTGAGAGTTGGTCTTCCAGTATCAGCTGGTTTTGATATAGATTGAAATTGTAAGTTCTGATACGAGTATAATAACAAGGCAAAATTTTGTCAACAAGATATAAAAACTTTAAAGGCAGAACAGCTTAAAGATATTTTTTGAGACGCAGATATAAAAGTATTAGTAGGATGTGCCCCTTGTCAGCCATACTCTCTGATGAATACAAAAAAATGAACATATTCTTGAGATGATATAAAAGAAAGGAGTCCTGTAGATAAATTTGCATCGTTGATTAGAGAAATCACCCCGGAGATTGTATCAATGGAAAATGTCCCAGGGTTAATGACAAACAAGAAATCAGACTCTTTTCAGAATTTTCTTAGAACTTTAGAAGAATGTGGGTACAAATATGATTATAAAGTCGTTAATTGTACTGATTATGGCATTCCACAGACGAGAAGAAGACTGATTCTTGTTGCTTCAAGAATAGGCGAAATAAAGATCATTCCACCAACCCACAAAACTCCCGTAACCTTAAAAGAAGCTATTAAAGATTTGCCTAAATTAAAAAGTTGAGAAACTTCTAGGACTGATAAATATCATACCTGCCAAAACCTAACTAAAATTAATCTAGAAAGACTTAAATATATACCTCATAATGGATGAGATTTATCAATGATAGAGAGTAAATATCGACCAGAGTGTTTTAAGAAAAAATCAGGGAAAAGTTATCTTAAAAATGTTTATGGTAGAATGTATCGAGACAAGCCAGCTCCTACTATGACAACACTTTGTACATGACTTTGAAATGGAAGGTTCTGACATCCTGAGCAAGATAGGGCAATCTCAGTAAGAGAAGCAGCAAGAATACAAACTTTCCCAGATGACTATCAATTTTTCCCAGAAAATGAGGATTGTAATATACAGAAAGCTTCAAAATTTATAGGGAATGCTGTCCCTGTGAGATTGTGAGAAGTTATCTGAGAAAGTATTTTAAATATTTTATAACCTTATTAAAGTCATGGCAAAAAAGATAAGTGAAGAACGTATGGGTATAATAGAGGATCAAATTAAAAACAATGAAAAGATTTTTGATTACAGGACTGTACAATGGGAATTACAACACATTTGTAACTTATTAGAAAGTAATAATTCCTCTGAAGAACAAGATTTTAAGTGATGAGAGCTTTTTGTTCCATCATATCAGAGAGATTATGTTCGAAATGAAACATTAAAATGTAATTTTATAGAATCTTTATTTTTAAATATACCAATTCCTTATATCTTTCTTAGTGAAGATGCGGAAACATCTCAATTTGAAATTATTGATTGATATCAAAGAATAAGGACCATTTATGAATTTATAAATAATAAGTTTAAGTTGAAAAACTTAAAAAAAATAGATTCCTTAAATGGATTGAAATTTGAGGATTTAACAACCATAAGACAAAATTTTTTTAAGAGAAAAATTTGTAATATTGTTATTTTTGAAACTCTAGAAATGGAACAAAAACAAGAAATGTTCTCAAGAATAAATACAACCTCAAAAAAATTAACAAATGCAGAGCTTAGAAAAGGTGCTATCTGATGACCATTTTATAATTTTTTGAAAGATTTATCAAATGATGATCTCATGACAACGCTTGCCCCACTTAGTGAACAAAGAATAAAAAGAGAAGAATGAACTGAATTATTATTGAGGTTTTTTGCTTATACTAATGATTATGAAAATTATGATAGTAAAGTAGATGAATTTCTAACAAAATATATGAAAAAAGTAACAAAAGATATATTAAAGCCTGGAGGAAACGATATTTTAGAGGATATGAGAGATGAATACATAAAAGTTTTTAAATTTGTTCAAGATAATTTTCCTTCGTGATTTATGAAGTACCCAAATGATACCGTTCTGACTTCAAGAGCATATTTTGAGGCTATATCTGTTTGAGTTTGACTTGCTTTAAGGGAAGCTAATTGAAATTCACTTAATACTGAGATAATACCTCAATTATTAGCAGATACTTATTTTCAGGAGATAGTTTCAAGCGATTGAGCAAACTCAAAAAGAAAGTTTTCCTGAAGAATTGATTGTGTAAAAAATGCTTTATTACATTGACAATTACCTAGGGAATGGATCAGATAAGAAACGAATTTTTAGATAGAATAGGTCATATTGAAGAAACAATAAAATATATTCAACTTATTGAATCCAATCCTGTAGACTATAAATTTCCAGATGAAGTAAATAAAAATACAGTATTAAATATGCAAAAGGCAGGTATTATATTAGCATTATATAATACCATTGAGTTTTGTGTAATTCACTCAATTGAAAGGATTGAAAATGAATTCACAGGAAAAAAGATTAATGAGTTTAACTCTTATTTTTCAACAATTTTTTATAAATGTTTTTGATTTCAGCTTTCAGAAGAAAATTTTACTACAATTGAGGCTAGTGTTAAAAATTGAGATATTGCAAATTGTATTAATTATTGATATAAAAAACAGAAATCTTCTAAGAGATGGTCGGTTTGATTGAAAGATTCGCAGTGACAAACTTTATCAATTCAATGAAATATTGATTTCATTATATTATCTCGTATTGCTCAGGCATTCTCATTTAAGATTTCTGGTAATAAAGAAATTAATTGAAAAGAAGCTTGTTTATTAAAGGAATTAAAGCAACAAAGGAATAATCTTGCCCATTGAGAGCGTTCTTTTATAGATGTTTGACAATCACTAAGTGCTAATGAATTGTTGGGTAAAATGAATACTATAACTAATTTTTTTAAGGATTTTATGAATGTAGTTGAAAATTATATAAATGAGAAAAAGTATTTAAATTCAGAAGTTGAATAAATATCTTATTCCTATTAGAACACTATTGAATGAAAATTAAAATTGATACAAAATCTCAATAGAAAAAATCATTCTCTTCTTCAAATAGCCTCATCTTTGAGGCTTTTTTTAATAAAAAACCTGTACTCTAGCAGGATTTTTTCTAAATCATTTCTCACATAAAATTAGGATGTCCCTTAGTTTTCCAAGCAGGCATTACTGAGGAGATTCCTACTTATATAATGGAGGAAGTCTTTACTAAGCTGATGATTCTTAGCCGTGGAAGATTCAAGATAGAGAAGGAGTTTTATTTAGAGTAAAATTATCTTTTCACTCAAACCCTAGTCCAAAAGCAAATTTTGGAGAGGAAATTTAATTTTCATTCTCATGCTCACAAAATTCTTGATTTTTTGTGGATATTTTTTTAATTTTACAAAATTGCAGTCCATCAGTGAGTTTTTAATATATTCGTGACGTCACGAAATCATTCAAAACCGGTGTAATTGCACCCCTTTAAATTTGAAAAAATATTTTAAATATTTCTCTCTTCACTATACCGAAAAAATCACAAAAATCAATCTCTTTCAATTCCTCTTATACAAGTACAAGCCCCGTTGATGGGGCTTTATTCAAAAAGAAAAAGAAGTCTGACTATTTGTCAGATTCTTTTTTTAAAATAGCCTATATTAAGAATAGTTTGGCAAATCTTCAATCTTAACTCTGATTTGTTCCATAGTATCTCTATC
>ERZ772956.602-NODE-602-length-26568-cov-4.652548_pt1 | contig 26568 bp, 24 predicted proteins | sample MGYA00580683_ERZ772956 | MGnify/ENA primary metagenome ERZ772956 (study PRJEB29015, sample SAMEA2738077) | human oral metagenome | biome: human oral; feature: human-associated habitat; material: saliva | place: China | collected 2212 ... | reverse complement strand
CCAGTAGTGCGTAAACACGTTATCTATAAAGAAGCAAAAATCAAATAATTTTGCTTATTTAGAAAAAGCCCGACATTGTTCGGGTTTTTTTGTATCACAAATTTATTAAGGAACAAATCATGCCGGAACTTCCCGAAGTCGAAACTGCACTACGTGGTATTAGCCCTTATCTTAAGAGTTTTACGATTGAAAAAGTTGTCGTGCGCCAGCCTAAATTGCGCTGGACCGTATCAGAGGAATTGATGGCTCTAAAAAATGTAAAAATTGTCGATCTCACTCGTCGAGCAAAATATTTGATTATTCACACGGAAAAAGGTTATATCATCGGGCATCTGGGCATGTCAGGTTCGGTGCGAATTGTGCCACTGGATAGCGCAATAGATAAACATGATCATATTGATATTGTGATGAATAATGGCAAATTATTACGTTATAACGATCCTCGTCGTTTCGGTGCATGGTTGTGGACGGAGAATTTAGATGACTTTCATCTTTTCTTAAAGCTTGGGCCTGAACCGCTTTCTGATGAATTTAATGCAGAATATTTATTCAAAAAATCTCGTCAAAAATCAACCGCACTTAAAACCTTCTTGATGGATAACGCTGTGGTGGTGGGCGTTGGTAACATTTATGCGAATGAAAGTTTGTTTATTTGTGGTATTCATCCACTTAAACTCGCTAAAAATCTGACCCGCAATCAATGTATTTCCTTAGTGAATACGATTAAGGATGTTTTGAGAAAAGCCATTATTCAAGGTGGAACCACACTTAAAGATTTCTTACAGCCAGATGGGCGCCCAGGTTATTTTGCACAAGAATTATTAGTATATGGTAATAAAGATAAACCTTGTCCGAAGTGCGGTGGAAAAATTGAAAGTTTAGTGATAGGCCAGCGTAATAGTTTCTTTTGCCCGAAATGTCAGAAAATGGGCTAGGATGAGAAGGTTTTCGATGGAAAAGAGAGAAGAAAATAGCGGTCAGAAATGACCGCTATTTTTAATTTACTGGAAATTCTTCAATGACAACAGGAAGTTGTAAAATTTTGCCTAATCGTAGAATAGTGACGAGAACTTTTGAATTAGGTTTTGTATTTGCGATAATTTGCATCATTTCTCGGGCTGAAATGCCTTCTTGATTATTTAATTTCAAAATGACATCACCTAATTGAATTCCTGCTTTTGCTGCTGGACTATTCGGGCTTACACCAGTGATGACTATGCCTTCTTCACTACTTGAACTGATATCACTTTGTACGCCAAAATAACCTCGGATAACACGCCCATCTCGTATGATTTTCTGTAAAACATCATTTGCAATATCCATTGGAATCGCAAAATTTAGTCCTTCTGCGATTTCATTGGCGGTTTTACCAATACTAAGGGTGCTGATTCCGACCAATTCACCCGCAGAATTAATTAATGCGCCGCCTGAGTTGCCGCGGTTAATTGAAGCATCGGTTTGGATGAAGTTCTGTCTGCCAACAGAATCACCTACGGCATTACGTCCCACCGCGCTAATAATACCTTGGGATACGCTTTGTCCTAAGTTGTAGGGATTACCGATTGCTAATACTACATCTCCGACGTGAGCTTGACGATCTGAATTTTGTGGAATGGTTGAAAGATTATTTGCACGAATTTTGAGAACAGCAAGATCGGTGAGATTATCTGAACCAACAAGACTGGCCTCAAAAATATTTCCGTTTTGCAACGCAACTACAATTTGATCCGCATTTTGGATGACGTGTTTATTCGTCAGAATATAGCCATCTTTACTCATAATCACGCCAGAACCTAAGTTATTTACTTGTAGCTGATCATTATCATTAATGTTGGCTGAAGAAAAAGAGCGGTTATAAACATTCACTACTGCTGGAGAGGCAGTTCGCACCGCATTTTTGAACGATACAATATCGTCTGAAGTGAAGATATTGCTGTTATTCAGTCTTGGAACCGCAAACAAAATCACGCCCGCAGCAGCCAAGCCCCAAAGTGCGGAATGGAAAAGTTTTTTAAGCATTTAGATTCCTTTCGGTGTGTAAGTTAATTTTATATCGTCACCGATTTGTTCTAATTCATTGAGTTGCCATAATGGTGCATCGGCAAATTGAGTTAAATTCGGTAATTGGCATAGACCACGAGCATTGTCTCCAAGTAATTTTGGCGCAATGTAAATAATCAATTCATCCACTAATTTCGCATCAATTAAACTGCCCGCTAAATTGGCTCCAGCTTCTACCCAAAGGGTATTTATTTGGCGTTTTCCCAGTTCTTGCATTAATTCTTTTAGTAAATTTTCTTTTGGAAGAATAATTTGTTCGCAGAAATCAGGAAAGCCTGCTAAATCTCGCGGTTCATTAGAAACTAACCAAACGGGAGAATGAGTTAAAAAAAGTTTATGAGTCGGCTGAATGCGATGTTGTGAATCTAAAATGACACGCACAGGCTGACGAAGATCTTCTTTTTTATATTCTGTTTTAAGATTTTCAGGGAATTCATTCCAGCGTATATTAAGGCTAGGATCATCTGCAACGACTGTCGCAGAAGTGGATAAAAGTGCAGATGATTTTGCTCGCATTTTTTGTACGTCCGAACGAGAATCAGGGCCCGTAATCCATTTACTTTCTCCACTTGCCATTGCTGTTCGTCCATCTAAACTCATTGCAAGTTTGAGTTGAACAAAAGGCATACCTTGACGCATTCGTTTCAAAAAACCTTTATTTATTTTTTCCGCTTGATCGTTTAATAAATTCACCGCACTTTCGATGCCGGCATCAGACAACATTTTCAAGCCTTTCCCTGCTACTTGGGGATTTGGGTCTTGCATCGCAGCAATGACTTTCACTACGCCAGCCTCGATTAATCCTAATGCGCAAGGCGGTGTGCGACCATAATGAGAGCAGGGCTCTAAGGTGACGTAAGCTGTTGCTCCTTTGGCATTTTCGCCAGCTTGAGCTAAGGCAACACGTTCAGCATGAGGTTGTCCCGCTTTAAAATGAAAGCCTTCCCCCACAATTTCACCATTTTTTACCAATACGCATCCCACCGATGGGTTCGGAGTGGTGGTATATTGACCTTTGGCGGCTAAATCCAAGGCATGTTGCATAAATTTTCGATCTTGTGCGGAAAATTCGTTCATGGTTAATCCTTTAAGCTCTCAATTTCTTTGGTAAATTGATTAATATTATCGAAACTCAAATAGACCGATGCAAAACGAATATAAGCCACTTTATCGAGTTTTTTTAACTCATTCATCGCGAGTTTTCCAACCAGTTTACTTGGTACTTCACGTTCACCCGTCGCACGTAATTGAAAAATTATATGGTTAATTGCTTGTTCAACATCGTCCGCACTTACAGGGCGTTTTTCTAATGCGTGCTGAATACCACTGCGTAATTTATCTTCATTAAACGGTTCTCGAGTGCCGTCAGTTTTAATAATTTTTGGTACGATTAATTCGGCTGTTTCAAAGGTAGTAAAACGCTCATGACAATGACCGCACTCACGACGGCGACGAACTTGATAGCCATCCGATACCAAACGGCTATCAATTACCTTGGTTTCTTCTGTAAAACAAAATGGACAGCGCATAGACAATTCTCCGTAAAAAGGGCAGTTATCTTAGCAAAAAATTGGTTCTTTGACGATTAGCTTTATGCCTTTCTTGTCTTCTTTTGTTCGAATAATAAGCCAAACCAATCTTTTGTTTGTTTTAATAATTTTTTTATATTTTCAGGTTGTTCAAATCTTGAGGTCTGCGCCAATATGCGTGACCAATATGGATCTGCTTGAGCACCGTGGCTGTTTTCGCCCAGTTCCTGAAGTTTTGTAGAAATGTTGTCAAAATCTACCGCACTTTCATCGTCCACAATAAAATGATTAATATTTCTTATCGTTGGCACCAATTGAATTTCTATTTGGCTTTGTAAATAATCTTTTACGTAAATTTTTAATTGAGCGAGAGCGGCCTCACGTTCAATAGGCGGTAATTCGAGAACTTGATCTTGCGTAATTAATTTTGGTGGTATCGCATTTTCTTGTGTGACACATTGAATCAAATAATAAATCCAAGGACGGATACAATAGCGATCTTTGTATTTCGCAAAATGCCACTGAATTACCTGTGAATCATCGCCAAATAAAGGCTCCATATAACCAAATAGACGAATTTCTTGATTTTCATTTTGCCAATCTACAGAGATATTGAAATCGACAGAAGCATGTTTGGCTTCGCCAAGATCTGCTATTTTCTTTTTAAATTCTAGAACATTGTTCCGAATATTTTCAGCACAAACCTTTCCAAATTCAGCTCGAGGTAACACGCCTTTTACTTCTGCTTGTCTAAAATAATCAGCAAAATTTTGTTCATCAAGGTAGATTAAGTCATTATTGAGCTCGTAATTATCTAATCCACTTAAGGTGAAGTTTTCACTGTCGGCAATACGATCATCTTCATCACGGAAATAGACTCCGAGTTGTTTTTCAAAGAAAAATTTCACTGGGTTTTCCACAAAGCTGACTAAACGATCCAGTTCAATTTCTTCGATTTTTTCTGGGTTTTCTGTCATGGTGATGGCAAATTCTGAATTACTAGCAGTCGCATCAAATTGTGCTATTGGCAACCATTTTGTCGCAAAAGAGCGGGTTAATTTCTCGTTATATTTGAAATTATCTGGGCTAAATGCTGTCATGGGATGCTCAATCACCGTAAGGGGATTTTCGCTTTGCCCTTGATTAATATAATCCACGAGTTGGCTTACCAATACAGAAGGTTCTTTTGGTTGATTATCTGTAATGGAACGGCCAACATAGCTGATATAGCAATAATCACGTGCTGCCAATAAGGCTTCTAAGAACAAATAGCGATCATCATCACGGCGAATACGATCGCCTTTTTGATGGTGATATTGCATTAAATCAAAACTGTTCGGTGTTTGTGTTCTTGGGTAATCCGCATCATTCATTCCAAGTAAACAAACTACTTTGAATGGCACAGAACGCATTGGTAATAAGGTGCAGAAGTTTACTTTTCCTGCAAGGAATTTGAGGCTATTGGGTGAATCTTCTAATTTTATTGTGATGACATCGGCAATCACGTCTGTTTGTAATTCTTCAGTAAAATGGAGCGTTTTTAGATGCTCAGCTAATTCATTAATTTTCTCTTGAATATAGAAAATCGTGTCACTTGTGTCTTCATTTTGCATGAAGAAATCTGATAAAAGTACGGTTAAAATTTCTTGCCATTTTTCGATGGAATGTGTTTGTTGCAGCGTTTCATGCAGCGCGGAAAGTGCGGTGAAAAAGTGAGATAAATTTCCAGCAAGTTCACCCTTTAAGCCATAGCTGCTGTTTAACCCCAGACTATCTTGCCAAATGCCGTGTTCTTCACGCATCGCATAGCCTAACATCATTCGTTCTAATCCAGCCTGCCAAGAATTGAAATTGATGCCATCTTGATTTTTTTGCAAACCGAAACGAATCCCTGAATCTGCCACCCATTCTCGCACTAATGGCAAATCAGCAAGAGAAATATTAAATCGTTCTCGCATCGCAGGAATATCCAACAATGCTAAGACATCCTCTGCACTAAAATTGCTTTCTTTTAAGCGTAATAAAGTTAAGTAACTTGAGACTAACACATCGCTTTCTGAAAGTTTATTATCTGAAAGTGAAAATGGAATTTGTGGCGCATCCCCATTTTTTTGCCCGAAAACTGCCTGAATATAAGGTGTGTATTGGTTTATATCTGCCACCATGACAACCACATCTTTTGGCGTAAGGTTAGGATCTTGATTAAATAAATCTAATAAATAATCGTGCAATACTTCCACTTCCCGCATAGCACTGTGGCAAGAATGTAGGGTTAAAGTGCAGTCATTTTTTGCGATATTTAGCGGTTTATTTTCTAAATGCAGAATTTGAGACTGCAATTGTCCAAGTAAACTGTTCGATTTAATTTCTTGATAAGCATTGACGGGATAAGTTGGAATATGTTCTTCATCTCGCACTAAGGTATAGAGAAAATCTCGTCCCATTTTCCCCCAAGCCGCCAGCAATGGATTGCCTACTTGAAGGTTTTCATTTTGATAAGTGACGTCAAACTGAGCGTTTTCTAGTTGAGAAAGTTGTTCCTCGGAAAAGAGCGGTTGATTTTCATTTTGTTTATTGAATTGATAACGCTGACGAGAGTGCAAATAATCGAGGCGTAAATCGCTAATATCTCCCCAATACTCTTGGCATGGATTATTAAAAAATAGATGAATATCTACTTCTGATGACATGGCTTGCAAAATATTGAGATAAGCAGTTGGAAGCGCAGGAATACCAAAAATAAATATGCGTGAAGGTAATTTTTTCGGTGCTTTTTTATCGGCAAGTAAGGCTAAGAACTGATTATGCAAAGCCGCTCGATGTGTGGCATCACCAACATCTGATTTAACATCGACGACCAATGCACGCCATAACTCACCTTGCCATTTTGTATTGCCTTGAATTTGCTCAAATAAAGTATCGTTTAGGTTAGGTTGCTGTTTTTGTATTTGAGCGGTGATTTGTTCATCTTCGCCTTTTTCCCAAGCAAAAATCCATTCAGGTCGATAAACTAAATATTGGTCAAATAAATCAGCAATTTTGCTGCTGAGTTGATAAAGTTTGTATTGTTCAGAATGTGGCGAGGACGCTAAATAATTGCGTAAAGGTGAAAAACTTTCTTTCTCGAGAAAAGTCGGGATTAATCGCATTAAGCGCCATGTCATTGAATCTTTATCAAAAGGGTTTTTCAATGCCGTTGCGGGTAAGTTCTGAGCATAAAGTTGCCAAATAAAACTTGCTGGCATAGGAAATTTTAAGTTAGCTGAAATGCCTGTTTCTTTCGCTAATTCAATTTGCAGCCATTGCGCCATACCTGGGCTTTGCACCAAGATAATATCCTGCTGAAAAGGATCTTCCGGCGGTAACGATTTGAATAAGGAAGAAAGAATTTCTTTTTGTTTTTCAAGCTGATTGGAATAATAAACAATGAACACAATGGCAACCTTTTGTGATGATTTAATCTAGAAAAAGACAATGCCATTCTACTTAGTTTTTATCGAAATTTCACCCATAGGATAACGCACAATGACGCGTTCGTTTTGACATTGAACGCGAAAAGTTAAGCCATTTTGTTGTATTAATTGTTCACAAGGTAATCCTAAAAATTGGCGTTGAGCTTGATTCTCCGCAATCTGTATCGCCTGAAAATCTTGATAAGTTTTCACCGCACTTTTTCTTTGGCTTGCTGTCCATTGATTGAAAGCAATAAATAAAACGCTAAATAAAGCCAAAGAAAATAATAGGGTAGTGAGCGACATACCTTTATTCATCCTGAACATTAAAATCACTCCAACTTTTTTCCGCCAACTGCCACTGGCTATATTGTTGCACTAAGGTTGTTACGACAGGTTTTCCATAGGCCAACGTCACCCCATCTAAAGTTAAATTTCCGTTGGTGATCACCGCGCCACTAATCCGTCCTTTGCCCGTTAGTTTTAAATCTCCCTCCGCAATTAATACGGCAGACACTGTGCCATTAATTTGAACCTCCGCTTGAGAATCTGAAAACCAATAAAGTTTAGGTGTTTTGTTAGCATTTAAAATTTTGGGCGGGGAAGAAAAGCGCGGTCGAAAATCCGTTAGTTTTTCTGTGTGAATAAAATCTTTCAATGCACCTTGATTATCGCCTCTTGTGGGCGATTTTTTAAATAGGCTCATTTTTTCACACCAAAGAAAATATTGAATTGCATCGGTGGCGCCATCAAGCGTGATGCTGATTTGCTTTACACGTTCATTATTATTTAACGGTAAATCAAGGCAGGCAGTTTGTTTTTTCTCCTCTGTCATTTTTTGCAGTTGTAATGTTCTTTCCACATAGTGTTTTCGTTGATTTTGTTGCGCACGAAAAAAACTTAAATGGCTGTCATCTAATAATAGGATTACAGTTAATAAGCCTGAAATAAAAATCAGAATAGTCAGCGTGATAATGCCTTTTTGTATTCTCATTGTTTTTGATTCCAGAGCGCAACGACAAGGGATGTTTCATAACTGATGTTTGGGGTTTGTTTTAAATTTCCTTTTAGCTTGATTTCTAATCCTTTGCCTTCAATTAACCAATTAAATTGTAGGGTAGTGACTTCGTATTCATTGTTGTCTAATAAATCCGTCCAACCGCCTCCAGCGTTGCAAGCTGATTGTTGAAAAGCACGTTTACAAGTTTCTGCTGTGCAATTAGTAGGAATAACACTTTGATAAGTCAGTTTGGTTTTTATCATTTTGTTACTCACTTTATAACCGAATAATTCTTCTGTACTGTTTTTAGATATATTTTTCCCATTTTTCATACAGGTTTTAGGCGAATCTTTACCAATACAACCATTTTTATTTAAATCATAAAAGAACAACACGCAGCTATTAAGTGGGGCGTTATCTTCTTGACTAATGAAAATAGATGTGCCTTGTTCATCTAATTCAAATAAAGATAAATTGCTTTCTGTTCCTTTTGTATTTAATGCTCTAAATCCCAATCGCCGAAGATCTTTACCTATGAGCTGTAATGTTCGTTGTAATTCTGCTTGTAGTTTTAAATGCAATAACATCTGTTGATTTTGAGTTTGTATTTGCACATAAAAATGCGAAATGCTTAGCAATAATAAAGACGATAACGCCAGAGAAATCATTAGTGCTAATAGGGTTTGTCCTTTTAATAATCTTTTCATGATTGATTGCATGCACTAGCCGCTTGATTGGTTTTCAAACGAATACTGCCAACATTGAAAAATGAAAATAATGTACGTTCATTTTCTGTTTGTAGAATAAAGCAACGAGTAACACTGGTATTACGCGCTCCATAAAACCTCGTGATTTCTTTGGGATAAATATAATGGCTTTGAATCATCGTTTTTTTAGGAAAATAAGGATAGTAAAAATGAGCATAGGCCTCTTGCGGGCAGTTTGTTGGGTTTAAACAATCACAAGTTTGATCATTTTTTACTTGTGCCGTTAAGCACCATTGTTGTGTCGCAATATTACGATTGATAAGTAAAAACCACACTTCCGATGAATTTTCTGCTCGAGCCTGAATTTGGCGTAGAAATAAATACAGGCGATGTTGCTCTTTGGCTAAAATCGTTTTAGGTGAATCCATTTGCCATAATGGGACGGCAAAACTCAGCGCAATGCTGATAATGGCTAATCCAATCAATAATTCCACTAATGTCATACCTTTCTGCATAAAACGCTCCAATTTTCTACCGCACTTTAATGGTAAATAATTAATGGAAAAATCACTTCATACTATTTTTGCGATCTGTATCGCAAAGTTTTTCTGAAAACCTATAAAAACCATTGTTTTATGATTTTCAACTGGTTATTTTGGCAAATCTCGCTATAATGGCGCGGAATTTTTCTGTTCTTTAAAATCTGGTGGAAATATGAATCCAATGTTAAATATCGCAATTCGTGCGGCACGAAAAGCGGGCAATGTGATTGCTAAAAATTATGAACGCCGTGATGCTATCGAAAGCACACAAAAAGGTATTAATGATTATGTGACAAACGTTGATAAAGCGGCAGAAGCAGAAATCATTGAAATTATTCGTAAATCTTATCCTGACCACACCATCATCAGCGAAGAAACAGGTGCGCTTGAAGGCAAAGATAGCGATGTACAATGGGTGATTGATCCACTAGATGGTACCCGCAATTTTATGACGGGCCTTCCTCATTTTGCCGTGTCTATCGCAATTCGTGTAAAAAATCGTACTGAAGTTGGTGTTGTTTACGATCCAATCCGCAATGAATTATTTACCGCTGTGCGTGGTGAAGGCGCAAAATTAAATGAAGTACGTTTACGTGTAGATAGTAAACGTGAAATTCAAGGTTCAATTTTAGCGACCGGTTTCCCATTCAAACAACCAAAATTGATGCCTACTCAATTTGCAATGATGAATGCCTTAATTGAAGATGCCGCAGATTTTCGTCGTACAGGTTCTGCAGCATTGGATTTATGCTATGTGGCGTCAAACCGCATTGATGGTTATTTTGAAATGGGCTTAAAAGCATGGGATTGCGCCGCAGGCGATTTAATCGTGCGTGAAGCGGGTGGTTTAGTCTGTGATTTTGATGCTGGTAACGGCTACTTACGCAGCGGCAATATCATCTCCGCACCATCACGCGTAATAAAAGAAATGTTAAATAAAATCCGCCCTTGTTTAGGTGCTGAATTTAATAATTAATTCTTTGATAACTAGAATAGCGCCAATAGGGCGCTATTTTTTTAGCTACGTTTAGATAATAAAAAACCCGACTTTCGCCGGGTTTTTATTTTACTTACAAGTTAATTACCATTGGTAGCCAACACTTGCACTTGCACCAGAGTGGCCTTGTGAATTGCTGTTTACCGTGAATTTAACCCCAACTTTACCATTATCTGATAAACGAGAGTAACCCACCGCTAACGCATTTTGTCCACGATATGTACCTGCACCGACAGACACCATAGATTTACCTGCTGTCGTAACATGATATAACCCACCTGATGCTAAAGCACCAGCAATACCTGCACGTAAGCCTTTATCAACATTATTGATTTGATTGCTGATATTACCTGCAACATATTTCAATTGGTTTACATTCACAGCATCAGTGCCGTCTTTACCTGGAGCAACATTGGTAATACGTTTACCACCAGCGTTGATACCGTTTTCGTTGATATTAACGTCACCCACTTTCACTTCTTTTGCTGTGACAGAGTTTACTTTAATATCATCTTTCATCGATACTTTCACACCGTTTTCATCTGCAGTCGTGGTAATGTTTTTGCCATCACCATTAACAGCCACATTGCTACCTAGTTTTTTCACACCGGTCGAACCTTTATCTGCATTAAAGGTTAAACCTTCGTTTGTTACTTTATCGTATGCCTTAACGCCTTTACCAATATCACCTTTCGTTTTATCTGAAAGATCAACGGTATAGTCAGTCACAGTTGTTGAACCATCTTTATGCGTATCAGCAGCTTTTGTCACTTTAACGTGATCAGAGCCACCTTTAACTGCTGCAGAAGTATCATTAATACCTTTTGCACTCACTTTATAGATAGTTTGACCATTTGTTGCATCTGTACGAGATGTGATCTCAATATTTTCACCAGCTTCAACTTCTGTTTTCGCGGCTTTTAATTGTTTCACATTTACTGCATCAGTATCTTTTTCACCAGCTTTTACATTGGTAATACGTGTTGCATTATTATTACCATCAGATACTTTCAAACCTTCATCTGTTTGAGTTAATTTAACTTTTACATTACCAGTTGTATCTGTGATGTTGATGCCCTCAACTTCAGGTGTTTTCTTAATGGAAACAGTAACAGTATTGCCATCTACTGCGGTCATTACATTTTTACCATTATCAAATTTTGTAGCATCAGTATTATCTTCACCACCTTTAATATTAACAGTTGTGTTTAACTTCGCTTTATGAGCTGTACCGCTATTACCTGCGAAAGTTAATCCGCCCTCAGCAACTTCAGCTTTGAAGTCTTTCAGCTGTTTTACATTTACTGCATCAGTATTTTCAGTGCCTTCAGCTACATTAGTTACCTTATTGTTACCCATGTCAACTTTACCGCCAGTGGTAACACTTAGGTTTGTTGTTGTAGTATCTTTAAAGGTTACGTTATCTTTAGTTGCGATAGTAAAGTTTTTACCATTTTGAACTAATTTCACGTTTTTACCTGCAATATAATTTACAGTATCGCTACCATTGACAGTTTCTTCCGAAGCTCCTTCAACTTCACCTTCCCCTTTGACAACTTTTGTTTTCCAACCTTTAGCTTGTAAGGTTCCATTTTCATTTACAATAGTTTTGCCATCAACATTGACATCAACTTCGTAAATCTTATTAGTATCAGTGCTTCCAGTTGTTGTTGTCACTTTTGCTGCACTTCCATCTTTACCTTTTACAGTCGTAATGGTGTTAGTGGAGCTAATAGTATATTTACCATCATCCCCTTTATTAACTTGAATATTGTTGCCTGCGGCAATGTCTGTTACGTTGGCATCAATGGTTACTTTACCATTCTCACCTACAGAAGCTTTTGTACCTTTACCATTAGTAAAGTCTAGACCCTCTGAAAGTTTAACAGTTTTGGCGTTTTCTCCATTTGCCTTGTAGGTTAATGGGATAACTTGTGCAGCCTTGTCGCCATCAAACGAAACTTTATAGTCAGTGCTATGGTTTGCTTCATCTTTTGATGCTGTTACAGTGATTGGGCTATTAACATTCGTCTTTTTATCATCGGACACGGTGACAGCTTCTTGAGCTGCATCTTTCACTGTATTTTTAGATACGTTTACTTGATAGGTAGCGCCCGCATCTCCAACATTGCCAGATTTTACATTAACTTGAGCAATGTTATCTCCGCCTGCTTTACTTTCAACAGTTTCGATTGCTTTAGCTTGAGCTTTAGCGGCTAATTTTCCACCTTTAATTTCAAGGGTGGAGTCATCGATGGCTAAGCCAACTTTATAGTTAGTTGTGCCGTTAGCATTTGTTGTTGAGTTATCAAGAGTGATAGGGTTGTCACCATTAGCTTTTGACACTGTTGCTTGGGTATTTTTCGCTGTAACGGTATAGACTTTGTTGCCTTCGTCATTAGTGGATGATGCAACAGTGATATTTTCACCCGCACTTACCACAGAAGTATTCGCTTTCAACTGAGCCACGTTCACCGCGTCAGTGTTGGCTTCACCTGCTTTCACGCCATGAATGATATTGTCACCCATGTTAATGGTTGAGCCTGCGCCTACAGTAAATTTACCGTTTGGATTTACCACAAACTCAGTCGAGGTGACTTTATTGAAGCTTACATCATTTTTAGTGCCGTAAGTGAAGGTGTTACCTGCTTTTTTCAGCGCCATGTTTTTGCCTGCAACAAAGGTTAATTCATCGCCTGCTTTAATATTCGATGTCGCATCACCTTCAGCTTTATCGTCATTGGTATTGTCACTTGTACCACGGGTTGCTTTCCAGTATGAGTTGTTTACTGCATTTGCAACAGTGGTCGCATTAACAAGTTTTTTGCCATCATCAGTGGTTGGCGCATCGACTTTACCATTATTATTAACGGTTAAATTAGTAGTTGAGACATCAGGTACGTTGGCTGTTAACTTACCATCTTTTTTCACAATGGTAGTGCCATCAACGGCTACATCTAACTCATAGTTTTTAGCATTGGCAGCACCAGTCGCATTAATTGTGATTGGGCTATTCGCCGCTTTAGATACACTTGCTTGAGTATTGGTGTCAGTAGCGCTGATGGTGTAGTTACCATTGTTGTTTGAAATAGTAACATTTTCCCCTGCGGTAAGGCCTGTTACGTTAGCTTTTAATTTGATGGTAGATACGCCGGTATTTTCATTTGTCGGGGTGACGGTAATGCCACTATTAGCATCTGTAGCAATGTTTACTTTGTCACCAGGGTTTATTAAACCAACTTTTTGACCGTTAGCTTGTAATGTCCAGCCGCTTGCATTGATGGCTTCAGCAACATTTTTCGCTTTTGCAAGCCAGTTATCTTTAACATTATCATCAACTCTAACAGTTCCTTCCGTGCCGCCTGTTGTTCTAATTGTTGCATAATTCGCTTCAAAGGTTAATTCTTTCTCATTGCGACTTATTTTGATAGTGTCGCCACTATTGCCACCGTCCTTGGCTTTAAATGTGACTATATCCCCACCTCTTACGCTAGTGGCTTTATCATCAGTCTCTTTATTTGCCTTGATTTTCCATGCAGCTGCATCTTTAACTGCAGTTGTGTTCATCGAAATTTGGAAGTTTTGAGGATCTTGCCCCGGAGTTGGGTTTGTGATTGTTATTGAACCATCAGGCGAAGTTACAGTATATTTTTTAATACTGCCCACAACAGCTTTTAACTGCGCCACGTTTACAGCATCAGAGTCTGCACTACCTGGAGCTAGATTGGTGAGCTGACGAGTGGTTGTCCCATTTCCTAAAGAGACTGCGCCAGCAGAACCTTTAATAGTTTCTTTTACTCGTGTTAATGTGTTTGGATCGTTGATTAATTTAACAGGGGCATAAACGTCATTGCTGTTATTATTTCTCGAATCATCATCAGTAATGTGATTTGATGATACGACACTGCCTTCTGAGCTGATTGTGATGTTTTTACCATCTAATGCAGCTCGAGTAGATGCTGAACCTTGACCTAATGCTACACCGCCTGCTGTAGTTACGGATGAACTACGGCCTAGCGCGGTACCACCAGTTGCTACTGACGTCACACTACTGTGTGCACCTATAGCTGTTGAATCTTGTGCTGCAGCTGTGGCTGTATTACCAAAGGCAGATGCATCTGCCGCGGCAGCTTTAGATTCATTACCAAAAGCAGACGACCAACCTCCAGTTGCCTTAGCTTTATTACCATAGGCTGACGCATTATTTGCAGCAGAAGAGTCGGCTCCTGTTGCTATAGCGTTAGAACCAGTTGTTGCAGCTTGTCGTCCAGTTGCTATGCTATCGGTTCCAGCTGCATTTGCGGCATTCCCTATTGCAATAGTATTAGCACCACTTGCTGTTGCATTTTTACCTGTTGCGACGGAAGCAGAACCTGACGCTCTGGAGCTAACACCTGCGGCAGTTGAAAATTCACCAGTTGCCTGAGAGTCGTGTCCTAGTGCTGTTGCTCTGTTAGTGGTTGCATGGGCTGAATCCCCAAGTGCGGTTGTTTTTTCTGCAGTAGCTTCAGTCCAGGTACCAACTGCCGTTGAGCCATCTTTAGTTGCTTGAGCTGCCGCACCTGCCGCAAGGGAGCCAGCTCCTTTCGCTTGGGCTTGCATACCTAAGGCTGCACTATTACTTCCTGAGGCTGTGGAAGACGGACCAATAGATGCTGCGTTTGTTCCTGAAGCAGTTGAATCAGCACCGAAAGCAGCAGCGTTTTCGCCGCTGGCACCAGCTTTATAACCTGAGGCAATAGTGTGAGTTCCACTTGCACTTGATTTACCACCTACTGCAGCTGATTGTGCACCTGTTGCATGAGCCTCGTCCCCTAATGCAGCAGATCCTGTTACCCCATTTGCCCCACCTTGTGCAACGGCATGTTTACCTAATGCTATATCACCATTACCCGCTGCTGTTGCGTTTACGCCAAATGCTGCAGATTCAGACCCCGTCGCAGTGGCTAAATGTCCGACTGCAACTGTTTTTTCACCTGTCGCATGAGTTTGAGTACCTATAGCTAGAGCAGATGTTCCTTTTGATGACACGTCATAGCCAATTGCAATTGCAGTGACACCTTCAGCTTTAGCTACTTTTGTATTGCGATTTTGTGATTGAATTGATATCCCATCGCCTTGTCCTGCGAACATCGCAGCTTCAGCCCCCCCAACAACAGCCCCAGTAGAAACTGCCGCTAAAACTACCGCAGTTAATGTTTTACTTGATTTTGTTTTGCCTTTTGCTCGGCTAAGTTCGGAAACTGCAACCCATGTTTGTGTGATCGTATTCCAAATAACTTTATAGATATGATTCATATTTTTTTCCTATTGTGAAAAATTGAGATTTCTTAGTTCAATAACAAATTGAAAAGCTTAATATTATTGATTAAGAGAGGTGGTATACAAATTAAAGTGTTTAATAAATGAAAGAGTGTTTCCGCCTAGAAAGAAGGAAGTGGTAAAAGATTAACTGACCTAATAACGGCTTAGTTATATTTAAAAAGCCGGTAACATTCCATGTCATACAACGAATTAGGTTCATTTTATAGCCTGATTTATTATAAATAGTGAAATTAACTCTTAGAGATATCAATTCATTTGTTTACTGAACTAGAAATAGACAAATAGAATTTGGAAGGGGATTCTACCACTTTGTTATTTGAAATGGAAAGATAATTTTAAGAATAATAACCATAACCATGATCTGAATATTTTTCTACTGATTTATGTTATTTAATCCCTTTTACAAAAGTTAGCTTGAATCACAAACTGCGTGCAAAAATTAGGATTTTCGGTAGAATTCAGGCGAGAAAAATGCACTTTAATACGGATTTAAATTGACGTGTGTTTTTTAATTAGTAAATAACTCGTCAATGGACGAATCTGAACCTCAACGAAGAAAACGACGACATTATGCTTCCAGAACTTGGCTTTTTCCTTCTTTTACTCGCAACAGCTAGCGCGTTTTTTCTTGCGTTAGTGCCTCAATTTGGATTATTCAAAAAAAATCCTACTTTAATTAATGCTGCTTGGCCGCTTAGTTATATTTTTACCCTTGCGACGACGTTCTCAATTGGTTTGCTTGCTTATTCTTTTGCGGTGGATGATTTCACCCTTGAATATGTAGCGGCACATTCTAATTCCCAATTGCCTACATTTTTTAAAGTGGCTGCCACCTGGGGCGGGCATGAAGGTTCAATGTTGTTTTGGTTATTTTCATTGAGTTTATGGCTTGCTGCCTTTGCTTTTTTTAATCGAAAAAATGACCGCACTTTTTCCGCTCAATCTTTATCTTTATTGGGATTGATTTGCTTTGGCTTTGCGGTATTTATTTTATTTTATTCCAATCCATTTGGACGTATTTTCCCAGCACCTGCAGAAGGGCGCGATCTCAATCCAATGTTGCAAGATGTGGGATTAATTTTCCATCCGCCGTTGTTATATGTTGGTTATGTGGGCTTTGCGGTGAATTTTGCAATGAGTTTGAGTGCGTTGATTTATAACCAGTCAGCACGACAAATTGCACGTTCAATGCGTGGCTGGGTGTTGTTTTCTTGGTTATTTTTAACCATTGGCATTGTGCTTGGTGCGTGGTGGGCATATTACGAACTCGGCTGGGGTGGTTGGTGGTTCTGGGATCCTGTAGAAAATGCCTCTTTAATGCCTTGGTTGCTTGGTTTGGCGTTATTACATAGTTTAATGGTGACGGAAAAACAAGGTGTATTTAGTTATTGGACAACGCTTTTTTCTCTGCTTGCTTTTGCCTTTAGCATATTAGGCACGTTTATTGTTCGTTCTGGCGCACTCACTTCTGTGCATGCTTTTGCATTGGATAACACGCGCGGTTATGTGTTGTTATTAATTTTCTTTGTTTTGACGGTGTTAGCTTTTGGATTATTCGCCTTACGAGCGGGCAGTTCATCAGAAAGTGCGGTGAAATTTCAGTTCGTTTCTAAATCAGGTGGCATTTTATTACTGAATATTTTGCTTACCATTGCAACCGTTTCCACTTTTTTAGGCACCTTTTACCCGATGTTATTCCAAGCGATGAATTGGGGATCAATTTCGGTGGGTAGTCCTTATTTTAATAGTATTTTCTTCCCAATTATTACGGTGATTTTAATCCTAATGGTGATTTCACTCACCATTCGTTGGGTGCAATTTGATCGCACATTATTGATACGTTGCGTATGGTTGGTTGTTCCCTCTTTGATTCTTGCCGGCTTGATGATTTGGCAACAGCTACGCCATAATTCTGCATTACATTTCCATGCTTTCGCCTTTGTGTTATTAACTCTTGCGATTTGGCTTTTGTTCATCACGTTATGGCAAAATTGGCGACAAATTCGCTTGTCTCAATTGGGGATGATTTTAGCGCATTGTGGCGTGGCGATTGTGACTATCGGTGCGGTAATGAGTGGTTATTTTGGCAGTGAAATTGGTGTGCGTTTAGCACCGCAACAAAGTCAAAAATTGGGGCAATATGAATTTCATTATCGTCAATTTTCTAATGAAATCGGGCCAAATTTTACCGCAGAAGTCGCCTTTTTTGATGTGACTGAAAATGGCAAGCCTTATGCAGAAATTATCCCCGAACGCCGTTATTACGATGTGCGTACAATGACAATGAGCGAAGTGGGGCTTGATGGCGGTTTCTGGGGGGATTTATATATTGTGATGGGTGATTCTCTCGGCAAAGGAGAATTTACTTTTCGCTTACATTATAAACCATTGATTCGTTGGCTTTGGGCTGGCGGTATTTTAATGGCGTTTGGCGCACTTTTTAGCGTTTTCGGATTACGCAGAAAACAGGAAAAATAATGAACAAAAAACTTATCTTTTTTGCACCGCTCTTTGTGCTTTTAGGCGTGTGTGTATTATTAATTGCAGGGTTAAATCAAGATCCGAAAAAAATTGCTTCGGCTTTAATTGATAAACCTGTTCCAGAGTTTTATCAGACTAATTTACATGAGCCATCACAAATCGTAAGCCCGAAAGATTTTCCGAAACAGCCATTCTTATTAAATATGTGGGGCAGTTGGTGTGGTTATTGCAAAGAAGAACATCCGCTGTTAATTGAGATTGCAAAAACGTTGCCTATTGTGGGGGTGGATTATCGCGATAATCCTCAAAATGGCATTGAAATGCTTAAGCGAATGGGCAATCCTTTCGTCTTCACCATTGATGATAGCCAGGGTGAATTGGGATTAAAATTAGGTGTGGATGGTGCACCAGAAACTTATCTTGTGGATGAAAATGGTGTGATTCGTTATCGCCATTCTGGGTTACTGGATAAAGAAACTTGGCAAACAGTATTTCTGCCAAAAATTGAAGCATTGAAGAACAAATGAAAAGCATATTAGATATTTTTACTCGTGGTTTTATTCAGGTTCAAAAAACAGTCTTTTTTGCGACCGCACTTTTATTCGCATTTTCCTTATTCGCCCAAGCGGAAATGGTGGATACCTATCAATTCCAAAATCAAGATGATCGTACTCGCGCCGTAGAGTTGGCAAAATCTTTACGCTGTCCACAATGTCAGAACCAAAATTTGGTGGAATCTAATTCGCCTATAGCTTATGACTTGCGTCTTGAAGTGTACAAAATGGTAGATGAGGGCAAAAGCAATCAGCAAATTATCGATCAAATGACGGCTAGATTTGGTGATTTTGTGAATTATAAACCACCGTTCAAATGGAATACGGCATTGTTGTGGCTGTTGCCAGTCGCTCTTTTTATTTTAGCTGCCGCATTGCTTTATTTCTCAAATAGAAAAAAATCCGATCTATCTTCAGTCGAGCAGGGAAGTGCGTTGGGAAAAGAACAGCGATATTTTTCTGTTGATGCTGAGGCTCATTCGGATCCTAAGCAAAAGCAACAAAAGACAGATTTTTTCGGGAAAAGTAATCGCAAACTTTCTTTTGTTATTTTCTTTTTATTAATTGCTATTCCGACCGTTTATTATTTTTCTCTTGATCGTTTTAGTCGTGTTCAACAAGGTGAGCAATCGATGATTGAGCAACATAATCAAAATGTTGAAATGAATGATGAACACAAAAATGAAAATGTGATTGAGAAGATCCAAAATAAATTGAGAACTGATCCGAATAATGCGGAAACTTGGCTTCAACTTGGGGAAGCCTATGTACAGAATAATGAATTTGATAGTGCGCTTGTGGCTTATTCTAATGCAGAAAAAATATCAGGCAGTAAACCTAATATTTTAGGCTTGGCAGCCACCGCACTTTATTATCAAGCAGGTCAGCAAATGACCTCAAAAGTAGAACAATTTTTGAATGAAGCTTTGTCAAAAGATAAAAATGAAGTATCTAGCCTTTCTTTGTTGGCGACGATTGCCTTAGAAAATCGTCAATATCAACAAGCCAGTGGGTATTTACAGCAATTATTAGATTCTGGTAATGCGGCAGTGGATCGTCGTTCAGTTATTCAACGAATGAAGATGTTGGATTTTTTACAACGTGGTGAAAAAGGGCAAAATCCGTGAGCCAATATTCTGAAAACATTATTATTGGTGCAGGTGCAGCAGGATTATTTTGTGCAGCACAGTTAGCTAAGTTAGGCAAGGCGGTGACAGTTTTCGACAACGGTAAAAAAATCGGACGTAAGATTTTGATGTCGGGCGGCGGGTTTTGTAATTTCACGAATTTAGAGGTTACGCCTGCTCATTACCTTTCACAAAATCCTCATTTCGTCAAATCTGCCCTTGCTCGTTATACCAACTGGGATTTTATTTCTTTAGTGGCGGAGCAGGGGATTGCTTATCACGAAAAGGAATTGGGGCAATTATTTTGCGATGAGGGCGCAGAACAAATCGTTGAAATGCTGAAGTCTGAATGCGATAAATATGGTGCTAAGATTTTATTGCGTAGCGAAGTTTCTCAAGTTGAACGGATTCAAAATGATGAAAAAGTGCGGTTTGTTTTACAGGTAAATTCAACCCAATGGCAATGTAAAAATTTGATTGTCGCGACGGGCGGGCTTTCTATGCCAGGGCTTGGCGCAACGCCATTGGGCTATCAAATCGCAGAACAATTTGGTATTCCTGTTATTCCTCCACGAGCGAGTTTGGTACCTTTTACGTATCGAGAAACAGATAAATTTTTAACCGCACTTTCAGGCATTAGCTTGCCAGTAACGATCACAGCACAGTGCGGAAAATCTTTTCATAACCAGCTTTTGTTTACTCATCGTGGTATTTCAGGCCCTGTGATATTGCAAATTTCCAATTATTGGCAACCCACTGAGTCAGTAGAAATCGATTTATTACCGAACCACAATGTCGAAGAGGAAATTAATCAAGCAAAACAACATTCACCAAAACAAATGTTGAAAACCATCTTGGTTCGATTACTTCCGAAAAAATTGGTCGAGCTTTGGATTGCTCAAGGCCTTATGCAAGATGAAGTTATCGCTAACATCAGCAAAGTGCGGGTAAAAAATCTGGTGGATTTTATTCATCACTGGGAATTTACCCCTAATGGCACAGAAGGCTATCGTACGGCAGAAGTCACAATGGGCGGTGTGGATACTAAAGTAATTTCTTCTAAAACAATGGAAAGCAACCAAGTAAGCGGTTTGTATTTTATTGGTGAAGTATTGGATGTGACGGGCTGGCTGGGTGGCTATAATTTCCAATGGGCGTGGAGCTCGGCTTATGCTTGTTCACAAGGAATTAGTGAAAAATAGAAGGGATGTTGAAAATACGTTAGAATTCTTTTAATTAAATCATAAAATAAGGAAGTAAAATATTAAAAATCCTCCTATTACATGCAGACACAGTAGGCTCTTATTTACGTTCACAAGCATTAAAAGAAACTCGTTTAAAATTTGCATAAGGTGAAATCTCTCGTGAACAATTAACTGAGATTGAAGATCAAGCAATTACAAAGTTATTCCAAGCTCAGTTAGATGAGGTATCCAAATCATCTATTTATTGAGCATTTAAAGAAATTGAATGTTATTGTTGGTGATCGTAGCGTAGTTAAATATACCATCCCTAGTCCCAATCAATTAATGAATCCTATTCAGTGGGATACGGGCATTTATGTTACACGCGAAGAAATCGCTAAAGAGGTTTGGGGCGAAGATTAATTTGATTTTATGGTAGATAATAAATGGCTCCTTATGGAGCCATTTTTTAACGCTGAATTAAGTAACGTAATTTTGTTCCATCTTGCTCTACACTTAGCAGTGTATAGCCATGATTTTTAGTATCAATAGGAATGTTGTTGATAGATTGTGCGCAATCGCTTAATAGTTCTAAAATTTCACCTTTTTGTAATTGTGGCATGGTTTCTAACATTACAATAGCGGGGTAAGGGCAGGGTTCGCCTAACGTATCTAATGTATAATCGGGTGAAATGTCTTTTGGATCTTTATCTAATTTTTGAACAATAGTAAATGCCATGATTATGCTCCTTTTGATTAATTACATCCACAGCCAGTTTGTGCGGTTATTTGAGATTTTGCTTTGGCTAAGAAACGGCGTTCCCACCAGACTACGGCAATTAAACATAAAATTAATAAACCGTAATTCACAAGTAAGCCACCTACGGGCCCGAAAGATTTTAGTAAATTAAGTTTTTCGTAATCAAGTGCTAAAACAGGGGCAATATCATCCCAAACATAGGCGAGATAAGTTGATCCGACTACGTTACCTAAGCCAACCCACATAAAGTGTACTTGACCTTCCATTGAGCGATACATCCAACCTGTTTCACAACCACCAGCGAGTACAATACCAAAGCCGAATAATAAACCGCCAATAATCGCATTGGGGCCAGCCCACATAATTTTAGGCGAGACGCCAAGTTGAATGTAGCTAAATACACCAATGGTGCCCACTAATATTCCAAAAATAATCGCTTTTGCCATATAAGCACGCCCAGTTACCCATAAGTCACGGAAAGCTGAGGTAAAACAAATTTGAGCTCGTTCAATTAATAACCCGAAAGCCAAACCACAAACCATAGCAAAACCAAGTTTAATAGATTGAGTCATTACATAAAGTGACGCAATAAGATAAGCAAAAAATATAACCATACCAATCCAGAAACGGCGTTGTGCTTGTTTAGGATCTGTTTCTTTTATTTTCGCTGCGCCTTTTTTCAGTTCTAATTTAATGCGAAATATTGGTAATAATGTGACTTTCACACCAGCATAAGTACCTATTGCTGTTGCGATAGTGAAGAACCAAGCGTGTACCGAAAATTGTGGGATACCCGTAAAAAGTGAAGCTAAATTGCATCCCATTGCTAAACGTGCACCAAATCCTGCTAATGCACCGCCAATTAAAGCTTGAACAATCCGACGTTTATGTGGTTGGTTGCGCCATTTTACATTATTTGCCCAAAGTGCCGCAGAAATACAACCTGCAAACATGCCTAAGATCATGACACCATCAACACGTGAGAAGATATTACCTTGCATTCCTATGATTTTGTAGTAACTCCATTCAGATACATCAACGCCTAATGCTTGTAATGCATGTCCTCCCCACCGAGTAAATTCCCCTGTCACAGCCCAATAAGTGCCTGTTACCCCAAAGTAATAAGCGGAAAGCAAACCCGCTGCAGTCACTGCAACAATCGGATTCCAGTACTTAATTAAATAATCTTGTTTGAATTGTAGCCAAATCTCTTGCATAAGATAACCTAAATTTATTGAAAAGAAAGATTTGCAAGAAAGGTATAAATAATGAATACAGTGAAAAAAGAAGTGCCCATTTTCCTATACACAAAACTTGCGATATAAGACAAATGAAATTTGTCAGGTAAAATAATAACATTATTTTAACAATAAAGGCAAAACCTTTATAGCTTTGCCTTTATAGATATCATATTTTTCGATTAAAGAATATCTAATAATTCTACTTCAAATACGAGTGTTGAGAATGGCGGAATTGATGCGCCAGCGCCACGTTCACCGTAAGCAAGCTCGTGTGGAATAGTTAGTTTCCATTTAGAACCGACAGGCATCATTTGTAATGCTTCAACCCAACCACGGATTACGCCATTTACTGGGAATTCAGCTGGCGTGCCACGAGCAACAGAGCTGTCGAATAAGGTGCCATCTGGTAATGTACCAGTATAGTGTACACGCACTTTATCTGTTGCAGATGGTTTTGCACCATTGCCTTCAGTCATGATTTCGTATTGCAAACCGCTGTCGGTTACGTTTACGCCCGCTTTTTTCGCATTTTCTTCTAAGAATTTTTTGCCTTCTTCTTCAATGGCTTTAAATTGCGCTTGTTGTGCTTCAGCTGCTTGTTGTTGAAGAGCTTGAACAGAATGCATTAAGTCATTGATGTCTAATGCTGGTTGATTATGATTTAATGCATCAAAAATCCCTTTCGCTACAGCTTCAACGGTGATTTCCATTTGGCTATCGGCTAATTGTTGGCCAATTTGCAAACCAATCCCATAGCTACCTTTTTCAGAAACGCTTTCTAATTTTACTTGTTCAAAATTCATTTGATGTTTTCCTTTTGTTAAAAAATTATTTTTTATATGCCAAGATTTCGCCCATGCGAACAGGTTCGTTGACGCTTAAATGATCAGCTAAATGGACTTGATTTGCTTGGAATAAATTAATCACTGTTGAACCAAGTTGGAACCAACCCATTTCTTGACCTTTCAATAATTTGACCGCACTTTCGCCTTCATAAGTCCACGTTTTCACTTCGTTGTGGCGTGGTGGATTAATTACGCCTGCCCAAGTTGTGCCAATACTTGCAGTGATGGTTGCACCGACTAAAATTTGTACCATTGTGCCAAATTCAGTATCAAATACACAAATCACGCGTTCATTACGCGCAAATAAATTCGGTACATGTTGGGCTAAAAATGGATTCACAGAGAATAAATCACCCGGCACATAAATCATTTTGCGTAGCGTACCATCGCACGGCATATGCACTCGGTGGTAATCACGAGGAGAAAGATAAGTAGTGGCAAATTCACCATTTTTAAAGGTTTCCACTAATTCTTTATCTTTTGCTAGTAAGTCTTCTAGGCTGAAAAAATGCCCTTTAGCTTGTAATAAAAGATTATCGTCAATATGACCGCACTCGCTAATGCGACCGTCTGCAGGTAAACAAAGTGCGGTAGGATTTTGATTAATTGGACGCGCGTTTTCTTTTAACGGACGAATAAAAAATTCATTAAAACTTGCGTAATCAGAAAATTGTTCTTTTTGCGCAATGCTCATATCAATGTTGTATTTTTTCGCAAAAGCTTTAATTACAACATGGGTTAGCACACCCCATTTTTGTTTAGCAAACCAGCCTGCAATTTGAGTTAAATAAATTTGCGGCATGACATATTGAAATGCCACTTTCAAGCGTTGCCAATAAGAATTTGAAGTCATCATTATCTTTCCTTGTTAAAAAAAGAGGCGTGATTATAGCAATTTTTGTGGTTGTTCCAATGTTTAAATTTAATATGGTTGTTTTTTGAACTTTGATGACCCTGTGATTTTTACTGCATTGCATGGTAAAGTCAGATAATCTATACCAAGTTTTTTGTAAGGAACTCGTAATGTGGCTAATTTTTGATATTTCTGAAAAAGAGCGAGTGGGTTTAATTAAACGTTATTTTCTTACACGGAAAATAAAGAAAGGAGTTAAGTTGGACAGTTTCAATGATATAAGAAAACAAAGTAAGGACTTGCCAAACTTTGACAAAGAATTTGATACCACAATAAAGTTTTGGGTTCCTCAAATTATTCATGAATGTGTAGCACAAGAAATGGTTAATGGATTTAAAAGTAATTCGATTGCTCATACTATTCGAGAATTTCTGCTTATTCATTGTTATGGTATTAGTGCGGTACAGTGTTTTCGAGAAAAGTATAGAAATGGATCAAATGAATTACCTACAATCCCTGAGATTAAATTTTCTATTGGTGTTAGAGAAGCGAAAACAATAGAGGAAAAAGCAAGAAAGGCGTTATTAGGTAAGAATTTACAGCCTTATAAAATTTCTGTACATCATAAACTGAAAGATGATCTAACTACTTTAGCGAATCTTAATAGTCTTTCTCTTTCAGAATATTTACGAAAGGAGATGATTAAACATTATTTGGGGAATGGTTTTTTTCCAAATATAGAATTATCTAAGGATGAGGAAAGTATAGTAGCAGAGTTTATTAATTCAGAAAATGAGTGATTTTTTATAGGAGGTTTTATGTCTGAAAAAGTTGAATCAATTGTTGGTGGTTTATTGGGTATTTTAGGTTATATCATTTTTACGATTGGTGGTATTTTGCCTTTTTACGCCGCTGTTATTGATATTAAACGAGATCAATTCTTTATGGCTGCTTTAGATATTGCGACAGTTATAGTCGGAATTGTTCGTGGAATAATGTATTTCTTTGGATGGATTTAAGATGGAATTTAGATTTCTTTTTTTATTATTGTTTTCTTTGATTTTAACAAGTTGTGAAAAAAAGAACGAACTTTAAGCGTAGAAGAAGCGAAAAAGATTTATGACAGAATGTCTGATAATGAAGTTAGGACACATTTTAGAGAGGTGATATTAAGTCAGTGCCACTCAAAATTAAATCGACTAGGTAACCAAGTTCCTTCTTATGTTAATAAAGATAATTTATGTGAATGTGTGGCGACTTCAACAATTAGACAAGCTGACATTGAATTATTACGTCTCGCTTTATTACCAGCTGAAGCTTTAACGGAAGAACAAAAACACAATATTGATGCGGGATTAGCCCAAAAACTGATTAAAACTTTTCCACAATGCTACCATTAAACAACAATGAATAAAAAAGCGATTATAATTGTATCCACAATTACAGGGATTAGTATCTTTTGGGGATACAATAAATGGTTTGTTAGATGTGCTGATTTTAGCACTCAAGCTGAAGCTCAGGAACACATGAATAGTTATGGTGCTTACCGTCTTGATGGGGATAAAGACGGTGAAGCTTGTGAATGTTTAAAAGGCGGTAGTGCTTATAATAAGAATATTTGTAAGAAGTGGCGATATTATAGAAGATTATAGTCGTCTAAGAATAATGACCTTTCTGATAAAAAATGTGATTTCCCTTTGACTATCTTCGCAACAACAGGTAATATTCACGCCCTATGCAAAAGGTAAAACTACCCCTAACCGTTGATCCGGTAAAAGATGCTCAAAGACGGCTTGATTATGTTGGCTATTATGCTGCTAATCAGCTTGAGCGTTTGGCGGAATCAGTGGTAAACGTGCTCAGCGATGCACAGGTAACATTATCGTTTTATATTGATCCACAAAAATTAG
>ERZ772956.596-NODE-596-length-26790-cov-5.840808_pt1 | contig 26790 bp, 30 predicted proteins | sample MGYA00580683_ERZ772956 | MGnify/ENA primary metagenome ERZ772956 (study PRJEB29015, sample SAMEA2738077) | human oral metagenome | biome: human oral; feature: human-associated habitat; material: saliva | place: China | collected 2212 ... | reverse complement strand
TTAACTGGTGTATCCATGATATGCCATAACCCTTTCCATGCATAGACTTACTATTATTTGTGAAAGTTATCTTTCCTTCTTTCACCATTATACTAAATAATTTCTTGTTTATATATAAATTCTACATCAAATCGTCCTTCATCATAGGTAACTACGGCAAAGGAACCACCCGATTTATCGCGAGGTAGCGATAGGCTGCCGGGATTTACAAAAAGAATTTTACCCACGCGTACCTTATACTGACGATGTGTATGCCCTGCCACAATAAGGTGAGCCCCCATGGCTCGTCCAAGGTGGATGAGGTCCCCCGATTGATTAGAATAGGATACATCATGACCGTGGGTCATGTAAATATAGGTATCCTCAAAAGGAATCAACTGTTCTCTCGGCTCAAGCGGTTGCACACGATCATTATTGCCGCGAACAGCATATACCGGTACATCTGTATGTTCCTGCATATACCGTGCATCATCACCCAAATCTCCTGCATGAAGCCATATATCGATATCTTGTTCAGCCGTTGCCGCTAACACAAGGTCGATATCTTCAAGGTACCCATGGGTGTCACTAATAATACCTATCCGTTTCATCCATTCACCTTCGCTACCAATTGTTGTAATGCTTTACCGCGATGGCTAATGGATTCCTTCGTATCGATATCAAGTTCCGCCATCGTTTTTCCAAATTGAGGTACATAAAAATATGGATCATAACCAAAACCATTTGTACCGATTGGCGTATCTTGAATTTCACCATCACAAGAGGCTTCTGAGGTTAAACTAGAGCCATCTGGATAGACTAGTGCTAGTGCACACACATAATGAGCCGTCCGGTTAGCTTTGCCTTGTAGTTCTCGAATCAACTTTTGATTATTTGCTTCATCATCACCATGCGAACCAGCATAACGTGCAGAATATACGCCAGGTTCACCTTCTAGAGCATCAACAGTTAATCCTGAATCATCCGCTAAACAAGGTAATCCTATTTTTTCGCTATAATATTTAGCTTTGAGAATGGCATTTTCCATAAAGGTTGTGCCTGTTTCCTCAGGTTCTGGAACTGTGGCAACTTCTTTTACAGGCACACAAGTAATATTCATGTGAGAAAAAGCCCGTTCAAACTCGCGGATTTTTCCCTTGTTACCTGTTGCTAGCACAATACGTTCCATATTACTTATCTCCTTCAGACGCCATAGCTGGTGCATCAGGATACACCTTACCGATTTTATCCGCTACAGAGCCTAATACGTCTCGTTGGTTTGCCATTAATTCATCGGTTGCCGCTTCTGCAAGGTCTAATAGTGCATTGAGTTCGTCGCGGCTAAATGTACCATGTTCACCTGTACCTTGTACCTCGATGAGATTACCTGCACCAGTGCGTACCACATTCATATCCACAACGGCAGCGCTATCCTCTTCGTAGCATAAATCCGTAATCGGCCCATTAGGACCAATACCGACAGAAATAGCAGCACAAAAATCAGTAATTGGGAATTTACCAAAACCACCAAAAGTATAGTCGATTGCATCAACAAGCGCCACAAAAGCGCCTGTAATCGATGCAGTACGCGTACCACCATCTGCTTGGATAACATCACAATCTACAGTAATCGACCGTTCACCAAGAGCTTTTAAATCAACAACGGCACGCAATGCTCGACCGATTAAACGTTGAATTTCAACAGTACGACCCGTTTGTTTACCTCGAGCAGCCTCACGGCTTACACGTGTTTTAGTAGAACGTGGCAACAAGGAATACTCTGCAGTTACCCAGCCTTGACCGGAACCTTTTAGCCAGCGCGGTACATTTTCCTCGATAGTAGCTGTACAAATGACCTTTGTTTTACCACATTCAATAAGTACAGAACCTTCTGCATATTCTGTAAAATGTCTCGTTATCTTAATTGGTCTCAATTGACCAGCTGTTCTATTATCGCTGCGCATCACAATGCCTCCCTTGTAACCATATTATATATTCTTTAGCACGATGCATATAGCCGACTTACTACATTAGTAACGCCCCTTATACAAAGGGGCGCCCTATTATTTATTCTATTATAGCACGAAATGACGAGTACATTCGATATATACCGCATCATTTAACTTACAATTCTATTTGTCCATCCCCTAACGGATCAACCACTACATATCGTTGTAATCCACCGCGTTTTTGTGCTTGTCGGGCTTCTGTGAAAGCCTCTTCTCTCGTCGCATCATCAGCTTGCCAAGGAATGAACATGGCGTACACACTTTGTTTTGCATACGGACCATAGTTACCATAGGACTCTATGCTGTGCCATCCTATCTTATCCTCATAGAGACGTACCATTTCACGTCGTTGTTCTTGTACGCCGGACTCATCATAATAGACAGAATAATCATGTACCCATCTATCTGTATGACCAACAAGAGCCTCCTGTGCTATTTCATCACGACGTACCCATTGCTGTTTCCATTTAACAATGAGATCATCTATATATTTCGTTACATTAGCCGATTGATGTTGCTCTACATAATTTGGTTCAATAACACGACTATAATCTAGGCCAGCCATGGATAAGATTATCCCTGTATTTACATAGGGCAAGGCCTCCTGTACAGAATAGCCACCTTCAAGTACAGCGATATCCGCCTGCAATAAATCTACTAATTCTGCATATCCCTTAGCGGTCACATTCATATTCGCTAATGGATCTGAGAAGTGATTATCCTGTCCTGCTGAATTAATGACGATATCCGGTTTAAATTCATGTAGAATTGGCAATACAAGTTCACGCATCACCTTTAATAGACCTTCATCACCCGTGCCAGGAGGTAATGGAATATCTATATTAGCCCCAATGGCTTGAGGGCCTCCGAATTCATCCATAAAACCTGTGCCTGGATATAAGGTCCGTCCATCTTGGTGAAAGCTTATGTACAAAGTATCTGGATCGTGGTAGAACACATCTTGCGACCCATCCCCATGATGTACATCGGTATCGACGATAGCCACCCGTTTCACACCATAGGTTTGTCGTATGTGTTGTATCATAACGGCTTCGATATTAATGGTGCAGAAGCCCCGAATCCCATGAACCATGGCCATCGCATGATGCCCTGGCGGTCTAACGAGAGCAAAGGCTCTATCTACTTCACCTTGTAATACTGCATCAGCTGCAGCAATGGCACCACCAGCAGATACGCGATGCGCATCGGTCACCCATGATTGTAAATCAGGGGCACCAACGTGAACACGTTCTATTACATCCCAATCTGCTACGATAGGATTATATTCTCGAATATTGGGTACATCTAGTAACCCTTCTTCTACGATTTGATCACGCGTATACAGCAAGCGCTCTTGTCGTTCGGGATGAGTGGCGGAAATTTTCCAATCAAAGGCAGGAAAAAATACGAGGCCTAATGAAGAATGTTCTATTGCACTTGCCGGCACGATTCCATTTCGTACACGGTAACTGTCCTTATGATTCCACATAACTACTCACCCCCGCTTGTAATTGAACTTTCACAGTTATAATGCGTTCCATTGATTGCCATCCATCTATTACTGGAAAATCTTCTACACTAATAGTTTCTATGTCAGGTAGTACATCTGAAGTAACTAAGCCTTGTTCTTTGGCAGCCTCACGCAATAGACTATATGCAACCTCTTCTACGGCTTGGGCTGAGCGTAGATGACTAGATGTATCTTGAATACCTAATTCAGGAACCACCATGGTGCGCCGTTTTGTATCGACATGAATCGTAATGGCCATAGTATGATTAGCCACACCTGCACCAATAGCATTTGCCACCGCCGCATCAGACGGAATGTGAATAGGCAATCCTAATTGGTCTCCGATGATAGGACCTAGACTTGCGGCTGTACCGCCAACGATGACAAGCTGTGCTGGCACAAATGGATCTGGATGCACAATATCAGCCACTACATAAATAGGTCGTTTATTTTCTTTCGCTACTACCGTATCAATACCCTCTTGAATCACCTGTACCGCTACATTTACGATACGTTGGGCCATAGTAGTAGCATCTATAGTGCTATCAATTTGAGCAATCCCATCATAGGCCTTTTGTCCGTCACCATACTGGGCTTTTCCAAGAACAATAAGGGCATCCCCTAATGTTGGTTCTATGCCACCAAGTGCAACAGATGGACCTACACGTTCTGGACCTACTGTAAGATTTCCGTTATTATAACGCACCACTGATTCGCCACCAATACCGACGGATGTCACTGCAAAGGAACGCACCGCGCTTGGATAATTACGAATGGATACCCCCTCTTTTGTCATAAGGGGCTTCCCTTGTTTCCATAAGGATATATCTGTTGTAGTACCACCTATATCTAGGGCCACTATGTGATCTAATGTAGCGCTACGCAATGCTTCTAGGCCTAGTACTGTCGCAGCAGGGCCTGTAAATACGGTTTCTACAGGAACCGAAGCAATCGTATCGATAGGCAATGAACCACCATCAGCCTTTAATATATACAATGGGGCTGTAATATTATGTGCAACCAATGCATCACGCACAGCTTGTCTAAAGCGATTGAACACATCCGTTACAGCACTATTAAAATAGGCACTAATTGTGCGTCGAGGAAAATTAAGATTGCCACTTAGAGAGCTACCTGTCGAAATAGTGTCATACATAGCACTCAGAGCATTTGTAACATCTAGTTCTTCCTTAGGGTTTCGAACGCCAAATTTAGCAGATACGGCCGCTAAATTGGTGCCACTCCGAGATTGCACCGTATGAGCAATATGATTAATATCCTCACATTTCGTCGATTCTACTACAATTCCTCTATGATCTGTATAGCCCTTTAGATACACGGGGCTTACAGGAAATATATCGTCCACATTTCGGCCTGGCCCCGCTATAACATAAAGGTCTACCGGTTGTTCCTTATGTTCTACAATCGTATTCGTAACAACTGTAGTAGATAATGTAACCTGTTCAATCTGCGCCGAGTCTATATCGACTAATACAGCACCTAAGGCCTCTGTAATACCGTTCATGAGATTATCTTTTGTGGTACGTCTCTTTGCCCAAGAAACGACGTTTGCACCATCTATGATAACGGCATCTGTAAAGGTACCACCTACATCTATGCCTAATAACATACTATCCTCCTAACTATGCTTTCACATTGTAAGCATAGGACTAGACTTTCACAATATATAGCGTGCTCATAACGTTTATTATCTCATATACAACAAAAGAGACCGCCGGAACAGTCTCTTGTTGCTACATATCTAGACTTACCAGTTTCTGCACCGGAAACATCGAGAATTTCTTATTTTGCTGCCGAAACGGAAGCATAGTTTTTAATGATAACGATTGGTGTCATTTGGCTATCATTACCAAATGGATTATCAATCAACAATTGAGCAATCTTATTTGCATCAATGCCGCGGCTTGTACCGAGAATTGCAGAGCGTTTCAAATCATTCACGTCCGCCACAACAGCGCCGTAGCAACCAGTACGTTGAACGATTTTTTCAGCTACCTTATCTGGATCTTTAGGACCAAATACGATATGTTTATCGAACGGAGGCATTGTGCCAGTTACGTCATCGGTTAAGGATGCAGCACGAGCAATTGCATAGAACACGCCCGGTTTACGGAATGCTTTAGCTATAGCGCCTAAGAAGAATGCACCTAACACCTTCCATTTACCATCTAGGTTCATTGCAGATTGCATACCATAAATGGATGCCATAGATCCATCCGGATGAATAAAGCGGTTAATCATGCGTGCTTGCCAACATACATCGAGTTCTTCTGGACGTGTAAAGCGACCTTGTGTAATCGCTACAACGGATTCTGCTACACATACGATGTCTTCTGGTCCAATGTTGTGGCCACCAAATTCAACGATAGCATCAACGATGTCATCATTATCTGTAAGAATACGTGTGGGAACACATACTAATTCTAATTCTGCCATTGTTATGCCTCCTTAGTGAACTAATGCTGCTTGTACTTCTTCAGCAGTTAAACGAATACGTTGTTTATCAATATGATAGTCCGTACGACCTACGATTTGGTAGTAAATATCGATATCCATATAAGGGAATCCCTTAATATCTTCACGAATATTGCCATTTTTGCCAGTCAATGTAACGTAAATACGAACCGTGCCACCTTTGCGAGGTTTAATAATAATGGCTTCAAAATACCCATCGTGACGCGGACGGTCGATATCCATCGCCCAAGCATCTACCTTCACTGCGTCAAAATGTTCTTCTGGTAACAATGTACGAGGGAACAAATCCATAATGGTGCCAAGTTGGCGACCTTTATTTACAAATGGCACATCGCAGAACAATGTCATAGAGCTCATGTTCATGTCTGCCAACTGAAAGTTTGTTTTTCGTTTCGCTAACAAAATAACACGTTCATTACCTTGTTTGAATACGAATAAACGGAACAATAAATACAAAACAGCTATGATAACTGCAATGGCAACTATCACATTCAATATGTTATAAAACCACATGAGAATTCTCCTTTATAGTGTAATCAATTCCACAGAAAAATTATCCGTATCTAAGAATTGGGCCCCTAAATCAGCACCGAGAACGATATCCTTTGTAAAATACAAGGTACTATGACCTTGCTTCGTAGACGGATTATGCAAATTATTACTATCCATCGTTCGTTTAACAAGATCGCTGGTCTCATAAGCAGGGTCGATATAACGGATTCTATCGCCCGATAATTCTTGGAGCACTGTTCTGACGAATGGGAAATGAGTACACCCCAATACAACAACATCAATATCGCGTTCTAGCATAGGTGCTAAATATTCTTTAGCCGCCTCACGCACAGCATCATCCTGTAAATGGCCTTGTTCAATTAAACCTGCTAGTTCTGGACACGGCTGTTCCCACACAAATACTTCATGGTCAATTTCCATGGCCACATGCTTATGAATATGACTATTCACAGTGGCAACCGTCGCCATAATACCGATGGTATTACTATTGCTTTCACGAATAGCCGTCTTAACACCTTGCGACACGCCGATAACCGGCACATTTACACGGCTACGAACCTCATCAAGGGCTACTACGGTAAAGGTATTACAGGCAATAACCATCAGTTTCACCGGAAGTTGATGCAGTGTTTCTGCTATACGACATGCGATTTCTGTAATTTCCTCAGTCGGTCGATTGCCAACGGGGTTATTAGCATTATCTCCTATATAGATGAAGTCTTCATTGGGAAATTGTTCTTGAAGGACCTTCAAAACGGATAGACCTCCTACACCGGAGTCAAAGACACCGATGGGCAGTCGTTGTGTATCTATATTAGTCATGAGGCATCTCCTCAACAGCATTTACAATAGGTTGATAAAATTTATCCTCTAATCGTATGATTTTTCCAGACGATTTAGACATAAATGCGTTCTTGGTCTCCCCCGTTGCCAATAGAGCACCATCACTGGCGCGTCGCATACGGTATTTGAATACCATTTGAGCTCGAGTCATTTTGACTAAATACGTTTCTATATTAATCGTGTCATCAAACCGAGCTGGTTCCTTATAGTTACACGATACATTCATGATTGGAAATACTATGTCCTCGTCCATCATGTCCCACAGGGTTACGCCGATGTGACGAAGAAATTCAATACGCGCCATTTCAAACCACCGAAAATGATTACTGTGGTGGGCAATCCCCATCATATCGGTTTCATAAAAACGGACGTTAATTGTCGCTGTATACATTTATTCATCCTTCTTATTACAATACAAATTTAATTGTATATCTATTAACAAAGGGTGTCAAATAAACAAAGGCAGTCCAACCAATAAAAATGATTAAACTGCCTTTTCTATGTACTTGTTAACGACCAAAAGGGAATAACTTTTTCGCTTGTTCTTCATGGGTTGTTTTGATATAGCGATTGGCCACTTTGAAAGCAATGCCAAGAATAGCTACATCATCCACCCAGCCAAGGCCCGCAATCGTGTCGGGAATGACATCAATTGGTAGGATGAGATACCCTAAGGCGCCGGCTAAAATAGCCTTTACATATTTCGGTGTATCTTGATCGCGTAAGCACAAGAATAACACCACTGCTCTTTGTACAAAGGCAAGTTTTTTACCATATCGTGTTACAAACGCTAAAAAGCGTGATTCACTAAAATACTTGCCATATTTGATAATTTTTAATGGATTCATAACAATCCTTCCAATTATTTACGGAAACCGTTAATTGTGGATTTTGTTGTTTCTTTAACAGTTTCAACAGCTTGGAAAGCCGTATCTTTTGCAGTTTCAACAGCTTGAGCTGCCGTAGTTTTTGCGTTTTCAACAGCTACTTGAGTTGTTGCTTTAGCTACTTCTACGCCACCTTTAGCCAATTCTTTTGCTGTATCCAAAGTTTCTTTTGCTACATCGATCTTTTCTTTCGCTGCATCAGTAACTTTAGCAACTGCTTCTGCTGCATGGTCATGAAGTTGGTATTTTGTTTCTGTGTTCCATTTTTCGATAGCAGGTGCCACTTTGTCGGCATATACTTGCTCTAATTGTTCTTTAGCAAGACCTGTTTCATTGGCAATACCAGCCCATACGTCGCGTTGACATTGAGTAAAAGGAATGCTTGCAGCTGCATCGCGAGCAATTTCACCAGCAATAGTTTTACCGTTTTCATAGAATTCAGCGATCATAGGTTTGTAACGTTCAATATCGGATGGCATACCATCTTCAATCCAAATATGTGCTACTTTACCGATAGCATATGTTAAACCAACAGCTACAGGTACGCGAACTGCTTTCATAGGAACTAATAGGGAAATTGCAGCTGTAGCAATAGCTGTGCTCAAACCACCTACTAAACCTACAACAGCACCTGTTTGTAATTCTACATCATACAAATGTGCAATGCGAGTCACCATGTATGTTGCATTTGTGCATAAAGCAACATTGCTAAATTTAGGGGATAAAGCTAACACAGCAGCACGACCAGCGCCCCAGAAAATAAACTGTTCAACTTGATAATTTAAATCTTGACCACCATCGCTAAGCGGTTCAATTGTAACGCCATTATATTCTGCCATAATCGTTCTCCTTTTTTCCGGATTCCACTTGTGAATGTATGTATCGTTCATTAGTATTATTATACCATTCTCAATGTAGAATTGAAATGAATAATATATATTTTACCCTGTATAAACGGGTTTATTATGACTATAAGTAATAGATAATACTCTATTCACTACCAACTTGTGAGTCCCCCATCAATCGTCCAAGCAGCACCGGTAACAAAAGATGCCTTAGAACTAATTAAAAAGGCTATAACTTCGCCAATTTCGTGAGGTTTTGCAATACGTCCCAATGGATAGTGTTGCCCCATCTCCTCTTTTGCTTGCTCCGCATCTTGATGAGATTGAGCGATTTGCTTATCTACAAGGGATGTATCTACATCGCCAGGGCACACGCAGTTAACGCGTACCTCATGGGGTGCCATCTCAAGGGATAATGATTTTGTAAAGCTTACGATAGCACCTTTTGATGCACCATATACTGAACAGGCCACATTCCCTTGCAAGCCCGCATCACTAGATACGGTAACAATACTGCCCTTTACTTGACGTAAATAAGGCAATGCCGCTTGGCACAAGAACACTGTTCCTTTTACATTCGTTCCAAACATTTCATCAAAGGCGGATTCAGATACGTCGGCTAGCAGTTCTTCTTCATAATATCCAGCCGCTGTCACAAGAGCCGAAATGCTGCCAAAGAAATCTACTGTTTCTTTTACAATACGCTGACAATCGCTCACACTAGATACGTCGCCTTTCACATAGCGCACCTTCGAAGAATAGCGGCGCAATTTCATCTTTGCCCTTTGTCCCGCTTGTTCATCGCGGCCATTGATAACGACGCACCAACCTTCTTGCAATAATAGCTTAGCTGTGGCAAATCCGATACCCGATGTACCACCGCTGATCAATGCCACTTGAACATCATTTTTATGAGGCATACTCACACCTCCTACAAGGTAGAAATATAATCAAACACTAATTTTAACAACATAACTGTCGTAACAGACAGGAATACAACACGCACCAAAGAGGACCCTTTGGCGATAGCTAAGTGGGATCCTAAATAGGCACCAACCACTTGACCCACCGCAGCGACAAAGCCGTACATATAATTAACATGCCCTAAATATAGAAATACCAACAAGGATGCTAAATTACTGGTAAAGTTTAATATTTTTGCATTTGCCGAAGCATGGAGAAAATCAAACCCCGTAAAGATAAATCCCATAATGAGAAATGTACCTGTACCAGGTCCAATGAAGCCATCATACATACCGATACCAAGAGCAAAGGCCATACAGATATGGAGTGCTCGCCCCATTACTTGAGAGGTGCGATTTACTTCGCCCCAGTTCTTTTTAAAGACTACAAATAATGTAACGGCCACGAGTAATACGATGATAATCGGTTTAACATATAGCGGCGGTAATGATACAACCGCCAAAGTACCCAGCATAGAGCCTATAAAGGTAAACGGCAATAATTTTCGCACCAGTTTAAAGTCAACCATATGATTTCGTAAAAACGTAATCGATGCACTACCAGCGCCAAAGATACTAGACAGTTTATTACTACCTAGCGCCATGCTGGGTGGTAGATTAGTTAGCAACATGGCTGGTACAGAAATCAATCCTCCACCACCTACTATGGAATCCACAAAGCCCGCAAAGGCCCCTGCTACTCCAAGCAGTAACAGTATCATCACTTCATAGGGTAATTCGGTTATCGAAATCAGCCAATCCATATACGACCTCCCAAGGGCTACACATCAAAGTATAGTACTATTTTACCATTCGGATCGGTAAAAACAATAGCTCTATATACAAAACAACGGTGACCATCGTCCACCGTTGTTGCATACAGATATGTTGATGTACATATTCTTTGACTATTTTGTGCCTGCTAATCGATCTAATATGACTGTATAACCATCAGCACCATATACGAGGCATCGTTTCACCCTGCTAATCGTCGCTGTGCTAGCACCAGTTTCCTCTACAATCATTTCATAGCTATCGCCAGCGCGTAACATCTTAGCTACTTGAAGTCGTTGCGATAATGCTTTTAATTCATTAACAGTACAAATATCCTCAAAGAATGCATAACATTCTTCTACAGTTTGAAGTTGTAAAATGCCTTCAAAGAGCTCGTCATGTTGAGCACTTCTCAATTTTTCATTGACGCTCATAACGCCTCCTACTTTTTATTCATCGCTTTGGATAATCCGTCACCAATCATTTGGATAACTTGAACCATGATGATAAGAATGATGATGGTAGCGAGCATGATATCCCCTTGGAAACGTTGGTAACCATAGCGGATGGCAATATCACCAAGGCCACCGCCACCGATAGCACCCGCCATAGCGGAGTACCCAATCAGGTTAACGATAAGCACCGTAACATTATCGATAATAGTTGGCAATGCTTCTGGTAACAATACCTTGCGAATAATTTGGAATGGGCTTGCCCCCATCGATTGAGCAGCTTCGATAACACCGAATTGAATATCCTTAATGGATGTTTCTACAAGACGTGCTAAAAACGGAATCGCCGCCAATGTCAACGGTACACAAGCAGCCGTCGTACCAATGGACGTACCAACAACCATACGCGTAAACGGAATGATGGCAACCATTAAGATGATAAATGGAATGGAACGAGTCGCATTAACGATAGCCCCTAGAATCTTATTAAGCGCTGCATTTTCTAAAATATGCCCCTTAGATGTAACTACCAATACAACGCCGAGTGGAATACCAATAATCATGGCCATGATCGTAGAAATAACGGTCATTTGCAATGTATCCAAGGTACCGGTTATCAACAATTTAATTACTTGCTCTGACATAACCGATCACCTCGCTTTCAATTGGTAATGTTCTGATATATTCTAGCCCTTCTTGCGCTTTCATAGGGTCGCCATTCAAAATGACGATGAGACGGCCTACGCTAGTGTTTTGAATATAGTCGATACCACCGAATAAAATACTTACATCGAGGTCAAATCGACGTACTAAACCAGCCACAACAGGTTCATCTGTAGCTTGGCCGGTAAACTTCAATTTTACAAGCGGTGCCGTACCAGCAATCCAATCATCATGAAGTTCTAGATGTTCAAGCGCTTCTTGTGGTAGATTATCGCTTACAACAGAGCCGACAAAATCTTTTGTAGTCGGTTTCTTCGGATTTGTAAATACCTCGAGCGTACTACCTTCTTCTAAGATAACACCACCTTCGATAACGGCTACGCGGTCACAAATTTCGCGGATAACTTGCATTTCATGAGTGATGAGCACAATGGTAAGCCCCATCCGTTCATTGATATCCTTCAACAATTCTAAAATAGATTCTGTTGTTTGTGGATCCAACGCAGATGTAGCTTCGTCGCACAATAATACCTTTGGATTAGATGCCAAGGCGCGAGCAATGCCAACGCGTTGCTTTTGACCACCGGATAGCTGGGATGGATAGTTATTCACGCGGTCCGATAAACCTACGATATCGAGAATCGGAGTGATGCGTTCTTTGATTTCAGCCTTGCTAAGCCCTTGCAATTCCAATGGGAATGCTACATTGTCATAGACCGTGCGCGATGATAAAAGATTAAAATGTTGGAAAATCATGCCAATGTGTTTACGCGCTTTACGCAGTTCACTAGCACTCAATTTCGTTAAATCTGTGCCGTCTACGATAACAGAGCCCGATGTAGGGGCTTCTAGCATATTGATGCAACGAATCAATGTAGATTTACCGGCCCCTGATTGACCGATAATGCCATAGATTTGCCCTTTTTCAATGGTGAGGCTAATATCCTTCAGCGCTTCTACACGATTAGCACCTTCGTAGACCTTGCTAATGTGTTCTAATGTAATCAAAATATGTCCTTTCTTTATGAAAGCTCCCCTTACTAGCCACTATAGATACCCTATTGATACCTATAATTATGCTATATTAAGCCAAGCCTTCTTCCATTAATTTTTCTAGACCATGACGTAATTTCATAGTCACTGCACCTGGTTTACCATCAGCTACAGGATTCCTATCGAGTTTTATAATCGGAATCACACCACCGGTTGTATTGGTAAAGAATAATTCATCCGCATCATCAACGAAAGCGCGGTCAAACTCTTTTTCGATAACAGTGATGCCCAATGAAGGTGCCACACGAGTGATAACCATTTGACGCGTAATGCCCTTCAAAATATGATTATCTGCTGGATGTGTGTAAATAATACCATCTTTTACGGCAAATACATTGGACGTAGCCCCTTCAGTACAAATGCCATCTCGGAATAGCATCGCTGTATAAGCAAATTTCTTTTCCGCCTTTGTTTGCGCCAAAATGTTAGGAACCAAATTCGTAGTTTTAATGTCTACATGGCCCCAACGTTCATCAGGCAATGCGATAGCTTTCACACCGGATTCCAACTTGTTCACTGCATCCATATCGAGATTATGAATGGACATGAGCATTTGTGGTTCAAGTTTAGAGCGATCATATGCATGATGGCGTGGCGCTACACCACGAGAGATTTGTAAGTAAATATAACCTTCTTTGATTTCACTTTGTTCAATCAAGATTTCGTGAAGTTCGGTCAAATCATCTGGCGTCATTTTTACAGGAATATCCATTTCACGCATGGATCGATATAGACGATCTTGGTGATAGGACAATGCAAAACAACGACCTTTAGTTACACGTACAACTTCATATACAGAATCGCCGAATAAGTAACCGCGGTCATCAATGCTGATTACCTTTGCACCTGGTTCGACGAATTCACCGTTAAAATATGTTAATTCTTTCATAAGAGCACCTCATTTTCCCTTGTTGTAACTCTAATCAGTATGATTGTATTATAGCACAATCACAGATTAATTTTCACACTTTACATTGTGAAAGTTTTCATTTTAGTCATGAAAAAATCCACCCTCTACCGATAACTATAAGTTATGGTAGGAGCGGATTCTATTGTAATTAGTTATATACCGATCTTACAGGGCTTGTATAAGCCTATTAATTGCCAAGAATATATTTTCGTATTGGCTTTGGTATTTGTTTTAAACCTACTGTTGTCAAGTAGGATAATCCTACGGCCATCACATACAACAGCACTACGTGAGGCATTGTAAATAGAAGATTATACTTGGCCATGATACCGGTCATGATCAATAACCAGAACGGATGCGCCAAATAGATACCGTATGAAGTATCCCCAATTTGTGACCAGAATGCCTCCATCGTATTGTTGAAGGGCATCACTTGGAATAGGAATAAGCTAAACAATGTGCCAAATGCCGTATAGAATACACCCATTGGACTTAACTGATGCACCGTATAAATCGCTTCAAGCACCGTATAGTGCCATACATCCATGACATAGTAGTAGGCGCCCAACATGGATAGAATCGATAAAGTGGCACATGTGGCCAATAGGTATCGGTAGCGCCACATATAGTCCTTCACCTGTTCATATCGCTCAGCTACAACAGCACCAAAGAGGAATATCCATACATAATGAATCACCCAATAGTTAAGGCGCATATCAAAAAGATATTTTATAGCCCGAGAGTCGCTAAAGTTCTGCGTTACCCATGCCCCCAATCGATAGGAGGATATAAAATTAAATCCTAGTTGTAGGACAAATAAGATGAGGAGCCAAGGAACGGGGGCTTTCAAAACCCATCGCACCATCACACGCCATAGTGGCATGAGCACATAGAACCACACCAGTATAACCATAAAATATAAATGGTACATACTGTTACCAAACAAGAGGTTCACAATCAAAGGACCGGGATGGAGGTTTCCAAAATTGTACGCCGTTATCCCTGTATAGATAAGATAAAATAGGGACCACACAATGTAAGGATAGAGCACCACTTGAAAGCGTCGTTTCATAAAATCTTTGTAGCTAAATGAATCATGTACCGATGTATGGTAAAACAGACCAAAAGCTGACAAGAAGAAAAACGCGGGCACTGCAAAACGAGATACAATTTCCAATACACTAATAAGTTGTAAATTAACGAATGGATTTTGTAATGCGTAAGAACCAACATGAATGCCGATAACGCCGAGCATACAAAGGCCACGCATATAGGTTATTTCAGGCAAAAACGATCGTTTCATAGGCGATTATTGTTGCGGCACAGTGGCCGATGTAGGAACAATACGAGGTGAAGTCGCCGCTTGATGTACTACCGTTGCAGCTGGTGTAGCCTGAGTCGTTGTAGTTGGCGTAGCTGGTTGCGATTGGCCATTAGCTTGTGCAGCCGCAGCTGCTGCAGCTTCAACCTGTCTCTTCGCTTCTTCTTCACGTTGCATACGAATTTCTTTTTGAAGCGGTACTACTGGTTTATCATAAACGGTAATATCCGTTTCAAATAAACGACCCCATGGGAATGTAGCCTTAACTGTACGTGGGTCTACCTTCAAATAGGTTTCACTGAAATCTTGTACACGTTCTTGTAAATACTCTTCTAATTCTGAATTCAAGTCACCAGAGTAGCGTACATTGTCGGTACGAATAGAATCTTGCATACGATAAATGTCCTTGCGGATATTCGCTTGATATGCCCAGTTATCTAAGTATTGTTGGGTCAACATATCTCGATGACCTTCTGGAGACATAGATTGTAACAATAAGCCTTGCGCAATAGCATAGCCTACCGTATTACTTGCTGTATTCCAGCCATTATAAGCGCCGATTTTATAGAGTAAATCGCGTTTGTATAAAGCACCTAACAAGGTATTATCGGAACCATTATTATATGCAATATCCGCAATACTCACGGTTACACCTTGCTCTGTGGCTTGTTGAATACGATCTACAAAGGCATTCGTAGCTTGTGAAATCATTGGGAAGTTCCCAAATGTTTCAGATTCAGATGTGCTCGTAGAAAGCGGTGTATTAACAGCGAGAAGAACAGTTGGTTTGCCCGCAGTTGTCATCGTACCACCAACGGCTTCTACGTGTTCTGCAATTGTCTTATCAATGGTTTGATCTTCGTAACCTGGCAATGTTTTACCAGCACCACCAAGCGGATAAATCACGGAGAACGTCGGTTTTTCTGCACTATCATCGGTACGAGAACGAGCCATCAACAACAAACCAAGTTGATCTGCCCCAGGGAAGCTACCATATTGGGTACGTGGAATACCTTTGGAGTACTGACTTAAATAACGCCCTTCCAAAGCGGATTGAGATAATTGAGATGTGTCATCATGCCCCAATGCAAAGTATGAAAACACACCATTACGAGCTTCATCAATCAAATCCTTGTTTACTTGCATATTTTTTTGACGGCGAGAGAACCAATCTTGTAAATATTCAATTGGCACAGAAGCTTGCAAGCTCATCAATTTTTGCGTTTCTGCTTGTGTTAATGTGCCCGCGTCCAATTTATCTTGTAATGCAGCAATTTGGAATATAGTTGGACCGTAATCTGCATAATAGGATGGTTCGGTGCCACCTCCACTAGCGCGCGGAGAACGCATGACGGTACCAAAGCCATAGATGCGTGTATTTTTATGGTTTGCCTTAAGCGCTTCGATGCGTTTTAAACGATTTTCCAATGTGCTCAATGGCAAATTATGTTTACGAGAATCCACAAGGCCGCCATAGATTAAGGTATCTGTACTCAATACCATAACATCGGCACGGCCCGCATTTTGCTCTACCCAATTCCAGATTTGATCGGCTTGCCCTTTGTAGGTTTTACCAGAAATCAAATTTTGTGGTGGTGTTAACACCGTCATCCCCGCTGCCTTTGCAGTATCAACTGTATATTGCAGACTTACTGGGCGATCATCTTGCGGAACATATAATACAGTTTCCGCATCAACTTGAATGGATGTACCCGTAGCAATAGACGTAACCATTAACGCTACTTTCAACCATTTTTTAGACATAGGTTAAACTCCTTTATCAAACACGCTTGTGCATACCATTTCACAACTGTTGTAAGGGATACAATCATAAAAAAATAACTAATATTACAATTATATCACTTAGTCATAATTTAGCAAATATATCGCATAAAACCGATTATTATCTGACACGAGGTAAACTCCAGTGATATTTAAGGGCTAGTAGACGAATGACCAGCACAATAGTGAAAGCACCATATGCGGCTTGGCCCGCCCAATCGCTAATTACCAGTAGATAATAGGCTATACCGCCAATAATGCTTGGCAACGCATATACGTCTTCTTTCAGTACGGAAGGCACGCGCTGCGCCAACATATCGCGCAGAATGCCACCACCTACAGCGGTAATCGTACCAAGCAATACGATAAATATAGGTAAGTCCGGATATAGTGTATACCCTGCAGAGGCACCCGTAACGGTAAAGGATGCTAAGCCAAGAGCATCGGCAAATAAATAACTAGCCCTACTACGAGGTCCCATTATGTTGCGATGATAACGACTGTTATAAATGACAAATACAATAAAGGTTACCACGAGGACGACCGTAACATACACTACATTACGAAGTGAATTGGGCGGGAAATAGCCTAGCAGTACATCACGAATCACGCCGCCCCCAATAGCGGTAGCAAGCGCGAGCACCGCCATGCCAAAAATATCCATTTTACGGGACACACCCACAAGTGCGCCTGATACGGCGAATGCGATGGTACCAATCATGTCAAACATATACCAAATAATATCCATACTAGCCTCACACAAGCAACTGACACAACGATTAAATCTATTCGCAAAAATACGATAAAATATGATAGACTCTATGTAAGATATTATACATTAAGAGGTGCGATAATGACAAAAGACCTAATGGATTCAACCAAACTTAATACAATGGACGAGCGCAGTCGTGACGAATACTTTATGAGACTTGCCATCGAAGAAGGCAAAAAAGCGTATGCCCTTGGCGAAATTCCTATTGGCGCCATTTTGGTCCACGATAATCAAGTCATTTCACGTCATCATAACCGCCGTGAACTGGATCATGATGCAACAGCTCACGCCGAGGTTCTCGTCATCCGTGAGGCCTGTAATAGCCTAAAGCGCTGGCGGTTGACTGGATGCACCCTGTATGTTACGATAGAGCCGTGTCCTATGTGCGCAGGGGCCATTATTAACAGCCGTATTGATCGCGTTGTATATGGTGCTAGCGACTACAAAGGAGGCGCTGTAGAATCACTGTTCAATGTGCTATCCCATCCGGGACTAAACCATGAACCACAATTGCAAGCAGGCATCCTCGCTGATGAATGTAGCCAATTGATGAAAGATTTCTTTAAAGAGCGTCGTAAAGCACGGAGGAGTACCCAAGAGGCTGAAGGGTCCGCACTCGAAATGCGGTAGGTCGGGCAACCGGCGCGGGGGTTCAAATCCCTCCTCCTCTGCCATATTGTCATACGTTGTCCTATGATTGCATATGCTATCGTAGGGCATTTTTTATTAGGATTAATAGTATATAATATAAATATGTTGTATATTATATCATCAACTCAAGAGGTCTACTATGCAAAAATATTATCCCTATCTCATCACGCTGAGTCACATGATTAACGACTCGTGCCAAAGTGTATTACCTGCATTATTACCGCTATTTATCTATACGTATGGATTGACCTTAGAGCAAGCAGGTTTTCTCATCTTAGCAAATACAGCATTATCATCATTGCTACAGCCATTGCTAGGGTATCTTTCAGACAAGCTCAATCAGCCACGCCTCATCGCAGCAGGCACGTTATTATCCGCATGTAGTACGGGGATGATGGGTTTTGTTTCGTCTTATGAAAGTCTCCTTGTATGTGCCACACTAGCTGGTGTAGGTTCTTCCATTTTCCATCCTGAAGGGGCAAAAATTATGAACCGCCTCGGAGGTGGCAAAAAGGGCAAAGCAATGGGAACCTTCGCCATCGGCGGTAGTTCAGGCTTCGCCTTTGGTCCTCTATTTGCTGGCGCTATCGCCTATACAGTGGGTGCACATGGCCTAGCAGCTTTCACCGTAGCCGGTATTATTATATCTACCGTTCTATTTCTGCTCATGCCACGTATCGTAGCTCATGCCCAAACTATCGACCAAGCCGTAGCCACCGAACATTCAACAGTTGCAGTGCAGCCACTGAAAAATTATTGGAAATATTTTGGTATATTGTTCATCATTATCCTAAGCCAATCGGTTAATTTCCGTGTTATCAATGCATTTATCCCTGTATTCTGGACTCATGAACTCGGCACGAGCCCCGAACAAGGTAGTTTTGCATTAACCGTATTCTTTAGCATCGGCATCTTTATGACCTACATCGGTGGCTTATTGGGCGATAAATACGGTCCTATCAAAATCATTAGATTATCTCTGTTGATTTGGTTGCCATCCATGTTCCTATTAACACAAGTCCCTGAGTTTTCTGTAACGATTATGATGCCACTCGCCTATCTGATTTTGCTCATGATTGGTGCTGCAAAGGCCATCAGTTACAGCCCTGTTATTGTACTGGGCCAAACTTATCTAGCTAAGAGCATCGGATTTGCATCAGGCATCACCCTTGGTGTAAGCCAAACAATCGGCGGCATCATCGCACCGGTTGTAGGGAATTTAGCAGATACCTATTCCCTACCAGCAGCCATGATGACACTAGTTCCATTCCTTATTGTGGGACTGGTCGCATCATTGCTACTAAAGGATCCTAAAAAATTACAATAATATTAGAAAAACAGCGTTATAACCAAACTGGTCATAACGCTGTTTTCTTATTTGTAGGATTATAGGACGAACTGTTTTCCGTATATAAAACCAATTAATGCTTTAACATTTCATTCAAAATAACCACATCAGTTTCTTTCATGCCTTGTGCTACGACACCGATACTTTTAATCGTATCATCAACGGAGCGAGCCACAAGACCATCACCCTTTTGATAGCTCTTGTTGAGGCGGGCCTGTTTATAGCCCATAAAAGCGCCATCTAAGGAGATGGCAATTTTACCGGCACATGATGGTTTTGCCCCATCACATACAATGCCAGATAAACTAACAAGACCATTTACAAGTGTATCTTCGATGATATCTTTGCTATCGCCTTTCAAAAAGGCAATTCCAGCCACACTTACAACGCCAGCCGATACAACGCCACAGTATGCAGAAAGTTTACCAATGCCTGATTTAACATACAGTGTTAACAAGTTAGCAAACACAAGAGCGCGATATAGGTCATCATCACTTTTACCAAGTTCTTCCGCCGCTGTGATAATCGGCATAGATACAGTCAAGCCTTGATTGCCAGAGCCAGAGCATATAACAACAGGTAACGGGCACCCACTCATGCGTGCATCGGATCCTGCTGCGGCACGAGCCTTGCACTTTGTTTCTAGAGATGGGTTTTCATCATCAAGCAATAACAATTGACCAATATTGGCACCATAATCATTGGATAAACCTTCATTTGAAATGGCTGTATTATATTCTACCTGTTGCTTAATGCTAGGTAAGATACCAGAAATGTCGCCAGCTTTTGCAAATTCATAGATACTATCGAATGTCATCGGGCAAGTACTACTTTCAGCCTCTTTAATTTCGTTAATGGTTTCAGAAAGCACTTCTCCATCTACGGACACATAAGTAATATTAGTATGTGCATTTTCAATACGTACCACTACCGTATGTTCATCAGTTGTTGCCGTAATCTCAATGTAGAGATTATCTACGCCTTCCGCTAGTTCTACAGTGCAAAAACTGGAATCTAATAACATACCTAACCACTTACGATCTTCATCAGTAGCAGACTCAAGTACCTCTAATTCTCGTTCAGGATGACCTACAATAGCGCCGAGCACGGTAGCCGCTGCTAGCCCTTTGCGACCTCCAGAGTTGGGAATGACAACAGATTTTACATTCTTTATAATATTCGCACTACATCGCGCATAAATATGGTTTGGAAACTCATCCAATACGGATACCGCCTTAGCTGCTGCATACGCCAGCGCGATTGGCTCTGTACAGCCAAAGGCAGGTCGCATTTCTTTTTGTAATAATGAAATATAATCCATATTATACTTCCGCGATAACTTCCACTTCTATTGCTACACCCAATGGAAGATCTTTTACAGCCACGCAAGAGCGAGCTGGTTTAGATGTAAAATATTTTGCATATACTTCGTTGAATGGTTTGAAGTCATTGATATCAGCTAGGAAGCAGGTTGTTTTGATAACCTTGGAGAAATCAGAACCAGCTTCTGCTAATACAGCTTCAATATTTTTGCATACTTGTTCAGTTTGTGCTTCGATACCGCCTTCAACTACGGAACCTGTAGCAGGATTAATCGCTACTTGACCAGAAGCAAACAAAAAACTACCAGATACTTTAGCTTGGGAATAGGGGCCTACTGCTGCAGGCGCTTTATCTGTGTGAATTGTTTTCATAATACGACTCCTTCTTTACAATATATACATATATAAAAATTATTATATATTAGTATCGATATTTTTCAATGTATTTTATTTAATAGATTTGAAAGCATCTGCAAAAATCGGCATAAAGTATTGACGTTGTACATCGCTAGTCAATGCCAAAAACAATGTTGGTTTTTGTGGGTTCATTACAAGTGCCGCTTTTGCATAATATGGGAATTTGATACCTCCCGCATCAACTAAAACGCGAGAACCTACGGTATATGTTTGATACTTTGTATTATTCATTTTCTCCATTTGTTCTGTATTTTCAACAGTGACTGTAGTAGGGTTTTTGCTTTCACCAACTATACCGATAGCAGCACTATGATTTTTACCAGCATTCACATATACAGAACCCGGAATATTTTTATCTGGCAATGTATATGTTTTAGTTTCTCTTGGCAACAGATTATTAACTGTAGTCAACATGAGCTGTTCTGTCATCGGATCCAATTCACCATTATTGAGTATGGCTAATATAGGAAGGACAGACGCATTAGCCTTAGGATTATCAAACAAAGTATTTGCTGCCGTTTTTAGATCTACGGCCACCAATAATGCGTCCTTTTGGCCAGTTTTATCTTCCCCTTGTAATTGATATACATCATAGGAAACGCCCATATAATTAAGCGCAGATAATACTTCATCATTACTTTGACGTGTACTTTTCTTCGTAGATAGTTTCGCATTATCCTTGATAAGCAAATCCTTGATAATGTCCACAGAATCTGTATTAGATGCGGTTGCCACCGTAACGGCATTAGGAACAGACATTGTCCCTGCTAATGTTTTTACATCCTTTGCGCCTGCAAAACTAGTCACAGCACCAACTAAACACGCTGCTAATACAAGAGTTTTTAATGGTTTCATTATTTATTGCCTCCCTTTAAGGATTTTAAGCCATACATGGTTTCAAACTGACCCGACCAATAATCTCGGCTCGTATCTTCGGTAGCCAAAATTTGTACCGTAAGACCCTCATTTTGTGGCATTGCATACATAGTTAAGCTACCAGGTAATACAAAGCCATCATAACGTAAGCTGCCACGCATATTCATACCAGCTATAGTACCAAATTTAGATGTATACGGTTTAGATGATATTTCTGTGGCACCCATTGTTAAGTTTGGAATGACTCTCTTAAAAAACTCTACACCTTCTTGAATGCTTTCCTTGTCCTTTTGTGATAATGATGCATCCTGCATAGCACTTTGTTGTATTGTTTTAATCATATCCCGATGCATAGTAGCATTTAGGTTTGCTATTTGAGGTTCTAATATCTTGCGGTCAAGCGTAACTATGTCCATTTTAGAAATAAACTTCTCTGCATTAGATTTTGTGTAAGGCTCGCTAACAGATTGTGCTTTCACTTGTTTATCGGCCATTGCTGTGTTAACAATTTGAGTAGTTGTACGATCGAAATAATTAATCGCCTCTTTATTTATATTATACGTAAACAGCCACCCTGTATGATGACCTAATGCACTATCGCCAGATAATTGATAAAAACTATATCCGTCTACAACAGTACCTTTAAATTCTTCTTTTACCATTGGATAGGATGTTTTTATACGGTCATTCATGGATTTTACAACTCGTCCATTAGCAGTTTGAATCACCTTATTTTGTTCCATTGTTCTAAAAGTAGGATTTGTTGGAATCGTGTCTATAGCTGTTGCCTGTACACCATTATTAGTGGTAGCGTACTGACCATAGCCTAAATCGATTGTATCTGCACAGGTTACGGCCGCCATACCTACCGTTAAGCAAGTCGCGCAAGCTAGCGTCATTACCTTTTTACTCCACATTTTCATAGTCTCACCTCGTGAATATATAATCACTATAATTATATTGGTAACTTTAAATTAAGAATTTTAAATATACATATAATATTATACTATATGATTATATCAACATGATAGGGCTCTAAAATTTACATTTCTCCTAATGTACTATACAATACTTAGTGATAAGAAAACGTATTTTTAGCAGAAAGGAGCTGGCATTTCGCCACACTATTATGATACAAGAATTAATTCCACTTACTAGGCCACGCACATTGGCCGCTGCACTGGGTCCAACCATCTTAGGTGCCGCATTTAGTTATTACGCCTTTGGTGCACTTCATGGCACAGGACTTGCCATATTCCATACAATTCTTATATTTTTAGCTGTCGTATCGGCTCAGATCATCGCCAATTTATGGAATGAATTAAAAGATTTTAAATCCGGCCTTGATGCGGGGCAAAAAATAGGTAATGCGGGGTCCCTTACACGTGGTGCGGTAACGCCAAAACTCATCTCCACTATGATTAAGGTTCTTATGATTGTACCTATCATTATCGGTCTCTACCTATCAGCTACCATTACATGGTGGTACATTCCAGCCGGTATTATCTGTATTTTAATTAGTTTTTTGTATTCAGGCGGCCCAAAGCCAATTTCTCGTACACCATTTGGGGAAATCTCATCCGGTATCGCCATGGGTTTTGCTATTGTCCTAATTACAGGCTATGCGTGGACGCGTGAACTTTCACTAGCATTCTTAATCCCTGCACTACCAGCTACCCTATTAGTTGGATCTATCATGCTCACCAACAATATTCGAGATATTCGAAACGATGAAAACCATGGTCGTCGCACATTACCAATTGTATTAGGTCGCGACCGCGCCATCAGCCTTATGAGCATCACCTATATTTTCAACTTCTTCTGGATTGGCGCATGGATTTATTTGAAAGTTCTTCCAATCCCAGCATTACTCGCATTACTAGCCATCATCCCAGCATTTAAAACCATCAAAACATTCTACACCCATGTAGATGAAATCGAATTAGATAAAGCCATGGGTACCACTGCTGGTGCCGCTATGCTATACCAATTACTATTGAGTATAGGACTCATTATTAGCCGTTAACCAAACTAAAATACGATAATCAGAGGAGCTACCACTCAAAGCCTCCACCGGCCGGATCTGACTTCGGCCTTCAGCCTCAGCAGGGCCAAAGTCGGTTTTGAGTGGTAGCTCCTCTTTCTATATAACTTTTAGTTATGGATAACTACTAATAATACATACTTGCATGATGGGAAATAATTTAGTACTATAGGCTTATCGAATTACATTTAATTTTCTCGAAAAGGAGAGTGTTTGTATGAACAAATTTTTAGCATTAGCGGCTACTGTCGTTCTCGGTGGTGCGCTATTAATCGCAGGTTGCGGCAATGATACTAATAAAGCGGCTAACAGCGGTGACAAACAAGTATTAAAAATTGGTGCTACTGCAGTACCACATGCGGAAATCTTAGAACAAGTAAAACCAATTTTAGCGAAAGATAACATCGATTTACAAATCACTGAATTCACTGATTACAATACACCAAATCTTGCATTGGGTGATAAAGAAATCGACGCTAACTTCTTCCAACATGTACCATACATGGACGAATTCGCAAAAGCACATAACCTTCCTCTAGTATCTGCTGGTGGCGTTCATCTTGAACCAATGGGCTTATATTCCCGTCAAGTCAAAGATTTAAAAGACCTTCCTAAGGGTGCAAAAATCGCTATTCCTAATGACCCTACAAACGGTGGTCGTGCATTATTGTTATTACAAAAAGCTGGTCTTATCACATTGAAAGACTCCAATAATATCTTATCCACTGTACAAGATATCGCTTCTAACCCTAATGGTTACCAATTCGTAGAATTAGAAGCAGCTCAAGTGCCTCGTTCCATCGACGATGTTGCATTAGCAGCTATCAACACAAACTTTGCATTGAATGCAGGTCTTAACCCTGGCAAAGATGCATTGTTCATCGAATCTAACGATTCCCCTTACGTAAATATCGTAACGGTTCTTAAAGGCAATGAAAATGACCCTCGCATCAAGAAATTGATGGAAGCTCTTCATAGCCCTGAAATCAAAAAATTCATTCAAGATAAATACCAAGGTGCAATTGTTCCTGCATTCTAATAATCATTATCTTACACTAAAAGGCTGGAGCCACGTGACTCCAGCCTTTTTCTTATACTACATTCTATTTACCCATTACATCACAGTCTGAAAAACTAAATGGCAATAGATCTTCAATAGATACTATTTCCATATTCCCCTTCAAATTTGCCATGATAATCGTTGGAATTTTAAACTCCTTCATGACTTGACGACAAGCACCACATGGTGAGCAAGGCCCTTCCGTATCTGCAACTACGGCAAGGGCTTTAAACTTTCTATGGCCTTCCGATATGGCTTTAAAAATAGCGGTCCTTTCAGCACAATTAGTAAGTCCATAAGATGCATTTTCTATATTACACCCTTTGTAGATAGTACCATCTTCACATAAAAGTGCCGCCCCTACAGCAAAATTAGAATAGGGACTGTAAGATTGTTGACGAGCCTCTATGGCACACTCTATTAGCTGCTGTACATCTTGTTTTATCACAATCAATTCCCCCTTTATTCTACGACAGCCAATATAGTATCTCGGCTTACAGGTTTTTCTAAGCCAATTGTCAGAGCTTGTACATAGGCATGCGCTGCACCTTCAAATAAACTTTCATCATCGGCATATAACGTGGCAATTACATCGCCCTCTGCTATAACATCACCGGTTTTCTTATGCATTACAATTCCAGCTGTCATATCGATGGGGCCATCCTTTACAGTTCGACCTGCTCCTAGCATGACCGATGCGATACCACAAGCCTCTGTATCCATATGTGTAATATAACCTGCACTAGGTGTCTTAATATCATAAGTAAATTGAGATTGACCTAATAAAGAAATATCGTCGACGACATGACCATCTCCCCCCTGGGAGATAATGAGGTCTCGCAACTTAGCTAACCCCTCTCCATTTTGCAACGCAGTCTGCACTTTAGCGTAACAAGTATCATAATCACCTTTTTCACTCATCACTAATAAATACGCTGCCATGACAAGACATTCATCAGTCAAATCACGTGGCCCACATTCTCTTAAGGTTTGAATGACCTCTGCAATCTCTAAAGCATTTCCAATAGCATACCCCAATGGTCGATCCATATCTGTAATAACAGCTTTAACAATTCGCTTATTTTCCCGACCAATATCTACCATCGTCTGTGCTAATGTATGAGCTTCATCTAAAGATTTCATAAACGCTCCACTGCCAACTTTAACATCTAGTAAAATGGCATCGGCACCGGAAGCGAGTTTTTTACTCATAATCGATGATGCAATAAGAGGAATACTATCCACTGTAGCCGTTACATCACGTAGAGCATAGATTTTCTTATCCGCTGGCGCAATATTAC
>ERZ772956.584-NODE-584-length-26928-cov-4.855803_pt1 | contig 26928 bp, 36 predicted proteins | sample MGYA00580683_ERZ772956 | MGnify/ENA primary metagenome ERZ772956 (study PRJEB29015, sample SAMEA2738077) | human oral metagenome | biome: human oral; feature: human-associated habitat; material: saliva | place: China | collected 2212 ... | reverse complement strand
TAAGTAATAAAGAAAAAAATATAAAAAAAGAAAAAATTAAAAATGAAGTTGAAACTTATATCAAAGATTTAAAATTAAATGATGACTATAAACAGCTCCTATTTAGGTATGTAGAGTATAGAAAATCAATTAAAAAGCCAATAAAAACAATAGTTCCTATACGGAAAATATTAAAAGATTTTTCTGATTGGTTTAGTTTAGATGAAGCTATAAATATTGCTATGGAGAAAGAATGGCAAGGATTAGAACCTGAATGGATAGAAAAATACAAGAAGTCTAAGACTTGCAATAATTATAGCAATAAGATAGCAGAAAATAAGGACACAAGTCAATTTTTAGTAGATGATGATTATATAGAGCAAATGAACAGGAGGTATGGTGTAAAAAATGACTAAGGAAGAATTTAATATCAGTTTTAAAAAATTTTTAGATTATTTTCCAGTTGGAGATATGACAAAAGAAAAAGCAAATATTTACTGTTTAGCATTAAGTAATTTAACAGCTAAACAATTAGACAATGCTTTTATTTCTATGGTTAGAAATAGGGTATATAAAAATTTTCCACAAGTTGCAGAGATAATTCAATATGCAACACATACAACAGAGAGTGAACTTGATGACAGAATAGTTTTAGCTAAACAAATGCTAAAAAATACTATTGTCAGATATGGAAGCTATGGCAGTGTAGAGTTTACAGACAAAGGAATACACGCAGTTATAGATGCCTTAGATGGTTGGCAAAATCTATGCTCAATGTCTTCTGATGAATTAGAAAAATTTTTAACTTTTGAATTTCCTAAAATTTATAAAGCATACACTAGGAATAATTATCCAGTAACACAATATTATATTGGAGTTCACGACGCAGCAAATGGGACATCAAATATAAATTTAATTGATTATTCTAATATGGGAAAAGGCTTAAATTCAACAGTCATAAATTACACTAATAGCAAAAAACTATTAGAGGATCAAGACAGAGAAGTTAAAAGATTAAATGAAATAATAGAAAAACAAGGAGGAACAGATGGTAACTAAAAAAATAGAAACAAGAGATTATTTAAGAGCTTTTATAACAAAAGCTAATAAAGAGGCAGGAGTAAAGTTTAACTCTTCTAAATTGAACAACAAAGAAGAATGTGAGAACTATTTATTGAATCTAATAAAAGATTTAAAGCATAAGCCACAAAACAACGAGGCTTATATAAAAGAAATTGACAGTTTAAAAGAAGAAATTGAAATTTTAAATTCTAGTAATAAAAAGCTTGAATCTGAAAGAGCATTTTATATAACACAAGCAGAAGGAGCAAAAAAAGCAAGAGAACAAGAAAAAAATTATAAGGAATTTTATAAAAATATGGTTGATAAATGGCAAACAAATTATAAATTTCAAGAAAATAAAAATAAAATTATAAGTGATTTTAATATTTTTCTAAGTTTTGTTATAGTTTTAGAAACACTTTTAATTGCTATGCTAATCTGGAAGTGATGAGATGAAACAAAGATTTGAGATACCATATAAGCCAGATAGTATGAATACACACTGGCGAAGAGGTAATAATGTAACTTATCTTAGCAAGAAAGGCAGAGAGTTCAGGGACAATGTACAACAGTTTATAAAATTACAAAAATATAAGACTTTCAAGAATAAAGTTAGTGTAAAAATAGAGCTATGTTTCAAGAGTAAAAGAGAAAGAGATTTAGACAACTATTTTAAAGCTATACTAGATAGTTTTAATGGCTTTCTATATGAAGATGATAAATTAATATATGAGTTATCTTCAAGCAAGAAATTAGGCTGTGATAAAGATTATTTTATAATTGAAGTTGAGGAGCTACAAGAATGAGTTTAGTAAGAATTAGACATATCCCAAAAATTATACACGAGTTAGGAGATGGAGAATACAGAATCAAAGTAAAAGATAAAAGAATTGTGATATTTTCTAAAAATACAAGATATGAAAATGAAGAAATAAAAAAGATTCTTGATGAAGTTGGAGAAAATGAAAAAGATGAGCCTTAAAAACTCATCTTTTTATTTTTTAATTTTGTTTAGGATAAAAAACTTCAATAGTTTCGTATCCATCTTCGTTTTCTATTATTACATTAACTTTCTTAGGAAAATCACCTTTTAAAACTTCTGTTTCATTTTCTATGAACTTTTTTAATTTTTCAATATCTTCTTTACAGATATATCCACATTTGAAAGTATCAATCATATCTTCGCTATCTCCTACGATTTTATAACTTTCAATTTCTACTAAATAATCACCAGTTTCTTTTATAAATTCTAATCCTTTTATTGCTTTTTCTTCTAATCTTGTCATTTTAATTCCTCCTAAATTTTCTTTTTTATTTTTTATTAAATTTTCAAATTCTTCTAATTCTTCAAGTGTAGCCATTTCGTTTATAAAAACTCTAGCACGACTTTTATAAGTTGAGTGCTTAGTTTTTTCTTTTCCTTCTTCTGTTGCTCTATATCTTTTATTAGCTTCGTTTTGTTGTTCCTGGGTTTTATAACCCTTTCTCTTTTTTTCTTCCATATTGCCTCCTTGTATTTGTGAGGGGCTTTTATTGCCCCTCTATAAATTTTTTATCCATTTTTATTAAATTATAATTTTTATCTTTTCCAAAGAAAATTTCATAAATAGATAACCATCTATCTATATTTATCTTTTCAGAAGAGATTCCAAAATTATCATTTACATATAATTTTTTATTTTCTTCATAAACAGTTATTACCTTTCCATCGTTCCAGTCCATTAATCTTGAAAATTCTTTCATTTTTATCACTCCTATTATTGATTTTTTATTTAAGAAGTGATATAATCTAAGTGTCAAGGCTTAGAGTTTACCACTCTTAGTTTTACCCCTCAGAAGAGGGGGGATAAATTACTTTTCCTTTTTAGTAATTGTAATTGTTAGTGACCAGCTCCCAATCACAATTATAAATTGAAATTTCATTTTATCACCTCCTTTCTCTTGAGGTACTTTAATGATATCATACTTGGGCAAGTATGTCAACACTTTTTTTAAATATTTTTTGTAGAACTCAAAAAGTCCAATAATATCAATTAAAAAAGTGTAAAAAATTTTTTAAAAATTAAATAAAATAATATCTTACAATCAAAATTTAATTAAAGTAGATGGGATATATAAGAAGAAGTTTATAGAAATATAAGCAACTTTTTATGTATCCCATTTTTTTATTTTTTTCTCGGGAGGAAAAATGAAAGAATTAAAAATTATAAATAAAAATATAGATGACATCAAAGAGTACGAGAATAATGCTAAGGAACACCCACAATGGCAAATTGAACAAATTGCTAATTCTATAAAAGAGTTTGGATTTAATGACCCAATAGCAATTAATTCAGATAATCAAATTATAGAGGGACATGGAAGATTATTAGCAGCCAAACAATTAGGATTGAGTGAAATACCTTGTATTGTTTTAGATGGACTTACAGAAGTTCAAGAAAGAGCATATATAATTGCTCACAATAAAACTACAATGAACACTGATTTTGATTTAGATAGATTGCAGTATGAGCTAAATGCTCTAAAAGTAGAAGATTTTGATTTAAGTTTAACAGGATTTAGTGATGATGAAATAGACAAACTTTTAAATCAAGTAGATGACATTGAAGAAAATCAAGAGGAATTAAAAGAAGATTATGAGGAAATAGAAGTTGAAAAGATAGTAATTAAAACTGGAGATTATATAGAACTTGGAAGACACAGATTATTATGTGGAGATTCAACAAATGAAAATGATATTAAAAAATTATTAAATGGGAATGTTCCAACATTGTTGTTTACAGACCCACCTTATGGGATGAAAAAAGAAAAAGACGGAGTGGCAAATGATAATCTTAATTTCAATGATTTATTAGAGTTTAATAAAAAATGGATACCTTTATCATTAAAATACATAACTGATAATGGGAGTTGGTATTGCTGGGGAATAGATGAGCCTTTAATGGATATTTATTCAGAAATTATAAAACCTTTAATCAAGGAAAATAAGATCACTTTTAGAAATTTAATCACTTGGGATAAAGGAAATGGTCAAGGGCAAAACTGTGAAGATTTTAGAATGTACCCAATAGCTGATGAGAAGTGTTTATTTGTGATAAAAGGTGTTCAAGGCTTCAATACTAATTCAGACAATTATTTTGAAGGTTGGGAGCCTATAAGACTTTATTTATTGGAAGAAATTAAAAAATGTGGTGGAGTAAAAAAATCAGATAAAATTTTAGGAAATCAAATGGGGAAACATTATTATACAAAAAGTCAGTGGTTATTTCCAACAAAAGATAATTATAATAAACTTCAAAAATGGGCTATTAAAAATAATGCGGATGCTTTCAAAAAAGAGTATGAAGAAATTAAAAGAGAATATGAAGAAATTAAAAAATCTTTTTATGAAACAAGAGCATATTTTAATAACACTCATGATAATATGAACAATGTTTGGCATTTTGATAGAGTTGTAGGAGAAGATAGAGAAGAAGCAGGAGGACACGCAACACCTAAACCCATTGAATTATGTGCAAGAGCTATAAAGAGTAGCAGTAGAGAAAATGACAGTGTACTTGATTTATTTGGTGGAAGTGGAAGCACTTTAATAGCTTGTGAGCAATTAAATAGAAGTGCTTATTTAATGGAACTAGAACCTAAATGGGTACAAGTAATCATTGAAAGATATTTAAAATTCACAAATAACAAATTTATGAAAATAAATGGAGAAGAAATTGACTGGTTAGATTATAAAGTAGGTGATAACAATTGCTAAAAGTAAATATGAAACAGATGTTAAACCTAGACTTGTAGAAATAGAAGCTTGGAAAAGAGATGGATTAACAGATGAACAGATATGCAATAACTTAAATATAAGTATCCAAACATTTTATACATATAAAAGTAAATATATTGAGTTTTTTGAGGCTATAAAAAAAGGTAAAGAAGTTGCAGACATAGAAGTAGAAAATGCTTTATTTAAAAGAGCCACAGGTTATAAGTATAAAGAAGTTATAAAAGAAGTTAAAGAGATAGATGGCAAGAAATCAACATATGTAAAAGAAGTTATAAAAGAAATGCCAGGAGATGTTGCAGCTCAGATATTTTGGTTAAAGAATAGAAAATCAAGTAAATGGAAAGATAAACAAGACATAGACATAGAGGATAACAATGTATCTATAACTATTAATGGAGTTAAAAGAAATGGAAATTAATATACAAGCTAATGAGCATTTTATTGATTATCTAAATAACTGGGATAAGAGATTCTATTACATTGTTGGAGGATATGGAAGTAGTAAGTCTTATCATACGGGATTAAAACTTGTATTAAAAGCTATTCAGGAGAAAAGAAGAATATTAGTAGTAAGAGCAGTTTACAGGACTATTAAAGAGAGTTGTTTTTCTTTACTAAAAGGAATTATCAGTAATTACAACTTAAATGGTTTATTTAGCTATACAGTAAACCCACTTCACATAAGATGTAGAAATGGGAGCGAGTTTATATTTATGGGATTAGATGACCCTGAAAAATTAAAGTCTATTGATAATGTAGATATAATTTGGATTGAAGAATGCTCAGAAGCAAGTTATAACGCTTTTAATGAGTTAAACGGAAGATTAAGAGCATTAGGAAAAGACTTACATATATTCTTAACTAATAACCCAGTTAGTATTAATAATTGGACTTATGAAAGATTTATAAAAAAAGCTGGAATATATGAAGAAGAACTTTATCAAAAAAGAATTATATTAACAGACGATACTTACTACCATCATTCAGTAGTTGAAGATAATGCTTTTGTTACTGATGAATATATACAACAATTAAAGAATTTTGAAACTTATGATATTGAAAGATACAGAATAGCATATCAAGGAAGATTTGGAATAGTTGGAGAAAGAGTATTTACAAATATTCAAAAAGCTAGTGATACAGAAGTACAAACAATAGTAAAAGAATTAAGTAAATATGGACTAGGAAACTTATATGACGGCTTAGATTATGGATTTAGCATTTCATATAATGCACTCGTTAGAATGGCTATAGATAGGGAAAATAATGTTTTATATATTTATGATGAATTATATAACAAAAACTTAATCACAAGTGAATTAATTAAGTCTATGGATTATATCAAGCAAAATCATAGAGAGATTATTGCAGATAACGCAAGACCTGAAACAACAGAAGAAATAAGGCGTGCAGGATTTAAAATAATCAATTGTGAAAAAGGTGCAGGAAGTGTATTAGATGGATTACAGAAGCTCAAGAGTTTCTATAAGATTATAGTTTCTGATAAATGTAAGAACACATATAGAGAATTGACTGAACTATGCCACGAAAAAGATAAGAATGGGAATTACTTAGAAAACAAGTTCACAATAGACCCACACACTGTTGATGCTATGAGGTATGGATTAGAAAAGTATAAGGCTACTACATTTAAAAATGGAGAAATAAGAAAGCCACTAGGAGTTTAAAATGGAGAAAGAAAGGATATTAAAAGCATATAACGATTATATACAAACTGATATTCATAGAAATTGTGAAAAATACAGAAAGTTATCAGATGGTAAAAGTGCAGATGTATTTTTCTCAGATGTAAGAGCAAGAGTAAATTTGGAATATATGGGAATAGTAGACAAGCAAGGTTATATGAAATCTTACAGTATTAATAACAATAGCTTAACAAGTAATAGCAAAGGTTGCAGTCTTAAAGATTTAGTTGTAGGTAATGGACTATTACAAGCGACAACAAGACTTTATGCTGAATATGCAACAAGTAAGAAGTTAGTAACTAATCAGAAAGATTTTGACCTTATAAAAGATTTTGATTTAGATGATTTACTAGGTAAAACTATGGTTATTCAATCTTGGGCTGGTAAATTACTTTTAAAAGGAGTTACAGAGTTAGATAGATTTAGTTTTTATCCAGTTACTCCAAAAGACTATTTCCCAATAAGAAATGAATATAATCCGAAATTGATAGATGGCTATGTAATTTATAACTTATCACAAGATGATAAAAGTAAAAAAACTCTTATTTGTGAAGTTTATGAGTTAGATAGCATTGAGTATAGAGCATATAAAATAACTGATAATTCTATAACTGAGATAAATTACCCTTTTGATTTAACAAATAATGGAATGGTTGCAGATGGTTTAGGTTATAGAGATAATCAAGCACAAGGTTGGGCAGTAGTAGAAGTAGAGAACATTTTTGGTAAAAGTGATTATAATGATGATTTAGTTGGAAATGTAAGGGAATTAGTAATTGGAGATACTTTAACATCACAAGCATTTCAAAAGGTTGCTAATCCATTGTTGCAAGTTCCAGACAGTGTAATAGAAGTTGATAAAAATGGGCGTAGCACTGTAAGACTAGATGGAAGAGTAATTGTTGTAAATAAAGATGATAAAGAAGTCAAGCAAGTGCAACTTGAAACTAAGACACAAGAATGGAAGTTACACAAAGAAGACATCAAAAATGATATTTATAAACAATTAGGAGTAAATGACCTAGCTTTTGGAATTGATTTAGGAGGAAGCATATCAAGTGGAGAAGCTAAAAGAAGAAGTTTGGAAAGGACTATTGCAACAGTTGAGAGCAAAAGGACTAAATGTATCACAGGAATAAAAAGCATCATTCTATGGGGATATAAGAAAATAAAAGGTGAAGAAATTGATTTACAAATAGAAACACAAGATATTTTAAGTTTATCACTAACTGAAAAAATGTCTATTGTAGTACAAGGTATTCAAAACAATGTAATGAGTTTAGAAACAGCTATCAAGTTTTTAGGTCTTTTAGGAGAAAAAGAAGATAAAGAAATAGGATCAATAAAAACTAATATAAGTTATCAAGAAAAACTTATAAATATTTTAAATATACTTGCTGGAATAACAAGAGAAGAGCAATTACAAGTTAAACTTGAAGAACTTTCAAAAGATATAATGAAAGATTTAGGACTAGAAGTAAAGGAGGAATAACATATGTTCCCAGTTGCTCAAGAGAATAAATTAAGATTGATATTTCAGTTTTATACAAAAAAGAGAGTTAAAAGAGCAAAAAAATATATAAATGCAGGACAACTCCCATTATTTGAATTAACAGATGATGAAAAAAGAAACATTATAAAAGAATTAACAAAAGTTGCTATTGAAATTAATTTATCAACATTTGAAAGTTGGAGAACCTTAACAGATGAAGATTTAAAAAGAACTGATTTAGAAGGTGCTAAGTACTGGATAAAAAAGAATTATGATTTATTTAATAATACATCAGTTACAGCTGATAAGTTAATGGATATAAGGCAACAAAGAATAATAGATACAATCAAAAATTATAATAGAAATTTAGATGTATTAAAAAATGGAGAAGTACCAAAGTCTACATTAAATGCTTTGAAGCAAGACATTGCTAACAATAGAGCTAGTAAGGAGATTAAAGATATTGTTAATAGTATAGAGAATGGAACATATACAAATAACGATATTAACAAGCTCCAAACTTGGCTCAATAATAGAAATGAAAATCTTGCAAGAAATGAAACAGGAAATTTATATGCTCAAGAATGTAAAGACTTGATGATTGAGAATGGTATTGAACATTTTGTTTGGCATACTATGAGAGATGACAGAGTAAGAGAATCACACGCTGAACGAGAGGGTTTAGTATTTAGTATCAATGATGAATTACCAGGAGAAGATTTTAATTGTAGATGTTGGGCTGAGCCAATTAGATTAAATTAATTTTGTGTGAGAAATTGCACGAGAGGAGAAACAATGGAATTAAAAGATGGAAAAATAGTAATAACTGATGAAGAAAAGAAAATATTAGGAAGTGATGAAGGTAAGAAATGGCTAACTGACAACAAGTTTATGATTGAAACAGTAAAGGAAGTAGACAAGCCAATTACAGCAGAGGCAGTAACTAACTTTATAAGTAAAAATCAAAGTTTATCAGATAAACTGTATAATGACAATGCTATTAAATTCTTAAAATCAAAATTAGGAGATAAGGTAACTTCTGATGATTTAGGAAAAGAAATAGTATTTAAAAATAGTTTTGAAGATTATAAAAAAGAAGCTATTAAAACAGCAGCAAGTTTTGCACTAGGAGCAATATCGCCAAAATATAGTTCAATGCTTGTAAATGCAGTAGACTTTTCTAAATTAGATATTAAGGATGGTAAGATTACAGGTTTTGATGAACAAGTTGCTAATTTTAAAACAACTTATCCAGATTTATTTAATGAGAAAGGAAGTATTACACCACGACCATTACCACCTAATAATGGTAATTCAAAAGTTAAATATGAAGACTTTATCAAGATGTCAGATGTAGAAAAATCAAAATTAACAGATGAACAATTAAAAGAAATATTAAGAGAAGAGTAGGAGGCTATATGTCATATAACAATTTTAAACCAGAAGTATGGACTGAATTAACAAACAGAAACTTAAATAAAGAATTAGTATTTGGAGCATTAGCAAATAGAAATTATGAGGGGAAAATTGAAAACTTTGGAAGCTCTATAAGAGTGCCAAGTATTGGGTCAGTAACTGTTGGAGATTATACAGGAGCAGATATAACATTTCAAGAAGATACTGGAGCATATCAAACAATCAATATAAATAAAGCTAAGTATTTTGCTTTAAAAATGGATGATGTAGACAAAGCACAAGCTATACCAGGAGTAATTGAAGGATTAACAGAACAAGCTATTTATGAGATGGCAGATGTTGTTGATACTGAACTTGCTAAATTATACACAAAATGTAAGAACAAGGTATCTGGGACAATAGGAACAGATAAAGTAACTCATTTAATATTAAAATTAGCAGCACAAATGGATAAAGACAATGTCCCAACTGCAAATAGATGGTTGGTTTTATCCCCAGAAGTTTATGTTGAAATTATAAAAGAATTACCTCAAATTTCAACAGGGGAAAACACTTTAGGAATAAATCAAAGTTACTATATAGGAATGTATGGAGGTTTCCAAATATTCAAATCTAATAATGTTCAATTAACTGGTAAAAAATATCACTGTATGGCAGGAGTGAGCAAAGGTTTAACTCTTGCAATGCAATTAAATGAAATGAAAGCTGGAGAATTTGAAAAATCATTTGGAGAGTATGTAAAAGGATTACAACTGTTTGGATGTGATGTTATAGAAACAGAAACAGGTAAAACAAAATTACTTTGTGAATTAGAAGTATCACAAGCATAACGGAGAGTTAAAAGCTCTCCCCTTGCTTTAAAGGGGGCTAAATGATAATAGGTTATGTTAGTTTAGATGAAGCAAAAGAATTTATAAAAAACAGGTATGAGGAAGTATCTGAACAAGAATTATCAAAAGGCTTATATAAAGCATTAGATAAGATTGAAAGTTTAATGATTAGAGATAGTGGAAGAAGTGAAACACAAGAATTAATATTCCCTAGAATTAATGAATCAAAAGTACCTGATGAAATTAAAAAGGCTCAGATACTGGAAGCATATTCAATAGTTAAAGATTTAGATGATGACAATACAAGTGATATTGAAAAAGGCATTGCTAGTAAATCAATAGGGGATATGTCTATAAGTTATACAGCAAATAATACAAATAAAATAGGAGCAACCATATTTGCAAATGCTCAAGCTAAAAATATTCTCTATAAGTATGTGAGGAAAACTTATGATTGGAGTTAATGTAAAATTTACAACTGAAAGTTTAAAAAAGTTTACAGAGATAGAAAAGCAATTAAATCTATTAGCAAAATGGAAGTTAGTTGTACAGTTCAATGAAGATAATACAGAAGAAAATGGTCAAAAAGTTGAACTTATAGCAATGTGGTTAGAGTATGGGAATGAGGGATTTAATGTTCATTATCCTGCTCGTCCATTTTGGAGAACAGCAATAGATGCGAATATGCAAAAAATAATGAATAGATTTATTCATAATGCTAAACAGGTAGCAGATGGCAAAATGCAAGCCAAGCAATGTTTTGAAGATATAGGAAAACAGATAGTTCAATATATTAAAAAAAGTATAGAGCAAGGAAGCTGGGCAGAACTTGCAGAAAGCACTATAAAAGTAAGAGAAAGAAAAGGGAAAGATTCAAAGCCTTTAATTGATACTAGGACAATGATTAATAGCTTAGAATATATAGTCAAGGAGATTTAAAATGAAATTCAAATTATCGCAGTTTGCTAAAAGTGAGTTAAGAAAATATCAAGTAATTAGAAAATCTGAATATGATATACATAACCCAGATGGAGCAAAAGAAGTTTATCATTGGGATATGGTTATTTATAAGAAAACTTTAAAAGTAGCAACAGCAGATCCTAATTCAGCAATTAAAGTTTTAAATCAACTTAACGGAAAGATACTTAAAAGCTATGGATTAAAACTAGGAGATATTATAACAGTTGAAAATATTAATTATAGAGTAGTTGAAATACTACCAAGATTATATGCAGATTTTAATGAGTTTGTTTTGGAGATGATGAAAGATGAATAACATAGATTTAGAAATATTGTTCCTGGATAAAATAAAAGAATTAAATAATAAATTTCAAGTTATTCCATTTGAACATCTATCAAAAGTAAATGGACAACTGAAATTACCAAGAGTAATAGCAAGGACTATTTCTAATAATGTTATTCATAGATATACAAACGAAAGGGAGGATACTAAAAAATACGGAGTATTCAAGCAAACAAATATAAACAAGCATATAATAAGTTTTTCATTTACTCTAAATAAGAAAGATAGTTATGCAGATGTAGCAATAGTTAGGGATTATTTCACCAATATAGAAGCTATAAATTGGTGGATTAAATTAAATGGTCTGAACTTAGTTATTGAAGAAGTTGGAGATTTAAAAGACATTACAGATTATTCAGCTAGTGATTTACTTGAAAGATATGTATTTGATATAACTGTAAGAACTTCTAAGGAACTAAGAACAGAAATAGAAATTATAAAACAAGTAGATTTTGAAATAAAAGGAGGCAATTAATGGCAATAATATTAGGTACTGAAAAGAAAATAGTATTTTTAAATACACATAAGCCTAGTCCAGTTGACCAAGCAACAGTCAATATTATAGGTGTATTTAGTACTAAGAAAGTTATTCAAGAGCAATTAATTACAAGTATAAAAGATGTAACAGATGTTGCAGCAGATGATGATGTTTATAAGATACTACAAGCTTGTTTTAATGGTGGAGCTAAACAAGTATTAGTATTTGGTAAGGCAGTAACTGAAAATAATTATAAAGACTTATTTGATAGTGTTAAAAATGATTGGTTTGGTACTGTAACTGATGAAACAGATTTAGAAAAAATAGCTTTAATATCAAAAGAAATTGGAGCAAGACAAAAAATGTTATTTGCACAAGCAAAATCTGATACAGATATTATGACGGCAGAAAATAAAATAAAAGCTATCGCAGAAGATACGACAGCTTTATTTTTCAGTAAAAATGATGAATTAATAGCAGGAGCAGTTGCAGGATACTCAATCTCAAAATTTGCAGGGTCTGTATTAGTTGCAAATAAATTAATAAATGGAGCAGTTGAAAGTGGTTTAACAGGAGCAGAACAAGGAGTATTAGACAAAAATAAATCTAACTATGTTGCAAGAATGAAAGGGCAATTAGGACTTGCTAATGGAGTAACTGTTACAGGTGATCCAATTGATTTTATCCATTGTGTAAAAGCTCTAAAATTTAGGTTAGAAGAAGATATTACATTATATTTAAAAGCTACTCCAAAACCTACATTTGCAGATTTAGGACCATTAAAAGGGGTTATTTTAGATAGATGTAATCAATTTGTGAGAATGAAAGCATTGGTTGAAGATAAGACAGTAGTTGATATAGTACCACTTGAAGAAATACCAAAGAATGATATATTAAATGGTAAATTAACAGGTGTAAAAATTACAGTTTACTATGCTTATGGTATTAGAGAATTATCAGCTGATTTATTCTTTGAAGTTTAGGAGGTGCTAAATGTCTAATATATACAATTATGACAGTAAAAATTATGAATTAATTATAGGTAAAGCAAGAGTTGATGATTATGCAGAAGATACAAAAATTACAATAGAGTATGATAGTGAGTTTAAGAGCGTATCAAAAGGTGTAGATGGAGCAAGAAGTATTAATCAACATAATGATTATGACGCAGTAATTAAATTTAAAATATTACAAAATTCTCCATTGAATTTAACTTTTAAACAACTTGCATTAACAGAGGGAGAAAAAGGAACTTTCCCAGTTACATTTATAAATAAAGGTTTGGATGGAACATTAGGGGCTTTCTCAGCAAAAGGTTTCTTCAAGAAAATACCTAACTTAGAAATAGGAGCAGATGCTAAGGCACTTGAATGGGAAGTACAATGTATAAATTTAAAATTAGCATAATAGAGTAGTTTTTACTACTCTATTTTTGGAGGATAGAATGGAAAAGAAAGTAATAAAAGTAAATAATTACGATGTAACAGTTATGGAACAGCCAGCAAGTTATGTTTTAAATTTAGAAAAGAGAATAGGGAGAACTCATATAGTTGATTATACAAAAGAAATTTTAAAGTATCCTAGTGGAGTTAACCCAAAACTTGAAGATATTATAGGAGTACCTGAAAGTATAAAATATAATGATTTAGAGTTAAAACTTTATGATAATGGCATTTATACAATGGAGCAGCTATTTATATCAGGAATTGACAATGTAGTATTTACAGGAGAAAAGTTTTTAAAATTATTAAATAAAAATATAGATAATTACAAATATAAAGAAATAGAAGAAATAGGACTATCAGATTGGGAGCAAGTAAAGAATATCGCCTTTTGTGGTTTTATTATGAGCACATTTCGTGGAATGTAACTTAAACTATAATGCAGAAAGTATAGAAAGAATTATAACTGTATATGGCTATTTTATAAGAGATTTTGAAAGGGCAGAAAATTATTCAGTTAAGAAATTAGTAGAATATTTAGATAGAATTTCAAAGATGAATGAGGTGTAGTAATGAGTGTAGTTGGAGCATTGAAATTTAATATAGATACTTTTTTAAATTCAACAGGTTTTAAACAATTTAAAGCTAATTTAAAACAATCTATGAGTTTGAGTCAAAGATTTAAAGAAGTAACAGGAAGTACACTAGGGAAGTTAGCAATAGGCTATTTTTCAATAAGTGCACTTGTAGGTCAATATAATAAGGCAGTTGAAGCAAGTAACTATCAAATAGAACAAGAAGCTAAGTTATATAACACTCTAAGAGCTCAAAATTTTAGAGATGACCAAATAAAATCAATTATAGATATGACAGGAGAATTACAAAAATTAGGAGTTGTTGGAGATGAAGTAACTATTGCTGGTGCTCAAAGATTGGCAACTTTTAGAATGCAAGAAAGCAGTATTAAAAAATTATTGCCAGTTATGCAGGATATGCTTGTAAAAGAAAAGGGATTAAATGGTACAGGGCAAGATATGGAAGGTATTGCCAGCATATTTGCCAAAGCTATGAATGGACAAACAATGGTTTTAAAAAGAAATGGAATTGTCTTATCAGAAAGAGAGGAGCAATTATTAAAAGTAGGAACAGAAGAACAAAAAGTTGCTCTACTTGCAGAAGCAGTAAGAAGAAGTGTAGGAGAGCAAAATAAAGAATTTTTAAAAACACCAGAAGGTAAAATCATAAATGCCAAAAATAGAATAGGAGATTTATACGAAACTTGGGGAATGTCTATAAGAGATACAAGAGCTAAGTTTTGGGAATTTATGGCAGAAAATGCTGACGGCATCCAAGATTTAGTTACCAAAGTATTCAAGGCTGGTGGAAGTTTTGTAGATACTTTTATAGGTGTATTTAGAGATATAAAAAAAGGTTTTAATGCTTTACCAGATGGAGCTAAAACAGCATTTAAGGTTATAGGTGGTTTAGCTCTTGCAACACAATTTCCACTTATTGCAATAGTAGGTGTCATTGAAGATGTATTTGCAGCTTTTCAAGGCAAAGAAAGTTTTACAGAGGATGCAATAAATGCATTATTAAAATTTACTGGAACAGATTATAGATTTGCAGATTTAAGAAAAGATATAAACGAATTTTTTAAAGAAATAACTAGCCAAGCTGATATGGCTAGTGAAGAAATAGGTAAAGTTAATTTTGCTTTACAAGAAACGATAGAATTTTTAAAAACAGGAATAGGTCTCGCCAAAATGGCTGTTTCATTACCACAAGTAGTTGGAGCAGGTGGGAAATATGCATATGATAGAATTTTTCACGATAAAGAAACAGCGGAAGAAAACTGGGATAATAATTTCTTTGTAAATACTTTTAGTGATGGTTGGGACACTTTAAATACATCATCTAACAGAATGTTTGGAGAATTACCTGATAGATTACATAAAACAGAATTAAGAAAAGCAGAAGAAAGAGCAAAAAATGAATTAGAAGCAATGAAGTATATAACAAAAAATCAAAATACTTTTGGAGTACCAGTTGAGAAAGATTTTGTAATACCATATCAACCTGTTAATTCTGGTGTTGTTACTGATTTCAATAAGTTACTTGAGCCTAAAACTTTTGACAATAAAGTTATAGATAGAACTAAAAAAGCAGTAACAGCTAATCAAACAGTTAATTATAATCCTACTTATAAAACTGATGTAACAATTAATGAAAGCAAAGATGGGGAAAATAGTTTTGAAAATATAGTGAATTTTTTACTGAAAAAAGATAAAGAAAATTTAGAAAAAATGAAAGTACAAGCTGGAATGGGCTTTTTATTCTAGGAGGATATTATGAGTTTTTTCAAACAAGCAGTTAATATGGCTCTAAGTCTATCAGAAAATTCAAATCAAAGTTATATACAAGATATACCACTTGAAGTTATATCAGAAAAGACAAGAAGTTTACCAATGACATTACCAACTAAAAGAGTTGAGAATGGATTTAATATAAGTGATAGTGTTAGAAAAGAACCTATGATAATTAATATAACTGTTGTAGATAACAGCAGAGATTATTTATTGAATAGGGATAAATTAATGAAATTGCAAGAATTAGGCGAAGAAGTACAGTTTGTATTTTCTAACCGTGATACTTATGAGCATATGATAATAGAAAATATTGAAGAAATGGAAACAGGAGAGCAAAAATTTGGCTTTACTTATTATATAACTTTAAGGCAGATACAAGTTGGAGAAATAAAAGAAACTGATGTAAAAATGGATAGTAAAAAATCTAAGACATCAGGTGGTAAGAAGAAAAGAACAACAGCTAAAGTAAGTACTCCAACAAGTGCAGAAAAAAGTAAAGTAAATAAAGTTGTTGGTGAAACAAAAGATACAGAGAAAAGTTTTTTTAAAAATTTAGCTGGATAGGAGAAACTTTATGAAAGCAATAGAAATTGATGTAACAGATATAGAGAGTAGAGGAATAATAGCTGAATTACCTAATAATATCAATTTAGAGCTAATTTATAATACTTATGATAGTTTTATATATCTATCAATTTTAGATGACTTAAATCAAAGGATAACAGGTTTTAATAAAGTAGTACCTAATATTGATTTTTTAAGTTTAGTAAGAAATGAAACTAATCTTCAATTAAGATGTATAAAAATTAATGAATTTGCAGAAGAAAAAGATAAGATTAATCCTCAAAATCTTAATAAAGATTATAAGTTCTTTTTAATAGGTGATGAATATGGCGAAGTTATGGAAGCAAGTTAGACTTATAACAATAGGAGAGATAGTTTTTGATTATGAGCAATTAGACATTGATTTTGAAGTTAAGTGTACTGATGATAATAAGAGCGATATAGCAACTATAAAACTATACAACTTATCAGAAACAACAAAACAAAAGTTAAAAGAAAATCAAGATGTTTCTATTGACGCAGGATATAGAGAATTACATGGAGTTATATTTAATGGAATAGTTGAAAGTATAACAACTTCAAGAGATGAAAATGATTTTATAACTACTATTGAAGCAACTCCAAATAATAGAGCTTATACGAATACTATTATAAATAGACAATTCAAAGCTGGAATTAAGGCAAGTGAAGTTATAAAGCAGATTGAAAAAATGTGTAATTTTACTATGGATATAAAGGAACTAGGAAAAGATACAGTATATCCTAATGGCAAGGTATTTAGTGGAAGATTATCAAATGTAATCCCAATTCTTGCAAGAGATACAGGGACAATATCAAGGTTTACAAATACATCTATTGAATTTAAGTTACCTAATAAAGTTTATTCAAGTGTTATTCACTTAGGAGGAGAGCAGGGACTTATAAGAGTAGATAAAAAAATGGATAAAGCAGATATAAAAAAAGATGAAAAAAAAGCAAGTAAAAATAGTAAAAGTAAGAAAAAAAGTAATAATAAAACATCTGAGAAAGGTAAACAAAAGTTTGATATTGAATGTTTATTAATTCCACTTATAAAAATAGGACAATTATTAGAAATTGAAAGTACAACTTTTAAAGGAAAAGTAGTTGTAAAAGAATGTGATTTCTCAGCAAGTGGAGTTGAAACATTTAGTGCAACAGCAACAGTAGAGGTGGTTTAATGATAGAAGTTATAAAAGCATTAATAGATGATAGTTTAAATGAATTGCATACAAGTTTACCTTGCAAAATAACATCAGTTAATCACAGTGCTGGAACTTGTACTGTGCAACCGTTGGCAAAAAGAGAACTATGCAAACAATTAATAAATTATCCACCACTTATAGATGTAAGATTAGATTTTCTTAAATTTGGTGGTTGGACTTTTCAAATACCTCGTAAAGTTGGAGATATTGTATGGGTTGGGTTTAGTGAAACAGCATTATCAGAAGAAACAAGCCTTGAAAGATTTAGTTTGAATGAGCCTTATATCATAGGAAGTTGTGAAAAAGGTTTTGAAGATAATTCAGAAGATATAATTTTACAAGGTGCTGGAACTAGAATTGAAATTAAAGGTAATGGAGATATAACAATACTTGCTGGAAGTAATGAAACAACTATCACAAGTAATGTTACTTTAAATGGAGATTTAACTATAAATGGTAATACAACACAAACTGGGGATACTAAACAAACAGGAAATGTATCAATAACTGGTGGAGTTACAGCAACAGAAGATGTACAAGGAGCAGGCAAGAGCCTTAAAGGACATACACATACATATAAACCTGGCGACCAGATTCCAACATCTACAAGTAGTGCTGATTAGGAGGATAGATGACAAGCCCAAAATTAGATAAAGATTGTGAGTTAGTATTTGATAAAGGAGTATGTGAAATTGTTAGTAATGCAGAGGACTTAATACAAGCTATTAGAGTTGAATTAGAACAAAACAAAGGACAATTTGCATTAAATACTACTTGGGGCACTCCATATTTAAATGATACTAACACAGGTATATTACAACTGAAAGATAATAAAACAAGGATAATTCAAGAATTTAGTAAGGTTATAAATAAATATGATGGTGTAGAAAATATTGAAAGCATTGAATTTGAAGATAATATTTTGGTTGCTAATATAAGAATTAATGGGGAGGTGTACACAATTTGATAACAGAAAAAGGTTTTATGGTGCCAACAATAGATGAAATATACACAAGAAAATTAAATGATTTTAAGAGTGTAAAGCCAGATTTAAGAGAAACAGACAGTAATATAATAATTGCTTGGCTTAGATTTGATAGTGCAGAAGAATATGATAGTTATTTACAAGCGTTATCAGCATTTAACCAATTATCAGTTTATACAGCAACAGGAACTAACCTTAATGCTATAACAAGTCATTTAGGTATAACTTGGAATAAAGCAAAAAAATCAGTAGGTAAGATTACAGTTACAGCTGAAATTGGGACACAAATACCACAGTCTTGGGGAGTGGAAACTAAATCAGGGGTTAAGTTTGTAACATTAAATACATCTGCTATTACAACAATTGAAATAGAGACAGATATTGAAGTAATAGCCTTAAATGCTGGAACTGATGGTAATGTTAGTGCAGGAGCTATAACAGAACAAACTGAAATTTTAACTGGTGTGATTTCTATAAATAACAAGTTGAATACTCTTGGTGGTAGAGATTTAGAAACAGATACAGAATTAAGGGAAAGATATTTAAAAAGACTTGATAGAAAGAGTTCATTTACAACAGATGGTATAAAAAATTATATACTTCAAAATACAAATGTACAGAAATGTCAAGTTATAGAAAATGATACAGATGATTTTGATAGTGATGGAAGATTAGCACATAGTTATGAATGCATATGTTATGGGGATACTAATGATAATATTTTAAAAGCTCTGTATGAATATAAAATTGCAGGAATAAGAACAGTTGGAGATATTACAAAAAATTTCGGTGAAATAACAGTAGGTTTTACGAGACCAACTGAAAAGACAATATATTTGAAAGTTGAAGTTGAAGCAGTTAAGGAAATTTGGAAAGATGATTTTAAAAAAGTAATAAAAGATATTTATTTAAGATATCTTGATGAAGTTGAGCCAGCAGGAACTATTTATCTATATAAATTAATTGGAGAAATTTATAAAAATACAAGTGGTATAAAAACACTAAAACTCAAATTAGGAGATGTAAAATACAGCGAGAGGGAAGCTGATTATAAATTATCTACTAAGGAAGTTGCAGTAGCAAATGAAAATGATATAACTATTGAGGTTAATAAATGATTTTAAATCGTGTCCCTCATATATACCACAATACAGTATATTCTAAAAAAATGTTTGAAATAGCAGAAAATAAACATTTTAGAATAAGAAATATTTACAATTTAATTTCAAATTTCAATGATATAGAAAAATCAGAAGGCTATTTATTGGATTTACTAGGAAGTAATTTTAAAATTCAAAGAAATGGATTAAATGATACTGAGTATAGAAAAATACTGAAATTTGAAATATCACTTTTACAATTTTTAGGAAGTCCACAGGAAATTATAAGAATTTTATCAGAATATTTTAAATTGAATGATGAAGAATTTAGAATACTTGAACTATCTGGGAAAATACTTATAAGCATTCCAGAAAAATTAGATAAAAAAGAAGTTTTTAGTTTAGTAAGAAAAATTAAAGGTGCAGGTGTAGGTTTAGAAATTATAAATGGAATTTATATAGAAGATTACTTAATTTCAGAATTACACGAAATGACATTAGAAGAAATTGAAAAAATTACACTAGCAAGGAGGTAAAAATGGCTCAATGGATAGAAGACCCACAAGGTCGTCAAGAAATAGAAAAAGTAACAAAAGAATTAAAATTACCAGTATGGAAAGCAAGTTATAAAGGGAAATTTAGAGAGTTTTGGAATGAGGTATGGAGTAAAATAGAAGACAATTTTTTAAATTTAAAAAATATTGTTGAAACCAAAGAGCCAACTATAACTAAAAAGACTGGATTTAATCTTGATAAAACAGATGATTATAACCAAGATGATACAAATAAATTAGGAACAGCTAAGGCATTAAAAAAATTATATGATGAATTGAACAGAAAAATAAATGCTTTAAATTTCTGCCCTTACAATATTGGAGATATTTATGTAACAACTAAAACAGAAGACCCATCAACAATATGGCAAGGAACAAAATGGCAAAAAATTGAAAATAGATTTTTAAAAGGAACAAGCTTAAATGAAGAGACGGCTATGCTAGGAGGAAGTAATACAAAAGCTTTAACTATTGATGATTTGCCTCCTCATTCACACGACATTACCATAAATGAAGCTGGAAGCCATACTCATACACAAACATCTCATAGCCATACACAAGTAGCTCACAAACATATTTCTGAAAGTGGGCAACTTTATAATAATAAAAGGTATGGTTCTTATCATCATGAAAACACAACATTATCAACATTTGATGACAAAAATGATGGAGATTATTATGAAGAAGTAAGGATTTCAACCAATGCTGCTGGTGGAGAAAACACAGGGACAGCGACACCAATAATATATACAGCTGGTGATCATACTCATAAAGCAACAATCAGTGAAACTGGTAGTGGTAAAGAATTAGATATCAGACCTGCTTATTACACTGTTAATATGTGGTTAAGAACTGAATAGGAGGTATTTTATGTTTTTTTATGTAGATAAAGAAGAAGCAAAATATGGAAATTCATTAATTTTAGCAACAAATAATGAAAAAATAGTAGATTATAAAAATGTGTTAGGAGGAAATGCCATTGAATTTGTTGGAGAAAATTTACCATTTTACATAACTTATGATGAAAAAACAAATTCAATTAGAGAAGCCACAGAGCTTGAAAAATTAAGTCGTGGGCAATTAGTTTTAGAAGAAAATCAAGTTATTATAAACAATCAGATAATAACTTATGATTTAAATTTTCAAAAAGTAGTTGATGGAAAAGTGGTAAATAAAACAAACAAAGAATTAATTGAAAATGGAATTATATCATTAGAAAAACTTAAAGAGAAAAAAAGAGAAGAATTAAAAAATTCAAGAGATGAATTTATAAAGTCAGATTTAAAAATTGATGGATATTTGATTCAAGTTAGAAATTCTGAGGACCGTGACAAATTTAATAGAATTATATTAGGTTTGTTGCTAGGAAAATTAAAAAAAGATAACACTGAACAATGGAGATTAGCTGATAATACTTATAGAGCTTTTACATATGAAAAATTAGCTGAGGTACCTGAAATTTATTCTGATAGAGAAAGAGAAGCATTCAAGAAATTTCATGAACTAGATGATAAATTAAATGCTTGTAAGTTAGTTGAAGAATTAGAAGATATTAAATGGGACTAAATAAATTAAAGGTCATTTTAATAATTCTTATATAAAGAAATAAAGGAGTTGAGAAAAATGTATAAGTTTTCTGAAAGAAGCAAAAAGAAACTTGGAACAGTAGACATAAGACTTCAAAATCTTATGAATACGGCTATAAAAGAAAGTCCATATGATTTTGGAATAACTGAGGGTATTAGAACACTTGAAAGACAAAAAGAGTTATTTGCACAAGGCAAAACAAAAACTTTAAAATCATATCATTTGGTAGGTAAGGCTGTTGATATTAAAATTTATGTTAATGGAGAAATAACTTGGGATTTTAAATATTATAAAGAAGTTGCTGATTGTGTAAAAGAAGTAGCAAAAAAGTTAGGTTATGTAATTACTTGGGGTGGAGATTGGAAAACATTTAAAGATGGTCCACATTTTCAAATTGAAAATTAATAAACAGTCTGGCCAGACAGTTATTATAAAAAAATTAAAAATTTTAGGAGGTAAAAATATGGGAAATTTAATTGAAATGGTAAAATTTTATATTGCAAATATGACAAAAGAGGCTTGGGTTGGCATAGCGTTAGCCTTAGTATTTATTATAGTTGTGGTTATTTCTAAAAAGAAATATGCAGATACTGTTGAAAAAGCAATAAGATTATCAGAACAGTCTTTTAATTCAGGAGAGGGTCAAAAAAAGTTAGCAGCAGCAATACAATATATCCAAAATGCTATAACTTTAATGCCTTGGTATGTAAGATTAGTAATAGTTCCTGTAATAAACAAAAAAAGTATTATAGATGCAATAGAAAGAACATTACAAAGAATATCAAATACATTTGGAAAAGGCTCTAAGGTAGATATAAAAGGTAATGAAGATGGAGAAAACTAAATTAAAATTAGAGTTTATTTCAAATAAAAAAGCAGTTTTACTCCAAGATTATATCTATTCAATCAATGGTTATGATATAAAGGTATTTAGAGGTTTCATCACTGATGGAGCCTCTGTTCCAAAAAGTCTACAATGGCTATATAACCCATATGGCAAATATATAAAGGCTGCTGTTGTGCATGACTATTTATATAGTGTTTACAATAACACTGGTATAAATAGAACTCTTGCAGATAAGATATTTAAACACATTATGAAAGAAACAGGAGTTGATAATAGAACTGTAAGAAGATTTTATAATGCTGTTAAATATTTTGGAGAAACATCTTGGAAACCTAAGTTGAAGAATGAGGGATACAAAGATAGAGCTGTTATAGATAGGACCAAAGAAGCCAGAGAGTATTATAACTATTGGTATGATAAATTAAAATTATAGGGGTTGGTAAAGTGGTATTTTTGGTAAAATTAGGAGCATATTTTATAGCTTTTTTGATATGGCTAATTGGAGGCTGGGATACTCTTGCAAAAGTATTATTTGGGCTAATGTTTCTGGACTATTTAACAGGATTAATTGTTGGATACAAAATGCAAAACCTTAATTCTAAGAGAGCTTTTAAAGGATTAAGAAAAAAACTTTTAATTCTGGTTATTTTATGTGGTGCTAGTTTAATGCATAAATTAGTTCCAGATTTAGCATTTAGAACTCTTGTAGGGATGTTTTACTGTGCAACTGAACTGCTTAGTATAATAGAAAATGTTGCAAAAGCAGGAGTACCAATACCTAAGAAACTTAAAAAAGCATTAGAGCAGCTAAGAGAAGAAGATAAAAAAGAATAAATAAAAAAGTCCAGTTATTAGCTGGGCTTTTACTTGCAATAAATTTATTTTTTTTATATGAAAAAACTCCCTCTTTTTTGACATAGCCAACGAGTAGCCAACAAACTATAAAATTCTATGATAAAAACTATTTTAAATTATAGAAAAAATTGAAAAATTAATATTTCTATTGTAAAATATAAAAAGTGAAATGTGAGATTAATATAAAAATAAAGTTTTTCTTGAAATAAAAAAACTCATTATTTTTAAAATTATATCTTAACTGCTTGATAGCCATTAGTGTTTCGTGAGCTCCAAAATGCTCCCTCAACAATAATGGACATCGCAGCAGTTTTTTTAAAAGTTATTTAATTTTGCTTTCAAAAAAAACTCACTTTATATTAGATAAAAATTTTTATCTATTTTTCAATAAATCTTAAAAATTTGGAGAAGGTATGGGAAGAAAGAATATAAAAATTGAGTTTAGATATGATGGAAGTAGATATTATGGTTTTCAAAGACAACCTAATAAAATAACGGTTCAAGGAGAAATTGAGAAAGTTTTAAGAATTGTTACAAAAGAAGAAATAAATTTAATATCTGCTGGTAGAACAGATAGAGGAGTTCATGCCAATCATCAAGTTTCTAATTTTTATACTTCTTCTAATATTCCAATAGAAAAATATAAGTATCTTTTAACAAGAGCTTTACCTAATGATATAGATATATTATCAGTTGAAGAAGTAGATGAAAATTTTAATTCAAGGCACAATGCAAAAATGAGAGAATATGTCTATATCATATCTTGGGAAAAAAATCCTTTTGAAGCAAGATATTGTAAATTTGTAAAAGATAAAATTGATGTAGAAAAGTTAGAAAAAATATTTTCTGATTTTATAGGTATACATGATTTTAAAAATTTCAGATTAAGTGATTGTGTAAGTAAGGTAACTATGAGGGAAATCTACCAAATAGAAGTAAAATATTTTGGAGAGAGTAAGATTAAAATATATATTAAAGGAAGTGCATTTTTAAAATCACAGGTTAGAATAATGGTTGGAACTGCACTTGAAATATATTATGGAAGATTGCCAGAAAATCATATAAGACTTATGCTCAATGATTTTACAAAGGAATATAAAAAAAATCTTGTTGAGGCAGAAGGACTTTATTTGAATAAAATTGAATATTAGAACTGAAAAGATTAAAGTATTATATTGGAAAATATACTAATTTTAATCTTTTTTAATTGACAATAAAAGAAAAAAGTAGTACTATTATACATAGAAAATAAGAATGGAGGGACAAGATATGTTTAGAAAAATATTTCTATTATCTATATTAATTTTTTCTTTGTCCTATGCTGTTGATGATATAGATATAGAAAAAAGAAGACAAGAACAACAAAATTTTGATGAATTAATAAGAAATCAAAATTTTTTAACTCCTCAAAATATTGGCAAAAATGAGCAAAAGAATTTAATTCTAAATGTAAATTCTATTAATTTAAAAGGAAATACAATATTTGAAGATTTTCAGATAAATGCTATTTTAAGAAAATATATAGGTGGAGATAAAAATATCTATACCCTGATAAATGAATTAGAAAATAAATACATTGAAAGTGGATATGTTACTACAAAAGTTGGACTTAATATGGAAAAATCCAATTTTGAAAGTGGTGATATATCTCTTTTTATTTTAGAAGGAAAAATAGATAAAGTTTTCTATGATGGGAAGGAAAATAAGTTTAAGACCTTTATAACTTTTCCACAAAAAGAAAATAATATTTTAAACATTAGAGATTTGGATCAAGGAATTGATAATCTTGGTGATAATTCAAAGATGGATATTAAAGCTAGTGATAAAAATGGATATAGCAACATATATATTAAAAGAGATAATAAGCCAATAAGTTTTGGAGTAAACTATAATGATTTAGGACAACATGATACTTCAAGACATAGACTTAGATATTTTCTAAATACTCATAATATATTTGGATTGAATGAGAGTTTAGATTTTTCTTATCAAAATAAACTACAAAGACAATACAAAGAAAGAGATACTAAAGGAAGAACATATAAAGCAACAGGAAAAACAGAAAATCAGACATTTGCTATAAGAAAAATGTTACATAGAAATGAAAATCATAAAATAGATATAGGAGCAAAAATAACTTTAAAAGATTCTAAAAACTATATTGATGATGTGCGATTAGTTTCTAGTTCAAGAAATTTATCTGTTTTAACTGTGGATACAACATATACAGGAAGAATATTATCAGGACTATTGAGTACAAATGTTGGAGTAAGTTTTGGACTAAAAAGATTTGGTGCGAATAAAGATAACCAAGAATGGTATAGAAATGAATATACTCCAAAAGCACAATTTAGAAGATATAATATAAATATATCTTGGTATAAACCAATAGATAAGTTTTACTATAAGGCAAATATTGGAGGACAATATTCAAAAGATATATTGTATTCACAAGAAAAAATAGGAATAGGCGATGATACAACTGTAAGAGGATTTAAAGATGAATCAACACAAGGAGATAAAGGTTTCTATATCAGAAATGAAATAGGATATAGAGGAAATCAATTTTTAGAACCATATATAGCTTATGACTATGGTAGAGTTTTTAATAATAAAGTAAATGAAGATAAGGTAGAAACACTTCAAGGTGTAGCAATAGGAATAAAAGCATATTTTAAAGGTTTTGAAGGAAGTTTTACCTTAGCAAAACCAATAGATAAACCAAGATATTTTAGAAATAATAAAGCTGTGGTGTATACAACTATAACATATAGATTTTAAGGGGGAGAAGATGAAAGGAAGTTTAAAAAGATTAATAGCAATATTTATGTTGTTTTTACATATAGTTAGCTTGGCTAATGGGATAGTTCCAGATAGTACAGCAAGTAAAAATTTACAATTAGATAAGGCAGCTAATGGAGTTCCACTTGTTAATATAGAAGCACCAGATAATAATGGAATTTCTCACAATGTATATAAAGAATATAATGTAGATGAAAGAGGAGCTATTTTAAATAACTCTAAGGATTTAACAAACTCTCAATTAGGAGGACTTATTTATGGAAATCCTAATCTACAAAATAGTAGTGAAGCTTCAACAATAATAAATGAAGTAAGTGGAGTAAATAGAAGTAGAATAGAAGGTTACCAAGAAATAGCAGGGAAAAAAGCTAACTACATCTTAGCGAATCCCAATGGGATATATGTTAATGGTGCAGGATTTATCAATACTGGAAATGTAACTTTAACAACAGGAAGTGGGAATAATTTACAAAATCCAGAAAAAGGAACAATAGAGGTAGATGGAAAAGGTTTGGATTTAAGAAATATAAATAAAGCTGAACTTGTTGCAAGAGTA